>Ga0247843_1001937_pt1 | contig 39581 bp, 38 predicted proteins | sample LaCruzMarch2017__FD_192420 | JGI IMG/M metagenome (GOLD analysis project Ga0247843, IMG submission 192420) | Freshwater microbial communities from meromictic Lake La Cruz, Castile-La Mancha, Spain - LaCruzMarch2017_8m | ecosystem: Environmental > Aquatic > Freshwater > Lake | place: Spain...
GAGCAGGCCGGCCGGTATCTTACCCAACTCTTAGCGGCGGCGAGGCAGGCTCGCAATGTCCGACATTGCCGCAGGGCACAGATTTATTGCCGGCAGCGACGATGGCCCTGCCGCCTGGGCCGCAAGGCTGGGGCTTATGCGCGCCTTGACGCAAGAACCAGCACGGGCCAGGGACTGGATCCGGGGTTACGGCCCTAAGGTTACGGCCCCAAGGTAACGGCCCTAAGGTTACGGGGCGACCGAGGCCAGATAGGCGGCCACGTCCTCGCCGCCGGCGGCCAGCTTGAACGACATGCCGGATTTTGCGCCGGCGTCGCCCAAGGCGCCCTGCAGATAGGCCGCCGGGTCGGTGACATAAGCGGCGATGCTGGCGGGATCCCAGGCCGCCCCGCTGGCCCCGAGCGCCGCAAGGGAACCGCCATAAGCAAAGTCAGGATCCGCCGCGACGCCACGTCCGATGATGCCATAAAGGTTCGGGCCGGTGCGGCCGCCCTTCTGGATTTCGGTGCCATCGGGGGCGATGATCGAATGGCAGGTCTTGCATTTCTTGAACACTGCCTCGCCCGCTGCCGGGTCGGCTGCCCGCGCGGCAGCACCAAGACTGGCGACAAACGCCACCAAAAGGAAAAGCCTGGTCATTCTGTCCTCATGTATCGAGCGGCGCCGCTGGCCGTCGTCAATGCGCCAGACCATGCGACCGGCACCGGGTGATATGCAATAGCAACAAGGTCGCATCCGGGGCGCTGGCCGCGCTTAGGGCCCGGCAAGATCGGCGCGCGCACCGCCAGAACCGATCGCGCTTTGGAACGTCGCGATCAAGGCTGCGTCCAGGTCGGCCAAGGTGACCGGCAGCCCAAGGTCCACCAGGCTGGTCACGCCGTGGTCGCGGATGCCGCAGGGCACAATGCCGTCGAAATGCGTCAGATCCGGCTCGACGTTGATCGAGATGCCGTGAAAGCTGATCCCGTGCCGCAGCCTAATGCCGATGGCGGCGATCTTCTCCTCGGACGGGGTGCCATCGGGACCGGGCCGGTCAGGTCGGCGGACCCAGACGCCGATGCGGCCGGGGCGCATCTCGCCCTTCACGCCGAACTCGGCCAGGGTCGCGATGACCCAGCCTTCCAAAACCTGGACAAAGCGGCGCACGTCGCCGCCCCGGGCCTTGACGTCCAGCATGCAGTAGATGACGCGCTGGCCGGGCCCGTGATAGGTGTACTGCCCGCCCCGTCCGACGGCATGCACCGGGAAGCGGTCCGGCGTGACCAGATCGGCCGCCTTGGCCGAGGTGCCCGCCGTGTAAAGCGCGGGATGTTCCAAAAGCCAGACAGACTCACCCGCGCGGCGGTCGTGCATCGCGGCCACATGCGCCTCCATCGCCGCCAAGGTCGCCACATAGGGCGAAAGCCCCGCAAGATTCCGCCATTCTACCATGTTTGGCCTCCGCAAAGGCGCCGGTAGGTCATTTCCTACCTGACGCAAAGACAAAGACATGCTAGAGTCCAAGCTTGAATTTGCCCTTTTCCGGAGAGATGCGATGAAAATCAAAGCAATTGCAACCACTGCGCTGATGGCCTCTGTCGCGCTGACGCCGATGTCGCCGCTCAGCAGCCCTGCCCACGCCGATGGCAAGGATTTCATTGCCGGGGCGATCATCGGTGGCATCGTTGGCGGCGCGATCGTCAACGAGAAGAACAAGAAGAAATCGACGAAATCGACCAAGACCGGCGTCTCTTCCGAAACCCGCGAAGAGAACAAGGAAGTGCAGACCGCGCTGAACTATTTCGGCTATCCGGTCGGCACGCCGGACGGGGCCATTGGTCCCAAGTCGCGCGCCGCGATTGCAGAATATCAGGCCTTCCTCGGCTATCCCGCCACCGGCGAGTTGACCGAGCATGAGCGGACCATCCTGGTCACCTCGTATCACCGGGCCGTTGCCGGTGGCCCGACGATCGCTTCGACCGTGTCGGGCAGCGTCTATGGGCTGAAGGCAGTGCTGATCGCCCAGCGCGATGAAATGGCCGGTGTGGCCCCGACCACCGAACTGGCGGCTGACGCTGGTGCCCCAGTGGCCGGGTCGGTGGCCGAGGCTGCGGCAGCGGCCCTGCCGACGCTGCTGCCCGAGGCGGAGGTGGCCCACGTCGTCGCGCCAGTGGTCGAACCCGTCGCCGAAGTGGCCGTGGTCGAAGAAGCAGCCGCCCTGCCATCGTTCATTGGTGCCGCCGGGGCAAAAGGCTCGCTGGCCGAGGAATGCAACCAGATCAACGTGACCACCAACATGAACGGCGGCATGACCACCGCCGACACGATGCAGGACGCGAATTTTGCCCTGGCCGAACAGTTCTGTCTTGCCCGCGCCTTCGCGATCACCACGGGCGACGAGCTTGTTTCCGGAATTGCCGGTTTCACCCCGGCCCAGATCGCCGAACAATGCGCGGCGTTCGGTCCGTTGCTGAAAGACAACGTGGCCGCCCTGTCGCTCCGCCCGGCTGATGAGGTGCTGGCCGGCGTCGAAAGCTTCATCCTGACCTCGGGCATGGCCCCGGCACAGCTGTCGGGCACCGCCAAGGTCTGCCTTGGCGTCGGCTACGCCAACGACGACCTTGATGTCGCGATCGGCTCGGCGCTCTTGCTGACCGCGATGGGTGAGCGGGGCTACGCCGAATACCTTGGCCATCACCTGGCCCAGGGCTTTGGGGCCACCGAACGGCCTGACCTGGCGATGGGCTGGTACGACCTGACGCTTGAGGCAATGGGGCAGGGCCAGATGGTCGTGGCACCAGGGGTTGCCGGTCGGGACACGCTGATCAAGAAGGCGGCCTACACGATCAACGGGCGCGCCGGCGAACTGGTGCCCGAGGCCGTGATCGAAGAGGCCTCGCTGCCGGTGTTCGAGGTTGCTCCCGAAGTCGTCGCCGCCGAAGGGATCGTCGAGGAAGCCGCCGTCGCCGTGCCGGTGATCGAGGCCCCCGCAACCGACGTGGCGGTGACCGAACCCGAAGCGGCCCCGGTCTTCGTTGCTCCGGAGCTCGCCGAAGTGGTCGAGACCGCCGAGGCGGCACCGGTGGCCGAAAGCCTTGGCACCCCGGACACCTCGGTTGTGAATGCCGGGGCCCAGGCGGCAATCATGGCCGCGCGCCTGCCGTTCCTGATTTTCTCAAGCTACTGACCGACCTTGCCGCTCATCGCCCTGGTCAGGGCGGTGAGCGGACTTTGCACGCCAGCGAGCGAATTGCTCTTTTCATCGGACGCAACTGCCGCTAGGTAACGCGCGTCCGGCCCCGATGCGGATGTGGCGGAATTGGTAGACGCGCAGCGTTGAGGTCGCTGTTCCTTAACCGGAGTGAAAGTTCGAGTCTTTTCATCCGCACCAGGGTCGGTCGGACAAACGGAATGGGCGTCAGGGGATACCCCGGCGCCCTTTGTTTGTTTTGGGGGCGCAGGTGCGCAACAACCATCGCGGCGCAAAACGGAATTTGAAAAATTCCGTGCCGATTTCCGTTCGGAAATCGGTCAGGGCAGGATCTGCAGCCAGAGCCAGACCGTCAAGACTGACAAGGCGGTTGCGACCAGCACGGTGGAAGCCGCCACGCGCCTTGCCACGCCGTAGAGGTTGGCAAACACATAGGCATTCACCCCAGGTGCCATTGCAGCGGTCAGCACCGCCGAGCGCAGAGCGTCCTCGTCAAGGCTGAAGGCCCAGGTGCCAAGCGCCCAGGTGATCGCCGGATGCAACCCCAGCGAGACCGCCGCCAAAAGCCCGATGGCGCGAAAATCGCCCTCTGGCCGATAGCGCACGAGCACCCCGCCCAAGCCGAACAAGGCAGCGGGCAAGGCTGCAAGAATCACCATGTCCATCGCCGACCAAAGAATGGCCGGCAGGGGCAGTCCCGCAAGGTTCACCGCAAAGCCGCAAAGAATGCCGATGACCAAAGGCTGGATCAGGATCGCGCGCAGAACCTGCCGACCCAGCACCGCCGCCGAAAGCCCCAACCCTTTCGACCGCGCCAGTTCCATCAGGGTGATGCCAAAGGCATAAAACAGCGGCGCATGGATCGAAATGATCGCAAAGTTTCCCGCTAGCGCCTCCGGCCCATACGCGCGTTCGGTGATCGGCACCCCAAGCAGCAACGAATTGGAAAACAGCCCGACAAAACCGAAGGCGATGCTGTCGGTCATTGGTCGGGCAAACCATAGCCGTGCCGCAGCAAAGCCGGCGGCAAAGCCGCTGAAGGCTCCGGCGTAAAAGCTGACCATCAATCCAGGGTCGTAGGCTTGCCCAAGGTCCATCCGCGCGATCGAGACAAACAGCAACAGCGGCAGCGCAAAGCCCTGGGCAAAGCTCATCACTCCATCGACCGCCGTCTCCTGGAACCCCAGCCAGCGTGCAGCGGCGTAGCCAAAGCCGATGATCACGAACACCGGCAGGACGACGTTAAGCAGGGCGGTCACGCCATAGCCCTGTGACAAGAGATGAGCGCCGTGCGGTGACCCGTGCCGGACGTCGGCGCATCGCCCGTGACCCGCAGGCGCTTGGGCCAAGTCAGGATGGTCGGATCAGGGCTGATCGACATAGGTCAGGATCATGCCGTCGTGGGCCGGCGTTACATGCGCGGCAAGCTCGGCGCAAAGGGTATCGTAGTCCAGATCGATGTGCATGTTGGTTAGGACCGCACGGCGGGGCTTGGCCCGTGCGATCCAGTCCAGCGTCATGGCAAGATGGGCATGGGTCGGGTGCGGCAGCCGCCGCAACGCATCGACGATCCAGCAGTCCAGGTCGTCCAGGACTGGCCAGCTTTCCGGCGGTATTGCCACCGCGTCAGGCAGGTATGCGACGGGTCCGATCCGAAATCCCAGCGCGTCCATGCTGCCATGTTCGGCCCGGAACGGCGTCAGCACCACGGGGCCACCTGCCCCGGTCACGGTAACCGGTCCGATCAGGGCCTGGAGGTCCAGGATGGGAGGATAGGGGCTGCCCTGTGGTTGGACAAAGGCATAGCCAAAGCGCGACAACAGGGCTTCTTGCGTCGGGCCGTCGGCCCAGACCGGCAAGCGGTGACCAATGTTGTAGACCACCTGGCGCAGATCGTCGATGCCGTGCATGTGGTCGGCATGGCTGTGGGTATAGACCACCGCGTCAAGCTGCCCAACCCCTGCGTCCAGCAATTGCTCACGCAGGTCGGGAGGCGTGTCGATCAGCACCCGGGTCGTGCCTGCCTGGGTTTCGCGCGTCACCAAAAGCGCACAGCGGCGGCGGCGGTTCTTCGGGTTCGCCGGGTCGCAGCTGCCCCAGTCGGCCGCGACCTGGACGCCACCCAGGCGCGGTACCCCCCCCGAGGAGCCGCAGCCGAGGATGGTGAAGGTAAGCCGGGCCATCACGCCCCCCCCCGTGTCAGCCGCGCCCGCGGGAACAGCCGGTCGAAATTCGCGGTGGTCCGCTCTGCAAACGCCGCGGTCGTCAGGCCAAACAACGGGGCAAGTGCTTGGGCGGTGTGGGCAACATAGGCGGGCTCGTTGCGCTTGCCCCGATGCGGGGGCGGGGCAAGATACGGGCTGTCGGTTTCCAGCACGATCTGGTCAAGCGGCGTGCGGGCAAAAATGTCGCGCAGGGCCTGGCTTTTGGGAAAGGCCGCAATCCCCGAGATCGACAGGGTGAACCCCAGTTCAATCGCAGCAGCGGCAAGGCGCGGACCCGAGGAAAAGCAGTGCATCACGCACGCAAAGGGTCGTACCACCATGGCTTCGGTCAGGATCCGCTCGGTGTCGGCATCGGCGTCGCGGGTATGGATGATCAGTGGCAGCCCGGTTTCCTGCGCCGCCTCGATGTGGATCGCCAGCGAGACCTGCTGAACCGCCTTGGTCTCGGCGGTGTAGTGATAATCCAGCCCGGTCTCGCCCAGTCCGACCAGGCGGGGGTGGCGGGCAAGGGCGACCAGCCCTTCGACCGTTGCAAGCGGCTCTTCCGCGGCGCGCATCGGGTGGGTGCCTGCGGCGTAGAACACCGATGCATGCGCCTCGGCAATGGCGCGGACCTGCGGCTCATCGCGCAGCCGGGTGCAGATCGTGACCATCCGCCGAACCCCGGCGGCCCTGGCACGGGCGAGGACGGCCGGTAATTCGGCAGAAAGCTCGGGAAAGTCGAGGTGGCAATGGCTGTCGACCAGATCGGGAGGGCCAGAAAATGCGCGGTCTTCCACCTGTCACTACCTCTGGGCGAGGGCACCTGCCGTCTCGTCGATACGAAGCAGGGTATCCATCAGAAGCGCTGCAGGGTCAAGGTTCACCGCCTTGCCGCGCCGCGCCCGGGCCGACAGAGTTTGCGCAAGTTCGGCCCAGGCGCGACCGGCGGTGGGGTTTGGGGCCAGCCGCTGCAACAGGGTGGCTTCGCCTGGTGCGGCTTCTGGCGGGGCCAGTCCGGTTGCGCCGCACCGGGCAAGGCGGGCCAGAAACAGATCGATCAGGCTTAGGATAAGATCAAAGGTCTCGACCGCCGCTTTGCCGGCACCAAGCTCGGCCAGCTGCAGCGCCCTTGGCCGGTCAAGCCGGGGCAGGGTGGCCATCAGAACGATCAGGGCGGCGTAAAGCCGGATGCCGTCCAGATTGGTCAGGCGGAAGGCCGCGCCGACCGAACCTGCCGCAAGCTCGGCCAGGGCGACCTTGTCGTCCGTCGCCACCTCGCCGCCCGCCTGGGCCAGCGCCAGGGCAAGGTCATCGGCGGACAACGGGGCCAGGCGCAACTCGCGGCAGCGCGACCGGATCGTCGGCAGCAGCCGCGAAGGGCGATGCGCGATCAGCAGAAGGGTGACATTGGCCGGCGGCTCCTCCAGCAGTTTCAAAAGCGCATTGGCCGAGGCGGGGTTCATGTCGTCAACCGCGTCGATGATCGCCGTGCGGCGGCCCCCGTCGGCTGCGCTAAGCGCAAAGAACGCCTTCATCTTGCGCAGGTCATCCACCACGATGACCTGCGACAGCGCGGTTTCCTTGTCGTTCGGACCGCGGCGCAGCAGAAAGTGCCGCGGCTCGGCCAACTGCAACAGGCGGCGGGCAACCGGATGGTCCGCCGCCACATCAAGTGAGCCTATGGCAACCGGGCCTTGGGGCGTGTCTGCGTCCGTCCCGTCCGATGGGGTCGGGGCCGCCAGCAGAAAACGCGCGATCCGCCAGGCGAGACTGGCCTTGCCGATGCCCTTCGGCCCGGTCAGCATCCAGGCGTGGTGCAACCGGCCAGCCACGAACGCCTGCAGGATCGCGGCTTCGGCAGCCGCATGGCCGAAAATCCGGACGGTTTCGCGCGGATGGGGGGCCCCCTCCAGACGATCGGGTTCGGGCAAGGGGTCTGTTGCAGCCATGGCGAAAGATGACACGCCGGCGGTCGCGGTGGAAGGGGGGCCTTCATGCCCGCGCGGGCTGGTCTGTCTGCCGCCTAGGCCAGTCTGCCGCCTTGGCCAGTCTGGGCACCTAGGTCAGTCTGGGCGCTACGGCGGTCCAGACCCGCTGGGCCACCGTCACCGGATCGGCATCGGCATCAATCAGGCGAAATCGCGGCTGGCGGGCTGCAAGGTCCAGAAAACCGGCGCGGGCTTTGGTCTGAAACGCCAGCCCCATATCCTCGAACCGCAACTCAGCCCCGGCCCGTGCCGTTGCCCGGGCAAGTCCGACCTCTGGATCAAGGTCAAAGAGCAGCGTCAGGTCGGGTTCAACCCCGATCATCAGCGCATGCAGCTGGTCCACCATGTCAGACAGATCGCCACGGGTGATGCCCTGAAAGATGCGGGTCGAATCGGCAAAGCGGTCGGTGATCACGATTTCGCCGCGCGCCAGGGCCGGGCGGATGGTCTTTTCCAGATGATCGCGCCGCGCGGCGGTGAAAAGCAGAATCTCGGTTTCCGCCGACCAGCGGTCGGTCGCACCTTCCAGGACCAGACGGCGGATTTCCTCGGCCCCGGAACTGCCGCCCGGTTCGCGGGTCAGGGTAACCTGATGACCGCGGGCTTGCAGCGCATCGCGCAAGAGCCGTGCCTGAGTTGACTTGCCGGATCCGTCGATACCTTCCAGACTGACGAAAAGGGCGGCCATTCAGCTGGCCGGCGCGTCCAGATAGCGGCCGTAAAGGACCTGGCCTGCAACCAACATCCGGCGAAGGATGCCGGCGCTGCCAACATCGGTCTCGACCACCAGCGGAATCCGGCGGTCGGGCAGATCGGGGACATGCACCACCAGTTCCGCAACCGGGGTGCCGGCGACAAGCGGCGCTACCAGCGGACCGTTGTAGACCACCTCGGCGGCGATGCTGTCGCGCACGATCGCAGGCACCAGCACGCTGACGTCTTCGGCCGGCATCAGCCCTACCGTGCGCGCGTCGCCCAGATGCACCTCGGCCTCGGCCAGGCGCACACCGGCCTTGGCAACCGTCTTTTGCGAGAATTGCCGCAACGCCCAAGTGGCGATCTTTTCAGCTTCCTCGGCGCGGGCAGCCTCAGAGGGCAACCCGGTGATCACGAAGATAACCCGCCGGTCGCCCTGTTTGGCAGACCCGACCAGACCATAGCCCGCCTCAGAGGTGTGGCCGGTCTTCAGACCATCCGCCCCGATCGACAGCTTCAAGAGCGGGTTGCGGTTGAAGCGGTTTTCCGGGGCGCGATCCTTGTAGTTGAACTCGGTTTCGGAAAAGATCGGGTAATACTCGGGGAAATCCTTGATCAGGTGCAGCGCCAGGATGCCAAGGTCGCGCATCGACATGCGGTGGCCAGGGTCGGGCCAGCCGCTGGCATTGGCAAATGTCGACGCGGTCATGCCCAAGGCGCGGGCCCGTTCGGTCATCTGGTCGGCAAAAGCCGCTTCCGTTCCCGACAACCCCTCGGCCACCACCACGCAGGCATCATTGCCGGAATTCACGATCATGCCATAGATCAGGTCGCGGGTCGTGGGCCGGTCCTTGTCTTGCAAAAACATGGTCGAGCCGCCCATCGCAGTTGCCCGGTCGGACACGGCGAATTCGCTGTCCATGGTGACGCGGCCATCGCTCAGGGCTTCGAACAGCATGGTGATCGTCATCAGCTTGGACATCGAGGCCGGAGGCACCGGCTGGTCGGCGTTCTTGTCCAAAAGCACGGTTCCGGTCGAGACGTCATAAACCCAGGCCGCCGTCGCCTCGGTCTCGACCGCGTGGCCGGGCAGGATGCCCAGGCCAAGGACAAACGGGATCAGCAGGCGCAGGGTGCGATGGAACATGCGGAGGGTCTTTGCCTTATTGCAGGAAATAGGCGTCAGCAAAGCCGGCACCCCGGATCGATTTCAGCGTGGCTACGTCGCCGGTGGCCATGATACCCCAAACCGGCTTGCCGCCAACCTCTGTCTTGGCGACCCGCGCCGTTACGCCGATCTTGGCCAGCGTGGCAAGGGCGCGGGTGGCGTTTTCCTCTTGCGAGAAGGTGGCGATCTGGATGGCGCGCGCAGTGGTCGCGACAACGGGCGCATCCTCGGCCGGGTTTGCAGCATCGGTTGCGTCCGCCTTGGCCGGCGTTTCGGTTGGTGCCTTGTCTGCAGGCGGTTCGCTCGCCTGATCAGCGGCGGCGGCGGCGGCGGCGCTGACTTCGGGCGCGCGGGCGTCAAGGGGGGCGGTTTCAACCGCCGCGACATCGCCCGCATCGACCGTGCTGCCCTCATCCGCGGTGGCAACTCCTGCCGCTGCCGCCTTTGCAGCTTCGGCCTCGGCCTTTGCGGCGGCTTTCTTCGCCTCGCGCGCGGCTTTGGCTTCGGCGCGGCGTTCCTTGGCGGTCAATGGCACAGCCTCGGCCACCGGTGCGCCCCCCGCTTCCGGATCTGCCGGGGCGAAGTCAGCCTCGGCCAGGGCTGCCGCGGCGACGGCGGCGGTAGCATCGGCCCCTTCGCCCGTGTCTTGGGCCACGGGGGCTTGGTCTGCCACGGCCTCGGGCGTAGCGGGGTCTGTACCAGGCTCCTCGGCCTGAACTGGCACTTCGGGTTCGGCCCGACGCAGTGCCGTGACCCGGATTTCGACGGGCTGCCCGGCCAGGATGCCAAGCGCCTCTGCCGCGTCTGAGGAGATTTGCAGGGTCGGTCCCGGATTGTCGCGTTCCCGCCGGAACAAGGCACCTTGCACCACCAGCCCGGTCGCAAGGTTTTCCATGATCACCCGCTCGGGGTCGACCGCGTCGGGCGAGGCCACCCAGATGCCGCCCAGCGACGGCCTGCCATCCCAAAGCGCGGTATCGGTGACCTGAAACACTTCGGGCGCTTCGACATCGCCGCCCGGTTTGGACGCGGCCGCTGGCGCAAAGGGGGCAAGCCCTCCTCCGGCGGTTTCAACGCAGCCGGATAGCCCACACAAAAGGCCGGTTGTCGCCAAGGCCAGAATACTGTGCCGAACTGCTGTCAGTGCCATGTGCAACCCTCGATGCCGCGCGATCTGAAAGCCGCGCTTCTTGCCGCTGTACCTGCCCGAAGGACGGCGTATGCGCCGGGGCTTTTCAGCCCTCTTGCCGTTCGGGACACCTTGCCTCGGCCACAGCATACCGTCTTGTGGTTCGGCTGGAAAGGGCAGAGACGGCACAATCCCGTCACAATAAGCGGATTTCACCCGCGCCGTGACCTTTCCGAATCAGACCATGCCCGCTAATGCCGCCTGTGTCGGAGGAGTGGCGGAGTGGTTTATCGCACCGGTCTTGAAAACCGACGTAGGGGAAACTCTACCGTGGGTTCAAATCCCACCTCCTCCGCCACCAAGTCACAGCTATCAAGATGGTTTTGTTCTCTTGGGCTTTTCTGCCATGGTGCGGTGGCAGACGGGGAAGGGAATGCCCATACCGCCCGCCACCGCAAGGAGTCACCATGTGACCCTATAAGCCTGAGATCCGGGCCACGACGCCCTTAGATCTGTGCGCGCGTTACCATGCGAACAGATCTTGCGCCTCTGGCGTGAAGTCGTCCAGCCAAGTCGGTTGCGACAGCGTGATCAGGTCGGACGTCCCCCAATCGATCAGCACGTTGCCGCCGCGTGTCTGAACGCGAACTTGATCGGGATCGATCCCGTTCAAGAGCAACAGGTCCTGCCAGAGTTCGAAGTTCACAAGGGCATCAGACCCGGACCCGGTTGCAAACACAAACACGTCCTGCCCGGCCCCGCCGCCCATCAGATCGTTCCCGATCCCGCCCTCCATTCGGCTGCCGTCGCTGCCGCCGGTCAGGCTGTCATTGCCCGCGCCGCCAAACAGATGGTCAAAGCCCTGGTCGCCATAAAGCTTGTCGTTGCCGTCTTCGCCGCGCAGCGTGTCATTGCCCGCGCCGCCAAACAGCACATCCGCACCCGTGCCGCCAAAAAGCGCATCCGCGCCACCTTCGCCGAACAATTGGTCATTGCCGCCAAGACCCGACACGGCGTTGTCTTGCGCATTTCCGACGATCTTGTTGACCAGCTCGTTGCCGGTGGCCAGCGTGGCCGCCGTGCCTTCGCGCAACCACAACTCTTCGACGTTGGCCCCCAGCGTCATCGAGAGGTCCGAGATCAGTTTGTCGTAACCTGCATTCGCGGCTTCGACCACGACATCCCCAATCGCATCGACGTAGTACACGTCGTTTCCAGCCCCGCCCACCATCCGGTCGGCCCCCGCCTGGCCATCCAGCACGTCGTTGCCCGCACCGCCATCCAGCAGATCGTTGCCGTCACCGGCCCGGATGAAGTCGTTGCCAGTGCCGCCATAGACATCGTCATCGCCAAGGCCTGCGGTAATCTTGTCATTGCCGCCATAGCCGAAGATCGCTTCGGACAGCCCGTCTGCGCCGTCGATGGTGTTGCCTTGCGCATCGCGGAAGCCGACGGCCATCTGGTCGTTGCCCTCGGTGCCGTCTACCGGCGATGGAAGGATGGTGACAAACGCCGTGTCCGACGTGCCGGTGACGTCAGCGATGGTATAGCTGAACGTGACCGGATCCGTCGCCGAAGTGGCAAACACGCTGACCGTTCCATCCGCGTTCAGCCGCAATTGCTCGCCGGTGCTCAATGTCACAATGCTGCCGATGCTGACGGCCTGATCGGCGATATGGGTGATCGCAACGCCTGTGCGCCCCGCTGTGGTGTCATTGTCCAGTAGCGACACTGTAGCCTCGCCCTTGGCCGTCACCGCAATCGTATCATCCTGCGCAATCAGCGCCGTTTGCACCGAATTTGCCACGATCATCAGGGTGGAGTCATAGACCGCGTCGCCAGCGTCCGCGATGCCGATCCGGATCGTGTTGACCGCTCCGGGCGTCACCGGCACCTTCAAGGTCAGGACATGGGTCACACCGTCCATTTCGGTGTTCAGCGCACCGGTAGAGTTATCACGATAAAGGTTGGGGTTCGTGTTCGGATTGATGTTGTCGATCGAGATGGTGCCATCCCCGACCGACAGTTTCAGCAACGCGCCGTTCACCCAGATGGCAACCACATCGTTGTAACCTGAATTCATCCGCCCCGCCCAATCCGAAGTCCGTCCGAAGTGGTGCGCCCTTCAGGTTCTTCTGGCCCTTGACGACCACCCGGACAATCCACCGCCGCGCGCCCGATGGATCAACGACCAAGTACAACCCGCCGCCGTCGCCATGCCGCCCGGCACCCAGGTTCTCCACCAGCTTCTTGGTCAGCTTCCCGGTCAACGCCATCTTGCATACCACTTTTCATACCACTCAACGTAGCAATACAGGACCAATCGAAATGAATCCAGTGCAAACCAAAGCGGCGACCGCAACCAACAAAACAAAGAAAAATCGCCACTGAGGGCGATTGGTTGAAATTGTGCTTTAGGGGTGGGTGGCGGAGGGAACGCGACTGCGGTCGAACCTTCTCTGAGTCTGGGCTGCCCGAACCCTACCGTATCAAGTGCCGCTTTTCAGCGATCTCTGTGAAGCGCATCGCGCTTGGCGACGATTCGAAACATCGTGACGATCAGATAACCTTCGACAATCATGAAGGCGATAGCCATGGCCATCTGCGCCGCAGGGGCGCCAAAGATCAATCCCAAGACCAGATCCTGTACCTCGACCAGGAAACGGATGATCATGACAATCGCGATTGACTCAGGGACGCCGACCAAGCCGACTATCAACAAAGCGATCCCGATAGCTGTGTTGCGCGCAGAAAACTGGAAGATTGCGTTCTGCAGAACTGCCGTGCCGGCATCAAGTCCGGCAAACATCTCCCCAGGGCGCAGGTATCCCATCACGCCATAGCCGAGGTTTGCCACCGCGAGGGCGACCGTCAGACCACGCGCCCAGAACGGTACGAGTTTTTGTGCAGTAGACAACTTCAATATCCTTCATCGGGAAGCGCCGGATGAGACCGGCTTTCGGAAGTTCAGCGCGGCCCGCCTTGCGCGAGGCTCACGATCATCAGAACGGATGTTTCAGGGGCGGTGACGAAGGCATGACCCTTGCCTTGTGTGTCGAGGAACAGCATCGCGTCACTGGGGTGGAGGGTCCGACTGTCGCCAAGCGACGTCGTGATCCTGATCCATCCTTTCAGCACGGTTGCCATTGCCGGGCTCGGTTCGGGATGCAGCGGGCTTTCGCGTCCAGCCGGAACTTCTTGCAGGCGCAGTCGGTGCGCATCCCACTCGATCACAGTTCCTGGCTCTATGTCTTCGAACCGGCTCTCGCCATCGGGGCCATCGGTGATGCTGGCGACTTTCATTCTTGACGGTCCGTTCGTGCGCAGTTGCGGGATGCGCCGCCGGCTGTAAGACCGGCGGCGACGGCTTTTGCCCGTGGCAGGCCGCGCCTAGTCCTGCACGGTGTAGTGGCGGAAGAAGAGTTGATCTGCCTTCATCGACTGGAACATCTGTGCGGCGACATCCGGGCTGGCATTCAGCAAACGGGCGGCTTCCTGCGCATGCTCGATCGTGTCCCAGCGCACGATCACGAACCATTCGTTGCCGGGGCTGATGCCGTCTTCCCGGACGCTGACACCATTCTCGCGCGAGATGAAGCCGGGGAGTGCCGCCACGAAAGCGCCAACCGGCGCATCGGCCGCACGCATCTGGTCGACGGTGACACCGTCCGCGATGGGGGCCGACACGACCTCGAACACATCGGCATGCGCTGCGGTTGCACCCAGCAGGGTGCCAAAGGTCAGTGCCAGGACTCTGAAATTAATGGGGAATTTCGTCACTTCGTGCTCTCCTTGTTGACCGGTTACTGTGTCAGTTGCTGCATCGCCGTGGCCCAGCCCTCGACGTGATGTACGGTTTCGATCTTGCCATCGCGGATCGTGTGGATGTCGATTGTGTCGATCCTGAAGGACTTGCTGCCATCAAGGTCGAGGCCGAAAAAGTTGCCGTTGGGTGAACCGCTGGCGATGGAGCGGACGACGACCCGGTCGCCGGATACGATCACTTCTTGAATGTCCCAGCGCAGGTCGGGAATGAGCTTCCAGAAGTGCTCGAGCTGCCCGGCCAGCGCACCCTCGTCTTCGGCACCCTCGATGTTGATGGACTGAAAGGCGTCAGCCACCACGGCGTCGATGACCTCCGTCGGCGTCGTCCCCTCAGTGACGGTCAAGGCGCTTTGATAGAAACTTGCGATGGCGTTGAGTTCCGGGGGCAGTCCTTCCACGGGCTGCGGCACAGGGACTTCGGCAAGCGCAGGCAGGGCGAGCAGGGTCGCCGATGCCAGAAGCGATGCAAGCAAATTGTTCGGTCGCGTCATGTTCTGGTCTCTTTTCATGATCTTCGGGGAATTGGCGGGTTTGGCGCGATGGTGCGCCGACAGGCACATCAGCCTTAACCCTGTTTCAGTTGCGTGATCCCTGTGGCCCAGTCTTCGAGGTGATAGACCCCGGTGATGCGGCCGTTCTCGACGGTGTGGATGTCGATGGTGTCGATCCGGAAGGCGCGGCTGCCGTCCAGCGTCAGGCCCATGAATTCGCCCACTGGGTTGCCACTGGCGATGGAGCGCACGACGTGCTTCGCTCCCGAGATCACCATTTCCTGCGGTTCCCACTTCAGGTTCGGGATCAGTTTCCAGAACCCTTCGACCTGCGCCATCAGCGCGGCCTTGGGCTTGGTGCCCTTGCCGTTGACCGAGACGAAGTCATCGGCCAGCACGCGCTCCAGCACAACGCCGGGGGTCGTTTCGGTATTCACGGTCAGGGCTTGACGGTAGAATGCCGTCAAGGCGGCCTTGTTGTCCTCAGCGGTCATGGTGCGTTCGTCTCCTGTTGCAAGGTGGCCCCGAACGGGCCGCTTCCTGGCACCCTTCTACCGGCCGGGCACCTTGTGCGGAATGCTGGTTCCGGCAAAACACTTGCTGGTATTGGACAATCTTGGTTGATACAATCATCGGATGACAACCCGGATCATTCCTCAGAAGAAAGTCGGCTTCCAGTCAAGCCATGGCGCGCCAGTCGAGGCAGTGCCGCTGGATCGTATCCGCCGGACGGGCAGTGCCGCGCATCTCGCTTCGGTGCAATGGCCAAAGTTCACGATGTTTCTGCTTTATACGCAGGGCTTTGGCCAGCATGTTCTGGACTTTGAGCCGCATTCCGTAGCACCCGGTACCTTCATCATGGTGCGGGCCGGGACCAGCTACCAATTCCAGCTCTCGACGGACATGGACGGTGTTGCCCTTGTTGTATCCGAGGATTTTATTCTGCCGGACGCGCTGTCGCCCCTGCGTCAAGTCTTGTCACAATTGGACTGGCATGTTGCCTCAACCTTGTCATCCGCGGCGCAGGACGAGTTCCTGAGCACCTGCGCCGCCATCGAGCGGGACGCAGAGCGCCACGCTGGCCAACCGTTGCTGCCGCATCTGCTGCGGGAGCGGCTCTATGCACTTCTTGTCGCCCTGCATCTTGACTGGGCCGCAACCCGGGCGAAGCCGACCGAACAGGGTGCACGGCGGAACGACATTCTGCGTGATTTCCGGAGGCTGGTGGACGCGCAGTTTCTCGACCGCTGGAGTGTGGCGGATTATGCCCGAAAGTTGGGCTATGCCGAGCGAACCCTGACGCGGGCTTGTCTGGCTGTCGAGGGGCGAAGTGCCAAAGCAATGATCGACGATCGGCTGGCCCTCGAGGCCCGGCGATGGATCGCCAACAGCGACGAAACGCTGGAGGCCATTGCCCATCGCCTGCGCTTTGGCGAGGCGAGCAACCTGACCCAGTTCTTTCGGCGGGTGACCGGGCGCACGCCCTCGGACTTCCGCGTCGAATGGCGGGGCGATCAGCCGCTGATGGACCGGGCCTTGGACAAGATCCAGTCGCGGGTCAGCGCGGCGCGGTCGGACAGTGGCGCGCGGTCGGACCAGACGAGGTAGAACCCCGCACCGGTGTCCCATGTCCAGGGGCCGACCGGGGCGATCAGGCCTTGCGCCATCGGCAGGCGGCAGACATGCTCCCAACCCAGCACGATGCCTTCCCCGGCCATCGCAGCCTGAAGCACAAGCGCGTAATCGTTGAGGCGCAAACCGTCATAGCGATCCTGAAACGCCACGCCGAACTGAGCAAAGAACGCAGCCCAGGTCGGGCGATAGCGGTGCGGTTCTTCCAGATGAACCAGAACCTGCCGTGTCAGGTCGCCGAGGTCGTCCATGGCGGGCAGTCGCGCCAGAAGGGATGGGCTGGCCACGGCGCGCAACCGTTCGGGCGCGATCAGGGCAGCGTGGTAACCGGGCCACTCGCCGTTACCCCTTCGCACGGCCAGGGTCGTCGCCTCTGACGCGATCTCGATATCGCGGGTCACGGTTTCCAGCCGCAGGTCGATGCCGGGGCTACGGGCGTGGAACTCCTGCAGATGCGGCACCATCCACCAGGTCGCGAAGGCCGTCGAGACCAGCAGGGTGACCTGATCGGACCCCGCCGCCCGCCCGATCTGCCGCGCCGTCGCCAGAATGCGGGCAAAGCCGTCGCTGACGTCAAGATAGAGCCGCGCGCCCGCATCGGTCAGCGCGATCTGCCGGTGCCCCCGCACGAACAACCGCGCGCCGATCGCAGCCTCAAGCCGCCGGAGCGCCTGGCTGACGGCGGGTTGGGTGACCGACAGTTCCTCGGCAGCGCGCGAGAAGGAAAGGTGCCGCGCGGCGGCCTCGAAGACCACGAGGTTATGGGCCGACCCGATCTGGCGTTCAATGTCGCGCATAAATCCAAGTTATCTTGTGGCAAAGATTTTGCAACGGTCACAAGAAACAGACCTGCCCCTAGGATCAAGGTTCAAGCTGAGTTTCTGGAAGATTCGGGGCGCAAGTGGCTGAGACTGAGACAAGAGCAAGACGTCGCCGTGGTCAGGCGGTCGTTCCGGAGGCCGCTGCTCCGGCTTATGTGACGCGAGCCTTGCCCTGGTATGCCATGGCCGATGAAGAGGCGCTGGACCGGATCGAAACCCGCGCCTTTGCCCTGATCGAACGCATCGGGATCGAGTTTCGTGATGACCCTGCAGCGCTTGATCGCTGGCGGGCCGCGGGCGCGGAGGTGACCGAGACCCGCGTCCGCGCCGCCCCTGAGCTGATCCGTGGCCTTCTGTCATCGGCTCCGGCCGAGTTCACACAAGTCGCGCGCAACCCGGGCCGGTCTGTCCGGATCGGCGGGCGGCATCAGGTCTTTGCGCCGGTCTATGGCTCGCCCTTCGTGCGCGATCTGGAGGGGGGACGCCGCTATGGCACGCTGGAGGACTTCCACCGACTGGTGAAGCTGACCCACGCGCTGGACCCGCTGCACCATTCCGGCTTTGTCACCTGCGAGCCCTGCGACATTCCGGTCAGCAAGCGCCATCTCGACATGGTGCTGGCCCACATGACCCTGACCGACAAGCCGCATCTGGGCGCGATCACCGAAAAGGCGCGGGGCGAAGACAGCGTGGCGATGGCCCGTATCCTGCATGGCGACGCGGTGTTCGACAGCAGTTGCGTGATCATGGCCAACGTCAACTCGAATTCACCCATGCTGGTGGACAAGGTGGTAACGGAAGCGATCGAGGTCTATTCCGGCGCCGGGCAAGGCATCATCGCCGTGCCCTTCATCCTCGGGGGGGCCATGGGCCCGGTGACCACAGCGGCAGCCATTGCGCAGGCCCTAGCCGAGGCGATGATGGTCGGGGCCTATGTGCAACTGGTCCGTCCGGGCGCGCCGTTCATCCTGGGCAATTTCCTGTCATCGATGAACCTGCGGTCGGGCGCGCCGACCTTCGGGATGCCGGAACCGATGATGTCGAACTTCGTAATCGGCCAACTCGCGCGGCGGCTGCGACTGCCGCTGCGCTGCGGCGGGGCGCTGACTGCGTCGAAGCTTCCGGATTTCCAGGCGGCGGCGGAAAGTGCGGACTCGATGCTGTCCACCGTTCTGGGCGGGGCAAACTATGTTCTCCATGCAGCGGGCTGGCTGGAAGGCGGGCTGGCCACCGGCTATGAAAAGCTGGTGCTGGATGCCGACCGGCTGGGGGCCTACGCGGTTGCGCTGCAGGGCATGGCGGTCGATGACAACGCGCTTGGCCTTGATGCTTATGATGATGTCGAACCGGGCGGGCATTTCCTCGGCTCGGCCCATACGCTGGCCAACTACACCACCGCCTTTTACGAGGCGAAGCTGTCGAATTCCGACAGCGTCGAACAGTGGGAAGAACAAGGGTCAAAGGACACCGCTCGGCGGGCCTACGACCGCTGGAACCTGCTGCTGAATCAGTATGAGGCCCCGCCCATCGATCCCGGCACGCTGGAGGCGCTGAACGACTATGTGGCCCGCCGCAAGGCGGAACTTCCCGACGCCTGGTACTGACACACCCTTTGAAAGGACAAACGCAATGATAAGACACATGTTTCTTGCGGCCGCCGTGGCGATGTTTGGCTTGGCCGACGCTGTTGATGCGCAGGACCGCAGCACCGTGATGGTAGGCGATCTGACCGTGTCCTATGGCGACACCGGCACGGGAACGCCCATCGTTCTGGTGCATGGCGGCGGGCTGACCTCGCGCATGTGGGGCGGTTTTGTCGAGGCGGCAGCGCCGACGCACCGGCTGCTGACCCCGGACACCCGCAACCATGGTGGCACGGACAACCCCTCGGGCACCTTCACCTATGATCTGGCGGCTGAGGATCTGGCGGGGTTCATCGCCGCTCTTGGCCTCGAACAGCCGGTGGTCATGGGGTACTCCGACGGCGGGATCATCGTGCAGAAGTTCCTGATCGCCCATCCCGGGGTGGCCTCGGCAGCGGTGATCGGCGGGGCGACGAACCGGGTCGCCGCGGACGACCACTACATGGCCGGCATGAGGACCTTCTACGGTTATGACCAGCGCGGCGACTTGCCGGACGAGGTTCTGGACGCGCTGGAGGTCAACGCGCCGGATTTCGCGGGACGGCTGAAGGCGCTGCACGGCGGCGACGCCGCCCCCGACCGCTGGCGCGACCTGCACCAGCTCGCCTGGCCGGTCTGGACCACCGAGATGGTCATTCCGGACGAACAGCTTGCCACCATCGACTTGCCCGTTCTGGTGATCCTTGGACAGAACGACGACTTCTTCCGCTCCGAGGATGCGCTGGCCTTGGCCGAGGCGCTGCCCAAGGGCGAAATCGCCCTGATCCCGGGGGCCAGCCATTCGGCTTTTCGCGAGCGTCCCGAGATCTTTGCCGCCCTCGTGCTCGATTTCCTGACCCGATCCACCGCCCAGTAACCGGACCCTGTCGCCATGAAGATCTCCGCGCTGAAAGCCACGCCCGTCAACATCCCGCTGGAAAAGCCGATGTGGTGGACCGGCGGCCATTACCCCGGCACCTCCAAGACCATCATCGAGGTCGAGACCGATCAGGGCCTGATCGGTCTGGGCGAGGCGCCGTCCATCGACGTCGTGCGCAGCATCGAAGCGATGGGTGAGCGGCTGGTGGGCGCCGACCCGCTGGATATCGCGGGGTGCGAGGCGCTGTGCGTGCCACCGTGGCAGATCGTGCAGAACACGGATGACAGTTCGGTGGTCAAGGCCTTTGGCGCCATCGAGATCGCGCTGTGGGACCTGCGCGGCAAGGTGGCGAATGAACCGCTTTACCGCCTGCTGGGGGGCGCGGTCCGCAAGGACATCGCCTTCACCGAATACTTCGGCTTTCGCGACGGCGGCGAGATGACGCCCGAGGCCATCGCCGACTACTGCATTGCCATGCGAGAGTCGCATGGATCGACCATGTTCGAGGGCAAGCTGATCCTCGGCGACCCGGTGCTGGAAATTGAAACCGTGCGTCAGTTGCGCGCCGCCCTTGGGCCGCACGACATGATCCGGCTGGACAGCAACATGCAATGGTCGCTGAACACCGCGATCCGGGTGCTGCGCGAGATCGAGCCCTTCGACATCCGCAACTACGAAGACCCGGTGGCGAGTTTTGAGGAAATGGCGGCCCTGCGCCGGCATTCCTCGATCCCGTTTTCGACCCATGTGCCGGATATCCGCCGCGCGGTGCGGATGGGGGTGCCGGATTTCATCGTGACCAACTTTGCCGTTCTGGGCGGGATCGCCCGCGCGGTGCGTTTCATCGGTGCCTGCGAGGCCATGGGCGTCGGCTTCTGGTGCTATTCTGGCGACGCCGGGATTGCCACTGCCGCTTATCTGCACATGACCGCAGCGATGCCCTGGATCACCGAGCCGTCACAATCGCTGTTCCGGTGGCAGATCGGCGATGTGATCGAAGGCGGACCCTTTCGCCAAACGAACAACGTCGTGCGCGTGCCTGAAGGCCCCGGCCTTGGAGTGACGCTAGACCGTGCGGCGCTGGCGCATTGGAACCGACACCTGATCGACCACGGCCCGCTGGATCACTTCCACGACCCTGCAGCGCCGGGCCGCTTCCGTCGCCTTCCCCTGAACTGACCCAAGCCCCCCCCGTCCCGAAAGCCACACCCATGTCCACCGACCCGCAGTTTCCCCAGCACGCCCGCGCCGTCATCATCGGGGGCGGCGTTGTTGGCTGCTCCATTCTGTTTCATCTCGCCAAGTTTGGCTGGAAGGACTGCATCCTTCTGGAGCGGGACGAGCTGACCTCGGGGTCCAGCTGGCATGCGGCAGGCCAGATCCACACGATCAGTTCCGACCCGAACATCAGCCGCCTGCAAGGCTATACGATCAACCTCTACAAGGAGATCGAGGCCACCTCGGGCCATTCGGTGGGGATGCACAACACCGGCGGCTTCTACCTGGCCTCGAACGAGGTCTGGCATGACTATCTGAAGCGCGAACGGTCCAAGGCCCGCTACATGGGGCTGGATCAGGAGTTCATCAGCGTCGAGGAGGCCGCGCGCCGCCACCCGCTGATCGACCCGAGCCACTACATCGCCGCCCTCTGGGACCCGCTGGATGGCGATGTCGATCCCTCGGGCGTCTGCTACGCCTATGCGAAGTCGGCTCGCGTGCATGGGGCGCAGTATTTCACCCATACTCCGGTGATCGAAACTTGCCAGCGCAAGGACGGCAGCTGGGACGTGGTGACATCGAAGGGAACGATCAACGCCGAGCATGTGGTGAATGCTGCAGGCCTCTGGGCGCGCGAGGCGGGGCGGATGTCGGGGTTGCATGTCCCGGTGCAGCCGATGGAGCACCACTATCTGATCACCGAAGAAATCCCTGAGATCGCCGAGCGGATGAAGTCCGGCGAGCGGCTCCCTGCGGGGATCGACTACGAGGCGAACATCTACTTCCGGCAGGAACGCAACGGGATGCTGCTGGGGACCTACGAGCCTAAGTCAACCCCGTGGAAGGTGGCAGGCACGCCGATGGATTTCGGCCACGAGCTTTTGCAGCCTGACCTTGACCGCATCGCCGACCGGCTGGAACTGGCCTTCGAGCGCATCCCGGCCTTGGGGCGGGCGGGGATCAAAACGGTGGTCAACGGCCCCTTCACCTTCGGCCCCGACGGCAACCCGATGATCGGTCCGGTGCCTGGGATGACGAACTATTGGGCGGCCGTGGGCGTGATGGCGGGCTTTTGCCAAGCGGGCGGCGTCGGCAAGAGCCTCGCCGAATGGATGATCGAGGGCGAGCCCGAAATCGACGTGCGCGCCATGGACATCGCCCGCTTCGGCGATTTCGCTACGCCTGATTGGGGCACGGTGAAATCCAGCGAGAACTACGAACGCCGCTTTGTTATGACCTTCCCCAACGAGACCCTGCCCAAGGGGCGGCGGCAGAAGACGACCGCGTTGCATGACCGACTGGTCGCCAAGGGGGCCGTCATGGGCGTGTCCTTCGGGTTGGAACATGTGCTCTGGTTCGCCAACGGGCCGGAAGATGCGCATGAAGAGCCAACCTTTAACCGCAACCGCAGCCATGATTTCGTCGCGGCCGAGGTAGCGGCGGTCCGGAAAGCAGTGGGCATGATCGAGATCGCCAATTTCGGTAAGCACCGGGTCGAAGGCCCAGGCGCGCGGGCCTGGCTCGACCGGCTGCTGGCCGGGCGGCTGCCTGGTCCGGGACGGGTCGCGCTGTCGCCGATGCTGACGCCCAAAGGGCGTCTGGCAGGCGATCTGACTGTCAGTTGCCTGGCCGAGGACCGCTTCCTCCTCCTCGGCTCCGGCACCGCGCAGGAAATGCACCGCCGCTGGTTCGAGGCGAACCTGCCCGACACTGGCGTCACCTTTGCCAACATCTCAGATGCGTTGCATGGCGTTGCGATTTCAGGGCCGAAGTCGCGCGAGCTGCTGGCTCGGGTCACGCGCACGGATGTGTCGCCAAATGCGATGAAGTTCCGTGATGCCCGCGAAACCTTTGTCTGCGGCGTTCCCGTCACGCTTCTGCGGCTCAGCTTCTCGGGCGAGTTGGGGTACGAGATCTACTGCGCTCCGCAATACCTGATGCGGCTCTGGGAGGGGCTTGAGGAGGCGGGCGCCGATCTGGGCCTGCGCCCCTATGGCGGGCGGGCGCTGATGAGCCTGCGTCTGGAAAAGGGTTGGGGCGTCTGGGGGTTGGAGTTCCGCCCCGACTATACGGCAGCGATGAGCGGGCTGGATGCCTTCATAGATTGGCGCAAGGATTTTGTCGGGAAGGCCGCCGCGCTGGCCGAACGCGAGACGGGTCCCGCGATGCGCCTGGTCACCATGACGGTCGAAACGGATCAGGACGTGGTGGGCGACGAGGCGATCATGGAAGGTGACACCTGTGTCGGACATGTCACCTCGGGCGGCTATGCGCATCACGGCAAGACCTCGGTCGCAATGGGCTATGTGGATCGGGCGCAAGCCGAGGCGGGCACAGCGCTGTCAATCGAGATTGGGGGGCAGATGCACAAGGCGCGCGTCCTTGGTGCTCCGATCCATGACGTGGATGGCTTGCGGATGCGGGGGTAGCGGATGAAACACTTCGGCGAAGTTGCGTTTTCGGCGGGAAACGGTGGGGCGGGATGCCAGCGTCTGGCCTTCCTGCTTCTGGGTGGCTTCACGCATCTTGCCTTCGCCTGCGCCGTCGAGCCGCTAAGGCTTGCCAACCTCGCCTCTGGCCGCACCCTGTTCACCTGGCGAACGCTGTCCTGCGACGATCGCCCTGTGAAAAGCTCGTCCGGCATCCGTGTCGAGGTCGATGGGGGCGTCAACCTGCTGGAAAAAGGTGAGACGTTGGTCGTTGTCGGAGGTCTGCCGACGCTCCAGTCCGAGCAGGAGCGCGTCATCGCCCGGCTTCGCCACGAGAAGGCCCACGGTCGGCAGATCATGGCATTGTGCGGTGGTGTGACAGTCATCGCCGAGGCAGGTCTCGCTGACGACATGAATTGCGCCGTTCACTGGCAGGTTGCGCCTGGCTTCTCGGAAAGGTTCCCGAAAGCGCACATCTCGCTCGCCTGCTTCGAGATGGGCAAGATCCCGACTGCCTCGGGCGGCACGGCTGCGGCCGACCTGATGCTTGCCATGATCCGGGAACGGTTCGGGGACGACCTTTGCCGAAAGGTCGCCGATCTCATGGTTCACCATGCCGTCCGCGATCAGACGGGGCCGCAAACGTCTTCGCTGATGTACCATATTCCGGGTCGGAACGCGAAACTGGCCACCATCATCCGGCTGATGGAAGGCAGCATCGACGCCCCCCTCGCCGCCGAAGAGCTTTCCGATGCGGCCGGTGTCAGCGTCCGGCAGATGGAACGGCTGTTCCGCCGCTATCTCGGCACCTCCCCAAAGCGGCACTACCAGACGCTGCGGCTGAACCGCGCCAAGGATCTTCTGGTGCAGTCCAACCTGTCAATCACCGAGATCGCAATGGCTACGGGCTTCGCCGCCGTCTCACACTTCTCGAAGTGCTTTCGAGCGCAGTTCGGAGTGTCACCCTATGGCAGCAGAACGTCTGCGTTGGCGTAGCGTCTGTCGTTAAGCCTTTGCTTTTCTGGGATGAAGGCCACCGCGACTTATGCCGAATAAGCCGATCAGAAATCCGTCTCCACGTAGACCCCCGAGCTGTCGTAGGCCACCGCCGCTGCCGTTGCGCCGTTGTTCATGAACAGCCTCGGCGAAAGGAACTGCGTGTTGGCGGGCAGATCGGCGGTGATCTCCTGCTCGAACACCGCGCCCGAAACCTCGTCGACCACCCGAACCCAGACGGAATTGCCGTTCGGAGGGGCCGCGATGAACAGCGTCAGCACCCCACCCGTCGCGATGCCGAAACTCGCCCCCATGTCGGTCAGCGTCGGTGCGCCGGTGCCATCGTTCGCGACCAGTTGCCAGCGGGTGTGCGTGCCGCGCTGGAAGCCGATGCCGATGCAGTTGATGGCGGCGGCCAGCGCCAGCGTGGTGGCGAGCGCGGCGGTCGATCCGTAAAGCCCGAAGAAGCCCATGCCGGTTGCCTGCAGCGTCGTCAGCGAAATCCGCGTCACGAAGGTCCAGCCGCCTAGACCGGCTGCGTTGCCGCGCCAGCAGGCCCAGCCTGCGGAACGCTGGTCGGCGACTGAATCCACCACCGCCGCCGAAGTCAGCCGCCAGCGGCGCATGCTCGCGGCAAGGTTCGTCGCAGCCAGCGTCGGGTGCGAAACCGTTCCGACCGAGGTGATCGGCAGGCCTTCGGTTGTGATCGTGGTGGTGACAGAGGGCGACCAGTTGGCGATCCGGTTGACACCGAAATGCGGTTGCAGCGGGAAGTCTCGGCCGGAGGGGCGCATCACGTCGATCCAAGGGGCCCCCGCCCGGTTGCGGGCATAGACGGCCGCCTTGCCGGTGGGCGGAGGGGATGGAGCTGCGCTGAGCCCCGGCATGATGGTGGGCTGCGGCAGTTCCACCTGGCCGCTGGTGCGGTCGATCCTGATGGCATCGAAGAAGGCCGAGCCATCCGGACTGACCTTGAAGCTGAAGTCGTCGTTGCCCAAGAGGCCGATCAGCGCCCGGGCCGAAAACCCGGTCTTGAAGGCGAAAGCTGCGTCGTTTCCGGCGGCCGCCTTGTTGACGGTGGCCTCGATCCCGGCGCCTGCGTTGTTGAACAGCAGTGCCGGGGTGTTGACCGAAACCCGGTTGTAGCTGTCGGCCGTCGCCCCGCCGAGGCCCAGCAGTTGGGCTGTCAGGTTGGCCTGGGGCATGCCAACCTGCGTCACCGCATTGGCGAAAGTCACGGTGGGCGTGTTCACCACGGTCGTGCCCCCGGCACCTGCCGTGGCCGAGCCGATGTTGACGACGGTGGTCGATCCGGATGCGCCGCCTGTGCCGAGGTTCACGGTCTTGGTGACGCCGGTGGTGGTTGCCCCGGTGCCCATGCCGTAGGTGGCAGTCGTCGTCGCCGTGCCGATGCTGGCTGAGGCCGCCGAGACGGTCACGGTGCCTGAGGCGGTCAGCGTGCCGGAGAAGGTCTTGTTGCCGGTGAAGGTCTGTGTGCCCGCGAGGATCGCCAATTCGCTGGAGGTGTTCGGCAGCGTGAAGGTTCGGGTTGTGGCCGTGGTGATCCCCGACAGCGAAAACAGCGCCTTCTTCGTCGGATCGGTGTCGTTGACGAGGCTGAAGATGGCGTCGGAAACATCCTGCGGCACGCCGACCGGCTCCCAGGCACTGCCATTCCAGACCAGAAACACCTGCTCGGTCGCAACCCAGACCAGCCAGCCGGGGCGCGGCACCAGGCGCAGCCAGGAGCCATCGACCCAGAAGGCGACGTTCAGATCCCACCCCGCCCAGAGGCCCGTCGCGCCCGATGCCACGAGGTGGCGGTCGCCATCGGTGGGACTGACCGGGGGCGTCGTGCGCGTGCGGTCGAGGACTGACAGCTGCACCATGGCATCGAGGAGGCGCAGGGCCTCGTTGTGGGTGACATGCTTCTGGGCTTGGGCCGCCAGCAGGTATGGCAAGCCAAGGTGGGTGGAGGTGTCGGACATGACGGGCCTTCAGAACTGGAGGGTGACGGTGGCGGGATCGCCGCGACCGAGGCGGTTCGAGAGCTGGTAGATGCGGATTGCCAGTGTCTGACCGGGGCCGAGTGGCGCACCCCAGTCGGTGGTCTGCTGGGCGACGGTGTAGAGGACGGACGTCGTGGTGCTGGTCAGCGCGCGCTTGACCGCTGCCCCGTCGAGGATCTTGACGTCGTAGCTTTCCAGGTCTTCGGCCAGCGGCACCTCGACCTGTTCCCAGGCATCGGCCACCAGCGCGCGGGATCGCCGCGTCCAGCGGATCGTCAGATCGCCCGGGCTGCGCGCCGTCCGCCATGGCTGCGCGACATGGACCGGGGCGAAGGGCACGAGGCCGCGACCGGCGGGCGTGAAGGCCAGCGCGGTGTAGCTGGCGTCGCTGACGGACCGCGCCGCGGGGCCGATGCGCCAGTTCCATGGCAAGCCAAGATCGGCCTCGGCGATGGGCAGCGGGGCAAGGGCGGAATCCACCACCACCACTCGTGCCCCGGCCGGGGTGGGATTGCCCATCGCGGCTTCGGTGCCGCGCTGGCCACGAAGGAGGCGTGTCAGGCGATAGCGGCCGGTGGCGATCAGTTCGGCGGCACCCGCCTGCACGATTTCCCATTTGCCCGGCGCGGATTCCACCGCCAGCGCGTTGGCGCCGCCGAACAGGGTCAGATCGGTGACGCTTTCCAGCGTGCCAGAGGCCAGATCGACGACCAGCGCATTGCCGAGATCGAAGCGCGAGGTCGGGCCAGGATAGAAGTCCGACACCAGCGTGCCGATCCGGGCGCGACTGCCAAAGGTGGTCAGCAAGTTGAACCCATCCGACGAGGGGCTGCGGAACACCGCCATCTCGCCCGGCCAGGGAACGGCGTGCGCCGCGACCATTGGCCGGTGCGCGGGCTGGTCCTCGGACAGTTGCGGCAGGTCGAGGAGGACCACATCCGGCGCGCCGAACACAACGGACCGCGTCAACGTGGCCGGTCGCGGATCGCCTGGTGGCAGGTCATAGGCAGCGCGGTCCTGGCGGACAGCCTCGATGCCACGACCATCGAAATCGGCGATGGACACAAGACGGAACTCGATGTCGCGGCCATCATGCACCAACCGGATCACGTCGGCTGGGTCGAGAGCCAGCCGGGACGGCGGCAGGCGGAAGGTGGCAGTCTCGCGGCCGATCCAGGCTTCCATCAGTGCGCGGCGGCAGCGGCGTTCGGCCTCCTCGGGCGGAATTGCCATCAGGAAGGACTCGGAGGCGATGCGGGTGGTGTCGACGGTGATCCGGCGCGCTTCGACCTGTGCCGCGTCGTAATCCTCCTCGGCGCGCGCGACCTGCCACTTCAGCGCCTGCGGCAGTTCGGTTTCCTGCGCGCGGACCAGTTCCAGCGCCTCGCCCTCGCGGGAGGCGACGAGGTCGTCATGGGTCAGCGTGATGCTGGACGCCCGCCCGCGCATGACAAAGCGGATCATGCCTTCCGTCTCGATGGCATCGAACCCGAAATGCCGCGCAAGCGTGCTGATCGAGGATCGCGGGGCTTCCAGTGCGGTGATCGCATAGCCTTCGACAGCCCCCCAGAGGCCGGATACGTCGATCAGCGCCTCGGGCATCCCGGCGCGAAGACAGAGGTGACGCACGAGGGCGGCCAGCGACACGGCGCCCAGCCTGCCAGTCAGCCAATGGCCCAGCCGCCAGTTCGGGCCATCGGTCCAGACGTCGGTCAGTTCGGGGAAGAACGGATAAGGCCGCGCGTCCCAGGTCCAGGCGGCGCATTCCGGCACATGCACCATGCGGTCGCCATAGACGGCGGAGATCGGATTGTTGGCCGGGTCGCCCCAAAGCAGGTAGCTCGCTTCCAGATAGGCGCGCTGGATCGCGTCATCCCGCCAGCCGCGCGAGAAATACGGCGTGAAGCTTTCCGATGATTTCGGATCGAAGAAGACGTTGGGCTGGTTGGTGCCCCGGTCGATGGCGGGGCAACCCAGTTCGGTGAAACGGATCGGCTTGGATTGCGGCACCCATGTAGTGGCCAAGCCGCTCTCCACCCCGCCCGGCCGGTTGAAATGCTGGCTCTGCCACCAGGCGCGGATATCCTTTGGGCGAAACACCCAAGGCTTGCCAACCGCGCCATCGGTGATCGGCGTGCGGATTTGCGCGGAGCGGTCGGTGGCGCTGGCATAGAACCAGTCGAACCCTTCACCGCCCGCGATGTTCGCCTGCAAATAGGCGCGGTCGTAAATCGCAGGCCAGCCTTCGAGCGCATCTGCATGATCGAAGCCATCCCGCCAGTCGGACAGCGGCAGGTAGTTGTCGATGCCCACGAAATCGATGTTGGCATCCGACCACAGCGGATCGAGGTGAAAATAGACATCACCGCTGCCGTCTTGCGGATGGTGGCCGAAGTATTCCGACCAATCGGCGGCATAGCCGATCTTGGTGCCCGCGCCGAGGATGGCGCTCACGTCGGCTGCGAGGGTCTTGAAAGCGGTAACCGCAGGATAGGTGCTGGACCCCGAGCGGACGGTGGTCAGGCCGGGCATCTCGGTACCGATCAGGAAGGCATCAACCCCGCCTGCTGCGGCGCAGAGGTGCGCGTAGTGCAGCACCATGCGGCGCAGGCCCCAGTCAGAAGGCGAGCCAGTGAAGCTGACACTCTCGCCCGACACGCTGAAATTCCCCGGTGTCGCCGCGCCGAACAGCGCCGACACTTGCGTCGCGGCCGTGCCGGTCTTGTCGACCGATCCGACAAAGCCAGCAGCCGGAGAACAGGTGATCCGCCCCCGCCATGGAAATGCAGGTTGGCCCGGCGTGGCGGCATTGGCGCTGTAGGGGTTCGGCAGGGTGTTGCCGGGCGGGACATCCATCAGCAGGAAGGGATAGAAGGTGACGCGCAGCCCACGCGCCTTCATCTCCTGGATCGCCTGCACCACCGCGAAATCCGCCGGCGTGCCGCCATAGACCGGCCGATCTTCGGCGTCACGGCTGACCAGGTGGGCACTGGCCCGGCTGACCCCGTTCACCGACCAGTTGGCGGGCGTGGTGGCCTTGGACGCGACCTCGACGCCGGGCTTCACCTTGCAGAACCCTGCGCGCAGGTCGTTGCCGAACCACGCGACGACGAGGCTGACGCTCTCGACCGCCGGGGCCATGGCCTGCAGCCGGTCCAGCGCCACGACGATGTCCGGTTGATCGGGCAGCGCGTTCAGGTTCTCGGCCACGGTTGCACCACCGCTGCCTTTGCGGATGGCGGCGGTGGCATAGGTGAACTCGCCCGAGGCCGGGATCATTGTGACGGCGCGGGTCAGACCCTCGGCGGTGTCGGCATCGGCAAGTGGCCGCAAAACTTCGAAGCTGAGTTGCGGCAGGCGGTTGCCGAAGGTTGCCAACGCCAGATCCTCGAACACGACGTAGGCCGTACCGCGATAGGCGGGCGTGTTGGCCGCCCCCATCTTGGCGGCGATGAAGGGATCGGCCGACTGCGCCTCGTTGCCGGGATACCAGCGCCAGGTCACACCAGTCATGTCCATCGCCTTGCCATCGGCCCAGACGCGGCCGAGGCCGGTGATCGGGCCTTCGCACAGCGCCACGGCGAAGCTGGCATAGTAGAGGTATTCGGTCGTCTTGACCTTGCCGCCCCCGCCGCCCTTCCCGCCGCCTTGGGTGGTGGTCTTGGTCTCCTCGCGGAAATCGGTCGCCCAGATGATGTTGCCGCCGATCCGCATCCGGCCATAGAGGCGCGGGATCACCGCACCTTCGGTGGCCGAAGTGATGCGCAGCGTGTCGAGCCGCGCGCCCTCGATCCGTTGAGCCGGAGCCAGCGACGACACGATCCAGCTGTCGACCACAGACCCCACGGTCGATCCGATGAAGCCACCGATGGCTGCGCCGGAGAAACCGAGGATCGCGCCGCCAAACGCCCCGCCGATGGCAGTGCCGACTGCGCCGAGGACAAGGGTGGCCATGGAAAACTCTCAGCGTTGGGGAAAGAGGAAGGCGAAGGCGATGCGGCGTCGCCATGTTGGGGTCAGCGGTTCCTCGATAACCCCGAGGCGCTCGTAGGCGTGCAGGAAGGTGTCGGGGCCGGTCAGGATGCCGACATGCTTGGCGATGGCACGCGGCATCATGCGGAACAGGATCAGCGCGCCGGGTGAGGCATCGCCGGGTGCGATCTCCGGCATCATGTGGCGCGCGCCCTCGGCCAACACCTCGCGCTGGCCGCTTTCGCCCCAGTCCCGGCTATAGGGCGGGATCGGGAAAGGCTCGGGCCCCACCACCTCGCGCCAGACACCGCGCGCAAGGCCAAGGCAATCGCAGCCGACGCCCTTGAGGCTGGCTTGGTCGTGGTAGGGCGTGCCCAGCCAGGACCGGGCAACAGCGATCACGAGGGTTGGATCGGCCGCTGTCACAGCACAGCCCCCTCGTGGCCGCCGTCAGTGGTGGCATAGCGCAGGACCGCATCCTGGCCGGGGATGTTGGGGAAGCCCCGGAAGTTGGCAACATTGGCGAACTTCGTGCCGCAGGTCGCGATGCGCTTGTCGCACCCGGCGCGAATGGTGAAGGTGTCTGTCCCGGCGATAGCACGCACCGGGGCTTCCAGCAGGGTCAGCACGGCGACGCCGTCGACAAGGTCATGCGACAACACCTCGGCCCGCCGCCCGGCATTGACGCCACTGGTCCAGTCGAGGGTGCCGAAGGTGAACCAGCCGGAGGTGAAACCACCGAGACCAGAGGCGGTGAAGGCGCGGTCGCGCAGCAGGTCGATGATCGCACCGGTTCCCTTAAACGCCGGGGCCTCGAGATTGACTCCGCAGCGCGTATCGCCAAGGGCGGCATCGCACGTCGCCTGAAACGTTCGCCCGACCGTTTGCCCAAGGACGTGGGCAAGGCTGCGCACCTCGGCCACGAACGCCAGCCGCCCCCGCCGGATCTGGCCAATGGCCCCGCGCCGCATCAGCAGGCGCTGGGATGCTGCGGTCCAATTCACCCGCCAGACCTCGACCGCCGCATTGTCCCAGCGGCCATCAAGGATGTCGGTCTCGGCGATCCGGTCGGAGGACAGCACGCCTTGCGCATCTTGCGCGTCGACCGAGAGGTCGGATCCCGACCGCACTTCGGAGGCCGCGAAGCCGCTCTCCGGCTCGAAATCGGTGCCGTCGAAGCTGAGCGCACGATCATGATCGGTGAAGCCAAGGGTCACCCCATCGGCCCGCACGATCCGCCAGCACCAGGCCAGTGTCGTGGTGCCCTCTTCGAGATGGGCCTGAAGCGCGGGCGGGAGGGACTTCACTTCCGCCCCCAGCCGCGCCACAGGGCGACCGAGGCCAGCGCCGAGGAGACCACGCCCCCGGCTGTGCCGGTCAGGGCGTAGAGATTGAAGGGGCGCAGATCGAAGCTGCCCGTCGCCAGATCGAAATCCGCGAGCCCGGCCATGGCCAGCCCAGAGGCAGCCAGACAGGCCAGATAGACCAGCCCGCGTGCGAGGTTCCAGTTCATGTTGTTGCCTTTCCTATGAGAAATTCCATCAGCCGGTGCCACCACGAAGGGGCGGCAGGCGGTTGGATCGATACCGGCAGCGGCTCCAGCGACGGCACCGGCACGCTCGCCGGGCGCAGCAATGTCAGCGCCTCGGCCTCGGTCAGTCGCCGGATCGGCCGCGAGAAATCTACCCGCCCGCTGGCATTGACCGCCCAGACCGGAATGGTGCCGGTCGGATAGCGGCCATCGCGGAACAGAACGCGCTCGGCCTCGCGGCGCGTGCGGATCGCGGCGGGCCGGAGCCAACCCATGAATGCCTGCGCTGCGGCGGCGCGGTTGCCCGCGTTCAGATGGCGGGTCAGAGATGCCTTGGCAATGCCGCCGGTGTTGTAGTGGAAGCTGACCAGCGCATCGAACTCGTGCGGCTCCAGCGGCACCTTCACCGCGCGCAGCACCTCGGCCTCATAGGCCAAGATGTCGGCGCGGAAGAGCCGGAACGCCTCGCGGATCCCGGCATCGAGATCATCCGGCATACCGCGTGGCATCCGTGCCGGATCGGGCGGACCGGCGGCATCGGTATGCCCGATGCCGAAGGTCCAGACGTTTTTGACATCAAGGTAGGGTCCGGGCACGAGTCCTTCGTGCCGGACAAGGGCCAGCAGGCCCCGGTCGGTCATGTGCATGGGATCACCCGAGGATGGAGGACAGGATCAGGATCAGGGCGGCGACCAGAAGGCCGATGCGCAGGCGATGGCTGAAGGTCTGGCCTGGATCGGCGGCGTCGCAGCGGATGGCGCGCGCGAGACGGAGAAGTTCATGCATCGGGGGTGCCTCCCTTGCCGCTCCGCAGCCGGGCGAGGACGACCTCGATGAAGGCAGGGCCGAAGACGCCGACGAGATAGGCGGCCGAGCCTGCCGCACCCCCGGCCGGGATTGCTTGCGACGGCAGACCGAGCCAGGCGGTGATGACCGCCATCGACAGGCTGCCCATCCCTGCCGCGATCAGACCGCCGAGCAGGATGTGGCGCAGCGCATCCCGCAACCGCATTCGGGTGGTCAGAGCGTTGGTCGCCCCGCCGAGCGCGCCCCAGGCGGCGAGGATGACGGCGGTGGAAGTTGCCAAATCGCGCAGCACGGCGGCGATGAAGCCAGTTTCTTCGTTCATCGCCGGATCTCCAGCAGCGGAATGGATGTGATCGACCCCAGCCGCTCGAGGTCGAGTGTGACGTCGAGCATGTCGGTGTCAAAGCGGACGGGGACGTCGAATTCGAAACCGGCCGTGATTGCGACGCCCGCGCCGGGGGCGGTGGTGAAGGTCACGCTGCCGGTGGCGGAATCGACGGTCCAACCCGACATCTGCTCGACCCCGTTCAGGGCGATGCGGACAGTGCCCGCCACCGGCTTGGCGATGGCACGGGTCCAGCTTTGCGCGCCGGAGGCGTAGCGTTTCAGCAGGGCGAAGGTGGTGACAGCACCATTGCCGGTGCCGATGGGCTGGTCGGTCGGAGCCACCGCCTGCGACGGCAGGCAGGATTTGTAGTCGGCCCAGTCCTTGTAACGAAACCCGTGCAGGCGGCCGTTGCGGGCTTCGAAGAAGGCCACGACCGCCGCCAGATCATCGGCGCGGCGGATGCCATAGGCGACATCATAGCGGCGGCGCGAGTTGGCCCAACTCGCGTTGCGCTCCTCATCGCCCGAGGCCAGTTCGACCACTTGCGTGCGCCGTTCCGGTCCGCCGCGCGCCCCGCGGCTGATGTTGTCGGGGAAACGAACTTCGTGAAATGCCATCACATGCCCCTCCGACCCAGCGACACGGCGCGAGCGATGTCGCTTGCCACCTGCGTGCGCGATTGCCGGAAGCTTTCGGCATCGCGCGCCATGATGGTGACGCTGACGGCGGGTGCGCTGGACTGGCCTTGGCCGTATCCAGCTGCTTCTCGGCGGGAGAGCACGCGCTCGCCGCGTTGCAGGATCGCCGGAACTTCGTCGGGCTTGATCCCGGCCCAGCCGCCCGCGTGCATGCGTGGGGCATTGGCGAAGGCCAGCGCGTGAACCATGCGGCCCGGGCCCGGCGATCCGACCATGCCACCCGCGTGGAGGATGTTGGCGAAAATACCGCCCGCGCCGCCGAGCGCTCCCGACAGGGCGTTGGCAATCGGCCCGAGGATGAAGGTCCGCGCCGCCAGCTTGGCCAGATCGGCGATCATCGACGTGACCAGATCGCGGAAGTCGAGCTTGCCGGTCTTGACGAATTCGCCCACTGCGTTCTCGGCGGACGTGAAGGCCCCGACCAGTGCCTGACCGATATCGCCGCCGATGTTGCGCGCCTTGGCAGCATAGTCGGCGAGCGCCGCAGTCACCGCGCCCCACCCGGTCGCAGCCTGATCAGCCCCTGCGGCAGCGTCAGCCCCGGCGTCACGCGCCGCTGCGCCCGCACTTCCGGCAGCGGCAGCGGTGTCGTTCAGTTCGGTGTTCAGGGCATCCGCCGAACTGGCGGCATCGGCCAGTGCTTCCTCAGCTTCCGTCCCGGTGCCGGTCACCGCGTCGCGCAGCGCCTGCCAACTGGCCATCGGACGGCCCGCAGCATCGGCCAGCATTCCTGCCGCCTCGCGATAGCCGTCGGCCCGGCCAAGCGCATCGTTGGCCATCGCGCCAATCCCGAGGTCGGGCGGCTCGAGGTAGGTCCGGGACAGCGCTGCCGAAAAGGCATCCGCCGCAGCTGCCCCGGCCGCTGTCGCCGCACCCTCGAACGGGTTGCCGATCCGCGCCAGTTCCACCGAGTCCAGCGTGCCGATCCGGACCCCGCCTTCGCCGACCGCCCAATCCGGCAACAGGTCCAGCGCGGCGTTCAATCCGTTGATGAAATTGTTGATGCGGGTGACGACGCCGTTCAGCATCGCTTCGACACCCGAGATCAGCCCGTTCGCGGCCTGGAAGGCGAAGTCGCCAATGGCGCCGGGCAGACTGCCCCAGATTGCGACGGCCGCATCATAAGCGCCTTGGAAGATCGCAGCCGTCCGGTCGCCGAAACTGACCACTCCCGCGATGGTGCCTTCGAGGGCCCACAGCCCGGCCGCTTTCAGCCCCTCCCATCCTGCGGCCATGTTGGCAAAAGCGGCGTCGAGCGCGAGGCCGATGCGCGACCAGACCTCCTTGGCAAGATCGCCTAGCAGGCGGAACGCCTCGCCCACGCCACCGACCCGGGTGACGAGTTGCGAAAACTGATAGACCAGTTCACCGGCACCGACGATCAGGGCACCGATCCCGGTGCGGATCAGCGCCCCGCGCAGGAATACGAGTGCGGTAGCGAGGCCACGCACCGACAACGTGGCAACGACCAAGCCAGCCACCCAACGGCCGGCCATGAAGGAAGCAAAGGTAGCTGCATAGGTGGCGAGGCGGCCGAGATTGTCGAAGACGACGGTGATTGCGCCGCCGATGGGTCCGGTGCCGCGCGCCATATCGGCCAGTGCGTTGGCCACCGTCTCCAGCGCCGGGGCGACGGCGGCGGTCAGGCGGTTGGTCAGGCCAAGCCAGATCAGGCTCAGCTTGGCGATAGCATCGCCGGTGCGTTCGATCTGCGCGGCATCTGCCGCGCTGACCGCCACCCCGAAATCCTGCACGTCCTGTGCCGCCTCTCGCAAGGTCGCGGAGTCGATCCGCAAGAAAGCCAGTGCTGCGCGATCGCCGAACAGGTCAGACGCCACGGCGGCGCGTTCGGCCTCCGGCACGAACTGGTTCAGGGCCTCCTGGATGGCGACGATGCGCTGATCGAGCGGCAGCGCCTGCAATTCCGCCGCTGTCAGGTTCAACCGCTGCAAAGCCCCAACAGCCGATCCGGACCCAGCCGCCGCTTCCGACAACCGCGTGGTCAGCTTCTTGGTGGCCTGTTCGATCTCGCCCATCGAGACACCGGCCAGTTCCCCAGCCGATGTCAGCACTTGCAAGCTTTCCACGGTGGTGCGGAGCGAAGCGGCCATGTCAGCCTGCGCACCGATCACGTCGAGGCCGGACCGCACCATTGCCACGCCAGCAGCGGCAGCAGCTGCGGTAACCGCCGCCAGCGCAATCCCGGCTTTGCGGGCGAAGCTGCCGAGCCGGGCATTGGCCAGTTCCATCTCGGAGGACAGGCGGCCGAAACCCCGCGTGCCCGCCTCACCGATGCCTTCCAGTTCGGCCCGGACCTGACGGCCGCCTTCCGCGACCAGCCGGACACTGACCCGTTTCTCAGCCATGTCCCTCTCCGATCTGTTCGTTCAGCTTCCGCACCATGACCGCCTCGATCTCGGGCAGCAGTTCGGCGGCGATGAAGGTGTCGATGCCAAGCGCCCGGGCCATCGCGAGGGCCGCGCCCATATCCCAGCCGAGCACCGCGCCGGGGATCACCCGCAGCTGGCCACCGAGGCGGCCAACCAGATCCCAGACCTGCCAGCCGTCTTGCGTTTGTGGGCGGTTCAGTCTTGCGGGACAGTCGGGGCAGATGCCCCCGCGGCCCTCGCAGGGTGTGCAGGCCGCGCAGTAGCGGTCGCCCCCGCCGAAGGACCATTCGGCAAGGGCGCGGAGACGTTTTTTTCCGCGTCCAGAATGAGACCTTTGGCAACGTACTGGGTCTGAAACGCCTCGAAGACCGGCCAGATTTCCAGAAGGGCATCGACGCCTTCGGGCGAGACCGGCACAGCATCGCCCGCGTCATCGCCTACCCCTTCCCAATCCAGCACCGCGCGGCGGGCCACGGCCTTGGCCATGGTGAGCGCCAGTTCCTCCTGCGTGGCGGTGTCCGGCAACGCTTCGATGGCTGGGTCGGCGCGGGCCGAGACCATCAGCGCGGTGGTCAGAGGCGCAACGTGCAGCCGAAGGCCGGGCGCGAGGGTCAGCCACGTGGGCGCGGCAGTCAGGTTCAGTCTGATCATGATCAATAGCTCACAACGGTGTTGACGAGGACGGCGGTGCACATGCGCGAGGGGCTGACGGCCTTGGCCGCCTGCCAGTCGAAGGTGGCCTGGATGCCCTGCGGGCCCGGGATCTCGATCCGCGGGCGTGGCAGGTAAACGGCATGTGCGGTGAAGGTGAAGCTGGCGTTGGCCCCGAGGCTCCAGGCGAATACCAGCTCGCACGGCGTGCCGTCGATGGCCTGCGTGATCAACGTGCTGTCGGCGAAACGCACCTCCACCCGGCCGGTCAGCGCGGCCATGCCGGGGTCGGCACCCTCGATGCGGCCGTCCGAGCGGATGGTCTCGATCCGATCGAGGCCATTGGAATAGGTCACCTCAGCCGAGATGACATTGCCGAGTGGCGAGCCATTGCGGGTGATCGCCCCGTTGAAATGCCCGAACCGCTGCAGCGCCAGCGAGGTGGGCGTACCAGCGGCCGTGGTGGCAGCGACGCTTTCGCCCTGCGCCACCAGTCGAGCGGTGGCGGTCAGTAGGCCCGACCGCGCCATTTGCCACGACAGCTGGTCGCAGACGCAGCCGGTGTACATCGCATAGCGGGGCACCTCGGGCATTGCCGTCTCGATGGCCATCGACGGCAGTGTCCAGTTGCCCGACTGGAAGGTGTGGGTCTTGGGGGTCGTGCCGGAGGTGACCGGCGCGCCGAAGGCCGCCTTCAGCCACAGCCCGAGGTTCTCTACGTCGATCGGCACCACGACATCGCCATCGGCGGTGACCGCGTCTTTGATCGGGGCCAGCGGATCGCGCCCCTGGCCCAGCAGTTCCGAGGCGATCAACGGCTGTTCGGAGCCGAGCGTGGTGCTGGCGAAAGGCACCGTCCGATAGCCCGTGGCGGGCGCGGTGCCATAGACGGATTCGAACGCAAGCGCCATCTGCGCCCGCGCCCCATGGGCTCGTGCCATCGTGTTCTCCTATCGTGAGTGGGGTCAGCCGAGCGGGTCGGCCGTGGAATAGTGCAGGATTACGGGGATGACCGCCGCCTTCAGGCTGGCAGCACCCTCCACGGGCAGGTCAACCGGGCGAGGCGCTTCCGCCTCGACCCAGTCGCAAAGGCCTGCCAGCGTGCGGTCGGCAGCAATCGCTAAGCCGATGCTGGCGCAGAGCATGTCGAAGGTGACGTCACGGGCAGCACCTTGCACAACCGCCTCGATCTCGGCCCGGTGCTGGTAGTGGTAGCGGAGGGGCGACAGCGTCACCTCGGGTTCCCCCGGCTCGCCGTCGCGCAGGATCAGGAGGCCAGCGGTTGGTACGCGCTCCGGCAGCACGTCGCCGCGCAGGGCGGTTGCGGGCAACGCCGAAAGCCGCGCGTACAGCGCGGTGAGGATGGTTTCGCGGAAGGTGGGCATCTTTGATTCCGAAACTCATCATGAGAGAAGTGGCAGCTCGATCAGCACGGTTTAACCATAGTCAATACAGCCAAATGATTAGTGTTCATGCTCGTCAATTCGAACTCTATCTGAACACCATCGAAGCCACCGACTTCATTTGAAGTGCGTTCTCTTGGCGTGTTCAAAACAGGAGAGCCGATACAGGAGCGTCACATTACTCCCGGATAAACGAAGACAGCAGGGTGTAGGGCACCCTGCTGTCAACCGGGCTTACGCCCCTAGTGCAAAAGGAGAGACCAAATGCACGAACCCATTGTCGGCGCCTGCTACCTCATCATCGGGGTGGCAATGTTCCTTCACTATGTCGGTTACTTCTGACCGACCACAACCTCAGCTGGGAAAGGGCACCCTTGCGGTGCCCTTTTTCGTTCATAAGCCTCAGGATCGCAAGCAAAATAGTGAGAACCGACATCTACCTTCCCCTACGCTTGCCTAGCCTTCGACATGAGTTGACATCCTTGGTAACTTAACGCAATGGTGCGCAATCATTGCCAACGAGACCGGTCAGAGTTCACAGAAATGCCACAGATGTTCACCCCGGGCCAAGTACCGGTACCAAGGCGGATGCTCGATGTAGAGGGCATCTCCGCGGCGCTGTACGAAGGCAAGAGCATAGGAACGATACGAAAACTCTTCCGTGACAAGGTGCTACATGTCCATGATCTTGGCGGCAAAACTGGCAGAACGAACCTTACGGAGGAAAACTCTGCTCGGGTGCGAATCGCCCTTTGCGAGTACTTTCGGAAGAGCGGTTGGACCACGGGTGAGGCAGGTAGGGCCATAGCTACGGCGTGCGGGGATGAGGACAAGGTCGTTCAGGCGTTTGTGGACGACGGTCGACCACTCGACGAGATCTACGAAGCTTTGAAGGCAGACATACTCAAGGCCAGGCGATAACCGCCGGAGGCAGTTAGCAATGCCGTTGGCTTTATCTGCCTAGAAGAGCCCAGAGGGTTTGCAAGGCAGGTCAATCAGTTCCAGTTCGCGACGATCAGCCCCGGCACGCCTTCAACCGCCCGTTCAGCATCGCGCGCCAGGTCCAGCCGTTTCGGCAGCTTGACCTGCGGCACCAACAGGAAGATCGGCGCTGTGACGACACCCCTGCCGGTTTTCGACTTTGACGCCACCGCCCGGCCCTTTGTGTTCAACCGTCCCTCGGCCACAAGCAGGCTGGGCCCCCGGCGACGATAGATGAACCGTAGGCGCAAACCGGTCCGGCGTTCCCATTTGCCGGGGGTGATCCGTCCGCCACGCATCGATTTTCCTGCCGCGGGCGTGGGGATGGCCAGCCAGAACCCGTTCTTGGACCGGATCAGCGGGCCGGTGTCATGCGCGCCAATGATCACCGGGGCGTTCGACCAGACCAGCACCGCCGCGTTCAGGCTTTCGCCGGACTTTGGAAAGCTGGCGGAGCGGATTGAGTTTGCCAGGCGAGTGCCCAGCCCCGCGCTGGTGATCTGGGTGCGCCAGGCGGAT
>Ga0247843_1001938_pt1 | contig 39575 bp, 38 predicted proteins | sample LaCruzMarch2017__FD_192420 | JGI IMG/M metagenome (GOLD analysis project Ga0247843, IMG submission 192420) | Freshwater microbial communities from meromictic Lake La Cruz, Castile-La Mancha, Spain - LaCruzMarch2017_8m | ecosystem: Environmental > Aquatic > Freshwater > Lake | place: Spain...
CCGGCGGGTGAAGTCTTAGACATGCCGAGCTTGCCGGCCCGCTCACCTTGTCAACACTAAATTCGATCTTTTTTCTGATTTAATTCACTGTCCGTCAGTGTGTTGCGGCTTAACCTGACGCGAATGCGTAACGGATGTAAGCCAACCATCTCGGCTCACGCTGCCAACGCCAAAAAATCAAGAGCGGTGGGGCAATCCAACCTATGGCGATGAGAATGCTCACGTGCGACGAGTGGCCTAACAGTTTTGATCACCGACGGGTTGGAATTTCCCCCTGTTCACCGACCGGTCGGTGAACAGGGCCGAAGCCGAAACGAAGGGCGGAGGTTCCGGGCAAATCTTTCATTTTGCTAACACTAGGCCCCCCTTGAGTCCGACCCAAGACGAAAGTCGGCAACAACTGGCGAGATCGGCAATTCCTGTCCCAACGGGACTTCATCCCGAAGCCCGGGGTTGCGAGGCACGAGCTACCCCGGGTGACCGAGTCGCGAAAACCTACCTCGGAGAGGTTGCGTCCGGGGTGATGCCGCTTCACCTCCGGGAACCGCTCTTCCGCAACGCCCTTGGCGTAGCCATGCACCACACGAAGTCCCGGGGTAGCTCGTGCCTCGCAACCCCGGGCTAGGATACGCAGTCCCTTCGGGACATCAGACCATTCCCTGCGGGAAATGAGACCGCATCCAAGGGGCGGCGAGTTCTGACCGCGCCACGCCATCCGCCATCCGCCATCCGCCATCCGCCATCCACCATCCACCATCCACCATCCACCATCCACCATCCACCATCCACCATCCACCATCTCCCCCCTCACTCCGCAAAATCCGTATCCGCCTTCTCCAGCTCCAGCTCCTTGATCCAGATGTTCCGGAAGCGCACGTCGTGCCCCTCCGCCTGAAGCTTCAGCCCCTGCGGCGTGTCGGTGATCCCCTTGCCGCCGTCATTGCCGCCGTCCACCCCGGAATTCGGCCCGCCGTGGACCTGGTTGATCGTCTGGTTCACGTGGACCTTCTTGCCGTTGAAATACATCGTCACCAGCGGCTTCTCCACCAGCTTGCCGTCCTTGAAGCGCGCGGCGCGGAAGACGACGTCGTAGGAATTCCATTTCCCGGTGCCGTTGTAGGCCTCGTAGGGCGATTCGGACTCGTTGATCACCGCGCCCATGCCGTGCTTGGTCTTGTCGCCGTCCAGGATCTGGATCTCGAAGCGGTTCTGCAAATACATGCCGCTGTTGCCGCCCGGCTTGGCGATGTAGAACTCCAGGTGCGCTCGGAAGTCCTTGTAGGCCTTCTTCGTCACGATGTCCGCTGAACCGTACTTCCCGCCCACCGCCGCGGGATCGTCGGTCATCACGACCGTGCCGCCCTTGTCGACCGGATCCTCGACGATCTTCCACTTGATCGGCAGCTCCGACGCGAAGCGCGGGCCCTTCCAGTAGGTCCACTTGGCATCGAGCATCTCGCGGGAGCCGTCGAAGACCACTTCCGCACCGTCCACCGGCTTGGCCCCGACCCCGACTCCGGCGTGAAGGCATCCGAGTCCCGACAACATCATCAAAGCGATTAGGCGCATCGCCACGCTACTCCGGACCGCCGCGGCGTCTTTCCGGAGATCGCGTCACGATGCGTCCCTTCAATGCGCGAAATGAATCCCGTGCTCCGCGGCGATCCCCGCGATCGCCGCCATGTCCGGCCCGCCCTCACGCCGGAATTCCGCCGCGCAGCGCTCGAAGAAGGTCTCGAAACCGGACGGCGAGACGTGGATGATCTGCTTCAGCGGGGTTTCGCCGACATTTCGGAACGCGTGGACGGTCCCGTGCGGGACATACACCGCAGTCCCGACCGGCACCGCCGTCCATTCACCATCCTTGAAAAACTCCGCCTGGCCCTCGACCACCAGGAACCACTCGTCGTCCTTTTCGTGCCAGTGTGGCGGCGGCCCGCAACCCGGGGCGGTCTCGCTGGAAAACATCGTGTAGCGGCCGCCGGTCTGCCCTCCGGTCAGGTGAAAAACCGCCCGGTCGCCAAAAGCCTCAAAGACCGGGGCCTCGCCGGGAAGAACGACAACGGGAGTGGATGGCACATCCATCGGAGCGAAATTGACCGGAATCCCCCGCCGTTTCAACCCGCGGATTCCCGCAAATCGCGCTCTTTCTGGCCGCGGCGCACGCTTCCTGCTTAAACCCCGCCGTGACCCGCGAACACGAACGCCTCCACGAAGACAACGGCCGTGCCAAGAACTGGAAACGCTGGGGCCCCTACCTCAGCGAGCGCCAGTGGGGCACCGTGCGCGAGGACTACTCGGAGCACGGGAACAGTTGGACCGAATTCCCCCACGACCACGCCCGCCGCCGCGCCTACCGCTGGGGCGAGGACGGCCTGCAGGGCTGGTGCGACCGCCAGTGCCGGATGTGCTTCGCCCCCGCGCTGTGGAACGGCCAGGATACGATCCTGAAAGAGCGGCTGTTCGGCCTCGGCGGCAACGAAGGCAACCACGGCGAGGACGTCAAGGAGTGCTACTACTACCTCGAATCCACCCCCACCCACTCCTACACCAAGGCCCTCTACAAATACCCCCACGCCAAGTTCCCCTACACCGCGATCCGCGAGGAGAACACCCGCCTCGGCCGCGAAGGCCCGGAGCTGGAGCTTGCCGACATGGGAATGTTCGACGAAGGCCGCTACTTCGACGTCGTCCAGGAAGTCGCCAAACGCTCACCGGAAGACCTGCTGTGGCGGCTTACCATCACCAACCACGGCCCCGACCCCGCGCCGATCCACGTGCTGCCGATGCTCTGGTTCCGCAACGTGTGGAAATGGGGCAGCGAACGCGAAACGCCCCTCCGCAAGCCCTCGCTCGGCCTGCACGGCGAGCACGTCTTCGCCTCGCATGAGACGCTCGGCGACTACCTCTTCCACGCCGATTCGCCCGACCTCGAAGGCGAGACCCGCTGGCTCTTCACCGAAAACGAGACCGATTATCCCGCCATCTACGGCATCGGCGGGCCCACCGACTTCGTGAAGGACGCCTTTCACAAGCTCCTCGTCCACGGCGACGAGGATGCGGTCTCGCCCCTGCCCCGCGGCACCAAGACCGCCGCGCATTTTGAATTCATGGTCCCGCCCGGTGCCTCGGTCACCGTCCGCTGCCGGCTCCACTCGGCCACCGGCGCAAACGGCATCGAGGGTCTCGAAAGCTTCGATGAAACCTTCGCCGAGCGCATCGCCGAGTGCGATGCCTTCTACGACAAGATCATCACTCCCGGCCTGTCGAAAGACGAATACCTCATCTCCCGCCAAGGCTACGCCGGCCTGCTGTGGACCAAGCAATTCTACCACTACGTCATCGAGGACTGGCTGAAGGGCGACACCGACGGCCCGGCCCCGCCGGAGTCGCGACTGAAAGGCCGCAACGCCGACTGGGGCCACCTCTTCGCCCGCGACATCCTGTCAATGCCGGACAAGTGGGAATACCCCTGGTTCGCCGCCTGGGACTCCGCCTTCCACATGATCCCCTTCGCCGCGGTGGATCCGCATTTCGCGAAGGACCAGCTGCTCCTGCTACTACGGGAATGGTACATGCACCCGAACGGCCAGCTCCCGGCGTACGAGTGGAACTTCTCCGACGTCAACCCGCCCGTCCACGCCTGGGCCGTCTGGCGCGTTTACAAGATCGCCGACCCCAAGGGCAGCCGCGACCTGCTCTTCCTCGAACGCTGCTTCCAGAAACTGCTGCTGAACTTCACCTGGTGGGTCAACCGCAAGGACGTCGAAGGCCGCCACGTCTTCGGCGGCGGCTTCCTCGGGCTCGACAACATCGGGGTCTTCGACCGCTCCCACGCCCTGCCCGACGGAGGAAAACTCCACCAGGCCGACGGCACCGCATGGATGGGTGGCTACTGCCTGCTGATGCTCACGATGGCGCTGGAACTCGCCGAAGAGAAGCCCGCCTACGAGGACATCGCGTCGAAGTTCTTCGAGCACTTCGTCAACATCACCGACGCCATCAACACCCTCGGCGGCACCGGCCTCTGGGACGAGCAGGACGGCTTCTACTACGACCAGCTCATCGTGAACCACGACGCGCCGATCCCGCTGCGGATCCGCTCGCTCGTCGGCCTGCTGCCGATGTGCGCCGTGACCGTCCTCAAGCAGCGCAAGATCGAGAAACTCGTCGGCTTCCGCAAGCGCATGGACTGGTTCCTCAGCAGCCGGCCGGACCTCCTGAAATACATCAGCATCCGCCGCCACACCGGCGACAAGGGTTCCGCGCTCTGCCTGCTTGCCATCCCGTCGGAAGTCCAGCTCCGCAAGACCCTCGCCCGCATGCTCGATCCGAAAGAGTTCCTCTCCGAATTCGGCATCCGTTCGCTGAGCAAGGCGCATGAGGAGAAACCCTTCGTCTTCGACCACGGCGGCAAGCGCAACGAGGTCCAGTACACCCCCGGTGAATCCAACACCGACATGTTCGGCGGCAACTCCAACTGGCGAGGACCGATCTGGTTCCCCACCAACTTCCTCATCATCGAGGCCCTCGAGCGCTACCACCACTTCTACGGCGACGCCTTCAAGATCGAATACCCCACCGGCTCGGGCCTCGAGAAGACCCTGCGCGAGGTGGCCATCGACCTCTGCGACCGCCTCATTTCCCTCTTCTGCCCCGGCGAAAGCGGCTACCGCCCCTGCTTCGGCGAAGCGCACCGCTACAGCGACGTCCCCCACTGGCAGGACCTCCTGCTCTTCCACGAATACTTCCACGCCGAAACCGGCGAAGGCCTCGGCGCCTCGCACCAGACCGGCTGGACCTCGCTGGTGGTGAAGCTGGTCAAAGACCGACGGGAGAAGTTGTGTCATTCGACGCTGTGAACCACCAGCAGCCGCTCGAGCACAGCTCTGTCCACCTTACTTCTGTCGATCTCACGGTCCTGCATGCCCAGCTTGCCTGACCCAAGGCCGAGCCAACGAAAAATGGTAATTTTTCTATTTTTATTTCGTTGGACACCAACGTGTTATGTCTAGATTGACGCCGATGTTCTTGACGCCGATGTTCTTGACGCCGATGTTCTTGACGCCGATGTTCTTGACGCCGATGGCCTAGACGCCGATGGCCTTGATGCCTCTAATTCTCACTGGAAAGTTCCAAGGTAGAAACTGCGGCCGACTCATCAACCACTTATGAAATACCTAGCTTTAGCGCTCGCCGCCACGGCGTTGGCCTTCTCAGTCGAAATCTCGCGCGGTCAGGAAGCCAAGCCTGCTGTAAAGATAGTGCCCGAAGGAGTGTGGGTTCACCCTTATACTGCTAATCGCCCTGACACGCTGATCGATCCCAAGGCGAAGGATACTTTCGACGAGCTGCGGTGCACCGTCACTGAGACAAAAGGGAAACTGCGTATCCGCATCTCCGGAAAAATGAAGGAGGAGTCGGGCAAGTTCGAAGGATCGCCGGTACTCCACCTCGGAAAACTTGCTTTGGTTCGTATCTCCGAACAATCCGGCTCCATCGAAGTTCGCAAACCAGCCATTTACGGAGTGACCCGCTATTTCATCGCATACGAGCGGAACGACTCGAAAATTGTGCCAGAGGAACTCAAGTTGGAAAAAGGTGGCGACTACACTTGGTCGGTTAAGAAAGAAGACGGCAATTTTGTTTTCACGGTGTTTCTGAAAGGTGAAAAAGTGAATTCGCTCAGTGCGCCTGAAAAAGAAGTCAGGTCATTCGGGGTCGCTGCAATTACACGGTTCCATGGTGACGAGGCCGATATGAGCCTTTTGATCGACTGAAGATGTCGCCCTCCGGGGTCACCTCCGGGGCAGTCCTTGAAAATTGAATCCAAGAGACGATAAGCACAAGAATCCGGGGGCTTCCGGCTTGGGCGGAAAGGATCCCACGGAACTCCAGCCAGCCCGTCGTCGACCTCGTCAGCGGTCACCCTGAGATAGCCAGCACCGGCGGCATCCAGTTCGAGTTAGGCTGAAACTCTGCCTTTTCTCCTCACGCTACTCGGGCCATCTTCCCGCCATGAGCTTGGATCGGATCGCACCCGTCGCCCTTCGACTTCCGGCCAAGGAGCGGGCCCTGCTTGCCGCATCGCTTTGGGAAAGCATCGAGGACCCTTACTACTTGGCAATCGATCAGAGCGATGAAGACGCCCTTGCCTTGGCGCTGGCCCGAGACGCTGAGCTGGAGTCCGGGAAGGTCGCTCCGCTGTCCCACTCAGAACTGATGACACGGCTGAGGGGTTGAGGATCGACTACGGTCCTCCGAGTGATTGCCAAATCCCCCGCCTTCCCCCAGTCTCCGCCCCGTGAAAGTCACCAAGGCCGTCATCACCGCCGCCGGAAAGAACCAGCGGACCCTCCCGCTTCAGACGCTCGTCGACCGCGACGGCATTTCGAAATCCGCCCTCGCCATCCTCGCTGGGGAAATCACCGCCGCGGGCATCGGCGAGATCGCGGTGATCGTCTGCCCAGGTGACGAGGACGCCTACACCGCCGCCGCCGGTCCCTTCGCCCGCCAGATGCGCTTCATCCCGCAGGCCGAGCCCCTCGGCTACGGCCACGCCGTCCACTGCGCGGCGGACTTTACCGGCGACGATCCCTTCCTCCTCACCGTCGGCGACCACCTCTACACCAGCCGCGCGGAGAGATCCTGCACCGCCCAGCTCCTCGAAACCGCCGAGGCCGGCAAGTGCCCGGTCTCCGCCGTCCAGGCCACCCACGAAAGCAAGCTGCCCTACTACGGCAGCATCGGCGGCCGCCGCGTCGCCGGCTCGGAGCGGCTCTACGAAATCGAGACCGTCATCGAAAAGCCCACGCCCACCGAGGCCGAGCAAAAGCTCGTCGTCCCCGGCCTGCGCGCCGGGAACTACCTCTGCTTCTTCGGCATCCACGTGCTGGTCCCCTCGGTCATGGAAACCCTCGGCCGCCAGCTCTCCACAGGCCGCGCCGATCTTTCCCGCGCACTCGCCGAAACCGCCCGCCGCGAACGCTACCTCGCCCACGAGTTGTTAGGCCGCCGCCACGATCTCGATCTCCACTACGGCCTCCTCGCCACCCAGCTCGCCCTCGGCCTCGCCGGCAAGGACCGCGACGAGGTGCTTTCCCTATTGGTCGAGCTGCTGGCTCAGTCGCAGGGGTGAGATCGAGGAAGACGGGGGAACAACGAAAATCGCGAAATCCCGCGAAAATGAAGGCAGTGCGAGCATCGCTGCCATACCCTTCAGCTCTCATTCCCTTCTCTTCAAATTTCGTTCGTTTCGTCCCTTTCGTTGTTCCGAATTCCGGACTTAACTAGATCCGCGCGCTCCTACTCTTACGTTCTAGCCACCGAGGGGCGACATTGACGGTTGACGGCTTGCAGGGTAGCGTTGGCCATGAGCGTAACTCTCGAAATCCCAGCCGATGTGCTTGCCGCGCTTCCCATTCCCGAACAGGAGCGTGAGGGCTACCTGCTGCTTGAGATCGCGTGCGGCTTGTATGCCCGGGACGTCCTGAGCCTCGGCAAGGCAGCCGAGTTGGCCGGGATGTCGAAGATTGCCCTCGGCCAAGAGATCGGACGCCGCGGCATCGCACGCCACTACACCGAAGCCGAGCTCGAAGCCGATCTTGCTTATGCTCGTGGTGAGTGACTGGCGCGGAGTCGAGCCGCTAGATTCCCCACTTCTTTGTTTGCGAACATCGGCCCGGCTTTCACCCAGTTGATCTCCAAAACCCACTTGCACCCCGTTCTAAAATATAGAACATTGCGTCGGTGATCGAAAGTTTCGGCGACAAGGAGATGGAAAAGCTCTGGCAAGGCCGGCGGACCCGGTTTCCAGCAGATCTTCTTCACCGCGCCATCTCGAAACTCAATCTCCTCGATGCCGCCACCTCTCTGGACACCTTGCGAATTCCACCGAGCAACCGCTTGGAAGCCCTGAAAGGCGACCGGGCCGGTCAACACAGCATCCGAATCAACGACCAATGGCGCATCTGTTTCCGCTGGGACTCTGGGAACGCCTTTGAAGTCGAAATCACCGATTACCACTGACCCTTCACCACCATGACCCGCGAACAGAACGCCATTCTCGCCGCCACCCCCGGCCGTTTGCTCAGGGAGGAATTCCTCGATCCCCACCAGCTCAGCCAGAGCGAGCTTTCCCGCCGCACCGGCATCCCTCGCTCGACCATCAACGAAATCATCAAGGGCAAGCGGACGATCACTGCGGAAGTGGCCTTCACCCTCGGCACCTTCTTCGGGATGGAGCCGCAGTTCTGGATCAACCTCCAGGGCCGCTACGATCTCCGCGTCGTTCAGTTCCAGCAGGCAACCGCCATCCGCGCGAGGGTCCAGCCGCTGGTGGCTTGAGCCGGCGGGTGTCGGCTGAATCTTGCTTTCCGCAGCATTGCCACCCGTCCGCCCTTCCTCCACGCTCCGCCGCGTGATCCTCCTTGATCTCATCACCTCGCCGGACGAGGCCGTCCGCAACCGCTCGCTCGACGCCGCCTGCGCCGGCCTCCCGCTCGCCGCCCTGCTCGCCGAAGCCGACGCGCTCGACGCCTTCCGCCGCGGCAGCGACAACCTCTACCACCGCGTCCGCGCGCTGCTCTTCCTCCACTCGATCCACCGCTTCCACCTGCCGCGCCTGCTGGCTTCGGAAAAGCCGGGCGCGATCCCGTTCAAGGGCTACGAGAACTTGTTAGAGCGGCGTTTCGAAGAAGCGATCGACCTCTTCCTCAAGCAGCAGCGCGAGACCGGCCCCGGCGATGCGATCTCCAGCGCCCTCGCCGCCGCCTATCAGAAGCTCGCCTTCCAAACCCTGGCCGACCAGGTCCGCCGCAGCGTCCGCAGCGTCAGCGGGAACCAGTGGATGTTCCGCATGGGCCACCCGGCCGACCAGCCGCTGCGCCTGCGCCAGGAACTGCTCGTCCGCGATCCCGCCAGCGGCCTCTATCCGGTCCTGCGCGAACGCACCCCGGTCCGCATGGACCTGACGCACTGCGGTTGGAGCGACATCTTCTTCCTCGGGATGGACTACCCGGACGGCGCGAAGGTCCTCAACATCTCCGTCGACCTCGCCGTCCACGGCCGCGACAAGGCCCCCAGCCCGCCGGTCGAAGCCAGCCTGCGCGTGATCGAGCAACCGGTCCTCCGCCTGACCAGCGTCGACCTCGGCTGCACCGCGGAAATCTCCAGCCTCAACGAGGTCTTCGACTTCGCGAAGGACTACCTCGGTCTGCTCAAGGCCGCGGTCATCGCCAGCGGCATCGTCCCGCCCGGCATCGAAGGCTCCGGCCAAAGCCTCGCCGATCTGTTGGAGCGCGTCGTCGGTCCCGGCCTCGGACTCGAACTGGTCAGCAACGTCAACAACATCCCCAAGGGCTCGCGCCTCGCCGTCTCGACCAACCTGCTCGCCGCCCTCATCGGCGCCTGCATGCGCGCCACCGGCCAGGCCAGCTCTCTCACCGGCGGCCTCGCCGAAGACGAGCGCCGCATCGTGCTCGCCCGCGCCCTGCTCGGCGAATGGATCGGCGGCTCCGGCGGCGGCTGGCAGGACTCCGGCGGCGTCTGGCCCGGCATGAAGCTGATCACCGGCACGGTCGCCCGCGAAGGCGACGCCGAGTTCGGCATCAGCCGCGGCCGCCTGATGCCGACCCACCGCATCCTCGACCACGACGACGCCCCGGCCGCCGCCCGCGAGAAACTCCAGAACTCGCTGGTCCTCGTCCACGGCGGCATGGCCCAGAACGTCGGACCCATCCTCGAGATGGTCACCGAGAAGTACCTCCTGCGCAGCGAGCCCGAATGGTCCGCCCGCCAGGAAACCCACGGCGTGCTCGACCGCATCCTCGCCGCCTTGAAATCCGGCGACGTCCCGGCAATCGGCGCGGCCACGATGGAGAACTTCAACGGCCCGATCCAGACCATCATCCCCTGGGCCGGCAATCTCTACACCCAGACCCTGATCGACAAGACCCGCGCGGCTTTCGGCGACGACTTCTGGGGCTTCTGGATGCTCGGCGGCATGGCCGGCGGCGGCATGGGCTTCATCTTCGCTCCCGAGCGGAAAGCGGAAGGCCAGGAGTTCCTGCAAAAGCTCATGTCGGACACCAAGCGCGCCCTCGCCGCCGCCCTACCCTTCGCGATGGAGCCCGTCGTCTACGACTTCGCCATCAACGAGCGCGGCACCTGGTCCGACCTTCTAACAGGAGCCGACGCGCTGATGCCGTCCGGCTACTACCGCTTCTCCGTCCCCACCCTGCTGCGGATGGACCGCCAGCAACTCGGCGCGACCCGCCTCGCCGAGCTCGACGCCTTCGCCGCTGCATGCCGCAAGCGCCCCGACCTCAACGGGATGGTCCAGACCTTGTTCGACTCGATCTTCCCGCACGGCGCCGACGATTCCGGCAACCGTGACACGCTAGACGCCCTGCTCGCGAGGTACGGCTTCGACCGCGTGATGCACGAGCAGATCCGCGACGACCTCAAGGCCGGCCGCATCGGCCTCGCCCAGAACCGGCTGCCGGCCAACTCGGTGATCGAGGACGTCCGCGAGTCCGACCTCACCAATTCCGCCACCCTCACCGCCGCCCACCGCGAGCGCGGCCTCAAGGCGCTCCAGAACGGCGAGGTCGCCGTCGTCACCCTCGCCGCCGGTGCCGGCTCCCGCTGGACCCAGGGCGCGGGCGTGGTCAAGGCGCTGCATCCCTTCTGCAAGCTCGGCGGACGCCACCGCTCCTTCGTCGAAACCCACCTCGCGAAGAGCCGCAAGGTCTCGCAGCTCTGCGGCACCCCGCTGCCGCACATCTTCACCACCAGCTACTTCTCGCACGAGCCGACCCGCCGCTTCCTCGACCAGCACGACCAGTTCGGCTACCAGGGCCCGCTGCTCCTTTCCGAAGGCAAGTCGATCGGCCTGCGCACCGTCCCCACCGTCCGCGACCTGCGCTTCGCTTGGGAGGAAATGCCCCAGCAGACGCTCGACGTCCAGCAGCAGAAAGTCCGCGACAGCTTGCGCACCGCATTGATCGGCTGGGCGGAGTCCACCGGCGAAGCCTCGGACTACACCGCGAACCTGCCGCAGCAGTGCCTCCATCCGGTCGGTCACTGGTACGAAGTGCCGAACCTGCTCCGCAACGGCACCCTCGCCGCCTTGTTAGAGGAGCGCCCGCAGTTGAAAACGCTGGTCCTTCACAACATCGACACCGTCGGCATGAACGTCGACCCCGCCCTGTTAGGCCACCACCTCGAAAGCGGTGCCGGCCTGACCTTCGAGGTCATCACCCGCCGCCTCGAGGACCGCGGCGGCGGCCTCGCCCTGGTCAACGGCCACCCGCAGCTCGTCGAAGGCCTCGCCATGCCGCGCGAGGAGGACGAGTTCCACCTGACCTACTACAACTCCAATACCTGTTGGATCGACATCGACGCCCTGCTCGCCGCGTTCAAGCTGACCCGCGCCGACCTGAGCGACGCCGCGAAGGTCGCCGCCGCGATCCGCGCCCTCGCCGCCCGGATGCCGACCTACATCACGCTCAAGGACGTCAAGAAGCGCTGGGGTCACGGCCAGGAGGACGTCTTCCCGGTCTGCCAGTTCGAGAAGCTGTGGGTCGACATGAGCCAGCTATCCTCGATCCAGACCCGCTACGTCGCCGTGCCCCGCCTGCGCGGCCAGCAGTTGAAGGACCCCGCCCAGCTCGACGGTTGGCTGCGCGACGGCTCGGCGGCGTATCTGGAATCACTCTGCGAATGGGCCTGATCCGGCCGGCGCGAATGCGGTTATCGTGCGGCGCCGGATCCCGCCTCCTTCCAAGCGGCAGAATCCGAGCCTCGATCCCCAACACATGACCGCCGCAGGCCCTCGGACTGCGGCGATGTTTCGCCGCTCTCCGAATGCAGTCTGCGGCACTCCGTTCTGACGCGCCGCGACGATCCTGCAAGTTCGCCTCGAACCCTCCTCTCCAGGCTCCCTCAATTCACCCGAGCACTCCCGCCCACTCCCCTTCCTTGAACCCCGCCAGCACCACCCCGTCCCCGGTCACAAAGGGCCGCTTCACCAGGTTGCCGTTCTTGGAAAGCAGCGCCACCGCCTCGTCCGCCGACATCCCCGGCAGCTTGTCCTTCAGGCCCAGCTCACGGTAGTCCCCGCCGGACGTGTTGAACAGCGGCCGCAAGTCCCCGCCGAAGGCCGCCAGCGCCGCCTTGAGCTCAGCGACCGTCGGCGGCGTCTCGCGGATCGCCTTCACCTCGTGGGGGATACCGCGCTCGTTGAGCCACTTCAGCGCCTTGCGGCAGGTATCGCAGCCCTTGTAGGCGTAAACGGAAATCATCCGGCGATGATGCCTGCCCCGGTCCGTCGCGCAAGGCCGGGAAAGCTCTCAGCGGCGGCGCAGCCGGCCGACCGCCAACCATCCGGCGAAAGCCGTGCAGCCGCCGCCCAGGGCGGACAGGATCGAAATGCTGGTCCAGAACATCACCGGCTTCTCTTCCCGTGAAACCACGCGGCTGGCGGGATTGTGCTTCACCGGCAGACGGGTCTCGCCCTCCTTCACGCCTTTCGCCGCGAACCAGAAGCAGACGGCGGCAATGGCTAACAGAAAGAGCAGCATCGGCAGGATGCTGCCATCGGTATCAGAGAGCGGCTGGCCAACCGGCGGGGCCGGCGGGGGGATCGACCGGGGCACGGTGCCGCCTCCCTGGTACTCGTAGTCCGGCTCGCGGAAGCGGCTCTTGATACGGGCGATGATTTCCTCCCGCCGTTCCCGCGCCCATTCGGGATAGCCTTGCCACGTCTCCTCACTGGCAAAGTAGATGACGTGATGGGCGCGACCGGTGAGCATCTCGCCATCGATCCCGATCCGTTGCCGGTGCCACCGACAAGTTCCTCGTAAAACATCTGGTCGCGCCCCTGATGGCCGACCCGCCAGCCCTCGGCTTGATCCGGCATTGATCCCGGAGCAGCAAATTCCCGCCTCACCGGCCGCGAGAACAAGCCGAAGAGCATGAGCCCGCCCACCGTGATGAAGCCGACGGACTGAATGACAACAAAACGCTTCGCCGCATCGGCAGCGGGGCCGGGCTGCGGCGCGTAGGCGGGGTTCGCATGATCCGGCGCCATCAGGCCTTTCACGCCGAGCCCCATGAGCCCGGCCATCAGCAGGATCATCCACCCCCGTGCCCAGCGGCGGCGTAGCAGCAGCCCGATGCCTGCGAACAGCGTCGCCGGCGGCAGGATGAAAATGATGAAGATCCCGAGCGGATCGACCGAGGTGTTCGCATAGGGCTTGCCGATGGCCATCAGCAGGGCAAAGGCGCTGAATAAGGAGCCGATGCCGCCTAACAGAATAGCCGCGGCACCCGCAAGGTTCGTGAACCAGGTCCGACGCGGCGCGGGGGAGATCATGTTCTGGGAGGAAATGAGGGAGGGGAATTCGTCGACCACGGGGCGCAATGCCCATCACCGCTCAATCCAGCGGCGGGATACCGGCGAGGGCGTCACGAAGCCTCGGAAGCGTCCCGTGGATTGCACACCAGTGTTCGATGTAGGTCATGTCGAGGGTCTCGGGGCCTTGCACGGCGAGCACATCGCGGGCATCGTCCAGATCTTTGGAGCGGCCCCAGCGGAGCTTTTGGACGACGACGTCTTCCGGGGCCGGGAGCCAGGTTTCGCGCTGGATTTGCGTGGAGAAAATGCGGCGGCGGCGGTTGAACTGCGACTGGACGAAAGGATCGTCGAAGAGTTCAAACAGTTCGACTTTGAAGGGCGGCTGGGCAGTGGATTCGCCAACAAGACGTTTTCCCCAGGTAAGGGTGTCGAACTGAACTTGCTCCTCGAATTGCACTACCCCGGCCAGCCTGCGAACCACGCGATCAATGGGATCTCCGGAGGCGAGGCTGAGAACGACATCCACGTCCTTGGTGGATCGGGGAATGCCGTAAAGTCCGTGTGCGAAAGCGCCCGTGAGCATGTGATCGACGCTCTCCTTCTCACAGGCATCAAGGACAGCGGCGGCGAGTTGCTCGATGGTCATACGGCGGCGGGAGGATGGCTTGCAAAGCGTCCGGCATCGTGAACAAGACGGAGGCGCGCAAGCCGCTTGCGGACGATTTCCCAGCCTTCAGTCTCATCGGTGATGCCGGCCTGCCACATCGCGCCTTCGTGCATCCGGGTGAAGACCGTGTTGGTCAGCTCGAACACATCCGCCAGCCGTTCCTCGGGCGTCTGGCGGCGGGCGCGGAGGATTTTCTCCCGATAGATGGAGTCCTGCATCGCTTTGAGTTCGGCGGCGGCGAGGTCGGGATCGGGCGGATTCATCGCTTCGGGAGGCTAGGGACAACGGCAGGGGGAATCAATGCCTAAGCCCGGGTGTTCGTTGCCGGAACCTGGCTGTCGAAAGTCAAACAATCCCCCGTTCAGCGGGTGGTCACCCCGCGATCTCTGCCGCTAACCTTGCCACCCCCGCCCCGCCGGGCAAGTCTGCCGTCCCGCCCGATGAAAGACCGACTGCTCGATGCCATCCGCGCCGAACTCCGCGCCCGCTTCGACCGCCTGACCCGTGCGGCGAAGGACGCCCACGCCGCCGCCACCGACCCCGGCAGCAAGGCGGAAAGCAAGTACGACACCCGTAGTTTGGAAGCCTCCTACCTCGCCGCCGGCCAGGCCCGCCAGCTCGACGACCTCGCCCGCGACCTCGGCCTTTTCGACGCCGTGACCCTACCGGACTTCGGCATGGAGGATCCCGTCGACGCCGGCGCCCTGGTCGAGGCCGATCTCCACGGCGAAAGCACCTGGTTCCTCCTCGCCCCGGCCGCCGGTGGCCTCGAAATCACCCACGACGGCCTCGAGATCACCCTGCTCACGCCGGAAAGCGCCCTCTATCAGAAACTCCTCGGCCTCCGTACCGGCGACCAACTCGACGACCCACCGCTTTTCGTCAGCGAAATCCTCTGATCCCCACCGCTAAAGTTTCCCCTTCCCAAGCCGCCTCCGGTCTTGCGTCTTGAGTCTCGAACCCTTCTGTCTTCCCCCGCATGACCACCGTCCTCGAGATCCTCGACAAAGGCACCGCCTACCTTGCCAAGAAAGGCATCGAGGACGCCCGGCGGAACATGCAGATGCTGGTCGCCCGTCAGCTCGACTGCACGCGGATGGACCTCTACCTCCGCTTCGACCAGCCGCTGGAGGAAGAACAGCTCGCCCCGCTCCGCGACCTGCTCAAGCACCGCGGCGACGGCGTGCCGCTCCAGCACCTCCTCGGCAGCGTCACCTTCCACCGCCGCGATTTCAAAACCGACGCCCGCGCCCTGATCCCGCGCCCCGAGACCGAGGAACTCGCCGAGTGGCTGCTGAAAAACGTGAAGCTCCCGCAAAACCCGCACGTCCTCGACATGGGCTGCGGCTCCGGAGTGCTCGGCCTGACCCTCGCCGCCGACCTTCCCGGCTCGCAAGCGACACTGGCCGACCTCTCCCCCGACGCCCTCGACCTCGCCCGCGAAAACGCAGCGCTGCTGGAAATCCGCAACGCCACCTTCGTCGAAAGCGATCTCTTCTCCGCCCTCGCCGGCCGGACTTTCGACCTGATCGCCGCCAATCTCCCCTACGTCCCGGAAACCGACCGCCCGACCCTTTCCAAGGAAGTCGCCCACGATCCCGCCCTCGCCCTCTTCGGCGGACCCGACGGCCTCGACCTCATCCGCCGCTTCATCCCACAGGCCAAGGGCCACCTCAACCCCGGCGGCTGGCTCGCCTTGGAAATCGGGATCGATCAGTCGGCCGAAGTCGAATCCCTGCTCCGCGCGGCCTCCCTGACCGACGTCCTGACTCTCAAGGACCTTTCCGGCATCCCCCGCTTCCCGGTGGGACGGAAGTGATCAGGCGAAGTTCACAGTTCGTCTTCGGACAGGGGAATCAGCTTCATCAAGGACCGCTGAAGCCCCGTTTTGAGCGTCTGATTCCCGTGAATGGGAATCACCAGTCGTTCCATCCTGCCTTCCATCGTGAAAATATGATGGCTGCCGTTGATCCGGGCCAAGCACCAACCCTTCGCCACGGCCAGTCCGGCGAGGTGCTTTCCCGAGACGGCCTTCATACCGCCACTTCCACAATCCGCTGGGCGCTTGCCCCGCTCTCCGGCTCCGCCGCAAGCAGCCAGCCTTCGATGGCCTCCCGCAGATTCGCCTCCAGCTCCGGGAGCGTCTCGCCTTGGGTGAAGCATCCTGGCAATGCGGGAACTTCCGCCCAGAATCCCCCTTCCTCGGCATCGTGAATAATGGCCTTGAGCGTCATCTTGGGATGTTACGACTCATGCGCGGCGGATCAAGGAGCCATGTGCCCGGAATGAAGGAAATCATCCCAAAAACAAATCCTTGGCGTTCTTGGCGTCTTGGCGGTTCAATCCCCCTCCGCATCCCATGGATAAACTCATCGTTCACGGCGGCACCCCGATCCACGGCGCCATCACCATTTCCGGCTCCAAAAACGCCTCGCTGCCGATCCTCGCCGCCACCCTGCTGACCGAGGAAGACTGCGTGATCCGCCGTGTCCCGGACGTGTCGGACACCAACTACATGGTGCAAATCCTCACCGGCCTCGGCAGCGACGTCGAACGCTTCTCCGGCACGGTCCGCGTCACCGCCGCCGACATTTCCGACACCGCGCCCTACGATATCGTCCGCCGGATGCGCGCCTCGGTCTGCGTCATGGGCCCGCTGCTCGCCCGCAAGCGCCGCTGCGTCGTCGCCCTTCCCGGCGGCTGCGTCATCGGCGACCGCCCGGTCGATCTCCACGTCCGTGGTCTGGAGGCGCTCGGCGCGAAAGCCACCATCGAAGGCGGCAACGTCATCCTCTCCGCGCCCGACGGCTTGAAAGGCGCCACCATCGACCTCTGCGGTCCGCTCGGCCCGACCGTGCTCGGCACCGACAACGTGATGATGGCCGCCACTTTGGCCGAGGGCATCACCACCATCACCTCCGCCGCCTGCGAACCGGAAGTCGTCGACCTCGCCGACTTCCTCAACGCGATGGGCGCGAAAATCAAGGGGGCCGGCACCCCGGTCATCACCATCGAAGGCGTCGAAAAGCTCAAGGGCTGCGTCCACAACGTCATCCCGGACCGCATCGAAGCCGGCACTTTCATGGCCGCCGCCGCCCTCGCCGGCGAAGGCGTGACCCTGCGCCGGATCCGCCACGAGCACCTGACCGCCGTCACCAACGCCCTGCGCAAGGCCGGCCACCAGGTCCACTTCAACGACGTCGGCGACGCCTGCACCATCCATCGCGGCGACAACCCGATGCCCGCCAACATCATCACCGAGCCCTACCCCGGTTACCCGACCGACATGCAGGCCCAGATGACCGCGCTCTTCGCCACCACCCCGGGCACCAGCACCGTGGTCGACACCATCTTCCCGCAGCGCTTCATGCACTGCGCCGAGCTCAAGCGGATGGGCGCCGACATCCAGGTCAGCGACGGCAAGGCGGTCATCAAGGGCGTTGCCCAGCTCAGCGCCGCCCCCGTCATGGCCAGCGACCTCCGCGCCTCCGCCGCCCTGGTCCTCGCCGCTCTGAACGCGAAAGGCTCCACCGAGATCCTCCGCCTCTACCACATCGACCGCGGCTACGAGCACATCGACGAAAAACTCGCCGCCCTCGGCGCGAACGTCGAACGGGTGCGGGAGTGATCCGCCATGTGGAGTGCGATGGCACGACATCGCTTTGGCGTCGGTCGCGGCCCGCTTCCCTGTCGGGACATTAGCCGCATTCAAGGCAATCCGCGGCCAGCACATCTGGCAGGCCGCCACCAGATCCAAAGCTGCGTCATGCCGCAGCACTCCAAATCTCACCGCCGCCGCCTCAGCATCCCCAGCAAACCGACCCCGCCTAACAGGACGACCGACGGCTCCGGCACCAGCGCGACATCCACGATCTGGATCCCGTTGATCCCGGCGAAGCGCGAATTCACTCCGTCCAGGTCGGTGACCACGTTGCCACCGGGACCGGAAACGACATTCGCATAGGTGAAAGCGATCTCTCCCTGCGCATTGGCCAGCACCGAGTAGCGGACATACTCGATTCCCTCAACCAGCAACCCGTTGCCACCCGCAACCCCATCCCACGAGGTCTGCTTGGACAGCCCGTTGATGGTGAAAAGCGCGTTCTGCCCCGGAGAAAAATCCTCGGTGAAATCGTCGCCCTGGGCATACAGGTAGACGTCGTAGAGCTTCGAAGGGTCGAGCCCGAAGATCCTGCCCGACTTCGACAGCACCTGGGTGTTGGTCGGCGAGGAAAGGAATACGTAGTCGGCCATAAGATCCTGGTAGATCTCCATACCCCCGCCCATTTCCTGCTGTCCGGCGAGTTCCAGATAGCTGCCGTTGATCCCCAGCTCGATCCCGATGCCCGTCGAATCACCCTCGGAATCGGTCAGGTTCGAAGCGGTAATCGTGGTCGTTCCGCTTCCCGTCACCCGGTTCCACTGGGCGCTCCCGCCCGCTGGATCCGGCGCTGCAGCGAGGCCCTGGTAGATCGAACTCACCGACGACTCGTCGAAGTCGATGTTGATCACCTGGGCCGAAGCGGCAGCGGAAAGCCCGAGGCCGGTCGTTACAAGGTGGAGTAGGAACTTCATGGCGAAATGAGGAAGGAACCCTCGCGACGCCGGATAATTAACTTTTCCGTAAAAAATTGCAACCCACGCGATCGCGGCGGATGGATTCAAGCCACCGAAGCCCGCACCAGCGCCGGCGTCGCCGCCGGGATCGGCAGGTCTTCCGGCTGGAGGTCAAGACCACGGACCGGCACGACCTTGTCGATCTCGTCCATGATATCCAGTTCCGGCCGGAAATCCGCCGCGTGATACGAGCTGCGCACCAGCGGCCCGCTGGCCACGTGGCGGAAGCCCTTGTCGAGGGCGATCTGCTTGAGTTCGTCGAACACCGACGGCTCGATGTATTCCACCACCGGCAGGTGCCGCGGCGTCGGCCGCAGGTATTGGCCCATGGTCAGCACCGTCACGTCGGCTTCCAACAAATCGTCCATCGCCCGCAGGATCTCGTCCCGCTGCTCGCCCAGGCCCAGCATGATGCCGCTCTTGGTCGCCACCTTGCCGTTCACCATCGCCTTGGCCTTCTTCAGCACCGCCAGGCTGCGGTGATACTTGGCCCGGGAGCGGACCAGCGGGGTCAGCCGCTCCACGGTCTCGAGGTTGTGGTTGAAGATGTGGGGACGGGCATCCATCACCATCTGGAGGGCCCAGTCGCGGTCGTTGAAGTCGGGCACCAGCACCTCGATCACGATGCCCGGATTCACCGCGCGCACCGCTTCGATCGTTTGCTGGAAATGCTCCGCACCGCCGTCGCGAAGATCGTCGCGGGCCACCGCGGTGATCACCACGTGCCGCAACTTCATCCGCCGCGTCGCCTCGGCCACCCGGACCGGTTCATCGGCTTCCAGCGCATCCGGCTTGGCGGTCTTCACCGCACAGAAGCCGCAGGCGCGGGTGCATTTTTCACCGGCGATCATGAAGGTCGCCGTGCCCTGGCCCCAGCATTCCCAGCGGTTCGGGCACTGGGCCTCTTCGCACACGGTCACCAGCTTGAGGTCGGTGATCAGCGACTTGGTCGACCAGAAGGCCGGATTGTTCGGCAGCCGGACCTTGATCCACGACGGTTTCCTGTCCTGGTGCAGGGCGGGATCCATCTTCATCTGGGGTCCGTGGCAGCCGCTCATTTCGGCTGGAAGCTAGGACGCCCTCCCCCGGGGGGAAAGGGGAATTTCTCGCCTTGTCCCTGCAATGGCGTTTCTACGGTCCAGTGCTGCGGCTTGGATTGGGGAATGATTGTCGATTGAGGATTGTTGATTTCAGATTGGGAGAACGAGCTACCGCCTCCCGGCCTCTGAAATCAAAAATCAGCAATCCTCAATCGACAATCGTCAATCCTCCCGCCTCCCCGCTACCCTCCCCCCATGCGCCTCCGCCCCGCCCTTTACCTCCTGGCCGCCGCCATCCCGCTCGCCCTGGGCTCCTGCGGTCTCCTCCGCCTGCCGGTCCGGGCGGTGGGCGCCGTCGTCGAGGGGACCGCCTACGCCGGCAAGTCCATCGGCAAATCCGCCGCCAAGCCCTTTGCCAAGACCCCCGAGGAGAAAGCCGAAGCGGCGAAAAAGAAAGCCGAAGAGGACAAGAAGAAGCTCGAGGAAAAGCGCGCCAAGCTCCGCGAAGGCACCGACCGCCACGCCGCCGACCAGAAAAAGGCCGGCGCTGAAACCCCGGTCGAAACCCTGCCCGTCCCCGACGTCCCGCCCGTGCCCGAAGACTACCTCGATATTCCCGCCGACCCCAACGCCCTGCCGCCGCCGCCGGAGGGGTATTGACCTTCACTTCATCCCATCCCACGCCGTCCAAAAAGACTTTGTCTCCTCCGCATCCGGGATGACCTCCACCAGCAGCGGCACCTCGCCGGGCTCGAGGGCGTCGAAGCCGGCGTCGTTCTCGATGCGGAGATACTTCATCCCCCACATCGCCGCCCAGCCGTCGAGGCGGACTTCGTGGGGATTGAGCATCAGATCCTTCGCCCGCTCGCTCATCGCTTCAAGCCGCGGCAGGCGGGAGAAGATCTGGCCGCCGCCATTGTTGATGACGACGAAGACGCGGCCCTTGCGCTCGATCTGGCCGAGCCAGGCCGGCGCGGCGAGGTCGTAGAGCGCGGTGAGGTCGCCGACCAGGCACCACGAGTCTTCCAGGTCGGCGGTCCAGCCGAGCCAGGTCGAAAGCTGGCCGTCGATCCCGTTCGCGCCGCGGTTCGCGCGGACGTCGGTGACCGGCTTGTCGCGCTGGGCGAAGAGGTTCCACTCGCGGATCGGCAGGCTGTTGCCGAGATAGAGCGATGAGCCGAGCGAAGCGTAGGCGGAAAGCACCCGCAGCAGGCCGGGCTCGCTGTCGGGGTAGGCTTCGAGCAGGTCGTCGATCTGGCCCGCGCGGCGCGAAGTACGACGGAAGTAGTCGAGCGCGTCGCCCGCCTTCTCGACATCGCCGAGCCCCTTGATCACGCGGCCGACCGGTGACACGATGGTCTCGCACTTCCGCGCCAGGCCCGGCAGACCGGTGCGCGTGATGTTGTAAACCTCCGTCTCCGGCAGCTCCTCCAGATCCCGCCAGAAGCGGCCGCTCGGGACACCGCCGAGCCGCAGGACTTTTCCCGGTGGACGCTCGCGCAGCATCCGATCGGGATCCGGCAAGGCCAGTTCGCCGAGTGCTTCCCTCAGGCCGCTGGTCGCCTCCACCGCCACCGGCACGCCGAGGTCCAGGCAGAAATGGAAGACCGCCTCGTGGTCCTCGGGCTCCAGGTCGCCGATCATCACCACCAGCCCGCGGAAGATGTCCTCGCGCACCCAGCGGGCGAGGCCCGCGACCGAGAAGTTCGGCAAGCGGATCTCCGGCGGATCTGTCAGCTCGGGCGGCGTCCATTCGCCCGGCGTGAAGTCTTCCTCCAGCTCGACATTCCAATGCCACGGCGAGCGCTGCTGCCAGTCCGCCAGCGGACCGCTGCCCGCGTGCTCGCCGAAGATCCCCGGCTGGGAAATCGCCTGGGGCGCACCGGTCCCGCGGAATCGCTCCGGTCGGTCCGCCGTCAGCGCCATGAGGGGTCGGCCCTGGTAGAAGGCCTCGATCATCGCCGGCAACAGCTCCGCCACCGCCGTGCCGCTGGTCGTCACCACCGCGCAGGGTTCGCCGGTGGCCATCGTGCGTCCCAGCGCGAAGAACCCCGCGCTGCGTTCCTCGAAATGCCGCCAGACCCGCGTCCCACCCGCCGCCTCGGCCCGGGCCAGCACCTCCACCAGCGAGGCATTCCGCGCCCCGGCGCAGACGACGAACTCGCGCACGCCGCGGGAAAGGCACTCTTCAACGATGGAACAAGCGGTCTGCCAAGTGGTCACGGCGGCAGCTTGGAGGTGAAAAGCAGAAAGCGGAAGCCGGTGTTTCGGTGTTTCGGTGCCGTGACGACGAATCCTGCCTCCGAAGGGAGCGCCGATCTTTAGTCGGCTTGGAAGGTAGGCATTGCCAAAGGAAACGCCAAAGAGCCCTCGCCCCTTCCGTCCAAGCCGACTAAAGATCGGCGCTCCCTCCGGAGACCAAGCCGACCCACCGACTCACCGACCCACCGACCCCCTCCACCATTCCCTCCAGTTTGTAATTCGGCCCCTCCCCTCCCCGTGCTAGAAGCCTTCGCGAAACCCGTCCTCCCACCATGCCCATCAGCCCTCAAAACCTCTGGCTCCTCGTCGGGGTCCTGCTCATCTTCGCCGAATTCTTCGCGCCCGGCGTGATCATCGTCTTCTTCGGCGTCGGGGCGATCCTCGCGTCGATCACCACCTGGGCCGGCCTCACCCCGGGCATCGGCTCGCAGGCCGCGGTCTTCGCGCTCAGCTCGGTCACCCTGCTCTTCGGCCTCCGCCGCTACGTGAAACAATGGTTCGTCGGCGATTCCGCGAACTTGAACGGCGAATCCGACGACGACTTCACCGGCCGCGAGGCCCGCGTGGTCGGTGCCCTGCCCGGCCGCGGTGGCGACGGCCTGGTCGAAATCAAGGGCACCAACTGGAAAGCCCGCAGCGAAGCCCCGATTCCCGCCGGCGAAACCGTCATCATCGAGCGCCGCGAAGGCCTCACCTTCTATGTCCGCACCCGTCTCTAACACCAATCCTCTCCCATGAACACACTGCTCGCACAAGTCCTCCCTGTTGCCGCCGAAGATGACTCGAAATTCGGCATTTTCCTGACCCTCGGGCTCGTCCTTCTGGTCGTCGTCGCCCTGATCAAGACCGCGCGCATCGTGCCGCAGCGCCAGGCCCACGTGATCGAACGCCTCGGCAAGTACCACAAAACCCTGGAGGCAGGATTCCACATCCTCATCCCCTTCATCGACCGCGTCGCCTACAAGCACTCGCTGAAGGAAATCGCGATGGATGTCCCGCCGCAGTTCTGCATTACCAAGGACAACATCGCGATCGAGATCGACGGCTTGCTCTACATGCAGGTGCTCGACGCGAAACTCGCGTCGTACGGCATCGACAACTACTACTTTGCCGCCTCCCAGCTCGCGCAGACCACCTTGCGCTCGGAGATCGGCAAGCTGGAGCTCGACCGGACCTTCGAAGAGCGCGACACCATCAACGCCCAGGTCATCACCGCCCTCGACAAGGCTTCCGAGCCCTGGGGTTTGAAAATCACCCGCTACGAGATCGCCAACATCAAGCCACCGCAGTCCGTTCAGGACGCGCTCGAAAAGCAGATGCGGGCGGAGCGCGAACGCCGCGCCACCATCGCCCTCTCCGAAGGCCAGCGCGAGGCGCAGATCAACGTCGCCGAAGGCCAGAAGCAGGAAGTCATCAAGCAGTCCGAAGCGAAAAAGCTCAGCCAGATCAACGAGGCCGAGGGCAAGGCCCGCGAAATCGAGTTGCTGGCGAACGCCACCGCGCAAGGCATCGTCCAGATCGCCAGCGCCATGCAGGCCCCCGGCGGAAAGGACGCGGTCAACCTGCGGATCGCCGAGCAGTATATCATTCAGTTCGGCAATCTCGCGAAGGAAACCAACACGTTGATCCTGCCGCAGAACCTCAGCGACATCGGCGGGGTCGTCGCCGGCCTCGCCAAGATCCTCGACGGTAGCAAGACGCCCGCCCAGGCCTCCTCCGCCCCCATGCCGCCACCCTTGCGATGATCCGGGAAATCCGCGGACCAAGGAACCGTTGACGGGCGGGGCGTGGAGTGGCAGGAACCCCCGCATGATTTCCGACGACGAGAAGGATCCGGCCCCCGCTCCGGATCAGGAGTATGAGGACGCGCCCGAAATGGAAGCCGATCCCTTGGCGGCGCTGGAAGCAGACGTGATGAAATGGCGCGAGCTGGCGGTGCGCACCGCGGCGGACCTCGACAATTTCCGCAAACGCTCCGCCCGGGAGCGCGAGGATGCGATCCGCTACGCCAACCAGGGCCTGCTGGAAGACTTGCTGCCGGTGATCGACAACTTCGAGATGGGCATGCTGGCGGCGTCGCAGGACAAGAGTTCGATGATTTACATCGGCATGGACATGGTCCGCCGGCAAATGAACGACTTCCTGGGCAACCAGGGCGTGACCGAGATCCCGGCGGAGGGCCAGATGTTCAACCCGAACGTCCACGAGGCGGTCGCCCAGGAACCCGGCGATGAGGAAGGGCGGATCCTGCGGGTCCACCGGCGCGGCTTCATGCTGCGCGACCGCCTGCTGCGTCCGGCCACCGTGGTGGTGGCGAAGGCCTTGATGGAGAGCGACGGAGAGGAAGGCTGATCATGGCGGCGAAACGCGATTATTACGAAGTGCTGGGCGTCGCCCGCGAAGCGAGCCCGGAGGAGATCAAGAAATCCTACCGCAAGCTCGCGGTGAAGTTTCACCCGGACAAGAACCCGGGCGACCACGAGGCGGAAGACAAGTTCAAGGAACTCGGTGAGGCCTATGAGGCGCTGAGCGACGCCGACAAGCGCGCGGCCTACGACCGCTACGGCCACCAGGCATTCAATGGCGGCGGCGGCGGTGGCGGCGGTGGTTTCCATGACCCGATGGACCTGTTCTCGCAGGTCTTCGGCGGGGCTTTCGGCGGCGGCTTCGAGGAGTTCTTCGGCGGCGGTCGTCGCCAGCGGAGCGGCGGCAAGCAGCGCGGCAGCGACCTGCGCTACGACCTCGAGATCAGCCTGGAAGAAGCGGCGCGCGGCTCCGAGAAGGAGCTGGAGATCGAGCACTTCGGAGCGTGCGGAACTTGTAATTCCAGCGGCTCCAAAAGCGGTGGCGGCACCCGTCCTTGCTCGAGCTGCGGCGGTCGCGGCGTGGTCGCCCGGCAAGCTGGCATTTTCATCCAACAAACGACCTGTCCCGAGTGTCGCGGCGCGGGAGAAGTGGTCAGCGACCCTTGCGGGAACTGCGGCGGCGACGGCCGGGTTCACAAGACCAGCCGGATCAAAATCCGGATTCCCGGCGGCGTCGAGGACGGCACCCGGCTCCGCTCCACCGGCAACGGCGATGCCGGCGTCCGCGGCGGCGCGGCGGGCGACCTCTACGTCTTCCTCCACGTCAAGGAACACGATGTTTTCGAACGCGAGGGCAACGACCTGCTCTGCGAAGTGCCGATGCGCTTCAGCGTGGCGACCTTGGGCGGCGAGCTCGAAGTGCCGACACTCGACGGCAAGGCATCGATCAAGATCCCGGCAGGGACGCAGGGCGGCACATTGTTCCGGCTCCGCGACCGCGGCGTGCCCGCGCTTTCCGGCGGCAAGAAGGGTGACCTTCACGTCCGGGTGCAGGTCGAGGTGCCGACGAAGCTCAACAGCGAGCAGCAGAACAAGCTGCGCGAGTTCGCCGAGTCGATCGGCGACCACAACTCGCCGATGCAGGAGTCCTTTTTCCAAAAGGCCCGGCGCTTCTTCGACCTCTAGCGCGGGCCATGGCACGGTTTTACCTCAGTCCGGAAGCATGGGGCGCGCAGGCGCTGCTGACCGGGGACGAGGCGAAGCATGCCGCCCAGGTATTGCGGCTGCGCCGGGGTGACCGGATCACGGTCTTCGACGGCCGCGGGCGCTCGGCGGCGGCGGAGATCCTCGATGTTTCAAAAAGCGAGCTCCGGCTGGAGCTTGGTGCCGCGGTCTCGGCTCCGGGCCTGGTGCCGGAAATCTGCCTCGCGCAGGCGGTCCCGAAAGGGAAAACCATGGACCTCATCGTGCAGAAGGCGGTGGAGCTCGGCGTCCATACGATCCAACCTTTGATCACCCGGCATACCGTGGTGCAGGTGGACGGGGACGACGCACCCCGCAAGTCGGCGAAATGGCAGCGCGTCGCCTTGGAGGCATGCAAGCAGTGCGGCCAGGACTTGCTTCCCGAGGTTTTGCCCGTGCGCGATTTCGCGAGCTGGACGGAGGATTCGACCGGCGATTTGAAGATCATCGCCTCGTTGCTTCCCGGGGTGAGGTCGCTCCGGGAAATACTGCGCGAGGCAGCCTCGCCGCGCCAAGTGACCCTGCTCGTCGGACCGGAGGGGGATTTCTCGGCGGCGGAAGGCGCGGCGGCAATGGAAGCGGGCTTTCTTCCCGCCAGCTTGGGCTCGATCGTGCTCCGGGCGGAAACCGCGGCATTTTTTGGGATTTCGGCCATCCGCTACGAATTCATGTCAAGGTGAGAGCTATTTTTGAAATTTGAGCTTTAACTGTTAGGCTTTCCGAAATATCAAGCCGGGGTGCTATTCCTTTGGTCCAGAGCGATCTGGCCGGTTCTCCTCGTTCTCACCCCTATTCCCATTGAGGTTTCCGGCGCAACCCCGCCGGCACCGACCCGTGGCTTTGAGGTGGATACGAGCAACCGGACCGAGGTCGTGTCCTTTTATCAGGCGATCTACAGGGCCTCTGAGGGCTATCAGAACCGGATGGGTTGGACGGGCAACTACACATCAACGGCGGCCGGGGCCGAAGGCACGGTGTCGTCAGTATTCACAGGGGACATCGAGCGGCGGGTGAACTACTACCGGGCGATGTGCGGCATGAAGGCCGACGTGCGGGTCAATTCCGGTTCGACGGTCAACATCATGTCCGGGGATGAGTGGGTGCCACCGGCGAACACCACCAAGGCGGCCGCTTCCCAGCGCTCGGCCTTGATGATCGCCCGCACTTATCCGGGCAATGGCGGCTTGAGCCACGATCCGCCCGGCAGTTCCACGGCCTGGACCACCGCGGCTTGGAACGCGAACCGGAACGGGAACCTCGCCCTGGGCTTTTTCGGTCCGGGCGCGGTCGATGCCTACTTCCAAGAAGACGTGAACGGGATCTCGGCTTGGAATGTGGACGTCGGTCATCGCCGGTGGCTGCTTTTCCAGTGGTCCACGGATTTCGCGAGTGGCGATACGCCTGGCAGTTTCACTCCGGGCTCGGGTTCGGTGCGGCCGCCGTCGAACTCGATGTATGTGGTGCCGAAGCTCTCCGAACTGGATTTCTCGCCCACGGTCATTTTCGCCGCCTATCCGCCGGCCGGTTTCTTCCCGGCACGGCTGAATGCAGGGTTTTGGTCCCTGTCTTACCCCGGCGGTGATTTTTCCGCAGCGACCGTGACCCTGAGGGATTCCGCTTCGAACATCCTGCCGGTCACCATCGTCTCCCGCCGCCCCGGCTACGGGGACAACTCGATCGTCTGGCAAGTGCCGGCCTCCGTCGCGGTGAAATCGGTGACCACCGACCGGACCTGGAACGTCACGGTTTCGAACATCAAGGGTGAAGGCGTGCCCACCCAGCATTCCTACCAAGTCACGTTGATCGATCCCGACCGCTTGAACGAGACCCCGGTGGTCAGTGGAAACTCTTTCCCGGTAGGCAGCGGGAGTGTTTACGCGATTTCGGGCGTGACCGGGGCCGACAAGATGGAAGCGGGAATTTTCCTGCGGAGCGCGGCCGGCTGGAACGAAGGCGCGGAGGATGCGGCCTCGTCGGCAGTCGTGGATCGCACCGCGGGCAGCTATCCTTTCCGCGCGAACACCCCGGGTTACGTGAAAAGCGGCTCCAAGGCATTCCGGATGACCTTTCCAACGCGCTACGATCCCTTCATCAACGGGGTACCGGCGCAGGAATTCGAGCTCGGCCGCGAGTTGGTCCCGGGGGCATCGGGAACGCTGAACTTCCAGTTCCGGCGAGGTCTGATGACCGCCGCCTCAAAGCTTGCGGTCGAAACCTCCGACGACGGCCTCACCTGGACGGTCCTCGGAACGCCGTGGAGTGGGTCCGGCGGTGCCGGAGATCCCGCCTTCCAACCCGCGTCGCTGAATCTGCCGACCGGAGCCGCGCCGCTGAGAGTCCGCTTTCGATACTACCTCGCGGACACCGTCTCACCGCTTTATGCCCACGAAGATTATCCGACCCAGCCGACGGGAATCTTCATCGATGATATCACGGTCAGTGGCTGCGACTGGCTGGAGCAGACCGGGGCGGTCGGCGCGCCGGGACTGGTATCGATCACGCTGAACGCCGCCACCGCGGGCAGGCCCTTGGCCTCCGGGCAGGAATGGTGGCTGCGGGCGCGGGCGGTCGTCGGCGGCAAGGCATTTCCCTATGGTCCCGCGAAGCTCGTCATGCCGTCCGGTCCCTTGCAGTTGAGCGGACCCGCGCAGCCGCCTGCCACCGGAGCCGACTACGCCTTTATCCCGGATCCGGCGGCGGCTTCCTATCAATTCGAGGTGACCACCGTCGGCGGCGGCGCGACATGGACCGAAGGCGCGGAAACCTCGCCGCCGCCCCAAGTCAGCGGTGCCACCGGCAGCTACGCCGTCTCCGACAATCTCGCCGGTTACCGGAAAAGCGGCTCATTCGCCTTCCGCCTCGGGCTCTCAACCCCGGACGACAACGACGACCATTTCACCATTGAGCGCGTGGTGGTTCCGACTGCTGCCAGCACGCTGGATTTCTGGATGCGGCGCGGGGCCATGAGCCTGACCAATCGCCTGCACGTGGAGCTTTCCACCGACGATGGCGCGACCTGGGGCTCCATCTGGAATCTCGCCGGCATCAAAAAGGCGGACAAACTTCTGGCACTCCGCAGCATTCCGCTGGCGGCTTGGGCCGGACAGCCGGTCAAGCTGCGCTTCGCCCTGCGGCAAGACCCCGGGGGCGCCAATCTCAAGTGGAACGCCAAGAAGTCGGGCGTGTGGATCGATGACATCACGGTGACCTCTCCCTCGGATGTGATCGCCTCGCAGCTCAGTCCGGTGGGAGCGGCCGCCTCCGTGGTCAGGCTCGATGCCGCGAGCGCCGGGGGCGACATCATCCCCGGTTCGACCCTGCGGCTGCGGCTGCGGAGCGTGATCGCGGGATCCCCCGGAGCCTGGGGTCCCACTCTGACGGTCGCGCCGGTGGCGGCTTCCTTGCCGCTTGCAGTGGTCGCGGGAGGATTCGCCGAATGGCATGCCGCACGCTTCCCGGGGCTCAGTGCGAGCTTCGAAGGTGACGCGAACCTCAACGGCCTGGCCGATGGCATCGAGTATGCCTTTTCGCTCGATCCTGCCGCGGGTCTGTCGGGCCACGACCGGCTGATTCTTCAAGCGGAGAGCGTCGGGATGATTCGCGATCTTCCGGTCGAGCGGGCCGACGTGGTTTACGGTGCCGAGTGGTCGGACAACCTCGCAGACTGGTCGAGCAACGGCATCGAAATCCGCGTCGAAGGCGGTGAGATCCACGCCAGCGCCCCCCGCGGCGCGGCGCGGCGCTTCATGCGGTGGAGCGTCGGATTGAAGTAGCGCCAACGACTCTTCCTCGTTCGATGATTTCCTGCGGAACCTGGTCCGCGAAGCCCTCCGCCGTCGGCACGGAGGACTCGTTTTCCCCCTGCTCCTTCGCGAACTCCAGGAGCTCGACCTGGACCTGACCTACCTCATCTTTGAAATCGACGGCCTGGGTTTCCTCCAGCCCGGCACACCGGCACGCCGGCCGCCTGACCGTCCGGGACGGCCAGGTTTCCGGCCAGCCCGACAACGCTGTCTCGGTGGCACTGCTGGTTTTCCTCTTCCGCCGCGGCTTCCAAGGCACGGCGATGTTCACGGCGCAAGAGGAAGCCGGCCGCAGCTGGCGTTACGCCTTGTCGTGGTTCGTCCTCCAGCAGATCCGCACGCGGCGCCTGCTGGTGCCCGACACCAGCCCCTATCCGACGCGCGAAGAGCACCTCGTCTTGCGGAACAAGGATGCCACCGCGGAGCCCGATCCCGCGATCACCGCGGAACCCGGGCGGAAATGCGATGCGCCCGGGATCACGTGCAGCTACCGGTCCAAGCGTTCGGCACCGTATTCTCCGAGAGGCACCAGCAGGTCGCCATCGGCGGCTTTGGTGATCGAGTCGAAGCCGAGGCCCCACATCGGGAACCGCCAGTCCTCGAGCACCGTGTCGTCGGCGGCGAACAAGGACTTGCCGGAGCTGCCCAGCAAAATGCCGTCGAGCCAGCGGAGATCCCAGGCTTCCCACCCGATCGCGAGGGATGGCTGGGCGGCGAAGCGGCCGTTGTCTTGAAGCAGGTGGCGTTCGACCTCGTCCCCGCTTGCCATGAACAAGCGACGGCCGCCGGCCGCCACCGCGCGGGATCCAACATCGGGAAGCGAGTCGACGAGATACGCATCCCGTCCGTCGCACGCACTGGCTTGCAAGGAAGAGTCACCCTCGTCGTTCCTCGCCCGGGAGTAGGCGAGGAAGCCGTTGCGGTCGAGTTCCGTCACATCAAACAAGGAACCCGGGAGGTCGATCGCGGGCCGAAGGGCGGGACTCCCGGAAACGGGCACCTCGATCACCCGCACCGTGTGGCTGAGCGCGCTGGCGTCCTGCTTCTCGGTCCACGAGTCGGCGCCGACCACCACCAACCCGTCGTTGGCGGCGCGGCCTTCCGGCAGGGTGGTCTCGTTGGTGCCGAGGTTGAGGGGCGCGGCCACCGTCGGATTGGCAGGAGTGGCGACATCGAAAACGATGAGACGGGGCTGGCTGCCGGACGGCCAGCCGAAGCCGGGATCGGCAATGCGAGAGGTGGCGGACACACTGGAATCTCCAGCGATGGCGGGCGCGCCAACCATCGGCAGATCGATGACCGGCCCGCCGCGCCACCAGAAGTAGTAGGGTTGGGACTCGATCACGAGGCAGGGGCGATTCGCCTGCGGCCAGAGCAGGTCGCCGGTCTGCAGGCGGCTGGCGGCATCCGTTGCCACCTCGCACGACCCGAGGAGGGGCAGTGCCGGCAAAGCGGTCGCGTCGTAAATGTCGAGGCTCAGCACGCCGCTCCCGGCAGGCAGCCAGGCGAGGCGGGCGATCTGGGGCACTCCTTTGCCCTCGCCCGTTGCATCCGCCGGAAGCTCGCGGACGACATACAATTTCCCATCGCGGAGCGCGGCGGTCACCACTTCACCGTCACCCAGTTCGACTTCGGCAAGCACCGCATCGGGCGAGTTGGCGGATGTTACGCGGGCCGTGGGCCAACCGCCGCTCCAGTAGCTGCCGTTCTCGATGTGCACGAGATGGTCGCCACTGGCGAAGACCCGGTCCACCGGCCACGCCAGCATGACTTGAGCCAGGAGAGCCGGTTGGTCGCGGTCGCTGACATCGGCAGTCACCAGGGCGCGCTGGGAAATCGAAACGACCGACTGCCCGACCATGGCGGAGCGGCGAGGCTCGAAGGAATGCTCGATGGTGCCGCGCAACTGCAAGTCGCGGGCCGCGAGGTCGATGTCCAAAAGCTGGACATAGTTGGATGACTCGCCGCTGTTGTTGTCGTAGCTGGTCATCGGAACGAGGACGAGCCCTTGGTCGTGCAAGACCTTGAGTGCCTTTTCGTCCCAGACCGACTCGCTGTGGCTGCCTGGCAAGTTGATGCGGCGCAAGAGGGCGGGTGCCGCCGGATCCGCGACGTCGAACAGGGACGCGGCGATCGTTCCACCTTCCCAGCCGATCGAAAACAGCATGTCGCCGACCGGTTCCAGATGAGTGGACCACCCGGGCACTTCGAGGTGACCGGCGACCACCGGCGCGGCGGGGTTTGAAAGATCGACCACCCACAGCGGATCGGTGCGGAGGAAGGTCACGATGTAAGCCTTGTTCCCGGCGAAGCGGGTGGCGAAAAGGCTTTCCCCTTGGGCGAGTTCCAGGCTGCCGAGCTTGTCGCCGGTGGCAGAGGGACCGTCCGCGTGGAAATTTTCGAGCACGGTGGTCGGCGACCACCCACCGCCGGCCGAGTTGCGTTGCGAAATCGTGGTCAGCACGTTGTTGCTCCACTGCATCTTGAACTTGTCGCCCACCCGGCCCTCGGTCCGGACCGGGCCGGACGTCAGACGCGAGGCTCCATCGGCGGTCAGGCGAAACGCGTGGACGTCGGAAACGTTCCATTGGCCGGCCGGGGTGACCGCCACGGCGAGCCAGCCGGCTCCGGAAGCCACCACGGGCGAGCCACCGCTGACCACCGTCTCCCCGGCAGACACGGGCTCGGCATCGGGCTCGATCAACCACTGCGACAGGGTGGTAGTCACCGTGCTGACGCTGGAGATCAATCCATCCGCCGTGACCTGACTGCCCCACAAGGAGGTGAGGAGGAAGAGACGATTCCCCGCGAGCCGGCTTTCCATCAGGTCTCCATCGACGGTCTTGCTGTGGGTGATTCCCGCAGTCCCGCCCGCGACTTTCGCCAGATGAATGACGGTCTTGCCCGAGGTCCCGTCGTCCCGGGTCAGCAACACGAGGTGGCGGACCGGACCGCTGCCGGGCAACAGGTAAAGGTCCTGTCCGACGGCCGGCAGGCGCAGGGTGGCCACCAGACGGGGATCCGCCGGATCGGCCAGGTCGAGCACTTGCAAGCCGCGCAGCTGGTTGAAGTAATAGACCGTCGTGCCGTCGGTCTTCCAGATGTCGGCCTCCTCGGGCTGGGAGGCGCTGTCGTTCGCCATCGGCACGTTTGGAGTCAGGAAGTCCCCCGCCAAGCCGCGCAAGCCGCCGGAACTTCCCCGGTAACTCGCCTCGAAGCTATTCCGCCCCAGATAAAAGGCGGTCGGAAATTTGCCGCGCGGCCCGTCGACCGCAGCACTCGCGACGATGGCGCGCACCCTTGGACGCTTGCCAAGGTCAGGCAGGGCGACCCGCATGACTCCTTGCGATGCCGAAGCGGTGAGAATGTCCCGCCACCCCCCGGGCAATTGGCGGCGCTGCACGGTCACCGCCCCGCAGTCGGCCGGCACCGTGACGTCGAGCCCGCGCGAATCCGCTGTCAGGGTCGATTTCAGCACCCGGACGCGCGCCGCCGTGGCTTCTGCCGGCAGCAAGGCAGCGATCACAGCAAGCATCAGGGCACCCCAGCGGGCAGCGGAAGCGAAGAAACGGGGACGGGCATTCATGGAGAACAGGGTTTGGAGGTGGATGGAGGACACCCTTGCAAAGGCGGCTTGGTGAGGCTGTGGGCGGCTTGGCAGCGGGAAATTAAAAAGGAGTTCCCCGGCGTGACGAGAGAATTCGCGTCCAACAAGGTCGAGCCGATCTCTGGACTCGGAGCCCCCCGCACGACGAGGGAATCCCCCCCGGAAACTGCGGTGAAGCACCTGCCGGGATCAAGCATGACGGCCCATTGGCCCGAATCTTGGAAAATACTGTTTTCAGGATCGGGGTGTCCGATCACGCCACCGCGAAGGGCCATGTTCGCCCATCCGGGGAAGAGTCCCCGCAGTCCCGGGGCTCAGCGCTTCTCGATCGCCACCAGCGTCACGTCGTCCATCTGTGGCGCGTCCCCGGCAAAGCGGGCCAGTTCGCGCTCCACCGCACGGATCGTCGCCTCCGCCCCGAGCGATGCCCCGTCGCGAAACGCCTCCCGCAGCCGGTCCATGCCGAACTCCTCGCCGGCCGAGTCGATCGCTTCTTTGACACCGTCCGTGTGGAAAAGCAGGCAGTCGCCGGGATGCATCTGGATTTCCTGGACCTTGGTTACCCGTTCGAAGACATCGCCCTCGTCGATCCCCAGTGCCAGCCCCGGCGGCTTCAGCAGCGTCACCGACCGCTCCGCCGCGCGGTAAAGCAGCGCGGGATCGTGGCCGGCCCGCGCCAGCTTGATCGTGCCCCCGTCGCCCTCGATCACCGCGTAAAACAAGCTGATGAACATGTCCTCGCGGATGTCCGGGAAAAGCTGCCGGTTCACCTGCGCCAGGGCATCCGCCGGACTGTCATAGCCGCCGGCCATCGACCGCAGCACGCTGCGACACATCGCCATCAGCAATCCCGCCGCAACTCCCTTGCCCGAGACGTCGGCGATCACCACGCCGTGCCGTCCATCCCCGAGATCCAGGTAATCGTAATAGTCGCCGCTGATGATCCGGGCCGGCACGTTGGTCCCGCTGATCCGGTAGCCGGGGACCACCGGCTCGCCCTGTGGCAGCAGCACCCGCTGGACTTCGCGGGCATTGCGGAGCTCGCCTTCCATCTGCCGCTTCTCGCTTGCTTCGCGATGGACCAGCGCGTTGCCGATCGCGAACGCCGACTGCTCGGCGATCGTCCGGAACACCGCGAAGTCGTTCGGCGTAAATGGCCCGTCCTCCCGATGTCGCGCCACCGCCAGCACCCCGATATCCCGCCCCGCGTGGCGCAGCGGAGCCACCAGCGCGCTGGTATCGGCCCCGAAGCGCGTGAAGCCGTCGCGGAACGCCTCGTGCGCTTTCACATCGCGGATGCTCTGCGCCTCACCCGCCAACAGCACCGCGCCAAAAATCCCCGAATCGGCCGGCACCTGGGCCAGCCGCAGATGACTTTCCAGCGCCCGCGGATCCCGCTCGGCTTTCTTCCGGACCCCCATCGGCACGCCCACCAGCGGCGGACATTCCTCCGACAGATACTTCGGCTGCAAGTTCACCCGCGCATCATCCAACAAGTAAAGCGCCCCGCCGCGGGCGGCCACCACCCGGTTCACGCCATCGACGATCAGCCGCGAAAGCCCGTTCATCGTGGTATCGCTGCCGATCGCCGAGCCGAGCTCATGCAGGAAGTCGAACATCCGCAGCTCCTCGCCTTCGAAGGCCGACAATTCCGCGTGCTTCGACACCAGGCGGCGCTTCAGCCGGACCGCGGCCACTGCTAGGCCGATGATCGCGAGCGCCAACAGACTGTAAGGAAGGAGATGTTCCATTGTCGGCGCCGATGTTCCTCAATCGGCCTTCCGTTCGTTTTCGGCCACCTCTTTTTCAAGGATGCCGACCACCCCGGCGAACTTCCGGGCGTTGTCCTCGCTGGTCGCGGCCAAAGTCTTGTGGGCTTCCAAAATATGCTTCGCCCGCTCCTGCATCCCCGGCAGCCGCCCGGAATGGTAGGGCTCCAGCGCCGCCCGGACTTCCGCCACCCGGCCCCGCCAAACCGCGGCCGGTGGGTCGATGTCCAGCAGGCAATCCAGCCCCAGGTCCTCCAGCGACCCGCGGTTCCGCTCGCCTGCCCCGGCGATCTGGACGCCGCCGGGTGTGCCGAGCTTGGAAAGCCGGGCCGAAAAACTCGCGAGCTGACCCATGAAAGTGGAGTCCATCCCGGTGCACGCCTCAAGGTCGACCACCAGGCAGCGCTCTCCCGCGGCGATGCGGGCATCCGCGCACTCCTTGAGCACCGGACTGATGACGAAGGAACCTTTTCCTTCGCAGCGAATCCAGGTGAACCCTTCAAAGACCCCGACCAAAATGGCGTTTTCCGAACTCACAAAAGAGAAGACGAACTTGATAAAGACCGATTCATACTAAATTCCGCCTGCCACCCGGGTCAACCGTGCATCGACGGTAAATCGGCCTTATTGCCACAAATAGGACTGCTTGGAGGCCACTTCCCGCCCGTCGCGGATCAATTTGCATCGCCAGGCCAGCACCCGGCCGCCTTTCCGGTAGTCCTCGCCGATGATCGCGAACTCCGCTTTGCCGGACCCCTCGCCCGCCGGAATCCGGTGCGTCATTTTCTTCACCCGGCTGCCGGTCGCACCCTGCTGGAACTCGAAAACCACCTCCCCCGGGCCGCTGCCAGAACTCCCGTCCCACAGCACGGTGTAGTAATAGCCAAGCTTCTGGCCCTGCTCCGCCACCGAGATCGCGCCGTGCATCCGCCGCTGGCGCTCGCCTCGGATCATCGGGTCATCCCCCTCGTCGCCACCGATCTCGCGCAGGTGCAATGGCCGCACTTCCAGCACCTGCGGCGCCGAGCACGAAAGCTGGGCGAGGACTGGAATCATCAGGACGGAAAACTTCCACAACTTCATCGGCGGCATTCAAGCAAGCCTCCCGCCCTTGCCAACCCGTAAAATCCCCGTTCCGCGCTTCCTCCTTCCCGCCCGCCGCCTTCCCGCCCTAGTTTTCCTCCGTGGACGCCTCCATCCTCGACCGTCTCGAAGCTTTCATCCGCAAAAAAGGCCTGCGCCGCACCCCGCAGCGCGATGCCATCGTGCGCACCGCCTTCGCCACCGACGAACACTTCACCTCGGAGGAACTTTTCGACCGCTCCCGCAAGGCCAACGCCGGAGTCTCCCGCGCCACCGTCTACCGGACCATCGCCCTCCTCGTCGAAGCCGGCCTGCTCCACGAGATCGACCTCGGCGGCGATCTCAAGACCTACGACCCCAACTTCCTCGACCGGCCCAGCCACAACCACCTCGTCTGCATCGACTGCGGCAAGGTCGTCGAATTCGAGGACTCCCACCTCGAACTCCTCAACGACTGCCTGTCCCGCCGCCTCGGCTTCCGCCCGGTCCGCCAGTCGATCAAGATCGAAGCCTGCTGCGAACAACTCCGCACCAAAGGCGTCTGCCCGAACCTGATCAAAGCCCGAGTCACCGGCAAACGACTGCAGGCGCGCAAACGTTGACTCCCCGATGCCTACGCCCCCTCCCCTACCCGCCGCCTCCGCCATCCAGCACCAGATCTTCTACGGCCAGGCAGCCGGGGGAATCCGTCTGGCAGCTGGCAAATATCTCGTCGAGAAAATCGAAGACGCCCACCAAAAGGCCGAAGCCTGGCTCCGGTCCCGCCCAGACATCGAAGTCTTCACCATTTCAAGCGGCTCCGCCTCCACCGGCGATACCGTCAACGCCTTCTTCATCACCGTCTGGTATCGCGAACGCTCCTGAGCAGCGCCAAAAATTCCAACTTGGCGCCCTTGGCGTCTTGGCGGTTCCACCTCCCCCAGCCCCGACGCCTTTCTTCCGCGCTCCCTCCGCGACCTCCGCGCCTCCGCGCCTCCGCGGTTCGATCCCACATCGCCCGATCTCCAATGAACAGAAAGGCCAGAAAAAACGCGATCATCCTTCAGGTGGGCACAGTGGTTTTAACCCCCGCCAATCTTTTTCTTCTCATCCGCGCGGTTCCGAACGAACCCTGAGGCCAGCCGAGGGTCTCCCTCTCAAATCCGCAATCTTCCATCCACCATCTCCCATCATCCCATGTGGAAAGGCCGCTTCGCCCAAGATACCTCCTCGCTCGTCCAGCAGTTCGGTGAATCCATCAGCTACGACTGGCGGCTCTTCCCGCACGACATCGCCGGTTCGATCGCCCACGCCCGCGCCCAGAAAACCGCCGGGCTGCTCACCGCCGACGAGTTCTCCTCGATCGAGGCCGGACTGTTAGAAATCAGGGCCGACATCGAAGCCGGCCGCTTCGAGTTCAAGACCTCGCTCGAGGACATCCACATGAACATCGAGGCCGGGCTGACCAAGCGCATCGGCCCCGCCGGCGCCAAGCTCCACACCGCCCGCTCGCGCAACGACCAGGTCGCCACCGACACCCGCCTCTACTGCCGCACCGAGATCGACGGCCTGCTCGAAGCCATCACCGGCCTCCAGTCCGCCCTGCTCGACCGCGCCGAAAAGTACGCCGCCACCGTCCTCCCCGGCTACACCCACCTCCAGCGCGGCCAACCGGTCACCGTCGGCCATCACCTGCTCGCCTACGTCGAGATGCTGGAGCGCGACAAGGGCCGCCTCGCCGACGCCCGCAAGCGCCTCAATATCTCCCCGCTCGGCTCCGGCGCGCTCGCCGGTTCCACCATCAACCTCGACCGCCGCGCCATCGCCGCCGAGCTCGGCTTCGACGGCGTGACGACCAACTCGATGGATGCCATCGCCGACCGCGACTACATCGCCGAGACCCTCTTCGCCACCGGCCTCTGCGGAGTCCACCTCTCCCGCCTCAGCGAGGACCTCATTCTCTGGTGCACCGCCGAGTTCGGCTTCGTCGTTTTTTCCGACGCCCACACCACCGGCTCCTCGCTGATGCCGCAGAAGAAAAACCCCGACGTCTGCGAACTCACCCGCGGCAAGACCGGCCGCCTCGTCGGCAACCTCATGAACCTGCTCGTCGCCGTGAAGGGCCTGCCCCTCACCTACAACCGCGACCTCCAGGAAGACAAGCCGCCGCTCTTCGACTCCATCGACACCCTCCGCCTCATCCTCGCCGTCAATACCGAGATGATCGCCGCGATGGAGATGCGCGAGGCACGCTGCCTCGCCGCCGCCAGCGACCCGATGCTCCTCGCCACCGACCTCGCCGACTGGCTGGTCAAGCAAGGCGTCCCCTTCCGCCACGCCCACGAACTCGTCGGCAAGGCCGTCGCCGAATCGGTCAAGACCGGCGTCCCGCTCGACCAGCTTGATCTCGCGAAGATCGACCCGATCTACACCGACGACGCCAAGAGCGTCTTCAATCTTGAGCGCGCCCTCGCCGCCCGCACCAACCCCGGCTCGCCCTCGCTCGACAACGTCCGCTCCGAGATCCACCGCTGGCGCCACCAGCTCGCCGCGAAGTAGCCTCTTCCTCGGGGCGCAGCCCCCATGGACTGCGGGCAGCCTGCTGCCGCTCTCCGCACGCCAGCCTGCTGGCGGTGCGATGAAGCCACGCCCTGGGCATGGATCGAGCGAGAACTATTTGAGAATCACACCGGTGCCGGATGTCATCGGCAGGTAGCTCCCGTGATCCGCTCTCCCTTCGCCAGCAGGCTGGCGAAGGGAGAGCGGCAGCAGGCTGCACGCAGTCCAAGTAGCCCTCACCGAAACCTTGCCTCTTCCCCCCATCCCGGGAAGATCAGCCATGACTCCCGAGCCTCGCCCCGACGCTCCAACGCCTCAAGCCCCGCCCCCCAAGCGCCCGGTCTCGAAACGAGCCATTCTCGGAGCCCTGTTCCTCGTCATCGCGATCACCGTGGCGCTCTCCCTTTGGCTCACGATCACCAGGAATCGAAGAGTTGCGGATCTCACCGAGGCATCTTCCAACCTCCGCTCCCTCTCCTTCAACCTCTACTCCTTCGACGAAGAATACGGCAGCTTCCCCGACGCCTCCACCGCCGTGGACGTCAAGGACAGCACCGGCACCCCACTCAAACTCGGCGATTCCAGCTCAAATCAACTGTTCCGCCAGCTCATCGCCACCGTCGGCAAATCCGAGAAAATCTTCTGGGCTAAAACCTCCCGCAGCTCCGAAAAGCCCGACGACAACATCGACTCCAACGCCGCCCTCGCCCCCGGCGAGTGCATCTACAGTTACGTCGCCGGCCTCTCCAGCGCCGACACCGGCACCCCGGTCATCATGACCCCGCTCATCCCCGGAACCACCCGCTTCGACCCCAAGCCCTTCGGCGGCAAGGCTGTGGTCTTCTTCGTCGGCGATTCGATACTTGCCCTCCCGATCGAGCCCGACGGCCGCGTCCTCGTCAACGGCCGCGACCTCTTCGACCCCGCCCAACCCTACTGGCGCGGCAAGACTCCCGACCTCAAGTGGCCGGAGTGAGTTTTCCACCGGGTGCGCGGAGCCTCCGGCCCGCAGAACGGTCCCTCGACATCCGCCGCCCGCTCCAGCCCGCATCGCCCCCACCAGCCCTCCCCTCGCTTCTGCCGGGCGGAGCCTCCGCGCACCCGGTCCTCCGGCGCGCACGAAGCCCCCTCACCCTCCGCCGCCCGTTCACGAAAGCATCCTCATCTCGCTAGGGCGTTTGGCTGGAGGATTCATGGGAACGGCTTGGCTTTCAGGATCAGATCGATGGCCAGCTGCTTTCGATCTTGGTAATCGACGATTAAGGAAGGCAGGTTGTTCTT
>Ga0247843_1001939_pt1 | contig 39542 bp, 33 predicted proteins | sample LaCruzMarch2017__FD_192420 | JGI IMG/M metagenome (GOLD analysis project Ga0247843, IMG submission 192420) | Freshwater microbial communities from meromictic Lake La Cruz, Castile-La Mancha, Spain - LaCruzMarch2017_8m | ecosystem: Environmental > Aquatic > Freshwater > Lake | place: Spain...
CTCGCGAGCTCCACCACGTCGCTCATCTTCACCATCAACTTCATCAGCTTCTCTCCGAGTCCCATGTTCTTCATCTCCCTTGTTTTCAGGGGCACAAGAACCGGACACAGATTTCTTTACGCTACCCGCTTCGGAGCGCCGTCGCGCGCATCAGACCCATGGGCTACGGTCGCGACCATGATCGACGACCTTGAGGGCCTCCGCGCTGCGGTGCGGGCGGGGCAGACCTTCCGCTACGAGTTCTTCTGGGGGCATCACCCGTCGCCCGACGGGCGGATCACCGCCGCCTGCCTCTCGCAGTGGTGGGCGTGCGCCTTCACCCTCGACGGCGTCGGATACACCTCCACGGAGCAGTGGATGATGGCCGGCAAGGCCCGGCTCTTCGGCGACGAGACGACGCTCGCGGCCATCCTCGCAACGAACGACCCCGCGGTGGTGAAGAAGCTCGGGCGCACGGTGCGGGGCTTCGACGAGGCGAGGTGTTGGGCGGGCGGCACGGCCCCGGGCGCAAGCGCGCGATGCTCGTCGGCCTCGTCATGACGGTGCTGGGCACGTGCGCGACCTTCGCGGGCGTGAGCGCCGAAGACGCCGGGCGCCGCCAGCGGTGCCAGTCGTACTGCCACCAGCAGGGTTACACCCGCGGCGAGATCGGCCCCTCCGACGCCACGCCCGCGGGCGGAGGCCTTCGCGTGGCCTTCGTGGCCTGCACCTGCACCCGCGCGGACGGCGCGAGGACGCAGACCCGCGCCGACGTCCGGTAGCACTGCGTCGTTAGCGCCCGGTGGTGAAGCGCCAGACCCTCGACCAGGCCTGGCCGTCAACGGTGCCGCGCGCCTCGACGGTGTACTCGCTCGACGCCGCGAGAGCGACGAGGCACGGCACCGTGAGCGTGGTTCGCATGGGCCCCGCGGAGGCGATCGCCGATCGTCCCGCGCCGCGGGCCGACGGAGCCGTCGGGCGCCCTCGGCCATTGCGCGCCCACCGCGAACCCGTTACCCCTTCCCGTAAACCGATGCTCCTCCCCCGCGCGCTGCTGTTCACGCTCCTCTCCGCCGCCTGCACCCGCCGCAACGCCGGGGACGACGCGCCGCCCGCCTCAAGTCCCACCGTCGCCCCCGCGCCGACGCCCGCCCTCGCCCCCGCCGCGCAGATGCAGCCGGTGGCGGCGCCCGCGGCCGCCACCGGCGTGGACATCACGGCGCTCCAGCAGCGGGTCCAGATGGTCGAGCAGCGCACCGCCGCCCTCGAGCAGCAGGTCACGGGGCTCCAGCAGGCGCAGGCCACCACACAGCAGGAGCTCGCCACCACGCAGCTCCAACTCCGGCAGACCCAGGCCCAGGTCGCCGGGATGCAGAGCCAGGCCCGCGGCGCGCGCCGCCGCATGCAGGACATGATGCAGGGCCAGCAGGGCGACTGACCGCCACCCCCGCCGCCACCCGCCGCCACCCGCCGCCACCCCCACGACGCTTGTTCTATCGATGAATCCGCGCGGCATGCCGCGTGGTGAGGGGGCTCCGCCATGCCCACCCGAGCCGCCAATGACAACCACTCGCCTCGCCCCGCCCGACCGCTGCCGCGACGCCGGCGCTTCGCCCTCGACGCCCTGAGCGACGCGGAGGTGCTACGCCTCGCCCTCGGCCGCGGCCACGGGGGCCTCTCCGCCGCCGCCCTCGGGCGCCACCTCCTCGCCACCCACGACGGGCTGCGGGGCGTGCTGCGCGCGGGCCCCGGCTCGCTCGCGCAGGACGTCGGCCCGCACCTCGCGACGCGCCTGCTCGCGGCCTGGGAGCTCGCCCAGCGGGCCCGATGCGCGCCGCCCCCGCGGCGGATGCCCTTCACCTCAAGCCGCGACATCGTCCGCAACTGGTCGGCGCGCATGGTCGACCTGCCCGACGAGTGCGTCGTCGCCCTCGTGCTCGACGTGAAGCAGCGCCTCGTCGCCGAGCGGGTGCTCGCCAACGGCACCCCCGCGGGCGTCGCGCTCGGGGTGCGGGAGGTCTTCGCGCTCGCCGTCCGCGAGGGCGGCGCATCGATGGTGCTGGTGCACAACCACCCTTCCGGCGACCCGACGCCGAGCCCCGAGGACGCCGAGTTCACCCGCCGCGTGGCCGAGGTCGGCGCCGCCATCGAGCTGCCCTTACTCGACCACGTAATCCTCGGCCGCGACGGGGCCTTCTCGTTCCTCGACGCGGGGCTCTTGAAGTCCAGCGGGTGAGCGGGTACAGCGTCGCCCGGACGAACGCCGGGTGCCGCGGGATGAGCTCGCACCGCACCGCTTGACACGGCGCCAACCGCGTGTTTGTTTCCGCGGCCCGTTCGAGGAGTAATATCGTGAAGCGCACCTATCAACCGAGCCGCGTCCACCGCACCCGCACCCACGGCTTCCGCGCCCGGATGGCGACCGCGGGGGGCCGCACCGTCCTTAAGAACCGCCGCGCCAAGGGCCGCAAGCGCCTGTCGATCACCAACTACAAGAAGTAGTTCTCGGCCCGCCGGGCTCCACCACTGGCCCGCGCGGGGCGCCTCGGGCGCCCGTCCCCTGAACTCCCACCCACTTCCCCCTCCCAAGACCACTCCCATGAGCGCGGGCTTCGACAAGTCCCGGCGCATCCTGCGGCGCGACGAGTTTCTCGCCACGCAGAAGGGCGGTCGGCGGCTGCACGCCCCGCACCTGGTGGTCATCGTGCGAGAGCGCGGCGACGACGCCCCCGCCCGGCTGGGCCTGGTCACCAGCAAGAAGACCGGCAACGCCGTGCGGCGAAACCGCCTGCGGCGCGTTCTTCGGGAGGTGTTCCGGCTGCACCCGGAGCTGTTTCCGGCGGGCTGCGAGGTCGTGGTCATTGCCCGAGAAGCGTGTCCCGCGCTTGCATTTGCAGAAGCGTGTGCGGAGATTCGCGCGGCCTTCGCCCGACGCCGCGGCGGTGATCGCACCCCCAAGGCCTCGGCGCCCTCCAACCCGCCCCGCGCGGGAGGTGCCGCGACGTGATCCGCTCCCTCTTGCTCCTGCTCCTGCGCGTGTACCGCGCGACGCTCTCTCCCCTCCTCGGCAACGTCTGCCGCTTCGAGCCCTCGTGCTCGCGCTACGCCACCGCGTGCATCGACCGCTTCGGCGCCGCGCGCGGCTCGTGGCTGGCGGCGCGGCGCCTCGTGAAGTGTCACCCGTTCCACCCCGGCGGCTATGATCCCCCGCCGCAACTCCCCTGCCACTGCGACGCCCACGCGTCGCCGGACGGTCGTCGATGAAAGAAAACCTGCGCCTCTTCGCCCTCCTGCTCCTCGGGGGGGTGGCGGTGTGGTTCTTCACGCAGAAGAGCAACACGCGGCCGACGCCCTCGCTGCGCGACGTCCGGCCGCCGCCCGCCGAGACGGCGCGCCCGCCCGAGCAGACCTTCCGCGTCCGCAGCCCGCTGACGGGTGAGCCCGCCCGGTCGGGCTTCGACGCCGAGGTCACCACCCGCTCCGGCGGCCTGCGCTCGCTGCGGCTCAACGGCCGGCAGTTCGCGATGCGCCAGGCACCGGCCGACCCGCGCACCGGCGCCCGCGGCGCCGACCACCGGATGAACCTCGCCTCCACCTGGAACGAGGACCTGCTCTCGCTGCGCACCGAGCTCAAGGTGAAGCGCGGCGAGGAGACCGTGGTGCCGGCGTACCTGGACTACACCGGGCGGCAGGTGAGCGAGCGCGAGGTCGAGCTCACGTGGCAGGGCAACGACGTCGAGGTGGTGCGCACCTACCGCTCCGAGCGGCCCTTCACCATGGACGTCGAGACGCGCGTGCGAAACCTCGGCGCGCCCATCAACGTCGAGGCCCGGGTGCCGGTGTACGAGTGGGTGCTGCGCGAGGACGAGAACGGGAAGTTCTTCCAGCGCCCCTGGCAGGTGGCCGAGGGCACCTGCCGGCACGGCACGGAGCTCTACCGCGAGGCCCGCGACAAGCTGCTCGAGCGCCGTCCCGAGGACGCGCTGGCGGGCGCGGCGAGCTTCGTCTCGCTGGGCAACACGTACTTCGAGCTCGCGGTGGTGCCGCGCGGCAACGGCGAGGCCCGCTGCCGGCTCTTCGCGGAGGACCGCATCGCCGCCCCCGGGCAGGAGCCGCTGGGCAGCGTGTACGGCGCCTCCATCGGGTGGGCCCGCGCGTCGCTGGCGACGGGCGAGACCCAGCGCTTCCAGGCCACGGTGTACCTCGGCCCCAAGGAGCCCGAGCTGCTCGCCGCGGTCACCGACGACCACCGGCTGACCGACACCGTCAACCTCGGGTTCTTCTCGTTCATCGCCCGGCAGCTGCTGCGCTTCCTGCGCTTCCTCCACGGCATCGTGGGCAACTGGGGCGCGGCGATCATGCTGCTCACCCTCTGCATCCGCGTGGCGCTGCTGCCCCTGCTGGCCAAGTCGATGAAGTCGATGGCCATGATGGCGAAGCTCAAGCCCGAGCTCGACGACATCAACAAGCGCCTCGCCGACAACCAGGAGGCCAAGACCCTCGCGACGATGGAGCTGTACCGCAAGCACGGGGTCAACCCGCTCAGCGGTTGTTTCCCGCAGCTGGCCCAGCTGCCCATCTGGTGGGCGCTCTACACCACGCTCCAGACCTCGGTGGAGCTGTTCCACGCGCCCTTCATCTTCTGGTGGCGCGACCTGTCGGCGCCGGACCCCTACTACGTCCTGCCCCTGGTGCTCGGGGTGATCATGTTCCTGCAGCAGAAGCTCATGCCCCCGCAGGGCATGGACCCGGTGCAGGCGAAGATGATGACCTACTTCTTCCCGATCTTCCTGACGGGCATCTCGCTCTTCCTGCCGTCGGGGCTCGCGCTCTACATGCTCGTCAACTCGTGCCTCGGTGTGCTCCAGCAGTGGTACACGAAGCAGCAGATGGATCAGTACAAGGGCGGCACCGGCACCGGTGGCGGCTCTGCGATCCAAGTGAAGACCCTGACCGGAGACAAGCCGTGACCGACCCGAACGATCCCTCCGCCCGCCGCCCCCTCGACCCGCGCGCCATCGACGCCGCGAGCGTGTTCCTCAAGGACACGGTCATCGCGATGGGCCTCGACGCCGACGTCAACGTCCGCGAAGAAGGCGGCGACACCGTGCTCGAGCTGAGCGGCCCAGACTCGAAGCACCTCGTGGGCAAGAAGGGCGTCACCCTCGACGCCCTCCAGCTGCTCGCCAACCGCGTGGCCACCAAGACCGTCGCGGGCGACCGCGCGAGCCTCGTGGTCGACGCCGACGGTTACCGCGCCAAGCGCGAGCGCACCCTCACCACCATGGCGCAGGAGCTCGGCGAGCGCTGCGTGAAGGAGGGCAAGGTGATCTTCATGGAGCCGCTGCCCCCGCGCGAGCGGCGCACGGTGCACATGGCCCTCGCGAAGTTCGAGGGCGTGCAGACCGAGAGCGAAGGCGAAGGCGAAGAGCGCAGGATCAAGATCATCCCGATGCCGCCTCCGTAGCCTGCGACCGCGCCGGCTCCCCTCCCCTGCCCTCATTCCCGCTCCGTGGGAATCCCCCGCCCCCCCCCCCTCCGCTTCGTTACCCTCGACACCTCCGAGCATCGTGCCGTACTGAGCCTCGACCGGGGAGGTGTCGGAGGGATTGGCCTCGACCGCGCATCCGTGCGAGGGAGCAGCACGCCGATGCGGAGGGCAAAGATCGCGCTGGTGCTGGGGGTGCTCGCGGCGCTGGGCGTCGCGTGGCGCACGGGCGTGCTGCGGCAGTTCAGCGACCCGGCGAGCGTGAAGGCGACGCTGCTCGCGCTCGGCCCGTGGGGCTACCTGGCCTTCGTGCTGTCCTACGCGATGCTCCAGCCCTTCGGCGTGCCGGGGACGGTGTTCATCATGGCGGCGCCGCTCATCTGGCCCTGGCCGGTGGCCTTCGGGCTGTCGATGACCGGGACGATGGCGGCCAGCGTGGTGGGCTTCTCCTTCGCGCGCTTCGTCGCCCGCGACTGGATCGCGCCGCGGATCCCCGCGCGCTTCCGGGCCTACGACGAGGCGCTCGCGAAGCGGGCCTTCGCGACGGTGTTCGCGCTGCGGCTCATCTTCTGGATGCCGCCGCTGCTGCACGCCTTCTTCGGGGTGTCGAAGGTGCGCTTCGCGACGCACTTCTGGGGGTCGCTCGCGGGGTACGTGATCCCGCTGCTGCTGGTGAGCTACTTCGGGCAGCGGCTCTTCGACGTGCTCAAGCGGGTGCCGGGCGAGCAGTGGGCGCTGATGGCCGTCGCGGTGGCGACGGTCGCGCTCGGCGTCTGGGCGTGGCGCCGGTGGAGCGGCGCCCGGGGCTGACCCAGGGAGCGCCGCGGACCTCAGCCCAGCACACGCTTGCGGGCCGCCTGCGAGATGTGCGGAGGCGCCCCGACGCCCTTCGCCATCTGCCGCACCGCCTCGGCCGAGCAGCCCGCGAGCGCCTTCACGCCGACGTCGTTGGGCGTCTTGGGGTTGCGCGCGAGGGCCTCGGCCACCGTCGCGCGCCCCATCCACTCCGGGCGCTCGGCGACCAGCTTGAGCAGCTCGGGCGCGGCCTGCGGGTTGCGCGCGAGGGCCACCACCTCCTCCAGGCTCATCCGAGGGTTCTTCAACACGTGCGGGTGCAGCGCCCGGTTGCGGTCGCGCAGGGCCGCCGCGCGCTCGTCGCGGCTGCCGTGCTGCGCGAGGCGCATCTTCTCCACGGTCGAGAGCGAGTCCCACCCGAGCACCGCGTCCGCGGCCGGGGCCTCCCTCGACGCGCGCCCGTCGACGCGCTCGTGCCGCGACGCCGCCGCGCCCGCGCCGTCGGGGCCCTGTCCCGCCAGGAGCACCCGCACCGCGTCGCCCGCCACGGCGTCGATGGCCAGCGCGATCCCCTGCCCCGGCGTGACCGCGAGCACCTCGCCCTCCAGGGCCACCGCGCGCCCGTCCGGCGCGACGATCTCCAGACCGCAGCGCGCGCCGTAGGCCAGCTCGGCCGGCGGCGGCGCCAGGACGTAGAGCCCGCCGCGGGCGATCTGGGTCTCGAAGTCGCGCTGCAGCTCGTCGCGGCGCGCGTAGGTGACGCGGTACTGCTCCATCCCGACTTCCTCCCACGGGGGCGTGGGTGCGGTCCACCTCTGCGGGGCGCCGCCTTGACAACTCTTCGCTTCGCGGCGACAGCCCGGAGTCATGAACCGTGGGATGATCTGGATGGTGGTGAGCTCGCTGGCAGCGCTCGGCTGCGCCAACGGCGAGGAGATGCGGCTGGTCGATGACGCGGGGACCACCCCGGACGTCCCGACTGCCATGGACATGCCGGTCACGCCGGTGAACTGCGGCGCGGTCACGCAGTGCGGCACCTGCGCGAGCCTCGGCCCCTGCGGCTGGTGCGGCGCTACCGGCACCTGCATCGCCGGCAACGCCACCGGGCCCGCCGCCGGCGCCTGCGCCGCGGGCTGGACGAACGCGCCCGATCGCTGCCCCGCCGTCGACGCGGGCAGCCCGGCGACCGACACGGGCACGACGACCGCAACCGACGCGGGCACCCCTGTCGTCGACGCCGGTCCGGCCTCCGACGCGGGCGACCCCTGCGCCAGCGCGGACACCTGCGGCGGCTGTACGGCGCGGGCGTCGTGCGGGTTCTGCCAGGCCTCGGGCCAGTGCCAGACTGGCGGGCGCGACGCCCCCACGATGGGCCCGGCCTGCGCGAGCGGCTGGTCGTGGCTGTCGTCGCAGTGCACCGCCACCGCCACGGACGGCGGCGCCGACGCGGGCACCCCGGCCGACCCGTGCGCCTCGGCCGCGGACTGCGGCGCGTGCACCCAGCGCTCGCAGTGCGGCTGGTGCCCCGGCATCAACCGCTGCCTCCTCGGCACCGGCACCGGGCCCAACACCATGGCCGCCACCTGCGGGTCGTGGGCGTGGTTCACCGGCCAGTGCACCAGCGGCGACGGGGGAGCTCCCCGCGACGCGGGCCCGACGGTGGACGCGGGCGACCCGTGTTCGAGCGCCGCCAACTGCTCGACCTGCACCGAGCGCTCTCAGTGCGGCTGGTGCCCCGGCGTCAACCGCTGCGCCGTCGGCACCTCGTCGGGCCCCACCGGCGTGGTCGCGAGCTGCGGCTCGTGGGCCTGGCTGGGCTCGCAGTGCTCCACCGACGCGGGCGTCGATGCAGGCGTCGACGCGGGCACCCAGGGTCCGGGCGTCCCGGGCTTCGGCAACCCGGCGACCTTCAACCCCGCGGACGTGGCGCGGGCCTGCCCGGCGGGCGGCACGCTGCGCCTCCAGGTGACGCGGGTCTTCGCGACCCCGCGACGCCCGGACGGCAACGGCTGGGACGGCATCCCTGGGATCACGGACTTCGTCTGCGGCGCCAGCGCCGACCGGGTGCGCGAGGTGCTGCGCAACCAGATCAACGGCATCCGGATGGACGTCGGCGACGCCGCCGATCGTGTGGTGGGCGACGCCTTCCGCAACGTGGTGGCGACGCAGTGCGGGGCGGGGGCGAACTGGTTCCTCGGGCGCTGGGAGGGCCCGGACATGTACGCGCTGATGTACTCGCCGGACACGGCGGTCTCGCCGCGCTGGCGCACCTCCACCGAAAACGACTCCTGGGAGGCCCCGCGCGCAGGCGCCACCTGGAGCAACGCCTTCGTCGAGGTGCCCTGCGCGGCCCTCGCGACGAGCAGCTTCCGCCTCGAGGTGCGCGACGAGGAGCTCTTCACCCTCTGGGAGCTGATGGGCCAGACGAGCTTCCGCGCCAACGAGGTCTCTCCCCGGGCGATGTGCACGGGCATCGCGTTCCGCGAGGGCTTCGGCGGCGTCGCGGGCGTGCTCTTCCGCACCACCGTCACCGGCGCCACCCAGAACTGCACCGGCCTCCGCTAGCCCCTCCCCCCGAACCCGTCGGCGCCACACCCCCCGGGGTGGCGCCGGAGGTTCACCGCAAGATCACCTCCGCCACCGCCGAGCCCGCCGCGATGCCGACGCCGAGCGCGAGCGCCGAGGCCGTGGCCCAGAGGGCCCACCGCCGGGCCTTCGCGGGCGCGGCGACCTGCGCGGGCGGCGGCGCCGCGAGGGGCGTCCACTTCCGCGTGGGCAGCTCGCAGGGGTCGGGCATCTCCAGCGTCGTCGCGGCCTCCAGCACCACGTCGGCGTCGTGCTTCTTCGCCCCGTCGGGTACCGCCGCGGCGGGAACGTCCTCGACGCGCCAGCCGCGCGGCGCGACCGCCTCGGCGGACACCTGCGGCTCGACGAAGCCGAGGAAGCCCTGGGGCGGAAGCGTCGGGGCGCGCAGGATGCTCTTGCGCTGCACCGCCCGCACGCCCGAGTCGCTCGCCAGCGCGCTGCGCCTCTCCGGCTCGGCGCTCGCCGCCGGGGCGCTCGCCCGCTCGGGCATCATGTTCGCGGGCATCACGTCGAAGGACTCGCGGGTCGCCGCCGGGTCCGTCGCCCGCAGCGCCGAGCGCTCGCGCGCGATGCGGGTGCGCGCCACGGACTCCATGAAGGCGCCGAGCTCGTCGTTGGTGGCGAGGCGCGACGGGGACGCCTCGCGCAGCGCCGCCGCGAAGTCCTTCGCCGTGGCGAAGCGCTCCGCCGGGTCGATGGCGAGCGCGCGCATCACGACCGTGCAGAGGTCGCCGGGCAGGTCGCCGCGCACGGACGACAGGTCGAGGGCGGCCTCGCGGGCCCGCAGCCGGGCCTCGTTGAAGCCCGTACGCGCCGGGAAGAGCCGCTGGAGGGTGAGCGCCTCCCAGAGCACCACGCCCGCGGAGAAGACGTCGGCGCGGCGGTCGTAGCGCTGCGCCTGGATGACCTCCGGGGCCATGTACGCGAGCTTGCCCTTGAGCATGCCCGGGGACGTGAAGGCCAGGCGGCCCTCGGCGCGCGCGCTGCCGAAGCCCGAGATGCGGGCGACGCCGTCGACGCCGACGAGGATGTGCTGCGGCGACACGTCGCGGTGCACCACGGCCATGGGCAGGCCCTTCTCCGTGAGCAGCTCGTGGGCGGCGTGCAGGCCCTCGAGGGCGTCTGCGAGCACGCGCACCACGACGCTGGTCGGGAGCACGCGGCGCAGCGCCGTGGCGGCCTGCTGCACGGCGGCGAGCGAGTCGCCCTGGATGTACTCCATCGCGGTGTAGAGCTCGGCGCCCTCGCTCGCGCCCTCGAAGAGGGACACGGCGTTGGGGTGGCGCAGCGAGGTCATGATGCGCGCCTCGTCGATGAACATCGGCGCGAAGCTCTCGTCGACCGCGAGGTGCGGGTGCATCCGGCGCAGCGCCACGACGATCTCCGGCAGCTGCCGGTGACGGGCGAGGTGCACCGACGCCATGGTGCCACCGCCGATGCGGGTCACGAGGTCGAAGGGCCCAACCACGGACGACGCCTGAGGGGGGCGGAGCGACGTCGGGGCGTTGGAGATTCGCGGACTGCGAGCGAGCGCGCGGGCTGAGGTACCCATGGGTCTGGCGGGTATCAGAGCGACGGAGCTCCCGGCAAAAATCCGTCGCACATTCTCCGCCTGGAAAGGTCTGCAGACGAGGCGTTGCGACGCATGCTTGACCCGGGCGATTCCCGCACGGCCACACCCCTGGCGGAGCGCATCCACGGGCGTGTCGCGGCGAGGCCCTCGCGGCGCGGGGGTCGGACTGCCGCCCTGGCACCTGTGTCGCGGCGCCGTCGGTGCCGCCCGCCTCACCCGTCCAGCGGGGCGCTGGCGAAGTGCTCCGTCAACACATCGATGAAGGCTCCGGGTGCGCGAGGCGAGGTGGCGCCCGCTCGGATACACCACGGACCTGGGGCCCCACGCGGGGCCTCGTAGGCGCCCAGCACCGATGAGGCTGTGGACCGCCACCCGGGCGCGCACCGTCACCGTCGTCTTGCGCCCGCGCGCGGTGAAGGCCCGGCGCTCGGCCAGCCTGCGACCCGAGAACACCAGCGCGTCGTGCCCACGCAGTCGAAGCCCCGGTCGACCAGAGACACCACTTCGTCGTCGAGGTGCGGCGACACCCGCACCTCCGGGTAGCGCCGCGCGTACGCCGCCAGCGGCGCCGCCAGGAGCAGCTCTGCGACCCGGGGGCGGCGCCGTCAACCGGAGCGTCCCGGCGGGGCGTTCGTGCGGCGAGCGGACGGCGCTCTCGGCGTCGCCCAGCGCGATGAGCGCCGGGCGCACCCGGTCGTAGAGGGCCCTGCCCTCGTCGGCGAGCACCACCGCCCGGGTGTTGCGCTGGAGCAGTCGGACCCCCAGCCGCGACTCCAGCGCAGGTGGTGGGCCGCTTTGCGAAGAGCCCCGCGACGGCCTTCACGGCGCGCGCGGTGGGGTTCGGCGTACCTCTCTATGGGCGGCCCGGCCACCCTCGCTGGCGCGAGCGTCGGGCGGAAGGTGATCCTGGCGTTGATGCATGTCGTCTCGGCGGCGACCATCACTGGCGGCGTCGTGCGAAGCACGCGGTGACGTGCGCGATGTCGTGCCGATCGGGGACCGGGCGGCGGCGATGAAGAGTCCCATCGGTCGAGCGCCCGTGAGGGTGCGCGAGGGCGGTGTCAGCCCTCGCCGAGAGTCACGTCGTGTCGGGCCTTGCAGTACTCGCAGGTGAGGTAGGTCTGGCCCTTCACCGGCGGCTGCATCCCGGCGCCGCAGGCCTCGCAGCGCTCGGGCCATTTCACCGGCACGCCCACCCTGCTGCCGGTGGGCATCGGGCCGCGGTAGCGCCCGCGCTCCAGGTCGCCCGAGAGGATCTGCTTGATCACCGCGTCGACCTCCCCGGCGATGTCGTCGTCGAGCTCCAGCGTCACCACAGAGGGACCGCCCGACTGCGGGTGCATCCGCAGGGTGAGCACCTGGTCCTTGATGAGGAGGCCCCGCTCGCCGGCCGCCGAGCCCGCGACGTGGCCCACGAGGGTGTCGAGCAGCAGCTTGCGCCGCACCTCGGTCTTCGACGCGAAGAACACGAACGACCGCTCGAGCACCACCTCCTCCTGGTACTCGAAGCGCACCCGGTGGGCGGTGAGCATCAGCAGCCCCTCGACCTTGCCGCTGGGGTGGTCCTCCCAGGTCGCCTTGGCCGCGAAGATGGGGTTCTCCTCGGGCTGCATCTTGAAGCTCCCCCCCTCGAACTGGTCGAGGGTCCAATGGATGCGCTTCATCCGCGCCGCCAGCCCGTCGACCGCCCCGATGAACTGCGCCGCCCCCGCGAGCACCCGGCCCCGCGCGGCCTTGATGGCCTCGTCGAGCCCCCGCGCCTGCGCCGCCACGCTGTTGATGATCCCCTCGTTGCGCAGCACGTCCCCCGAGGCCGCCCGCCGCACGTCGCGCTCCAGCGCCGCGACCTGGCCCCGCAGCGCCGCCGCCGCCCGCGTCGACTCCGCCCGCGCCCCCTCGAAGGCCGCGCGCGCCTGCCCCTGCGCCGCGTTGCCCACCTGCTCGAGGTCGCCGCCCCAGGCGTAGCCCCGCGCCCGCGCCCGCGCCACGCTCTCGGCCAGCGCGTTGAGCGACGCCACCCGCTGGTTGATCTCCCCGAGCGCGTCCTCGAAGGCCAGGGCCGCCGTCGCGCTGCTCGCGATCGACTGCGCGTAGGCGAGCGTGCCCGCCAGGGTCATCCGCCGAAGGTCTTTGTCCGAAGGTCCGTACGAGGCCATCACCGCACTCCGTCTACTCGGGCTCCGCCACCCGCCACCGGCCATCCTCCCGCACCAGCCGCGCCAGCGACCGGCCGCCCGTGCCGTACGCCATCGTCGCGCGGTCGCCCGCCACCTCGACGACACGGCCGCGCTCGAGGGCGTCGCGCAGGCCGCGTATCACCCCTTGCACCCGCCCCGCGTCGGGGCCGCCGAAGCTCGCCTGCAGCCGCGCCTCGGGGGTCACCCCCGCCGTCGCCGCCGCCTGCACGATGGCCTCGCGTACCTCCGCCGGGGCGAGGCGCAGCAGCACGTCCCAGCGCGAGCGTTCGAGCGCGCGCACGTACGAGCGCAGCGCCTGCGTGGGCGTGTGCTGGCCGTAGAAGTCGAGCGCGCTCGGGTCGAGCCGCCACCGGCCGCCCTCCTCGATGAGCGTGAGGACCTCCCCCGAGGCGAGCTCGAGGTGCGCCGTCACGGGCGCCTCGGGCTGCAGCTCGCCGTACGCGCGGATGGCGTCGGCCAGCTCTTCGGGGCGCTCGCGCGCGGTCGCCTCGAAGCGCTCGTAGGGCATCGACTCCCGCGCCGCGGTGGAGAGCATCGCCCACGCGTCGCGCATGCGCCCGTCGCGCAGGGCGTCGGCGTAGCCCTGGAGCACGTCGACGGGCGCGCCCGACCGCGACGCGCACCCCGCGCTGGCGAGCATCCCCAGGAGCAGCAGCGTGCGGGTGCGGTGGTTCAACGCCCGCGCGAGCCTAGTGCAGGGGGTCACGCGGAACAACCGCCGCGGTGTGGGCAGAGGTCATCGCCCAGAAGCTCACATCGGCCTTCCACGTCGTGCGCGCGTCGGCGCACGGTGGCGCAGCGGGAGCACGACCGCGGCGTGAGGCTCCGCGTGCTCGACGCGCTCGCTCGCGGGGTCGGAGGTGCCGTGCGGCGTGGCGGCGGTCCGCGCGCGACCTTGAGGCCCGAGAGGCCGCGGAGGCGCGGGCGAGTGCCTCGACGCCGGCCTTCGCGGCCGCGATCGCCTCGTGGTTGGCGACGCCCGACGCGCGCCGCGGCGGTCGAGAAAAGTACGATCGCGCCGCCACGCGTGACCAGCCTCGGCGCCGACGCGCGCACGACGTGGAAGACCGACGTGAGGTTCGGGGCGATGACCTCTGCCCACTCCGCGTCGGTTGTTCGGTGACCCGCTTTCCGCAGGGTCGAGCCTACCGCGTGGACGACTCCGCACAGGCTCCCGGCGGACGCTGCGACGTCCTCGGCCCACGCGAGGAGCTCGTCGACCTTCGCCGGGTGGCGCGCATCGACGGCGCGCCCCTGGCATCAGCGCCGGGCGCCGGCGCTGTACGTGTTGACCGCGGTCGAGCCGCCCAGGAGGGCGCCGAGGGCGCGTCGAGGGCCGCGGCGTCGGCCGAGATGCCACCGTCGCCGACCGGCAGCAGCCCTGCGCGCACCGAGTTGCACCCGGCTTGCGTCGACCCACGGTCGGCCCCATCGCTCATCCAACCCTTCCGCGCGGAGATCACCCCCATGTCGCTCTACGAACATCTCACCTCCAACGGACCCAGCGGCTTCGGCTACGGCACCACCGCCGAGCAGGTGACCGCGGGTCTCTCGCTCGCTGGGAAGACCATCCTCGTCACGGGCTGCAACTCGGGCCTCGGCCTCGAGACGGTGCGGGTGCTGGCGCTGCGCGGAGCCCGGGTGGCGTGCGCCGCGCGCACCGTCGAGAAGGCGAAGGCCGCGGGTGCCTCCGTGGCCGGCGAGACCGTTCACTTCGCGTGCGAGCTCTCCGACCCGGCCAGCGTGCGCGCCTGCGTCGCTGCGGTGCGCGCGCAGGGCCTCCGGCTCGACGCCATCATCGCCAACGCGGGCATCATGGCGCTGCCGAAGCTCAAGAGCGCGCACGGCTACGAGCTCCAGTTCTTCACCAACCACATGGGCCACTTCCTCCTCGTGACGGGCTTGCTCGACCAGCTCACCGACGCCGGGCGGGTCGTGATGCTGAGCAGCTCGGCGCACCGCAACGCGCCGAAGGAGGGCATCCAGTTCGACAACCTCGACGGCCGCAGGGGCTACTCGAGCTGGGCGAACTACGGCCAGGCCAAGCTCGCCAACCTGCTCTTCGCGAAGGAGCTCTCTCGCCGCTTCGCTGGCACGAAGCGAACGGCCAACGCGGTGCATCCGGGTGTCATCCGCACGAACCTCGGGCGGCACATGAACCCCATCGCCAACGTGGCATTCGGGCTGCTGGGTCCGCTCGCGCTGAAGAGCGTGCCGCAGGGCGCGGCGACGCAGGTCTACGTGGCCACGCACCCGACGCTCGCGACCGTGACCGGCGAGTACTTCGCCGACTGCAACGTCGCGAAGCCGCGCGCCGACGCCAACGACACCGCGCTCGCGGCCCGGCTCTGGAAGGTCTCCGAGGAGATCGCCGCCGCCGTCTGATCTCGGCCGCCATCAGCCGGAGCGGGCCACGCGCGCTGCGGCTGCGGGGAGAGATGGCCGACGGCCGTCGTCGCGCGCAGGAGAGCGCCACCCCGGGGTCCACGTGTCGCCGCCCGCGCCGCTTTCAGCGGACGCCGCATGATCGCCCGTCCCCGATTTCAGCGTAGCGTGTGCTGCGCCGCGTGCGACGTGTCCTGGGCGTCGCGCCCGCCGTTTCTCTACCCGCACCACACGTTCGAGCCCGACGTCTCGGAGGCAGCGGCGCTCGCCTACCTCTCGGCGCCGGAGTCCACCTACGCCTCCGTCGCCGCCGGGATGGGTTGTTCACGACGATCCGTCGTACCCGTTCAGCTCAATGAAGAGGCGGGGATGAGAGGCTGTATGGGGATTAGGCGAACCAACGCGGCACCCTCGCCGGCACGGATCCGCTCCAGTGACCGGAACACCTACTATCAGCAGGACACCGTCCCGCGAGCGCTGCCAGAAGCTCCCGGGACGCCGCCTTGGCCTTCCTCCGGCCGGTCATGGGCGACCGCGAAGCCGCAAAGCCCGCCCCAGAAGCGGAGGCTGGCCGGAAGCTCCGGGACCAGCAGCTCCGGGCGGGCTTCGCATGGTCGAAGGTCACACCAGGATGGCCAGCACCATCGCCGCCGCCATGGCACCGCCCGCGATCCGCACCGGAACCGCGGAGAGCTTCATTGCGCCCAGCACACCAGCGCCATGCAGCGCGGCCGTCGCCAGCAGGAGGCCCACCGCATAGCCCAGCGCGCCGTTCCCGGCGGCCGGTTCCAGCCCATGGGCATTGCCATGCAGCAGCCCGAAGGCAGCCACGATGGGCAGCGCCAGGCCCAACGACAGGCGCGCGGAGGAGGCGAGCACAGCGCCGCGTGCGACGCCGACGCGGTGGAGACGCACCTGCTCGATGACCCAGAGGCGCCGAAGCGCGGCACCGACGAGCGCGTCGTCCGTCGCGCCGCCCGACCCCTCGAGCACGGGCAGCGTCACGCGAACCGTCACCGTCGCGTCGCCGTCGCCCATGCCTCGATCTCTAACCCCTCCGGCAAACGCATGTCACCCCGCCGGACGTGGCGCGTCGAAAGCATGCTCCTCGGGCCTTCACCAATTCTGGCATCCGCGCGCCGAGCGTTGCCCCTGCGCCGCCCCGTCGCCGAATTCCTGGCCGCGGCCAAGGGCGTCCGATTTCAGCGGATTTCAGCTGCCATCTACACGTCGCGTGCCGACCGCGGAAGAACACGGATTCCATCCGCGTGCGCCCTGTGTTAGGAGCGACTCTCTGTGTGTTCTACGGAAGGCAGCGTGCGATGCTGCTTCCTCGACCGGTAGCACGAAGCGCTGAAGTTCTGCGTCAGTCGCGTCCGCGGCCCCGGGGCCGCTGCAGGAGAGCCGTCATGCCTGACTCAGAAGCCAACGCCAACAACGCCGGTAACGTCAGGGTAGCTGAGGTCAACGATGACCCCACCAACACAACTGGCAACCGCTCCCTGCTCATCGAGGTCACAGAGTTCCGCAATACTCTGATTGAAGGTGCAGGCGACCCGTCACGCCTGGCCACAACCCCAACCCCACCCACGCAGTCGGCGGGCCTCACGTCGTGGCCTGAGGACAGCAACAGAACAGCACCAGAACCAGTTCTCCCGCCAGATACCGCTCTGGTGGAACAGGGACTTCTGCCTTGTAATCCGGATGCAGCGAGTCGGGAATCGTTTCTGAGCGTCGGTAAGTCGGCTACCGCCCCGAGCGAGGACCACGGCAAAGACCTCGTTAAAATGGCCTTCCTGGTGGGGCCCGCTGGCAAGGTGCCGGATCCCGTCTTCAGAACGATGGTAGAGTCCAAATGGGGTCCATTGGATGAAGATACCGACGTTCACGCTCCCTTCATCGACGACAATCGAGACCGGGGGAAGGACGGCGCTGAGCCCACGATGTCATTCGGGAGTGGGTTTACGCCGTCCGAGCGCAGGGGCATCAGCCAAAAAGTTCTCGACGATGTAGGGTGGCGTGATCACTGCGACGGCAACAGGATCACGACCACCGCCGGCGACAAGATCGAGATCGTTCAGGGAAACTACAAGCTCATCGTGATGGGTCGGCAGCATGACCCCGGCGCGGCCATGGGCTGGGAGGCCTCTGGCAGCCACGTGCAGGACTTCGCCGGCGCCACGATGCCCGGCGCCTCGGTGAAGACGATCTGGATCCAGCAGGCGTATCTGCCAACCGATACGAATAGAGAGGCGGATCCTGATTACAAAGGCGGCGCGTGGCTGCTTCAAAACTCGACCGAGCGCGTCTACCAGTACAGTCGCTACGCGGGAAACTTCAAAGACGAGTTCTGGGGCGACCTGATCGAAACTTATATCGGATCAGAGAATCCTCGTCGCGTCGGCGCCGCGGCGGACGATGGCACCCTGGGCCATGCCCCCGATCACTATGTCGCACTTGATCACAACATTGATCACGACCACGACGAGAGGGAGAGTCGCTTCTACCCCGGTGCGTTGAAGGATTTTCGCTGGCCGACAAGCATTTCATCGCTTCAGAAGGATGACGGACAGGGTGGGAAGTGGCAAGAGTTTCCCAGCGTCGATTCCACCAGTTTACCCCGCGGCAATCCCCACATCATCGAGCGCACCTGGGCGACGGCGATCGATACCCGGGTCGGTAGCGTGGATTGGCGCATCCCCGAGGTGTACGACTCCACGCACACCGAGAAGCACACGATCATCACGAATTCGACAGGCGCATATCTCGAAGACAGCGCGTACGGGTCGGCGACGAAGCACTTCAACATCGCCGGAGGAATGTATAAGGTTGATGAGGTCTATATCCCGAGCGGCAACGCGACCATCAACACCGTCGCGAGCGGTGCCGTGGTGACCAACGTCACCGCACCTCAGATTACCAATTCGATCACCGCGACGCAGATCCTGGATACGATCGGTAGCGTGAACCACACCGTGCTCGAAGTGGGGTTTCTGACCTCGCTCTTCATGGGCGGTGCGCTCGATGCGTATCTCGGCGCTCGCCACGAGTTCAGCATCCTGTCGGGCACATTCGCGTTCCAGGATGAAAAGATCGCCTTGAAGAAGCAGGCCCTGGCCCTTAGCAACGTAGAATCCGGCCTGCAACATGACCAAGCGATGTTACAAGATAATGCGCTCTTTCTGAAAAATGCGATTGTTGCTCTCAATCATCAAGTGACTGCGTTATCGGTACAGCTCGGCGCTGGCTGAGCATCGCGCATGCTCAAGAAGAACCTCACGCCCTTCTTCGTCGGTACAAAGATCACCTCCCGGAGGCCACCGCAGCCGGAGATGACGGTCTTCGTGCGCGGCACCTTTCGTCTCGCGCCGGGCGTTCCCGTCGAGGCGGTGGAGGGCATCGACCAGGGTTTTCTCTCGGCGGAGGTGTATCAAGAAGGGGACGACGAGCGCCTGGGCGAGGTGCTCTACCCGGGTGACTTCGCCGACTTCAAGCTCAACGCCGAGGTGATGCTCGCGGGCACCTGCCACCCGCCCGGCGGCGCGGCGGTCACCGCGTGCCCCGTGCGCTTCTCCGTGGGTGCTTGGTCGAAGACGCTCCACGTGATGGGCGACCGGCGGATGCGTCCCGTGGTGGGCCCGACCCCGCCGCAGCCCTTCACCGCCATGCCCCTCACCTGGGCGAACGCGTACGGAGGCCCGGGCTTTGCGCCCAACCCCGTGGGCAAGGGCGTAGGCGGCGACGCCGTGGCCAACCTCGAGTACCCGGGGCAGGTGTTGGGCGCACCCGACGCCCGCGGGCGGGGCGGCGTAGGCCCCGTCAACCCGAACTGGGCGCCCCGCGCGGGCAAGGTCGGGCAGGCCTACGGCGGCGACTACAAGCGCACCCGCGCGCCCTTCTACGCCGAAGATTTCGATTGGTCGTTTTTCAGCGCGGCGCCGCCCGACCAGCAGATCGCGGGCTTTCTGCGCGGCGACGAGGAGATGACCTTCGCCAACCTGCACCCCGCGGCGCCCTCCTTCGCGGCGCGCCTGCCGGGGCTGCGGCTGCGGGCCTTCATCGAAGACGACGCGGGCGACTTTCGCAGCGCGCCGATGAAGCTCGACACCCTCTTCATCGACCTCGACAAGGGGCTTCTCTACCTCACGTGGCGCGGCCTCGTGGCGGTGCGCGAACTCGACCTCGCCGACGTGAAGTGGATGCTCGTCGCCTCCGAGCCCCTGGCCTCGGAGCCACTGCCCGAGGCGCACTATCTGGGTCTCTTGCGCGACTTCGCGCGCGACCCGACGGGCGTGCTCGCGGCCCTGCCGGAGGGCCTCCGCGAGGCCGGTGAGGCGATGGCGCTGCGCCGCGCGGGCGGTCCGCCGCCGACGCCGCCGCCCGACGCGCCCGATCCCGTGACGGGCGCGCTGCAGGCCCAATTCGGCAAGCTGCTCCCCGCCGGTGCGGCCGAGTCCGTGGCCGCGGGCATCGCCCGGGCGCGCGAGGCCGTGGGGCCCGAGCGTCGCGCCGCCTTCGAGGAGCAGCTCGCGAGCGCCGCCGCCGCGGCCAACGAAGACCGTCCCATCCCCGCGCGCTCGATCAAGCCCGGTGCGTTTCCGAGCAACCGCCTCAAGGAGCAGATTCGCGGGGTGATGGCCCGCGTGGCGGAGATGAAGGCGGCCCTTCCGGCGGGGCAGGCACCGCAGGGCATCGAGGCGGCCGACGCGCTCCCGCACGATCCACGGTGGGTGCAACTCGATCCGGGATACAGCGTTCCCGGACCGCTCTCGACCGATGAGCCCGGCCCCCGCGCCGACCTCGTCGATCGGGACCTTCGCGGACTGGACCTCCGCGGCCGCGACCTCTCGGGCGCCAACCTCTCGGGGGCCGACCTCAGCGGCGCAGACCTCACGGGGGCGACGCTCATCGGCGCCAACCTCAAGTTCGCGCTGTTGTACAAGACCGTGCTCGCAGGGGCCGATCTCACGCGGGCCGACCTGTCGCTGGCCAACCTGGCCTACGTGAAGGCCCCCGGCGCGGTGCTCGCGGGCGCGGTGCTCGAGCAGACCTTCTTCGAGCGCGCCGACCTCACCGGCGCCGACCTCACCGGCGCTCGCGGCGAGTACGCCATCTTCACCGCGGCGAAGCTCCAGGGCCTGCGCGCCTCGCGGGCCGAGTTGGCGCACAGCGACTTCGGCGAGGCCGACCTCGGCGAGGCCGACCTCCGCGAGGCGGGCCTCGCCCGTTGCGCATTCACGGAGTCGCGGGCTCTCCGGGCCGACCTGTCGGGCGCGCGCATCGACGGCGCGAGCTTCTCCGAGGCTGATTTCAGCGGTGCGCGCTTCGTGGAGGCGCGCGGCGTCGGGTGCTACTTCATGAAGGCTCGCCTCGACGGCGCCGACCTCACGGGCGCTTCGCTCAAGACCTCTCACTTCACCGAGGCGAGCGCCGTGGAGGCCCGCTTCTACGGTGCAAACCTGCGCGAGTGTCGATTCTACCGGGCGATGCTCGACAGGGCGCAGTTCGTGCGGGCCAACCTCTTCGCGGCCGACCTGTGCAAGGCCCATCTCAGCGGAACGCGCTTCACGAGCGCCAACCTCTACGACGCCAAACTCATCGGCGCGAGCGGCGTCGACTGCGACTTTACCGACGCCAACCTTCGCCGCTCCACGCTGGAGTCCGTATGAGCGCAGAGGAGACCTTCATGGCCTCGGTGCGCGCAGGCCGCTCGATGGCAGGTGCAACACTTGGGGGCCTCGACCTGCGCGGCCGCGACCTCGCCGGGGTCAACTTTCAGGGCGCCCGCATCGCGCAAGTGAACTTCGATGGCGCGGTGCTCCGAGGCGCCAACTTCAAGGGTGCGAAGTTTCTCTCGTGTCGCATGGAGCGCGCCGACCTTACGGGCGCCGACCTCACCGACGCGGCGCTTCTGATGGTCGAGACCGCGGGCGCCCGGCTGCGTGACGCCCGGCTCGCGGGAGCGAAACTTCTCGGGGTAAACCTCTCGGGCGTAGACCTCTCGGGAATGAGCCTGAAGGGCACCTCCGTGGTGCGCGCGAGCCTTGCGGGCGCAAACCTCACGGGTGCCGACCTCTCCGACGCGCACCTCGACATGACCAACCTGACGGGCGCCAACCTGTCGGGCGCGACCCTCGAGAAGACGAGCTTTTCGAAAGCCGACCTCACGGGCGCGGTGCTCCGCGGGGCAATCATTCGCGAGGCCGTCTTCGCGCAGGCGAGGCTTGTGCAGGCCGACCTGAGCGATGCGTCCATCGATACGGGCATCTTTGTGCAGGCCGACCTCCGCGGCGCGCAACTCCCGCGAAGCTTGCGCAAGTGCATGTTCTCCAACGCGATCTTTACGCGCAGCGACCTGCCCGAGGGCGACGCGCGCGCGCAGGAGTTCGAGGGGCGCCTCCCCGACCGCATCGACCTCGCGGACACGGACCTCTTCTTCACCAACTTCACGGGGGTGAATTTTCGAGGTGCCAATCTCCGCGGTGCGAAGCTCGAGTTCTGTGACCTGTCAGGTTGCGACCTTCAGGGCTGTGACTTCGAGGGCGCCGACCTTCGGCGCGCGATCCTGCGCGAGGCGAAGCTCCCCCGGGCGGACTTTCGGGGCCACGACCTCGAGATGACCATGTTTCAGGGAGCGGACCTCCGCGGTGCCAACTTCTCCGGCTCGCGGATGCTCATGACTTCGTGCGACAAGGCCGACATGACGGGTGCGGACCTGAGCCGCGCCTTCGTGCGCGCCGCGTCGTTCACCGACGCCACGCTCACGGGCCTGGTGCTCGCGCAGACCACCCTCCGCGGCGTAGATTTGCGAGGCATCGACCTCCGCGCGCTCCCGCTCCGCGGCTTGTCGCTCGTCCGGTGTTCCTTCGTCGAGGCCGACCTCGCGGGCTGCGACCTCACGGGCTGCGACTGCACCGAGGCCGACTTCACGGGCGCCGACCTTCGCCGCGCCGACCTTCGCGGCGCCACGCTGGACCGCGCCACCCTGAAGGGAACCCGTCTGGGCGCGGCGGAACTCTCGGGCGTGCGGGCTCGGGGCGCGTTCTTCGGCGAGGCGATCTTCGAAGTGACGCGCCTGGTGAATGCCTCGCTGCGCTACGCGACCTTCTCCAAGGCGACGCTCGATCGCGTCGATCTCTCCGGGGCCGACCTGCGCGAGACGCTGTGGCTCGAGGCCCGGGCGACAAATACCCTCTTTGTAAGCGCGCGCATGAACTACAGCGATCTCTCGCACGCCGACGTGCGTGGGTCGGACTTCACCGACGCCGGACTCTTGCTCGCCAACCTGCACAACCTCCACGACGACGGCGCTCGGGGCTTCGGCGCCAACCGGCTCATGGCCCGCGGCACCGACCTCGATCGCCTCGAGGCCGAGGCCTGGACGCCGCCTCCGCCAGCGACCCGCACCTCGTAAGGAACTCTCATGTCGAACGTCGCGATCTTGCAACACGACCGAAATGGAATGGCGCGCGCCTCCTCCGGGGCGGACTTTCTCGGTCCCGTCGAAGTGACCGCCGTGCGGGCGCAAGAGGTCGATGTGCGCCTCCCGAGCGGGGCCTCCGTCGCCGCGCTACTGGCCCTCGGCTATCGCTACGAGGCCTGCGTGGGCGACACGCTCCTGGTGATTGGCAACGGCGACGGGCACTACGTCATCGGCGTGCTTCAGGGCACGGGCAAGACGGTCTTCGCGGCGCCGGGTGATGTTGAATTGCGCGCGGTCGACGGCGTGCTGCGCCTCTCGGGCGACCGCGGCGTGGAGCTCGACGCGCCCGAAGTGTCGCTCCGCGCGGGCACCCTGCGGATGCTCGCCGGCGCGGTGAGCGAGACCTTCACCTCGCTGCGCCAGCACGTGCGCGAGGTGCTGAGTGTTCGCGCGGGCACGACGCACCAGGTGGTCGAAGGGGCGGCCTTCACGCAGGCGAAGACCTCCACGTTGATCACGGAGGGCAAAGTGGCCATCAACGGCAAAGAGATTCACCTGGGCTAAGGAGAGCAACATGTTGCCAGCGTCGAACCGTGGTGCGGGAATGAACATGGGCTTTCCCGACGTGTGCCTCACGCCGGCCCCACCGTCGCCTGCCCCGATCCCCATTCCGTATCCCAACATCGCAATGAACGCGATGGCCGTGCCCTTCTCGCCCGTGGTCAAGGTGTCGATGGTGCCCGCCCTCAACATGGGCTCCAAGATCCCGATGACCAGCGGCGACGAGGGCGGCGTCGCGAATCCGATGTTCAAGCAGATGGGGGCGTACACCATGGGTAACCCCTGCGTGTTTATCGACAAGCTGCCGGGTATCAACCTCTTGTGCCCCACGACGGGCAACAACATGAACAACCCCCTCGGCGCGGTGACCGTACCGAGCGTGGTCAACGTGATGTACTGCCGTAGCGGGAGCGAGCCCGGCGCGCTCGACCTCGGCGGGCTCCGCGCGCTCGACGCTGGGATGCACGACGCACCGGCGGTGGGCGGCGCCGCGCTCCACCCGGGCGGCATCGCGACGCTCACGGTGGCGCGCTTCACGCCCGACCTGCCGACGCGCGTGCACGACGCCCTCCGGCGCCTCGAGGCGCTCGGCGCCCGCGCCCTGGTGCTCGATCTACGGGGCAACCCCGGCGGTGACTTCGATGCGGCCGTGCGCCTCGCGAGCATGTTTCTCCCTGCTGATTCGGTGATCGCACGCGTCGAAGACGGCGACGGCGACGTGCTGACGGTGCGCACGCCGCCCGGCGTACCCTCCACGATCGCCCTGGTGCTCCTCGTCGACGGTGGCACCGCGTCGGCCGCCGAGGTCTTCGCGGGGTGCCTGCAGGCCGCGGCGCGGGCCCTCGTCGTGGGTGCGCCGACCTACGGCAAAACGTCGGTGCAACGCGTGATCACCGCGCCCGACGGCAGCGCCCGCTACGCCACCGTGGCGCGCTGCGTGACCCACGGCACGCTCCGCGTCGAGCCCGACTGCCTCGTCCCTTCCTCGGCGGATGTCGCAGCGCCGCTCGCGACAGCGCTCGATCTCGCCCGCGCGCTCTGCGCCGAAGTTCCGGTGGCCTGAGCGCCTGCGATGCCTCAGGCATCGCAGTGGCGCATCGTGAAGCCGCAACCCGGCACCGCCGCGCGCCAGGGGCCATCACCCGCGACCCGCGCTAACCGTCGGTCATTACGAAGCGTACGCCGTGCCTCGTTTGAATGATGCTCTGGTTCGCATTGGCCCGGGTGACCGGCGCAGGCTGCTCGGCGTCGTGCACCGCCCCAACGATCACCGGCCGATCGGGGTCGCCCTCGATGTGCGCGATGACCACCTCGGTGCCGACGTGCAGCGTGAAGTGGCTGCCGTAGTTGGGCCCCGCGCTCGCCTGTGCGCGACGCACCCAGCGTGAGACGACCCCCTCCGCATTGTCGGCGAGAACCCATGGCAGCGCGACGCGGTAGCGCCCGAACTCGTCGATGGGCGCGTTGGCGCCGTCTTCGGTGCCGATGATGCGGCCGTGCACGAGGCCGTTGATGACCGGCCAGGGCACCACCCGAGGCGGTGCGTACGGCTGCGACGCCTCGATCGCCACGAACTCGTTGGCGTACGCGGCGCCTTGAGCGTCCACCCCGGCGTCGCGCACGACGCCGCCGTCGATCACCGCGTGCTTCACCTCAAGCACGAAGTACTCTCGTTCGAAGCTCTCTTCGCGATGGTCCGAGAGCGTGAAGCGGCTCCCCGCCACGAGGGAGCGCACGCGCGATCTTCCATGGTAGACGCGGCCCATCGCGGCGAGCTCGTTCGCGCGCACCGTTGCCAGCGCCTTGCCCTCCGCGGCGGTTTTATAGTGCTCACCGTATACGACGCTCGCGCCGAAGCCGCGGTCAGACACGACGGCGCTCGCGACGATGGGCTGCGACGGAAGGCGCCAGTTGTAGTCGTTGAGCACCACCTCACGCGTCTGCCGGCGGGAGGTGCGGCGTAGCGATGTGACCACGTGGTCGAGGCTACTCGAGCTCACATACGCGATGGGCTCTTCGCAGCGGTTGACCCGCAACGTTTGGATCTCATTGGAGAACACCACGTAGTCGCCGTCGTCGCGCTGGTCGAAGCAGAAGAAGATTCCCTCATCCGCCAGTAAGCGCTGCACGAACTGGTAGTCAGACTCCCGATATTGAACGATGTACTCGCGCTTCGGAAAGTGCTTGCTGTGCAGCTGTGAGAGTTGAAACTCGAAGCGCGTCATACCGCTCGCGCGCAGCACAGACTCAACAACTTGCTTGACCGTCGCGTCGCTGAAGATGCGCGAGCGCGTGGTCTGCGTGAGGAGCCAAAGCTGGGGCGCGAGACGTACGCGGTACACCACCACGTTGTCGTCTGATTCGCTGAGCAGCTCGGCCTCGACGACGATGCCGTGGGTAGGGTGCAGCGCGTCGTCGCCATAAGCCACCGTGGCTTGCGAAGTGAGGAGCAACTCGACCTCTTCGGGGTTCAGCGCGTACTCGAAGCGGGCTTCGATTTCGAGCTCGTACTCGTAGAGTTCGGAGACGCGTGCGACGCCGTGCATCGCACGCACAGACCAGTTGCCAGCGGCGAAGCCCGCGGAGTGAAACACCACGGCCGACCTGCCGGCCACGCCGTTGGCAGTGCGCTCGCGCGCAGCATATTGGCGCGTCGCACCGCGCGCTTCAACCTGATCGATGCGCGTGCGCGAAGAGGCGTCTTGCCAGGGAGTGCGCTGCGGCGCACGAGGCGGCGGCGACGCCTGCGGACCGGGCGCGCGCATCCCGGGCGCGGTCGCATCTTCGCCGCCCCCCCCCGATCTGGGGGCTTCACCGTGCAAAAGAACCGCCGAGTGTTCATCAGAGCGAATCCGCATGACACCTCTCAAACCCTCTTCCAAGGTGCGTGTCAAGGGAGTTCGGAGCGTCCTGGAGTTCGGAGTAGGCGTTCTCGGGACCGTAGCGAAGGGATCGACTGTGCCGTGTGAGGGACGAGGAACGCACGGGCGCCTCCCGGTCGCCGGATCAGCGGCGGCGCCTCAAGGTCCGACGGCCGCCAGAGACCCCGCGGCGTCACTTCAACGGCGACTCCCGAACGCCAGGCTGATCCCGCCGATCCGGTCACTGGACGCCTACTCCGAACTCCCGGGAGCGTCGGCGGCTGCGCCCGGCGCTCCATCGGTGAAAGACACGCGCGGGCGCGCTCCGGGCGCCCCCGACGATGCGCTACCGCAGAAGGTGTCGGATGAGCCGGTCTTTGATGTGGCGCTTCAGCGCGGCGCCCAGAGGCCCCGCAATGCCCTGGCGCTCCGCGGGCAGGTGCGCCACGGGGTCGCCGTGGGCCTGGAACACATACTGTTGGAAGATCTCCCTCCACGCTTGTCGTTGCGCGACGGGCAGGTCCTTGATGGTGAGAAGCGCGAGGAAGAGGGCGTCGAGGCCGGACGTCTGTGGCTTCTCCAGGTCGCCGATGGAGCCTCCCCACCAGTAATTCACGAGGATGTTCACTGGCTCGAGCGACTGCACGTGGTGCCACCACAAGGGCGGGATGTAGAGCGCGTCCCCGGGCTCGAGTTCGGCCACGGTTGCGTGCGCGAGCGCTTCGTTGAAGCGAGGGTGGGCGCTGCCATCGGGGCGTGTGAAATCAACCAGGCTCACGGGCACTCCCGTGGGTGTGTGATCCAGCGGGCCTACGTAGAGGTTTCGCACCTGCTCCATGGGAAGCAGGGTGAAGCGACGACGCCCCGCGACGACGCACGCGAGGTTCTCGACGTCGTCGAAGTGCGCGGGGACGATGCCTCGGTTGCTGACCCAGAGGCGCGGCTTCACTGCGGCGTCGAGGAGGGGCATCGGGTGCTGCTCTGCGAAGCCGGGGAGGGCCTCCTCGATCAGCACGCTCTGCACGGCGATCGTCGGAGGATCGGTCAGCGTGTCGAGGCGCTCAAGCAGCGCCAGCACGGCGCCGAGGGGCGCGCGGCGGCGCTCGAAGGTGAAACCTGTGAGGCTCTCATCGTATGAGAGAATCCCGCGGTGGGCGGGTGCAGACACTGCGAGGTCTACGGGATGGCCGCGATCGAACTGCCCGTAGTACGCACGGATCGCCGCGGGGGCTCCGCCCGCGCGCACACACGGCCAGCGATCGACGACGCCGCGTAGCCACGCGGGGCACCCGAGGGGCGCGATCTGCGTTTCGAAGGTATTGCGATCGGGAGCGATCCACTGCCGAATGGGAGAGGCATGCGCTGACATGGGGAGCCTGCCGTGTGTCGGCGCGACATCGGCCGAGCGATGAGGGGTAGAATGCGAGCGATCAGCGCGCGCGATCGAGCATCTCGCGGAGCTGCAGCAGCGTCTGCGGGAGCGCGTGGACGGTCAGCTGCTCGGTGCGCGCACCGTCTCGGTACGTGAGCGTAAGCAGCACCGCCGGCTGGTTGAGACCGCGCGCTTGCTTCGACTCGTGGTGGGTCTCGATGCGCCAGTCGACGTCGATGAGGAGCTTGCCGTGCTGGATGATCTCGCGCTCAACGGTCTCCTGGCGCACGTAGGCCGCGGCGCGCTCGTAGCCCGCGAGGAGGATCGCGGCCCCCTCCGCGTCGTTGGGGAGCAGCATCGCGAGGTCGCGCCCGAAGGCCTCCCTGGGCAGCCGCAGGCGGCTCGCTGCACGCACGATGAAGCGACACCCGCGGAGCGTGCGCGAGAGGTCTTCAGCGTTGACGCTCCAGGTGCTGCAGAAACGGTCGAGCACGGCCTCGACGGTGCCAGGGATCGGGTCTGCGAGGGTGGGGCCGAGAGCGTCCCAGAAGTGCGCGCGAGCGCCTTCGGGGAGCCTCGCCAGGGCGGCGAAATCTTGCAGAAGATCACCCGCGGGCGCGCCGCCGTTGAGGCACTGAAGAGACGGGGTGGGGCTGGTACTCATCGAAACCTGTGGACTGTTTACGCTGTTAGGGGATGCGCCGGGAGGCTGCGCTCCGAGCCAAACGTGGAAGCTAGCACACCCAACGTCGAAGCCGGCCAGCGCGATCTTCGGAACTCCTCTCCAGCCTGGTGAAGATCGAGGGAACGATGGTGAAGATCAACGACGGCGCGCTCGCCGTGATGTGAGCCGACGGGCCGCTCAGCGGTGCGTCAGGATCACCGCGAGCGCGGCGACGATGATCACCGCGAGCACCGCGCCGATGATGGCGTAGGGCGGCTCTTTGGCGGGCGCAACGGGGGCGGCGGGCGCAACGGGGGCGGCAGGCGAAACGGGGGCGGCGGGCGCAACGGGGGCGGCGGGATCGGGCGCCTCGGGGCGTCGCGGGGCGCTGAGCGAGAGGGCCTTGCGGCGGGGCTCATCGCGACGGCGCGAGGCCGCCATCTGCGCGCGAAAGTTGGCCGCGACCTCGTCGAGCTCCGGCGGCAGCGCGCGCTTGACCGTGGAGAGCATGTCATCCACCGCCTGCATCCGCACCGCGAAGGTCATCACGGTGCGCTCCTCGACAAACTCGACGGGCGCGGCTTGGACCCGCGGCGACACCGTGCGAGTGGCGCCAAGCGGATCGCTCGGGATCGCGTGGCCGGCGAGGTCAGGCACCTCGTCGAGCAAGACGGTTCGCTCTCCGAGGTCGATGACTTCAGACGCGGCCGGTTGCGCGAGCGCAGGCGTCGCGAGCACAGATGCCGACACGATCGGAGGCATGGCGAGCGAGGGCATGGCGCCGAGCAGGCCACCGTACGGAATGGCCGACTGCGGCTCGTAGTGGGGCGCGGCGTCGAGCACCGGCGCGGCGGCCAGCAACGGGGCCGCGAGGGACCCCGCGGGCGCGGCGAGGTGCTCCTCTGTGACCTCGGGCGGAGGATCAGTGATGCTCACGGGCGCGACGACCGGGGGCGCGGTCCACGCGGGCGCGAGCAGGTCGGCGAAGGCCTCGATGGAGGGGCGCTCGATGATCGGGAGGCGCGTGGCGAGGAGGAGTGCGTCCCAGACACCGTCGGGAACGTCCGGGCGACCGAGGTAGCGCGGGCTCGCAGGGGTGGCGCCCGCCGGGGGCGCACGCAGAATCTCCAGCGCCAACAGGCCCAGCGCGAAGGTGTCCGTGCGGGGGCCCAGTGGCTCGCCCTCGAGCTGCTCGGGCGTAAGGCAGCGCGCGGCCGCGGCGCTGTCCTTGGGAGCATCGGGGTCGCTCCCGAGGTCGCGCAGGCCCACGTCGAGCAGCACCATCTGCCCCGCGTCGAGGTCGTCCGGGACCAACACCGCACGCGGACGCAGCGCGCCGTGCACCAGCGCCCCGGGCGCGTCGTGACCGGCGTTCACAACCTCCGCGAGGCGCGCCACGAGGGCGGCGATCTTCTCGAGGGACAGCGCGAGCTCTCCCGCGCGGTAGCGGTCGATCACCGTGGCGAGGGAGCCCACCATCGGCAGGTCGTGCACGATGAACGGCCGCCCGTCATGCACGCCGTGGTCGGTCACCGCGAGCGCCCCCGGGTGCCGAAACCTCCGCAGCGCCTGCAGCCGCGCCACGACCTTTTTGCGCGCGTAGTCCTCGCAGTGCTCGAGCACCTTGACGAGCACGCGTCGCCCCTCGAGGCGCGCGTCGAGGCCCTCCCAGGTCTCGCCGAGACCGCGGTCAGCGATCGGTGCGAGGAGTTGATAACGCTGAAGAAGAACAGTGTCCGAGGTGAGTGCTGCCATGGGCGTTGGGGCGCGCAGGATCGCACGCCTCCGCCGCCGCCGACAGCCACGCCGTCGCCGCGCTCCGCTGCGTGACGGGAGCACGTCGTCGAAGACCCGGGCCAGCGCCCCGCGCTCGTGGTCGTTGAGCGCCTCGGCCTCCGCGCGGTGGCCTGCGAGCAGGTCGGGCAGATCGCACGCCCAGCGCAGCGCGCCGACGTCGCCGGAGCCCGCCAGGGTGGCGAGCGCGAGGGCCCGGTCGAGGTCGCCCAGCTCGCGAGCGCAGCGCAGCGCAGCGCAGCGTCGAGGTCGCCGCCGTCTTCCCAGGCGAGCGAAGCGTGCCGTAGGTTGCCCAGTACCTCGTGGCAGCGGGCCTCCTCCGCCCGGTCGCGCGGATCGAGCGGGAGCAGCACCTCGAGGGCCTCCCTGCCGTGGCTCTCATCACGCAGCGCAACCGCCACCCGTAGGCGCAGCGCGCGCTCCACCGCCGCGAGCGCGGGCACCTCCTCCGCGAAGAGCCGCTGCGTCCCACGGACGGCCTCGAGCAGCTTCGCCCGGGGCATTAGGCGAACCAACGCGGCACCCTCGCCGGCACGGATCCGCTCCAGTTACCGGAACACCTACTATCAGCAGGACACCGTCCCGCGAGCGCTGCCAGAAGCTCCCGGGACGCCGCCTTGGCCGCTACAGCGCGGCGAGCCGGTCGCCGGGGGCGTTGGCGCGCAGGAACCACTGGGCCGGGCTCGACGTCCCGCGGCGGGCCAGACCTGCGACCAGGGCCGCGTCCGCGCCGAGCCGCGCGCGGGCCTCCGTGACGAGTGCCAGGTCCTGGGCGTCTTCGGCGAGCACGACCGGCACCGCCGCCGCGTGTGACGGGAGCACGGACCAGACGGCCGACCTGTACGGGAGCCCCGCGAGGGCGAGGGCCGCGCGCGCCGCGTCCCCGGGGCGACCCGCTCGCCGCAGGAGGGCGACGCGCAGCGCGCCGGCGCCGTGGGCCTGCGGGTGGGAGGGCGCGAGGTCGGGCAACGCCGCGAGGGCATCATCGTGCCGCCCCAGACGCGAGAGGAGATCGGCGCGCAGCATGACGAGGTCGACGTCTGCGGCGGGGACGGCATCCACGCGCGCCAGGGCGCGATCGAGGCGGCCCCCCGGAGGGCCTCCAGGACCGCGGCCGCGAGGACCGCCTGCGCCCGCACGTCCGGCCGATCGGCGGCGAGACGATCGAGCGTCGTGAGGACCGGGCCGTCGTCGCGGGCGCGGACCCAGTCCAGCCGCATCGGGGTGTAGCGGAGTTCGCCGAGGCGGGTGTGCTGGCTACCGAAGATGTCCCGCGCGAACGCGACGGATCGCCCCAGGACCTGGAGCGCTGCGACCTCGTCGGGAGACTGTCCCACGGCTTCCCAGATCGTGGCCTGGACCCACGCGAGCGCCGCCGCCTCGGCCCGGACCGTCACCCGCGTCGAGGTCGGCCACCTCTCCACCACGAACGATCCGTCCGGCAGGGTAGCGTCCCACACGCGTGCCCTGCACACGAGGATCTCGTCGTCCCGCGTGGGCTGCATCTCCCAGGTCTCGCGGAGCCGGAGCGGCATGTCGGCCGGCCCCGTGCACCGCTCGGTGGTTGCCGGAGCGTGCGCGGCGGCGCTTCAAACCCACGTGGACCGGGACGGTCGACGCCCCCGCCGTCGTGTATCGATGTGGGCCCGCTCGGAGCGGCACGAGGCAGGGTCATGGGACGACTTTCGAACACGGAGCTCGAGGCGTTGGGCGGCGCGTTCGCCCAATGGGTACGAGGCGGCGCGGGCGAGGCGGCTCTACCAGGAGGGCCTCGGCGCGACCGAGGCCGACGACCTGGCGTTGGCGCTCGGCTTTCCGATGTTGGTCGAGCTCGGCCCCGACGTCGGCGACCCCGGGGCCTACGCCCGCGATCGGATCCACATGTTCGCGCGATCGCTCGTGAAGGACGACGTGGCCCGGCTCACCCGTCGCGGCGCCGTGCGACTCGTGCCCCACGTTGCCGCGATCGCCGCAGCCGCGGACACGCCGTCCAGGTTGAAGAGGGCCGCGAGAGCGCTGCTCGCGGCGGTGGCTCCGGGGTGACGGATCGCACGCCTTCGTCGTGAACCGGGCCGCTGCGTGGCCCCTGCAACCGAACACCGGTCGCAGTGGGATCTCGACGGCGCATCCGAACACCGAGGGCATCGCCGGGAAGGGAATCTTCTGCTCTCAGCGAGCACTCCCGCGACCACGCCCGGATCTCTCGGCGACCCCGGGGAGGCCGGCGCCCTTGTCGGCATCGATGTCGAGGTGCCTGCCGCGGTCCATCGCGTGGACGGCGCCGCGGGCGGCGGGCTGTCGGTCGACCTCGCGCGGGCGGCGGAGGGAGATTCGCGGCGGAGATCGCCGCCGATGAGCACGCCCGGCCTCGCCCCGAGCAGCGCGCCGGGGACCAGCGACCGCAGGGCCTCCGCGCGAAAGCGGCTCCCGAACATCTCCCGGTCCAAGAGGAAGAGGCAGCTCGACAAGAAGGCCATCGCGGTGACGAGCCCAAAGAGGGCGTCGCCACGCGCGCCGAAGCGGCGACCGATTCCGCGCCCGGCCCACGCGAGCCCGCCGCAGGCGAATCCCACGACGAAGACCTGGGCGGTCACGCCGAGGGCCTCGCCCCACGCCCATGTCCCTGACGACGACCGGAGTTCTCGCGGCGTCAACCCGCGAGGCGACCCGGCCTGCGCATGGCCGATGGCCGGTGGTGCCGTCGCGGGACGCGTCCAACCCCTCGGCCCCCTCGCCTCTCCCACGCCCCCATCCACCTCCCGACGTCCGGTGCTGCAGCTCCAGACGTCCGGTGCTGCAGCTCCCGACGTCCGGAGGCGATCACCCCTTCGCCAGCGCGCGCTCCACCTGCGCGCGCGACAGCACCACGGTCACCGCGTCGCGCCCCACGCGCACCTCCTTCGCCGTCACGCCGCCGGCCCGCAGCAGCGCCCGCACGCCCCGCTCGATCGCCCCGTCGGCCTTCGCCTTCGCCTTCGCCGCGGGCGTCTGCGCCCCCGTCTGCGCCCGCTGCGCCTTCGCCGCCGCGACGATCGCCCGCACCGGCGCCTGCGCCGCGGGCACCCCCGCGACCGTTCCGCCCTCGATGAGCGCCGCCGCGGAGTCGGGCTCCGGCGTGGCGCTGGCGAGCGCGATCAGCGCGTACGCCCGCTCGAACCCCGCCGCGAGCGCCTGCTCCCGCGGCACGTGCTTCGCGATCGCCAGCAGCTTCATCGCCTGCGTCACCGAGAGCAGCTTCGTCGCCTGCACCCACACCTCCAGGCTCGCGTGCCCGCCCGCCGCGTACAGCTTCTCCCGCAGCACCTCCGCGAGCGACTCACCCACGTCGTAGAAGCTGTCGACCACCGTCGCGAGCCGCCGCCGGATCAGCGCCTCCAACGCCCGCAGCCGCTTCCTCCGCGCCTCCTGCGAGGCCTCCACCGTCGCCGCGATGAGCTTCGCCCGCCCGCCTGCCGTCTTCGTCTGCGCCATGGGTCTTCCTCCGTCGACGATCATCGACGCGTCGCGGGGGACGTCGCAACGCCCCCTCCGGTCGGACGCATCGCGATGGCGTGCCTGGCGCTCGGCGGTGTACCGAGCGCGGCAGAAGGAGAGAGGCGGGCGCTCGCCGGAGGTTCCCTGGTGAACCTCGGGAGGAGAGTCCGAGCTCCGCAGGGCAGGCATCACCAGCACCCACCGGCCGTCGGTGCGCTCGAGCACGCTCCCCGGCGGAAAGCGCCCCACGCGGTTGACGAAGAGCTGCAGGAGTTCAGGGTCGTACTCGGTGCCGCGCGCGGCGTACATCCGCGCGAGCGCCGTCGGCGGCGAGAGCATCGCCCCGCCGGGCCGGTGCCGCGTGAGCGTCTCGAAGTCGTCGGCGATGTGCAGGATGCGCGCGAACAGCGACGACCCGCCGGGCGTGTCGTACGGCCGGTGGTGCTCGATGCACGCCAGCATCCGGTGGATGCGCGCCTCGTGAAACCCGCGCTGCGCCAGCAGGGTCCGCATCATGGAAGCACCAGGAGGCTTAGGACACGGTCAAGCACAACAAGCCGTCGTCATAGCTTGTCTCGATGAGTGGGAGGCAACGGCCCGACAAGACAGTAGGTATGGATCACGCGACACTCGAGAGACGAGTCGGAATCGGAGGAGAGCATCCATTGTTCGCCTGGACCGAGAGCGCGCCGGATCGACGCATAAGGCGTGCTCGAGAGTCCCCTGGGATAGGCTATGCCCCTCCGGAGAGCCGAATGAAGCCATGGCACATCGATGCCCTGATAGAAGGATGGTTCCCGCTTATGCGAGAGAACAAGAAGGAGGTAAAGTCCAGAGAGTGGTGACCCACGACCGAGTCGAGAAGGACCGAACGCCGCGAGCTGTCGCCAGCATGCCGGCGCGCTTACGCGGCGCGCTTGCTTTTGGTCCGTCCAGAATCTGACCGAAGTTTTCCTCGACGCGTCGCCGGACGCGCCTCTCGCAGTGGGACCACCCGCCGTTGCTGGTCCTCGACGGCGGGTTGCTCCTCTCGGCTCCGATCGCGCGCGCCCCGCAAGATCCCTGCGGCCAGCCGGCTGGCGGCCTGTCGTCCGGCGAGGGTCCTCGCGCCCTCGCGCACCATTGCGACCAGGTCCTCGACGCCTCGGCCGAGTTGAAGCGTGACGGCGAGTCTCGTACGGCGCGCAGGATGCGGCGCGAGGGCGCGATTCGTCGCGGGCGACGTCTCGCGGGCGATCGTCTCGGACGTCTGGGCGGTCGACGAAGCCACCACGGCTGGCGACCTCGGGGGCGACGCCTCGCTGGCGATCTTCTCGGACCCTGGCGTCTCCGCGAGGTCAGCCGGTTCGCTTGCGACGGACTCGGGTCCCGGCGGTGGCGACGCGCAGGGGGGAAAAGCCCGCCACCGAAGCGACAGGCTCTTCCCGTTCCGGGGCTCTCTCCGTCGCGTCAGGAACCACATCCGGCGGCGGGAGAACACGCGGCTCCGACTCGGTCTCTGGCTCCGGCAGTGCGTGGAGCGCAGCGGTCAACTCTTGGCCCAAGGTCGCGGCGATGAGCGATGCGAACAGGGCCACTCGCAGTGATATCGGATTCTTCAAACGAGTCACTTCGTCCAGTCGGACTGCGCCTTTGAGGTCGCGAAAAAACAACTCCACTTCCCACCGGACACGGTAAATTTCCGCGACGTCGAAGGGCGTGAAGACCTCGCGCGGCAGGGTCGTCAGGTACCAGCGGTCCTCGCCCCGGAAGGGGACACACACCACACGAGCGAGCACCACGCGACCGCGCGAGTCGTGAATCTTCACATCCAGATCGATCGTCCCATCGAGCGGCAGAAGTCCAAGGTCGCAGGCCGCGTTGAGGCGCACCGACTGCCCCTCGCTGTCGAGCAGCGGTCGGCGAACTCCGTCGGCGCCATACGACGCCACGACGACGGGATTGGCCTTGTCCTTGAGGCGCTGCAACGGGACCGCGCCGCTCAGGACCGCGTCGACGAAGCGGTCGTAGTCCTGATAGCCCAGGTCCCAGATGTAGAGCGCGTCGCGCACCCAGGAGGCCGGGCCGAAGCCCTTGTTGTCGTGGACGCTGCCGGCGCTGCCCCGCAGGTCGGCGAGCCCGCCCGCGCGCACGCTGTAGACGGCGTGAAGTTTGAACTCCGCCGGGGTCCCCGTGCCGGGCAAGATGCCCGCCAACGCCGCGGCGATCTTGAAGGCGCACCCGTCCGGGATCAGGACGTCGGCGAAGGCGCTCAAGCGCCCTCGAAGCGCGGGGGTGTTCTCTTGGAGCGACAGCACCCGGCGGCGGAGCAGCTCGCGGAACACGGGCTCCAGATCACGCAGCTTGTCGCGGAACGCGGTCGCCCCGCCGCGTCGTCCGCCCAAGCGCTCGTAGAGCGACTGCGCGTCGAGCCAGCGTCCCTCGGTGTCCGGGCCGTGGCGCAGCGCCGACAGGATCGCCGCGATCGTCATCAGCCCCGCGTGGTGCTTGCGCGTCCGCGACACGCAGCCCAGGTCCTCCGCCAGCGCTTTCAGCCGATCCGGGTCGAGGAACGCCGCGATCGACGAGGTCAGCACCTCGCGGGCGCGGCGGACGGCCTCGTCGTCGTCACGGTCCGCGGAGGGGTCGGGGCGCCAGAACCGAGGCAGGACGAAGAGCTCCATGCGGGAGCTTCAACAACATCCGTCAGGAACTTGCCAACTTTCGGCAAACATCGGAAGCAAAGCGCCCCGGCATGGTCGGAAGAAGAAGAGCGTGTTGACGTTCGGCACGTCGACGCCCTCGTTGTAGAGGTCGACCACGCAGAGGATCTGCACCTCCCCGGCGTCGAGCGCCGACCTCGCGTCGCGGCGCTCGCCGGACTCCGTGGCGGCGGAGAGCACCCGCGCGCGGAAGCCGTGCTCGACGAGCCGGCGGCACACCTCCTCGGCGTGGCGCACGCTGGCGCAGAACGCGAGGGCGCGCAGGTCGGCGGGCCTCGCGACGTGGTCACGCACCGCACGCACCGCGCGCAGGACGAAGACCTCGGCGGCGCCGACGAGCTTGCCGGCGAGGGCGTCGGGGGCGTAGCGGCCCGCGCTCCAGGCGACGCCCCGGAGGTCGACCCCGTCGACGTCGAGCATGTAGTAACGGAAGGGGACGAGGGCGTGGGGGATGGCGTTCCAGAGCCGGAGGTTGCCGACCCACGGCCGGGGGAAGTAGCCCTCGTAGTCGAGACCGTCGGCGCGCTCGGGGGTGGCGGTGAGCCCGACGAGCTCCGTCGGGTTCAGGGTCGCCAACAGCGAGTCCCAGGTCTTCGCTGCGGCGTGATGGGCCTCGTCGAGGATGACGTGGCTGAAGGCCCTGGGATCGACGGCGCCGCCGTCGAGGGAGTCGATGGAGGCGAAGACGTGCCGCCCGATGGAGGGGCGCTCGCCCTGGAAGAGCAGCTCGCCGAAGCTCGCGATCTGGAGCGCGTTGCGAAACACGTGGCGCGCCTGTTCGAGGATCTCGCGGCGGTGGGCGACGTAGAGCAGCGAGTCCACGGCGCCGGCGTCGCGGAGGGCCCGGTAGTCGAGCGCGGCCATGACGGTCTTGCCCGTGCCGGTGGCGGCGACGAGGAGGTTGCGGTGGCGCCCGTGCGCGCGGGCGGCCGCGAGCTCTTCCAGCACGGGCTTCTGGAAGTCCTTGGGCTCGATCTCGACGAGGGAGCCGAGGGGCCGTGACGTCGTCCCGCGCGCCCGACCCAGCGCGTCGGCGAGGCGCTGGCTCGCCGGAGGGTGCGTCGGGTCGAAGCGCTCGAAGAGGTGCCGGTCGGACCAGTACTGCGCGAAGGTCTCCTCGATCTGCGCGTAGAGCGCGGGCTGCTCGGAGCGCGTGACGCGGACGTTCCACTCGAGGCCGTCGGTCTGCGCTGCGTGCGAGAGGTTCGACGAGCCGACGTAGGCCGTGGAGTAGCCGCTCGCGCGGTGGAAGACCCACGCCTTGGCGTGCAGGCGCGTGGTGGTCTCGTCATAGGAGACCTTCACCTCGGCGCCGAGCTTCGCGAGCCGCTCGACGGCGGCGGCGTCGGTCGCGCCCATGTACGTCGTCGTGAGGACGCGCAGCGGCCGCGCGCGGTGGACGAGGTGCTGCTCGATGACGCGCCGGAGCCGCTCGAACCCGCTGAGCTTCACGAACGAGCAGAGCAGATCGACGCGGTCGGCGGTGGCGAACTCCGAGCGGAGGTTGTCGAGCAGCGTGTCGCCCTCGGCGTTGACGAGGAGGGAGGCGGTGTGGAGCGAGCCGCGCGGCCGCTCGGGTGCGTCGGCAGCCCCGGAGACGATCGCCTCCAGCCTCGTCGCGGTCAGGCCCAGCTCTTCGCCGTCGCGGAACGTGCGCGGCGCTCGCGCCCGTAGGACGGCGAGCACGTCCTGCGCGAGGGCGATCACCTCGTCGGGGCTCCCCGGCTCGCGAAGCGCGAGGTCGAGCGCGTCACGAAGGAAGGCCCCCGCCAGCACCGCGGCAGTGCTCGCGTCGCGGACCTCCGTGGTGCGTGCGGTCCGCGGGTGGGGCAGCGCCCGCAGCGCCTGCGCTTCGCGCGCGGTGATCAGCTCGTCGTAGATGCCGGGTTCGAGCGACGCGCGGCGGAGGGAGGGCATCGGTCGGCGACGCTAGCTGATGTTCGCGAGCGCCGTCGGCGGCGCTACGGATTTGCGCAGCTGATCGAAAGGTCGCGCGCGGCGCAACGCCCTCGCGCTCGCATCGGCCGGGTGCGGCCTCTCGGAGCCCGCCCGACATCTTTGCCCCGTGCGGGCGCCTACGTCGGTCCGCCTTCTCCTCCATCGCGATAAGCCCCACACCCCCACTTGGACAGCATCTCGGGAGACGATGTCGTCATGCCACGCGAACCCGACGCCCGCTGCTGGTGCGCGACGAGAGCGACGGCTGGACGCTGGCCGGCGATGGGGTGCTCGACGCGGTCGATCCGGCAGCGATGGACGCGCAGATGGCGAGCGCGGAGCGTCCGCGGGCCGAGGACTCCGACGGTCACCCGCTCGAGCTACGGCCGTGGGACGACGCGCAGTACGCCTCCGGGCACACGAAGTTCAGCTGCTGGGACGCCGGCCGCCAGCGCGCCGCCGCGCTCTCGATCTACGGCGGGGGTTTGGAGCGGCGAGAGCACGCCGGCGGCGCTTCCCTGGAACGATCTCCCGTGGCACGTCGTGCGCGTCCGGCGCAGAGACTGAACCCGAAGGGCAGGTTGGAGCGGCGGCCCGACGGATTGGGTAGACGAGCCCGCCCCCCCGGCCCCGCCCCCATGAGTGGGGGCGGGGAGGTCGAAGCGCCAAACTACTGTGAAGGAAGCGGTTTCTGCGCCCTCCCCCGCTCGCGGGGGAGGGCCACGGGGGGGGCTCGCGAGACGGTGCGCTCAACCCACCGGGCCACCGCGCTAGAGCATCGTCGGTGCCCTTCAGCGCCTGCGGGCTCGCGCGGTATGCTCGCGCACCCCTACCCATGGAACGCCCCTCCTTCCACCCGACCTCCCTCCGCCCGCCGCGCGCGCAGTGCCTCGCCGTCGTGATGGTGGGCCTGCCCGCCCGGGGCAAGACGTACATCGCGCGCAAGCTCGCGCGCTACCTCTCGTGGCTGGGCTACCAGACGCGGGTGTTCAACGTGGGTGCGTACCGCCGCGAGCGCCTCGGCACGCAGCCGACGCACGAGTTCTTCGACCCGACGAACATGGAGGCCGAGGCCACGCGGCGCTCGCTCGCCCGCGAGGCCATGGGGGACATGCTCGGGTGGTTTCGCGGCGGCGGCGAGGTGGCCATCTACGACGCCACCAACCACACGCGCGACCGCCGCACGATGGTGCGCCAGGGCTGCGAGCGCGCGGGGGTGCCGGTGCTCTTCGTCGAGTCGCTCTGCGACGACGCGACAATCATCGCGAGCACCATCCGCGAGATCAAGCTCAACTCCCCGGACTACGTGGGCGTCGACCCGGACGCCGCCGTCCACGACTTCAGCGCGCGCATCGCCCACTACGAGCAGCGCTACGAGACCCTCGACGCGAGCGACGGCTCCTTCGTGAAGCTCATCAACGTGGGCCGCGAGCTGGTGCTGCACGACCTGCGCGGCGACCTCCCGGGGCGCCTCGTGCGGGTGCTGATGAACCTCCACATCGTGCCGCGCCCGGTGTGGCTCACGCGGCACGGCGAGAGCGCGTGCAACGTCGACGGGCGCGTCGGCGGCGACCCCGAGCTCACCCCGAAGGGCGAGCGCTTCGCGGTCCGGCTCACGGACTTCTTCAACGAGCACGTGCTGCCCGGCGACGACGTGCAGGTGTGGACGAGCACGCTCAAGCGGGCCATGCAGACAGCGCGGTACCTCCCGGCGCCGATGGTGACCTGGCGGGCGCTCGACGAGAGCGA
>Ga0247843_1001940_pt1 | contig 39540 bp, 43 predicted proteins | sample LaCruzMarch2017__FD_192420 | JGI IMG/M metagenome (GOLD analysis project Ga0247843, IMG submission 192420) | Freshwater microbial communities from meromictic Lake La Cruz, Castile-La Mancha, Spain - LaCruzMarch2017_8m | ecosystem: Environmental > Aquatic > Freshwater > Lake | place: Spain...
GTTTATCCATGGCTCTCTACCAAGATCTGCCCGTTTTTGCCGATGTCTACACCCTGACCCACAAAGTATTTCTCTTCACCCAGGATTATCCGCGTGAGTATAAGTTCACATTGGGCCAGGATATGAAACGGGATTGTCTGGTTCTTTTGCGCTCGATCAGGACTGTAAATCCCCCGGCTCTGCCTTCGAAGGTTCAAATCCTTCACCCGCCACCAGTTTCAATTGCAAGTGAGAGTTTTACTAAAGCTCCACTGTGAGAACAGATCCCAGCTCAGAACGCTTTAAGGTCCACTCGGCCACAGCGATGCTATCTATCCACTCTGACCCAACGCCGCGCTTTGACGTTTCAACCGGTGCGCGCCCATTATCGGTCACCGTAATCTTTATAGTCTCTCCTGCATAAGCACCAGAAATTTCGATTGAGTTTGCATGCCCACTCCGAATGGCGTTAGCAATAGATTCTTGAATCAACTGCACGACAAGAGAAGCGCGTGAAGGATCATCAAGTATCCGGGGATCAAGCGATAACTTAATTTCTGCAATTCCCTCCCAAGACTCAACAATTCGCTTCAATCGAAGATCAAGAGTTTCTAGAAAATCTCTGAAATCCTCGCGGCGTGATCTTGAAAGAAATGAATCCAACTTCTGGCTAACTATTTCGCTTCTCAAGGGATCGGGATTCTGCGAAATCGATTCCAACTGAATCGCCAGTGAAGACAATTCTGATTGCAACGAATTATGAAGATACGAGGCAGCATTTCCGCGATTCAACTTCTCCATATAGTCATCATTCAGATCTTGAGATTGTCTAGAGAGAATTTCCATGAGGGTATCCCTATCCGAGAGCGCAAGCTGTATAAATGAGATTGTGAATGTCAGGACAGGAAGCAATGGGGCGATGAAAATTGCTGCAGAATATGAATGTCTGAAGCCGACGAAGTCAAGAATTAATGTTGAGAAGATCCCAACACTTAAGCCGATCGACATCAAGAAAATAGTATTCAAGATCGCTCGCTTTTTATTGAACTTCTCAATCAGCGATATCCGCAGAATATTCAAGAGGTAGAAGCAGATGTAGGACAAGAGTCCATAAGCGAGCGACTCGACTGGACCGATGAGCACGACAGTATTTAAAAATAGAATTCCCAGAAAAATCCAAGCAGTCAAATGAAACCTAAAATTTAATTCCGTACACGCTGTTTTAAACACCTCCTTAATTCTCAACGATGGCGGCGAATATGCACTCTTAACCCAGAGCCGTTGGTTTAAAGGCTTTAGCTCTTCCTCAATTTCTTTGCGGAATTTTCCAGCCAGTGCGGTCTCGGGACTAGAGATATCGGTTGCTGAGCGAATCTCGTCAATCGAACTTTTCAAACGCGCTTGCATTTTGACTATATGCGTTTCTATGTATGCATAACCGGGTTGAAAATCAGCACTGTTACGAAGCTTTAAAATAAGTATCTGCGTCAGCATTGCTCGGTAACGTCTAATGAATCTACGATGATTCTCGAAAACAATTGAACCGAACCCTAGCCAAAGAGAAACATTGAGTACAGAGGTCAATAACCGTTCAATCAGAGAAATTGGATCCTCGTACCCCATGAGTTCAAAGCTGTAAGTGAGCAGTAAGCCGCGGGCGATACCCGTAGTAATTAAGGTGAGGATTCCAAGTTGAACATGGCTAATCTCTGTAAATTTTCTAGATACACGAATAAGAAGTGCATAGATGAGGAAAGTGATTACAGTTGCAAAGGACCCTAGGACTAACAACTGCAGAACAGAGGCTGGTAGTTCTTCACTCCAGAAAATCAGCGGGACGGCAATAATGGAAGATGGGATGTAGAAATAGAAAGCCTTAATGGATACTCGTAAATAGTCACCCAAAAACTGTTGAAAGGATCTAAACACCCGGTGGCTTCTTACCTGAAAGTTGAAAATATGCTCTGGCTAGTTGCACTCTGGGATTTAAGAATGGCTTCTTCGGTAGGTCTAGCATCGAGTGCAATCGCGTAATGGTTCCCTCAATAGCTTTCTCTGAAACGCCAGCCCTATTAGCTATCTCCTTCGTTGTCAGACCCTCAGCAACCCCTTGGAGCACGGATAGTTGATTCTCTGAAAATTCCACTCGTTCAATTTTTGAACCATTTTTATTGTTTAAGGGTTGGTTTTTCAACTCCAGAACCATGGTGATCAATGAGCTGAAATCGCTTAAGGAAGATTTCGTTACAAACTTTGATCCTTTAGGAAGTGAGAGTGAGTTTGGATTTGCAACTCTTGGGTCTGAGTAGCTTGTGAGAATAATGATTCCGATACGAGGGTTTATGTCTCGTAGCGCGATAGCTATATCTATTCCATTTGCCCCAGGACCGAGATCCAAATCAATTATTGCGATATCTATTGAAAACTTTGTGACGGCTCGAATTGCCTCGGAAGCTTTGGCTACTTGGCCTTTAACTTCAATATTCGCACCAACTAGGGCGGCACCGAGGGTGGAGCGGGAGAAAACATCATCTTCGACTAGTAATACGCTCGCCATGGCCACCCCTAGATTATGGAGGCCGCGTTGAGCCCTGTCACGTTAAACCTAGGGGAATTCCTATTCGGGGAGCGTGCCACTTGAAATCAATTAAGAAGATACGTGTATGAAGCGGCGAATCGAACTTCGACTTGGCAGCAACGTCCTCATTTTGGCCTTAGCCATCTCGACCATGTCGATCGCACCTGCAACTTCAAGTGTTCCATCATCCAACGCTTCAATGCAATCCACTTCTTCGCAAACGCTAACTACCTGTACCAATCTGGAAACAGGAAAGACACTCGTCCTAAGAAGTGCAGATGCAAAGTGCCGGACTCATTTGGGTTCAGCTTTATGGGTTGCCGAGCAGTCAGATAGTCCTTCGCGAACAGGTGTTGGATATAGGACGATAAGAATCTGTTCATCAAAGAACCCTCTCTCAACCTACCGATTCATTAAAGATTCCTGCCCTAAGTTTCAAGTCACCGCCAATTACTGGCGCTCAGTGGCAGCTCCTTCCACTCCAGTGATTGAAGGAGTAAGTGCACGAGGCCACGACAGCGCAGTGTTAGATATCAAAGCAACAACTTCCACGTTAAGCGCACCAGTACATCACTACCTGATCACCGAAACAAAGAGTGGAGTAATCCGCAAGGTATTACCTGGAAATCTTGGTTACTTGAGTATTTCAGGACTCTCTGCAGAAAGCACATATTCATTTACAGTTAAGGCAGTCAACGTTGATGGCACATCAGAAGTCTCACGTGAGACGTCTTCGATTAGAACTAGCGCTGCCCCGGTAGTTGCGAGCACAACTCAAGTCGCTCTTACCTGCGCCACTGGTGGCACCTGTGTTGTTGGAGATCGTGGACCTGGTGGCGGAATTGTCTTCTACGTCTCTACCTCACCCTTTACCTCTACTGGTTCTACGTGTAATACAACGTGCAAGTATCTTGAAGTCGCACCTGCGACATGGCAAAGCGCCGGCACAACTATTGCAAATGACACTACCTACCAATGGTCGAATAACAAGATAGATGGGACTGTACAACTTACAGGAACGGTAGGAACGGAAAGTGGGTTTGAAAATGAGAAATTTAGTTGGAAAATTGGTCAAGGTTTCTACAACACAAGCGTGATGAAAGTTGCTGGTGCATCGTCGACTGCTCAAGCGGCAGTGCTTGCATATGCGGGTAACGTAACTGCCGGTCAGTGGTTTATCCCTTCAGCGAATGAGTTAAATGAGCTCTGTAAATATGCGCGGGGACAATTAACGGGAAATGTCAGAGTGGCGTGTGATTCCAGCGGAACGCTAAAAACTGGAACTCTGAACGACCTAGGAGGGTTCGTAAGTAGCCTGTACATGTCTTCATCTGAGTGGTGGAACTACGGAGCAAGGAGTCAATACTTCAGTACCGATGGTTTCGGCGGCAATAGGCAACGCAGCGGAGACAAAGACCTTTTCATTTATGTTCGACCTATTCGGGCATTCTAAAGTTTTCGAAATCGGGATATCTGGTTTTCTATCACTTAGAAAAGACCACCCCTAGATTTTTGAATGCTATGAAACGTCTATCGTCTGAAACCTAGGGGTATTCCTCTCCCAACATCAAAGTTAACGCTGAGTCCATAAAAATACTCCCATGCTCAGCGATTCAAAGAAGCCCTTGAATTTCGTCACCTTGGGATCGCATTTCCGCTGGCTTTCTACTGCACTCGCAATCGCGATGGTCTCAACATTGGCTTTCAGTGCACCTACCCCCGCAACAGCAGTTACTTCACTGACCACGTGTATAGACCTGACAACGTTTAAAGAGCGAATCTCAAAAAATGGCACCTGTCGCACTCCGCAAGAGGCGATAGCGAAATGGCGCCTAGCTCCAAGCGACTCTTCCCTTGCAAATAGTGCCACGACAAAATACTTGAATATCTGCTCCAATAAAGCGGGCTCATCTGTTTCATATCAACTTATTCGACCTAAGTGCGCCAGACATCAGCAGCAAAATATTTATACCCGTTCAGCAACCTTGCCAGCGAAACCTGAGATCATCCGAGTGCTCTCATTGAGCCACGAGAGTGCATCTCTTGCTATAGCCGCAGATGCTGCAACCACTGTTGATGCACCAATTGCGTATTACACGATCACGACTAGCAAAGGTGAATCAAAGAAGGTTTACTCCTGGAGAGATCTGACATTGGTCATTAGTGGACTTACTTCGTCAACTTCCTACACATTTACTGTCAGTGCCACAAATGCAGATGGAACATCACCACTTTCTGCGACATCGCAACCCGTGACAACGCAGGTTCTTGTTGCACTACAACCAGTTACAGTCCAAGTAAGTACTACACCTCCTGCACCAAGCTGTGCCAATGGTGGTACCGCTTGTGTTGTTGGTGATGTCGGCCCAGGAGGCGGAACAGTTTTTTATGTCGCAACCACTCCATTTGCTTGCGGTCCAACAAGATCGGAGAGTTGCCTTTATCTTGAGGCCGCGCCAGCGCGCTGGAATGCAGGTGCGGTTGATCCGCGCAGATCATGGGCTAAGTACCCATTCAATTCCGCTGTCGTCGACAATCCAAGCTCACCGGAGACTGCAAGTGCAACGGGCATAGGGTGGGGTTATCGCAATACCCGCGCAATTATCCTTCAAGGAAACACCGAAGCTGCGACCTCGGCCGCAGCGCTAGCAGACTTGTATGCGCCTAGCGTTGCTGGAGTTATAGTCGACGATTGGTATCTTCCATCTAAAGATGAGCTTACTCAGATGTGTAGGTGGCAACAAGGTCTTCCCTGGGTATCCAATGCAACAACGTGCACAGGTGGTGTGAAGAACACCGGACCTGGTGCAAATGGCTTCCTAAACAACTTTTACTGGAGTTCGACTCAGGGTAATGTGATTGGTGAAGCTTGGTACCAGTCAATGGATCCGGAAAGTGACCCAGGAGCTGGTTATGAGCCAAAGAATGAAATTAACCGCGCACGCCCAATCCGCGCTTTTGGAGCATTCGCGTCAAGTTCCTTGCCTAGTTTTACATTGAGTAAATCCGCTGAGACAATTTACGCAAGAACCACCCCAATAGTTGGCTACACCATTACTTCATCTGGTGCAGCAATCACAAGTTATTCAATCTCGCCATCGGTATCTCCAGGTCTTAACTTTAATTCAACCACTGGAATTCTCAGTGGAACTCCAACGGAGACAAGAACAACAACCATGTATACGATCACAGGCAGTAACTCATCAGGCTCTGCTACCGAAACCTTTATCTTGCGAGTAGCTGGGTCAATTGGCGATATAGGCCCGGGTGGTGGAATTATTTATTATGTTTCAGATACTCCGTTTGCTTGCGGACCAGCAAGGGCGTCAATGTGTTCTTATCTTGAGGTGGCACCTAACGGGTGGGCTTCGGAATACGATCCAGAACGCAGCTGGGCTAGCGTCGAGGAATCGACTACAGCAGTTGCCAACCCAAGTTCACCTCAGACTGCAACTGCCACGGGCATCGGGTGGGGTTATTGGAATACCCGCGCAATAATGGATCAAGGAAACAATGACACAAACAATTCTGCTGCAGCACTGGCTAATTCTTATGAGTCAGAAATTAACGGAATTGAATTCAATGATTGGTTTCTGCCATCCAAAGATGAACTCAATGAAATATGGGTGGGACTGGAGGGCGTAGGCTTTTTAGGAGTAGACCCCGACTTCTTCTACTGGTCCTCGTCTGAGAACGGTGCGGACAGCGCATGGGAGCAGGACTTTGATGAGCCTGGCAACCCAAGCTCCAGCGAAAAGAGCGAAGAGTTGCTCGTTCGACCAGTGCGGGCGTTTTAGCCAGATTCGAATAGCAGGGAGCGCAAATCCCTAGCAAGAATTCAGGGCTACTGATTTAATTGTCAATTATGTCGATGATTCGGAGCAAGCGTAAATTTCCGAGCCTTCCATATTTTTGGTCTCTGATTGATTGGACTCTTCCATCACTGAATCCATATAAGGGTCAATTGCTCCGCGCACAATCCATTAGCGATATCGCCAAAGTTGCGCGTAAGCGCACCCCCAAAGTTGTCTTTGATTATGTCGAGGGCGGCGCAGTCGATGAAATGGCGTACTCCAGAACTCGAGATGCTTATTCAAGGATTGAATTTAACTCACGAGTTTTGCGCGATGTATCTACTGTCGATGCCAGTACAACAATTTTGGGAAAGAAAGTTGATCTTCCAATCTGTTTTGCTCCAACTGGATACACCCGACTCATGTATCACGTAGGTGAGCCAGCAGTTGCAAACGTTGCCCGCAAGAACAATTTGGTCTACGCCCTATCAACAATGGGAACAACTTCGCCAGCAGAACTTGCAGCAGCTGTGCCAGATTCCAGACGTTGGTTCCAGCTTTACATTATGAAGAAGCGAAGCGATAGTCTGGCTGTAATCAAGCAGGCGAAAGATAGTGGCTTTGAAGCCCTTGTTCTGACTGTTGATACTCCGGTGAATGGGCTTCGCTACAGAGATAATCGCAACGGCCTCACGGTGCCACCTAAAATTAGGATTAATACAGTCTTTGCAATCGCTAGAAAGCCAATTTGGTGGCTTAATTTGTTCACGACTGGCAAATTAGAATTCGCTGCCTTTAGAGGTTGGGATAGATCACTCTCTGAACTTGCAAGTGTTATTTATGATCCAGGAACCACGTTGAAAGATATTACGTGGCTTCGTTCGGTCTGGGATGGCCCAATTATTGTTAAAGGAATTCAAAGTGTTGAGGATGCAAAAGCTGTTGCAAAGCTAGGCGTACAAGGGATCATTCTCTCCAACCATGGTGGCCGCCAATTCGATCGCGGTCGAGTTCCACTTGAAATTCTCCCTGAAGTTGTGAAAGAGGTAGGAAATAAAGTTGAGGTTTATATCGATGGCGGAATCATGTCCGGCCTCGATGCTCTCGGTGCAATCGCGCTAGGTGCAAAGGCAGTATTTATTGGTCGCGCTTATCTCTATGGTGCAATGGCAAATGGAGAAGCCGGCGTGGAGCAGGTCATCGAGATTATGCGAAGAGAATTTGAGAACGGAATGGCGTTATCAGGTGCCACAACCATTGACGAGCTTCGAAAAAATGGAGCTCGGCTTAGGCCTTAGTTCGAGAACTATTCTTGCGCGTTGCACGAGATAAGAAGAGCGCAAAAACAAGGGCCAATACGATTCCAGTATTAACGCCCATTTCAATAAGAGCGCGGTTGAAATACTCCGTTGTCTTCTCTTTTTCCATCGTCAGTGATGCACCGACAGTAAGAATGTGTCGAACTGCTGCGATAACGCCGATGATCAAGAAGCTATCTAGTTGGAATATTCCATCTGTGAATCTCACGATTACAGTGCGCATAATTTCTAGGATGATGACAACGAATAGGATGTCGTTGATTCCTTGAATCATTCCTGCAGGAAAGAATGGTCGAGTTTCGATGAGGCGCTGGAGGGTGTAACCCGCAGCCAGAATTGAAATAATAAAGAGGACAATGCCTAGGAAGCCGTGCAAAATATCTTCGAGCTTATCGATAAAGGTAGTTGGGATGAGTGACTCATCGCCTGTAAGCAAACCCTTAACTGATCTGTACTTCATACCGTCTCCCTTTTCCGCAATAACTAAGGGTAAGTTCAAGAACAAGAGTATGCAATAGATAAGCGTGTTTACGCGGGACTAATTGGCTGCTGCTGCGGTGCGTCTGATGAAATCTACGGTGAGATCTGGGTAGTTCCACATGATTACATGCGCACAGTTTTCAACATAGACCCAGTTGGAATGTGCGGGTGCGACGCTTTTCTCCTGTGCGACTTCTTCAGGCAACATACGATCGTAATCACCAAAAATTATGGATGTATTGACGTGATCAGGAATGTGCGAATCAAATTTTCTACCGCGCGCCCCATGCCATAACGGCATATATCCCTTTGAATGCGCCATCGCTAATACGGAGTCGCGACATGACTCGAAACTAAGTTCGTGCCATAGATGTGTGATCTTTTTGTAACCGAGCGCTTTCAGTGGTGGCAATCGATATGCCAATCTCATGTAGTGGCGTGAGATTTTGGCAAGTATACGAGCATCAATACTCGGTGGGTAAATCTGCTTCGGTGCTTCATGCCATAACCCAGCAGGTGCGAGTGCGGTAATACTTTTGATTTGATCGGGTGCAACAGATCCCATTTCAAGTGCAATCCATCCACCTAATGAATTACCTGCAACGTGCATTTGCGTTACACCATGGGTTGTATTCATCTCTTTAACAATGGCGTGCGCTAAGGAACGTGGATCGTATTCCTCGCCGTCATCAAGTGGTGCAACGCCATGACCTGGGAGATCAATTGGATAAACGGTGAAATGTTCGCTGAGACGTGGAATCAAGCTCTTCCAAATTGTGCCAGCCGAACCCAAGCCGTGGACCAGGACTAGTGCTGGCAGTGCCGGATTTGTGATGTGCTGATGCGTTTTGATTGCCATGACAGGTAGCTATATTCCTCAACGCTAGTGTTCAAATTGTCCAAGATTGAGAATTATACGCGTGGAATCAGAGTAAGCACACTGAGTCGTATGCAACGGCCTCACTAAGCGAGTACTTGAGGCAGATTGTCCCCATTCATTTGAAGATTGGATAAGATTTCTCATATGAGCGCAATTAACGAAGACGAATTAAAGGCACGACTAGATCCATTGTCTTATGAGGTTCTACGTAACGGAGCCACCGAGCGCCCATTTACTGGTGAATACACAGATACAGATAAAGTCGGAAGCTATCGTTGCAAAGCATGTAGCGCTACATTGTTTAAGAGCGAGACCAAGTTTCATTCAGGATGTGGCTGGCCATCGTTCTATGCTCCAACAGCTGACGATGCAGTAGTTCTTATTGAAGATCGCTCTCTAGCTCCACGAATTCGCACAGAAGTGCGTTGTGCAAATTGTGACTCACACCTCGGCCATGTTTTTGAGGGCGAGGGCTATGAAGTTCCTACCGATCAGAGATGGTGCATTAATTCTGTCGCACTTATCCTTGAGGAGAAATAGATCCCGCAAGTCTTTCGTATTCAACTTTGATACAAAGATCCATCGCTACATCAAGACCGGCGGCAATCGCGCGTTCGGCACTTGCTTCATCACGCAGACCTAATTGAATCCAGATTGATTTGGCACCAATTTCAATTGCTTCATCGACAACTTCAGGAATATCACTGACCTTGCGGAAGATATCGACCATATCAATCTCAACTGGAATATCTGCAAGGCTGGCATAGCAAGGATTGCCTAGGACTGTGGTTAAAGTCGGATTTACAAAGTAGAGCTCGAAGTGAGAATTCTTCTGCAGCCAACGACTCACCCCATTACTTGGGCGATCCTCTTTATCTGAGATACCAACAACGGCTACACGTTTTGTCTTTGAGAGAAGCTCCGCCAATTGGCTATCGCTAGTGATAACTTTGCTCATCAGATAAGCGTAGCCCCTCACATGCAAAGAGGGAGATGTCGGGAGCCAAAGACGATTATGAAAGCAATACAGATAACCGAATTTGGTGGCCCTGAAAAGATGTCCTTGATCGATATCGCCGAACCAGTTGCAGGCGATGGCGAAGTCTTGCTCGATGTATTGAAAATCGGAATTAACTATGCCGATACCCATCAAGTTGAGAACAGCTACCTCTCAGCACAAACTCTTCCGCTCATTCCTGGGATCGAAGTTGCTGGCAGAACACCAGATGGGAAAAGAGTCTTAGCTTTAGTTTCATCGGGTGGATATGCCGAAAAGGCAACGGCGCACAAAGGTGCGCTGATTCCAATTCCTGATGCAGTAAGTGATGAAGATGCACTGTGCATGTTGGTTCAAGGCTCGACAGCGTGGCATATCTTAAAGACTATGGCACATCAAAAGCCGGGAGAGAGTGTTGTTATTCACGCAGCGGCTGGCGGTGTCGGTGTAATTGCAATTCAACTTGCAAAGATGTGGGGTGCCAAAGTTATTGCAGTTGCGTCTTCTCAAGAAAAGCGCGATCTCGCACTTTCCCTCGGAGCAGATGTTGCAATCGATGCTAAAGATCCAGATCTCAAATCAGCAATCATTGCTGCCAATGGTGGCAAGAGAGTAGATATCGTTTTAGAGATGGTTGGCGGTCCAACCTTTGATAGGAGCCTTGAATCCCTAGCCCACTTTGGACGGTTGATTACTTATGGAATGGCATCACGCGTTGCTCCGACTGCCGTCACACCAGGTGCGCTCATGGCGGGAACGAAAACTGTCAGCGGATTCTGGTTGTCACATTGCTTTGCAAAGCCAGAGTTATTTCATGATGTGATTGCAGAACTTTTCACGATGATCGCTGCTGGAACTTTGCGTCCTGTGATTGGTGCGCGATTTGGGTTGAGCCAAGCTGTAGAGGCTCACACACAGATGCGATCACGAGGATCAACCGGCAAAATTACGCTTGATCCGCAGCGTTAATCGGCTGCGATTTTTTACTTTTGCGCCCTTCGCGTACACTCACACCTCTACCATCTGCCCCCCTAGCTCAGTCGGTAGAGTGTTTCCATGGTAAGGAAAAGGTCACCGGTTCGATTCCGGTGGGGGGCTCGCAGTACACAACTACATATATAGATTTGGCGGGGTAGCTCAGCTTGGTAGAGCAAGCGGCTCATAATCGCTGTGTCGTGGGTTCAAATCCCGCCTCCGCTACCAATCTTTAAGCACCAATTTCGCCCAAATGGGATGCTGTGGGTAACCTATGCTCCTTAAGAACCGATTGAAACCGATGTAGAAGGAGATTCACCATGGCAAGCAAGAGCGCGGACGTACGTCCAAAGATCACCATGGCATGCGTTGATTGCAAAGAGCGTAACTACATCACCAAGAAGAACCGCCGCAACGATCCAGACCGTATGGAACTTAAGAAGTTCTGTCCACGTTGCAAGGCTTCAACACTTCACCGCGAAACCCGCTAATGCTCAATCCCGATTCGGTCGGGCGCACCTTCGAAGGTGCGGATTCCATTACGGTCACACAATCAGAGATAGTTTCATTTTGTGCTGTCATTGGCGAAAGCGATACCAGCGTTGCACCTCCTACCTTTTCAATCCGAATCAGCCTAGAGCAATTGCAATCTATTTTGTCTGATCCCACCGTTGGCCTTGATTGGACGCGAGTTGTTCATGGCGATCAGAAATTTGAAATCTTCTCTCCAATAAAAGGTGGAGATACCTTCTCTTGCTCTTCAACTATTGAAAGTTACCGCGTAGCAGCAGGTAACGAAATTGTGACAGTGCGATCAGATCTGAAATCAGGATCAGATATTGCGCTCTCTTCATGGTCGACTCTGGTTGTGCGCGCATGATCGAAATCGGAACAGCACTTCCTGAACATACATTCACAGTTAACCGTGAATTGCTCAAGGCATATGCAGATGCAAGTGGAGATCAGAACCCTATTCATCAGAACGAAGAGTTCGCCGTATCTGTAGGTCTTCCAAATGTCATTGCCCACGGAATGTTAACGATGGCACTTGTTGGAAAATATGTCACTGATTGGGCTGGGGGATCCGGCAAAGTGAGGCACTACGGCGCTCGCTTTATCAAGCCAGTAATTGTGCCGGAAGGTACCGATGTTGATCTCACAGTTAATGCAGTAATTAGCGCTGTAGAAGAAAACTCAATCACAGTCGATATCACCGCAACTTCTGCCGGCGTCAAAGTATTAGGAATGGCTAAGGCAACAGTTCTTCGATGAGCGCTCCCGATCACATCATCGCATTAGCGCAAGAGCGCACTATTGCGCGCACAGCAAAAGATTGGGCACGATCTGATCAATTGCGCGATGAGATCGCAGCCGCTGGCTTTGATGTCGTCGATGTTGCTGGCGGGTTTGAGCTGCGTGAGCGCGAGAGATATCCCATCTACTCATCACCTCGAGATATTCGTCCAATTGTCGTAGGTACTTCAGAGATCGCGATCGCGATAATTGTTGAGGGTTTCACCGATGATTGCGTTACTACAGTCAAAACTATTAAAGAGTATTGCCAAACCCCGATAGTTCTCTTGGTACTAGGTGATCCAGGCGCACTTGTTGATCAACTTGATCATCGTACGAAAATTGTTGCGTTGAGCGAAAGTTTCGGCTGGGGCGAATGCGCAAATGTATTGCTAAAAAATATTGCAGCTCGATTTGTTGTGATTATGGATCCATCTACTCGTTTTACAGGAGATGCGATTAGTCCTGTCTTAGAAGTCCTGGAAGAGGGTAAGTACATCGCTGCAGGGTGGCGCGGTGGCCTGGTCAACCTAGATGACCAATGGCGCAGCGTTGACGATAAAGGTGCGGGAGATGTTGATGTCCTCTTTAGCTATTTCATCGCCGTCGATCGCGAAGGCGCAATAAATTCTGAAGGATTTAACAATCGAGCCTTGTACTACAGAAACGCTGATATCGAATTCTCGCTACGCCTTAAGCATGCCGGTGGAGATTTGCTGCAAATGGATTTACCTCTTGAGCAAGCTCGACACCACGGATATTACGATGTTGATCCCGAATACCGAGAAGTGCAGTCAAAGAAGAATTACGATCGAATTCTCGAACGATTCCGAGACAAAGAAGCAATTCTCTCGCCTCGCAGGTAGCCTTAAGCCATGACAGAGTTACGCGATTACACCTCCCTTCGCGTAGGTGGCCCTGCAACAAAGTTTGTTGAAGTTCACAACGAAAACGAAATCATTCGGGCACTTGAAGATGCAGGTGATTCTCCTGTTTTGATTCTCGGTGGTGGCACAAATGTGCTGATCTCAGATGCTGGCTTTGCTGGCACTGTTATTCATATTGCAAATAGTGAGCTGGTTTCAGAAGTCGATGCATGTAGCGGAGCTACTCTCACGATCGGAGCTGGCGAAAATTGGGATGACTTTGTTGCCCTCACGATTGAACGAGGTTTTGCAGGGCTTGAAACGCTAAGCGGAATCCCAGGCACCGTGGGTGCTGCACCTATCCAAAACATTGGTGCCTATGGCCATGAAGTTTCAGAATTCATTACGCGAGTGCGTACCTATGATCGCCAAGTGAAAGTGCTCAAGACATTTACAAATAACGAGTGTGAATTTTCATATCGAAATTCTCACTTCAAAGCTCATCCTGGTCGCTACGTTGTCCTAGAAGTTCAATTTCAGATTCGCATCGGCCAAGAAAGTGACCCGATTACATATCTTGAACTTGCGCGAAAGTTGGGCGTGCAGTTAGGCGATAGAGCACCCGTGGCGACAACTCGCGCGGCTGTCCTTGAACTTCGCGCAGGTAAGGGAATGCTGTTATCTGCTGAAGATCACGATTCTTGGTCTGCTGGATCATTTTTTACCAACCCAATTATTTCTCAGCAAGCAGCAGATGCTCTGCCTGATGATGCACCAAAGTGGCCACTTATTGATGGACGAGTGAAAATCTCAGCCGCCTGGCTTATTGAAAATGCTGGCATGCATAAAGGTGATGAAGTCGGTGGTGCCAGAATTTCAACCAAGCATGTATTGGCGTTAACTAATTCAGGCGATGCAACGGCATCAGATATTGCAGAACTAGCAAAGCGCGCGCGTGATCACGTAAAAGAGAAGTTTGGAATAACTCTTGAGGCAGAGGTAAATCTAGTTGGGGTAGAGATTTAACCTTCTGTAAGTAGCTTCTTGATACGACCAATACCTTCGACGATATCTTCATCACTTGTCGCATATGAAAAACGTAGGTATCCGGATGGACCAAATGCTTCTCCAGGAACTGCCGCAACTTCAACTTCTTCAAGAATAAGTGTTGCTAGCTCTGCTGAAGTCTTTGGAGTCTTGCCACGAATAGTCTTACCAAGCACACCCTTAACTGATGGGTAGACATAGAAAGCACCTTGTGGAACCGGGCAGATAAACCCTGGAATTTCATTGAGCAGATCGACAATAAGTCTGCGGCGACGATTAAAGGCAACGCCCATTTCGTGAACTGCGGTGAGATCTCCAGTAAGGGCTGCGATCGCCGCACGCTGTGAAACGTTAGAAACATTTGAACTCAAATGTGATTGCAAGTTAGTTGCTGCCTTAATGACATCCTTAGGCCCGATCATCCAACCCACGCGCCAACCAGTCATCGCATATGTCTTGGCAACACCGTTGATGATGATGCAAGTGTCCGCCAGAGCAGGAACGAGTACAGGAAGTGAAGGCGCGGTCGCACCGTCATAGAGCAAGTGCTCATAAATCTCATCAGAGATAATCCAAATATTGTTTGCTACCGCCCACTCGGCGATCGCCTTTGCTTGTGCGGGTGTATAGACAGATCCAGTTGGATTTGATGGTGAACAGAAGAGAAGCGCCTTAGTCTTTGGAGTGCGTGCAGCCTCAAGTTGTTCAACTGTTACCAAATAGTTCTGAGTCTCATCGGCGAAAATTTCGACTGCAACGCCACCAGCAAGCTGAATACATTCAGGGTATGTAGTCCAATAAGGAGATGGCAATAAAACTTCATCACCTGGATCAATAATTGTTGCAAACGCTTGATAGACCGCTTGCTTGCCACCGTTAGTGACGAGAACTTGATCAACAGTGATCTCGTAATTTGAATCGCGCTTAGTCTTGTCAACAATCGCTTGACGCATTTCAGGCAGACCTGCAGCAGGTGTGTAGCGATGATTTGCGACAACCTTTGTTGCTGCTGCAGCTGCTTCAACTACATAGGCAGGGGTAGGAAAATCTGGTTCACCTGCGCCGAAACCAATGACTGGACGACCGGCAGCTTTCAGCGCCTTTGCCTTTGCATCTACTGCAAGGGTGGCCGATTCTGCGATTGCTGCTATTCGGGCTGCGACTCTGCTCATGGGGCTAAGTCTGCCGTATCGCAGCCTCTGCGCACGCTCAGTTTTACTGATGGCCATCTCTGCCCCTACACTTTAATGCTCACGACAAAGAAGGTCTGCCTTGGCATGCCTACTCGTCGCGAAGGGCAGTAGCTCAATTGGCTAGAGTTGCCGTCTCCAAAGCGGCCGGTTGGGGGTTCGAGTCCCTCCTGCCCTGCAAGTGTTCGCGTAAACGTAGTAAAGAAGTATTAGAGAGAAAGGAAGAACGATGTCAGAGTCAGTTGAATCGACCGAGCAGAAGCTTGGCCTCTTCGCGCGCGTTGGACTTTTCTATCGCCAAATACTTTCAGAGCTTAAGAAAGTTGTGTGGCCTACACGTAAGCAACTTTCAACATATACAGCTGTAGTACTTGTATTCGTTCTATTCATCATTGCAGTCGTCTCCCTGCTCGACTTGGTACTTACCAAGATCGTGTTCTGGGTATTCGGGTAGCGGTAATTAGGTAAAGGTTGGAAGAGATCACAATGAGCGAAGATGTAAAGCCAGACGCATTCGAGGCAGCACTTGCTGCCAACGCGGATGAGCTTGCCCAGCCTGTAGTCGAAACCCCTGCTGAAGAGGTTGTCGAGACAGTTGCTGCAGAGTCTTCATCTGTGGATGACCTCGCGCTCGCAAGTGATGAAGATGGCGACATCGAATCAGATGAGAATGATCCAAATGCAGAATTCCGCCGCACTCTTCGTGCAGCCATTGGTGACTGGTATGTCATCCACTCTTACGCTGGATACGAGAAGAAGGTAAAGGGCAACCTTGCCAACCGTATTCAGTCATTGAACATGGAAGATTACATTTTCCAGATTGAAGTTCCAGAAGAAGAGATCATGGAGATCAAGAACGGACAGCGCAAGCAGGTTAAGCGCAATATCTATCCTGGTTACGTTCTCGTTCGCATGGAGCTCACAGATGAGTCTTGGACTGCAGTTCGCAACACACCAGGTGTGACAGGTTTTGTTGGTAACGCTCACCACCCAAGTCCATTAAGCATGGATGAAGTTGAGAAGATTCTTGCTCCACGTCCAGTGAAGAAGTCAGATAAGCCAGATATCAAGGTTGTTGATTTCGAAGTTGGAGAATCAGTAACTGTGATGGATGGTCCATTTGCGACTCTTCCAGCATCGATCTCAGAGATCATGCCAGAGCAGGCAAAGCTCAAGGTTCTCGTATCCATCTTTGGACGCGAAACCCCTGTAGAACTTTCATTTAACCAAGTACAGAAGATCTAACGAAGATTTCATAGAAAAAGAAAAAGGAAAAGGTAGAAAAAATGGCACCAAAGAAGAAGGTAACTGGATTCATCAAGTTGCAGATCCAAGCAGGAGCGGCAACACCGGCTCCTCCAGTAGGTCCTGCCCTTGGTCAGCATGGTGTCAACATCATGGAATTCGTCAAGGCATATAACGCTGCGACTGAAAGCCAAAAGGGTCAGATCATCCCTGTAGAGATCACTGTCTACGAAGATCGTTCATTCGATTTCATCACCAAGACACCTCCAGCATCACGTCTTATCTTGAAGGCTGCTGGCGTCGAAAAGGGATCAGCGATTCCTCACAAGACAAAGGTTGCAAACATCACCATGGCTCAGGTCAAGGAGATCGCAACAACAAAGATGGCAGATCTCAATGCAAATGACATTGAGGCAGCAGCGAAGATCATCGCGGGCACAGCTCGCTCAATGGGAATCACTGTCTCTGCTTAACAACTGAAGATTTCTCGAAGCCAAATCGGTTTTGAGATGTGGGAGAACCTCGCTGGTTCGCTAACCACAACCACTACATCAACTCGGAAGAGTTGACGAAAGAGGATGAAATGAAGCGCTCAAAGAAATATACAGCGGCAGCTGAAAAGGTAAAGCAAGATCACCTCTACACACCGCTTGAGGCAGTAACACTTGCCAAAGAAACATCAGTGACCAAGTACGACTCAACTGTTGAAGTTGCACTCGTTCTCGGCGTTGATCCAAAGAAAGCCGACCAGGCAATTCGCGGAACAGTAAACCTTCCACATGGAACCGGTAAGACTGCTCGCGTTCTTGTATTTGCAAATGGAGAGCGTGCTGAAGAAGCGCGTGCAGCCGGTGCAGATATCGTCGGTGGAGATGAATTGATCGACGAAGTTTCAAAGGGCCGTTTGGACTTTGATGCAGTTGTCGCAACACCAGATATGATGGCCAAGGTTGGTCGTCTAGGTAAGGTTCTTGGAACACGTGGCTTGATGCCAAACCCAAAGACAGGAACAGTGACAACAGATGTCACTAAGGCTGTTAAGGACATCAAGGGTGGAAAGATTGAATTCCGCGTTGATAAGAACTCAAACCTTCACTACATCATCGGCAAGGTTTCATTCACTGCCGAGCAGCTTGCAGATAACTACGCATCAGCAATGGATGAAGTTCTTCGCGCAAAGCCAAACTCTTCAAAGGGTCGCTATGTTCAGAAGGCTGTTGTTTCAACATCAATGGGGCCTGGAATCGCAGTAGATCCAAACCTCGTTCGTGAGCCATCAGCTAACTAACTCTTAAGGAAATCCGGCTCTCGGCGGGCTTGGGACTTGGTTCGTTAAAGTCCCTGCGCTCCACCGGGAGCCGGATTTTTATCTCCGCGCAAGCGGGATTTGACCCGAAAAGCGGGGAAGCCTTAAAGTTGCCCCATAACCAAAGACCGCAGGTCTGGCTCGTAAGAACCAGATAATTGAGGAATCTCAGCCCGCGTAGGTGTTCACGTTAATCCGTGCGCTCTTACGCGTCACGGATTTTTTCTTTTATATCCCAAGGTCACAATGTAAAAGGAAAGGTGAACCGAATGGCTCGCCCAGATAAAGAAGCATCAGTTGCAGAACTGACGGAAGACTTCCGTACAGCTAATGCGACATACCTCACCGAATATCGCGGTCTTACCGTGACTTCGATGAAGCAGTTGCGTCGTTCACTTGGTGCTGACACCAAGTACGCAGTTGTAAAGAACACCCTCACAAAGATTGCAGCAAAGGGCGCTGGCGTTGAGATCACAGATGATCTTCTCACCGGACCATCTGCTCTTGCTTTCGTTAAGGGAGATCCAATTGATGCAGCTCGTAACCTCAAGAACTTCCAGAAGGAGAATCCACTTCTTATCATCAAGGGTGGAATCTACGAAGGAAAGCTTGTAACAACAGCTGAAATCATGAAGCTTGCAGATCTTGAATCTCGCGAGGTTCTCTTGGCAAAGCTTGCTGGTGCAATGAAGGGATCGCTTGCTAAGGCAGCGCGAGTCTTCGATGCACTTCGCATCAAGATGGAGGCAGTGTCCGGACCATCTACTAATAGTGCTGTGTCCGAGGTTCCAGCTCAGGCTGTGACTCCAGACGCTGTTCTTGAAACACCAGTTGCTGAAGCAACACCAGAAGAAACACCAGAAGTTGTCGCTGAAGTTGCTGTAGTGACCGAGGCCGTAGCAGAGGATGCTGTGGCAGAGGTTCCAGCTCAGGATGCGAACACCCCAGAAACTCCAGCGGAATAGAAAAGGAAAATAGAAAAATGGCAAAGCTCTCACAAGCAGATTTGATGTCACAGTTCAAGGAAATGTCACTTGTTGAACTCTCAGAGTTCGTTAAGGCATTCGAAGAAGAATTCGATGTCACAGCAGCAGCTCCAGTAGCAGTTGCAGCAGCAGGTGGCGCAGCAGCAGGTGGCGCAGCAGATTCAGGTCAGGATGAGTTCACACTTATTCTTGAAGATGCAGGCTCACAGAAGATTGCTGTTATCAAGGAAGTTCGCAATATCAATTCAAGCCTCGGCTTGAAGGAAGCGAAGGATCTTGTAGACGGAACTCCTGCAACCTTGATCGAAAAGGGCAAGAAGGAAGATGTAGACAAGGCAAAGGCAGCTCTCGAAGCAGCTGGCGCGAAGGTCACAGTCAAGTAATTTCTTCGTTGGTAAGAACCCCAGGGTTCGGCTGCGAAATCCCCAAGAAGGATTTCTCCGCTCGAACCACTGGGGTTCTTTCAATTTCGGGGTGGGTTGAGGCGGGGAGTTAAGCGTGAGCTGCCCACAGAAGGATCGGAAATCCCATGACAAGTGTGGGATTTAGGGGTATAAGACCCCGGTTGGACAGGGTCGGGGGTGAGCGATATCCTGACCCTTCGCAGAAATCTTCTATGGTCAGGGCATATAGCGGCTGAGACCTAATAGTTGTGCGTCCCCGGGTTTGCGTAACTGCAAACTAAAAAACTTTGTCTGAAAGGACATCTCTTGGCCGCGAAGAAAAACTCAGTAGCTCCCCGTCGTATCTCATTCGCCAAGATTCGCGAACCGCTTGAAGTTCCTAACCTCCTTGCTCTCCAAGTTGAGAGTGTTGATTGGTTGTTGGGTAACGAAGCATGGCGCGCGCGTCTAGCTGAAACCACAAATACAAACCGTGGTGAACTTCCATCAAAGTCAGGTCTCGAAGAGATCTTTGAGGAAATTTCACCAATCGAAGACTTCCAAGGTTCAATGTCGCTTTCATTCCGCGACCACCGTTTTGAGCCACCTAAGTATTCAATCGAAGAGTGCAAAGAGCGCGATATGACTTACGCGCAGCCACTTTTCGTTACCGCTGAATTTACAAATAACGAGACTGGTGAAATCAAGTCACAGACAGTCTTCATGGGTGATTTCCCTGTGATGACACCTCGTGGAACATTTGTTATCAACGGTACAGAGCGCGTAGTTGTTTCACAGCTTGTTCGCTCACCTGGTGTTTACTTCGAACGCACAATTGAGAAGACATCAGATAAAGATATTTTCTCTTCAAAGATCATCCCAAGCCGCGGCGCTTGGTTGGAATTTGAAGTTGATAAGAAGGATTTCGTTGGCGTTCGTATCGATCGCAAGCGTAAGCAGTCAGTAACAGTTTTCCTTAAAGCTCTCGGTTGGACTGAAGAGCAGATTCTTGAAGAGTTCGGCGATTTCGATTCAATGCGCCAAACACTTGAGAAGGACACTGTTAAGACACAAGATGAAGCGCTACTAGATATCTATCGCAAGCTTCGTCCTGGTGAGCCTCCAACTAAGGAAGCTGCACAGAATTTGATCGAAAACCTTTACTTCAACGGTAAGCGTTATGACTTGGCCAAGGTCGGACGTTTTAAGGTGAATAAGAAGCTCGGTCTTGAACTAGAACTTTCACAGAGCATGCTCACCATCTCTGACATCGTCGCAACACTTCGCTACCTCGTAGCGTTGCACCGCGGTGATCTCACAATGGATTACGGCCGTGAAGTACGCGTTGAAAAGGACGATATCGATCACTTCGGTAACCGTCGTCTTCGCACAGTTGGTGAATTGATTCAGAACCAGGTTCGAATCGGTCTCTCACGCATGGAGCGCGTTGTTCGCGAACGTATGACAACTCAAGATGTTGAGGCGATTACTCCTCAAACTCTGATCAACATCCGTCCGGTTGTTGCATCAATCAAGGAGTTCTTCGGAACTTCTCAGTTGTCTCAGTTCATGGACCAGACAAACCCATTGTCAGGACTTACTCACAAGCGTCGTCTCTCAGCGCTTGGACCTGGTGGTCTCTCACGTGACCGCGCAGGCTTTGAAGTTCGTGACGTTCACCCATCTCACTACGGACGTATGTGCCCAATCGAAACTCCTGAAGGACCAAATATCGGTCTTATCGGTTCGCTTGCAACATATGGTCGCGTAACTGCATTTGGATTTATCGAGACTCCATACCGCAAGGTTGTAAAGGGTCGCGTTACAGATCAGGTTGATTACCTCACTGCTGATGAAGAAGATGAGCACATCATCGCTCAGGCAAATGCGCCTTTGACTGATGACAGCCACTTCGCAGAAGCACGTGTACTCGTTCGTCGTCGTGGTGGAGAAGTTGAATACATCATCGCTGACGAAGTTGATTACATGGACGTTTCACCACGTCAGATGGTTTCTGTAGCGACAGCGATGATTCCATTCCTTGAGCACGATGATGCTAACCGCGCACTTATGGGTTCTAACATGATGCGTCAGTCAGTACCTTTGATGCGCGCAGAAGCTCCACTTATCGGTACCGGTATGGAGTTCCGTGCAGCAGTTGATGCTGGCGATGTTGTTCTTGCAACTAAGCCTGGCGTTGTTACAGAGGTAGATGCAGATTCAGTCAAGGTAATGGCCGATGACGGCACGTATCAGACATATTCAGTTTCAAAGTTCACACGTTCTAACCAGGGAACTTCATACAACCAGAAGGTTGTTGTAAGCACTGGCCAGAAGGTTGAAGTTGGATCAGTTATCGCCGACGGACCATGTACCGAAAACGGTGAAATGGCTCTCGGAAAGAACCTCTTGATTGCATTTATGTCATGGGAAGGTCACAACTACGAGGATGCGATTATTCTTTCGCAGCGCCTTGTACAAGATGACGTTCTGACATCAATTCACATTGAAGAGTACGAAGTAGATGCTCGCGACACCAAGCTTGGTGCCGAAGAGATCACTCGCGATATTCCAAACGTTTCAGAAGAAGTTCTTGCTGATCTAGATGAGCGTGGAATCATCCGCGTTGGCGCCGATGTAGTTCCTGGCGACATCTTGGTTGGAAAGGTAACTCCTAAGGGAGAAACCGAACTCACACCTGAAGAGCGCTTGCTCCGTGCAATCTTTGGTGAGAAGGCTCGCGAAGTTCGCGATACCTCTCTCAAGGTTCCACACGGTGAGTCAGGCAAAGTTATCGGCGTAAAGATCTTCGAATCAGAAGAAGGCTTCGAGTTGCCAGCAGGTGTGAACCAATTGGTTCGCGTATATGTTGCACAGAAGCGCAAGATTCAAGACGGTGACAAGCTTGCTGGTCGCCACGGTAACAAGGGTGTTATCTCAAAGATTCTTCCAGTTGAAGATATGCCATTCCTTGAAGATGGAACTCCAGTCGATGTTGTCTTGAACCCACTTGGTGTTCCAGGACGTATGAACGTCGGACAGGTTCTTGAAATGCACCTCGGTTGGGTTGCAAAGACAGGTTGGGATATTTCAGGAGTAGATGAGGCATGGCAGAAGCACATGCGTGCAATTGGCGCCGAACACGGTGAGCCAGGAACACGTTTTGCAACACCAGTCTTCGACGGTGCTCTTGAAGATGAAATCTCTGGTCTTCTCTCAAGCACTCTTGAAAACCGCGATGGAGTTCAACTTATTGGTAAGAGCGGAAAGGCTAAGTTATTTGATGGCCGTTCCGGTGAGCCATACCCAACTCCAATCTCAGTTGGATACATGTACATCTTGAAGCTCCACCACTTGGTAGACGACAAGATTCACGCACGTTCAACTGGTCCATACTCAATGATCACTCAGCAGCCACTTGGTGGAAAAGCACAGTTCGGTGGTCAGCGATTTGGTGAGATGGAAGTGTGGGCACTTGAAGCTTACGGTGCTGCATACACACTCCAAGAGTTGCTCACAATCAAATCTGACGACGTTCTCGGACGCGTCAAGGTTTACGAGGCAATTGTTAAGGGCGAAAACATCCCAGAGCCAGGCATCCCTGAATCATTCAAGGTGCTTATCAAGGAGATGCAGTCACTCTGTCTCAATGTCGAAGTTCTCTCTTCTGAAGGTGTCGCAATTGAAATGCGAGATAACGATGAAGAAATTTTCCGTGCAGCCGAAGAACTAGGTATCAACTTGTCACGAGTTGAACCAAGCTCTGTAGAAGAAGTTTGAGAGAGGGATAAATAACTATGTTAGATGTCAACTTCTTTGATGAATTAAGAATCGGTCTTGCATCGGCTCAAAATATTCGTGATTGGTCTTTTGGCGAAGTAAAGAAGCCAGAGACAATCAACTACCGCACACTCAAGCCAGAGAAGGACGGACTCTTCGACGAGAAGATTTTCGGACCAACTCGTGACTGGGAATGTTATTGCGGTAAGTACAAGCGCGTCCGCTTTAAGGGAATCATCTGCGAGCGTTGCGGTGTTGAAGTAACACGCGCAAAGGTTCGTCGTGAGCGCATGGGTCACATCGAGCTTGCTGCTCCTGTAACTCACATCTGGTACTTCAAGGGTGTTCCATCACGTCTTGGATACCTACTTGATCTTGCACCAAAGGATCTTGAGAAGGTTATTTACTTCGCTGCTTACATGATCACAGAAGTTGATGCTGAAGCTCGTGAAGAAGATATGCCACAGCTTGAGAAGAAGCTTGCTAACGATCGTAAGAAGATCGAGACAAAGCGCGATGTTGATGTAGATACACGTACCAAGAAGCTAGAAGCTGACCTTGCAGAACTCGAAGCAGAGGATGCAAAGTCAGATGTAAAGCGCAAGGTTCGTGAATCAGCAGAGCGTGAACTCAAGGCAATTCGTGAGCGCGGAGATCGCGACATTGCGCGCCTTGAAGATGTCTGGGCACGCTTTAAGAACCTCAAGGTTCAAGATCTCGAAGGAGACGAAAACCTCTACCGTGAAATGCGTGACCGTTATGGCATGTACTTCAAGGGAGATATGGGTGCTGCTGCAATTAAGAAGCGCCTAGAAACTTTCGATCTTGTTACCGAGCATGCAATGCTCACTGAACTTTCTGAGACAGGAAAGGGCGCTAAGAAGACTCGTGCTATCAAGCGCCTCAAGGTTGTCAACGCATTTATGACAACTACAAACAATCCTGCATCAATGGTCCTTGATTGTGTTCCGGTTATCCCACCTGATCTACGCCCAATGGTGCAGCTTGATGGTGGACGCTTTGCGACTTCAGATCTCAACGATCTCTATCGCCGCGTTATCAACCGTAACAACCGTTTGAAGCGCCTTGCAGATCTTGGTGCTCCAGAAATCATCGTCAATAACGAAAAGCGTATGTTGCAAGAAGCTGTGGACTCACTCTTCGACAATGGTCGTCGTGGTCGTCCGGTAACAGGTCCTGGTAACCGCGCACTGAAGTCACTTTCAGACATGCTTAAGGGTAAGCAAGGTCGCTTCCGTCAGAACCTTCTCGGTAAGCGCGTTGACTACTCAGGCCGTTCAGTAATCGTTGTTGGACCACAGTTGAAGCTGCACCAGTGCGGTCTTCCAAAGCAGATGGCACTTGAACTCTTCAAGCCATTTGTAATGAAGCGTCTTGTCGATCTTAACCACGCGCAGAACATTAAATCTGCAAAGCGTATGGTTGAGCGCGCACGTCCAGTTGTATGGGATGTTCTAGAAGAAGTAATTGCAGAACATCCAGTGCTCCTTAACCGTGCACCAACCCTTCACCGCCTTGGTATCCAAGCATTCGAGCCACAGCTCGTAGAAGGAAAAGCAATCCAGATTCACCCACTCGTATGTACAGCGTTTAACGCTGACTTCGACGGTGACCAGATGGCTGTTCACCTTCCACTTTCACCTGAGGCACAGGCTGAAGCACGTATCTTGATGTTGTCTTCAAATAACATCTTGTCACCTGCTAACGGTCGACCAATTACATCTCCTACACAGGACATGGTTCTTGGTCTCTACTACTTAACAATGGAGCGCGAAGGCGAACTCGGCGAAGGCCGCGCATTCGGTTCTATCCCTGAAGCGATCATGGCTCATGATCAGCACTCAGTTTCATTGCAGGCAAAGATCAAGATTCGTGTTGATGGAAAGACTCTTCAAACAACTCTTGGTCGCGCACTATTTAATGAAGCACTTCCTGCTGATTTCCCATTCGTGGATAACGATGTAACAAAGAAGCAACTCGGCGGAATCGTCGACAAGCTTGCTGAGTTCTATCCAAAGGTCACAGTTGCTCAGACTCTTGATGCGCTGAAGTCACTTGGATTCCACTGGGCTACTCGCGCCGGCGCAACAATCGGTATCGAAGATGTTGTTACCCCTCCTCGTAAGAAAGAAATTCTTGAAAGCTACGAAACACAAGCTGACAAGGTTCAATCACAATACGAAAAGGGCCTCATCACAGATGACGAGCGTCGCCAAGAACTCATTGAGATCTGGACCAAGGCAACAGCTGAAGTTGGTAAAGAGATGGAAGAGAACTTCCCTCGCGTCAACCCAGTCTGGATGATGGTCTTCTCAGGTGCTCGTGGAAACATGATGCAGATTCGTCAGATCGCAGGTATGCGTGGTCTTGTGGCTAACCCAAAGGGTGAAATTATTCCTCGCCCAATTAAGTCCAACTTCCGCGAAGGCTTGTCAGTTCTCGAGTACTTCATCTCAACACACGGTGCACGTAAGGGTCTTGCAGATACAGCGCTTCGTACCGCTGACTCTGGTTACCTCACACGTCGTCTCTGCGACGTTGCACAAGATGTGATCATCCGTGAAGAAGATTGCGGAACCGATCGCGGACTTGTTCTTCCAATTGCTGAGCGTCAACAAGCTGGAAACCTTGTAAAGCATGACCACGTCGAAACTTCTGTCTACGGACGTACATTGTCTGAAGATATTGAAGTTAAGGGCGAGGTAATTGCTAAGGCTGGCGTTGACCTAGGCGATCGCAATATCGATGCGCTAATCGCAGCAGGTGTGGACGAAGTAAAGATTCGTTCAGTACTTACTTGCGATAGCAAGGTCGGACAGTGTGCAGCATGTTACGGACGTTCACTTGCAGCAGGTCAACTTGTTGCAGTCGGTGAAGCGGTCGGAATTATCGCAGCGCAGTCAATCGGTGAACCAGGTACACAGCTAACAATGCGTACCTTCCACACCGGTGGTGTTGCTGGTGATGACATCACTCACGGTCTTCCACGTATTGTTGAACTCTTCGAGGCTCGTACACCTAAGGGTGTTGCGCCAATCGCAGAAGCAGCAGGCGTTGTCTCATTCCGTGAAGATGCAAAGGGTAAGAAGATTGTCGTAACACCAGATGATGGTGGAGAAGAAGTCGGATACCCAATCACTCGCCGTCAGAAGCTACTTGTAGAAGAAGGTTCACGCGTTGAAGTTGGCCAGAAGATGGTCGTCGGCGCAATTGATCCTAAGCAGGTACTTCGTATCCTCGGACCACGTGCAACGCAAGTTCACTTGGTCAACGAGATCCAATCTGTTTATCGCTCACAGGGCGTAGGCATTCACGATAAGCACATCGAAGTAATTGTTCGCCAAATGCTTAAGCGCATCACAGTGCTTGAAGCAGGAGATGCCGATCTACTTCCAGGTGAACTCGTTGAGCGCGGTCGCTTTGAAACTGAGAACCGTCGCGTTGTTACAACCGGTGGCAAGGCAGCATCTGGTCGCCCAGAACTTATGGGTATCACCAAGGCTTCCCTTGCAACTGAATCATGGTTGTCAGCGGCTTCATTCCAGGAAACAACTCGCGTGCTTACAGATGCCGCACTTTCAGAGAAGAGCGATCCATTGCTCGGTCTGAAGGAGAACGTCATCATCGGTAAGTTGATCCCAGCTGGTACAGGCCTTGCCCGTTACCGCAACATCCGAGTTGAGCCAACGGAAGAAGCAAAGGCCGCCGTATACGCTGCCTACGATGAGTACGACTTCACACCGTTTGATCAAGGTGGAACAGGTGAAGCAATTCGCCTCGATGAGGTCGAAGTTCCTCGTTAAAAGTTAAAAATCGTCACCAGAGAGGCTCAATCCCGCAAAGGATTGGGCCTCTTTGCTTTCCCAGACGAGCCCGACCTTCGATAACGGACATATCGGACATGTTTTGAGGAATCGGAATCTTCGGCGTGTCGCATCTCCTGGAGTCGGGGGAGGAGTAAAAGGGCCGTTTTGACCTTTCGTATGCGGTGCCGATACCTTTCTCCTCTGCGCTTTTTAGCGCGCTTGGTGCTTGCCCCTGTTAAGAAATTAATGGATGCAAACGCGAATCGGGTGCAACACACCCGAGCGCGTGGGTCGGCGACTGAGCGTAAAAAAAGTTAATGCAGAAAACGAAATGGAGAAATGTAGTGCCAACAATTCAGCAGTTAGTGCGTCGTGGTCGTGCAGAAAAGACTACGAAGACATCAACACCTGCGCTAAAGGGTTCACCTCAGCGTCGTGGTGTTTGCACACGTGTTTACACAACAACACCTAAGAAGCCTAACTCTGCGCTTCGCAAAGTTGCACGTGTTCGTCTTACTAGCGGCATGGAAATCACTGCATACATCCCGGGCGAAGGTCACAACCTCCAAGAGCACTCCATTGTTCTTGTACGTGGTGGTCGCGTAAAGGATCTTCCAGGTGTTCGTTACAAAATTATTCGTGGATCACTTGATACACAAGGTGTAAAAAACCGTAAGCAATCACGTTCACGTTACGGTGCTAAGAGAGAGAAGAAGGCTAGCTAATGCCACGTAAAGGTCCTGTAGTAAAGACTCCTGTTGTTGCTGATCCTGTTTACAACTCACCAGTTGTAACTGCACTCATCAACCGTGTACTTCTCCATGGCAAGCGTTCAACTGCTGAAAGCATTGTCTACGGTGCACTTGAAGGTTCACGCGGTAAGACACAGATTGATCCTGTAATCACTCTTAAGCGCGCACTCGATAACATCAAGCCTGCTGTTGAAGTTCGCTCACGCCGCGTTGGTGGAGCTACTTACCAGGTTCCAATTGAAGTTAAAGCTGGACGCTCAACAACTCTTGCACTCCGTTGGCTCGTTGATTACTCACGCCTACGTCGCGAGAAGTCAATGGCAGAGCGCCTTATGAACGAATTAATCGATGCATCAAATGGTCTCGGAGCAGCTGTAAAGCGTCGCGAAGATACTCACAAGATGGCAGAGGCAAACAAGGCGTTTGCTCACTACCGCTGGTAATCAAGAAACCCATTAGAGATTCGACGAGAAGAGGAATATTAATTGGCAACGTCAACAGTAGAGAAGATCGATCTAGCTACGGTTCGCAACATTGGAATCATGGCTCACATCGACGCGGGCAAAACCACGACTACTGAGCGAATCCTTTTCTACACAGGTATTTCATACAAGATTGGTGAAGTGCACGAAGGTGCAGCAACCATGGACTGGATGGAGCAAGAGCAAGAGCGCGGTATCACGATCACATCTGCTGCAACAACATGTATGTGGAAAGATCATTTGATCAACATCATTGATACACCAGGTCACGTTGACTTCACAGTTGAGGTAGAGCGTTCACTCCGTGTTCTCGATGGCGCAGTTGCTGTTTTCGATGGCGTTGCCGGTGTTGAGCCACAGTCTGAGACTGTATGGCGCCAGGCAGATCGTTACTCAGTTCCACGTATTTGTTTTGTTAACAAGCTTGACCGCACAGGTGCATCATTCGATAAGTGCGTAGGCATGATCAAGGATCGCCTCAACGCAGTTGCACTCGTTCTACAACTTCCAATCGGTCTTGAATCAGATTTCATCGGCGTCGTCGATCTCATCGCAATGAAGGCTCTCGTATGGCGTGGAGAGACCAAGAAGGGCGAGGATTACACAATCGAAGAGATTCCAGCTGACATGGTTGAAAAATCTAAGGCTGCTCGTCTTGAGATGCTTGAAACTTTGGCTGAAAATGATGATGCACTCATGGAGAAGTTCCTTGAGGGTGTTGAACTTTCAGAAGCTGAAATCATTGCAGGAATTCGCCGCGCAACAATCGCAGCAAAGCTTTCACCAGTTCTTACTGGTTCAGCATTTAAGAACAAGGGCGTACAGCCAATGCTTGATGCTGTAACTCGCTACCTTCCATCACCACTAGATGTTGATGCAATCGTAGGTACAGAGATGAGCGATAAAGAGAAGGAACTCAAGCGCTTCCCAAAGAACGATGAGCCTTTCTCAGCACTTGCATTCAAGATCATGACAGATCCACACCTTGGAAAACTCACATTTATCCGCGTTTACTCAGGCGTTCTTGAGACAGGATCAACAATCCTTAACTCAACAAAGGATCGTAAAGAGCGCATCGGAAAGATCTACCAGATGCACGCTAATAAGCGTGAAGAGCGCGACAACGTCGGTGCAGGAATGATCGTTGCTGTTATGGGTCTTAAGGACACCACAACAGGTGAGACTCTCTGTGATCCAGCAAAGCCAGTAATTCTCGAGTCAATGGACTTCCCAGCACCAGTTATCTCTGTTGCTATCGAGCCAAAGACAAAGGGCGATCAGGAAAAACTTGGCGTAGCAATCCAGCGCCTTTCAGAGGAAGATCCAACATTCCACGTCAATACAGATGAAGAGACCGGCCAGACCATCATCGCTGGTATGGGTGAACTTCACCTTGAAATTCTCGTAGACCGTATGCGTCGCGAGTTTAAAGTTGAAGCCAACGTAGGTAAGCCACAGGTTGCATACCGCGAAACTCTTCGTAAGGCAGTTGCACGTCACGACTACACACATAAGAAGCAGACCGGTGGTTCTGGACAGTTCGCAAAGATCCAGATTGCAATCGAGCCACTTCCAACAGGTGTTGTTGAAGGCGGATACGAATTCGTAAATAAGATCACTGGAGGTCGCGTTCCACGCGAGTACATCCCTTCAGTTGATGCAGGTTGTAAGGAAGCGATGACCTCAGGTCCACTTGCTGGTTATCCACTTACAGATGTACGAGTAACTCTTCTTGACGGCGCGTATCACGATGTTGACTCATCGGAGCTCGCATTCAAGGTGGCTGGTCTCGCAGCATTTAAGGAAGCAGCAAAACTTGCTGATCCTGCGATTCTCGAACCAGTGATGAAAGTCGAAGTTGTTACCCCTGAAGACTTCATGGGTGATGTCATCGGCGATCTCAACAGTCGTCGTGGCCAAATTCAGGCCATGGATGAGCGGTCAGGTGCCCGCGTTGTTAGGGCGCTAGTTCCGTTGTCAGAGATGTTCGGCTATGTCGGAGATCTCCGCTCCAGAACACAAGGTCGCGCGAGCTACAGCATGGAATTCGACAGTTATGCCGAAGTTCCAGGCAACGTCGCAAAGGAAATCATTGCGAAAGTTCGCGGCGAATAATCCCTAATAAATAAACAGCACAACCCCTAATAACTAAGCACTAGATAAAACGAAAGAGGAAACAAAATGGCAAAAGCCAAGTTCGAGCGCACCAAGCCGCACGTCAACATCGGCACCATCGGTCACATTGACCATGGAAAGACAACACTTACTGCTGCGATCTCAAAGGTCTTGCACGATAAGTTCCCAACTCTTAACGCTGCTACAGCGTTCTCAGATATCGATAAGGCGCCAGAAGAGCGTCAACGCGGTATCACAATCTCTATCGCTCACATTGAGTACCAGACAGAGAAGCGTCACTACGCACACGTGGACTGCCCAGGCCACGCTGACTACATCAAGAACATGATCACTGGTGCGGCACAGATGGATGGAGCAATCCTCGTCGTTGCAGCAACAGATGGTCCAATGCCACAGACCAAGGAGCACGTTCTCCTTGCACGTCAGGTAGGCGTTCCTTCAATCGTTGTGGCTCTAAACAAGTCAGATATGGTTGATGACGAAGAAATTCTTGAACTCGTTGAAATGGAAGTTCGTGAACTTCTATCTAAGTACGAGTTCCCAGGCGATGACACACCAATCGTTCGCATCTCAGCACTTAAGGCACTCGAGGGTGACCAGAAGTGGGCAGATAAGTTGATGGAGCTCATGGATGCAGTAGATGCATTCATTCCACAGCCAGAGCGCGAAGTTGATAAGCCATTCCTTATGCCAGTCGAAGACGTTTTCACAATTACAGGTCGTGGAACAGTTATCACCGGTCGTATCGAGCGCGGCATCGTAAAGGTCAACGAAGAAGTTGAAATCGTCGGTATCCGTGCAGAAGCACAGAAGACAACTGTTACCGGAGTAGAAATGTTCCGTAAGTTGCTCGACGAAGGACAGGCAGGCGAGAACGTCGGTCTTCTTCTTCGTGGTCTAAAGCGTGAAGATGTAGAGCGTGGACAGGTTGTCTGCAAGCCAGGGTCAATCACACCTCACACAGAGTTCGATGCATCTGCATACATCCTTTCAAAGGATGAAGGCGGACGTCACACTCCATTCTTCAACAACTACCGTCCACAGTTCTACTTCCGTACAACTGACGTGACCGGCGTTGTAACACTTCCTTCAGGTACCGAAATGGTTATGCCTGGCGATAACACTGAGATGGCAGTAACTCTCATCCAGCCAATCGCAATGGAAGAAGGCCTTCGCTTTGCTATCCGCGAAGGTGGCCGCACAGTAGGTGCAGGTCGCGTTACAAAGATCACAAAGTAATAAATAAGTAAAAACTTGTGAAAGTGGCGGTGGCCTAAAAACCACCGCCGCTTAACAAGAAAAGCAGTACAGATTGAAAATTAAAGATTGCAAGCAAATATTACTGACGCAGTAGAAACGAAAGAGGAGAACGACATGGCGGGACAAAAGATCCGCATTCGACTCAAGGCCTATGACCATGAGGTGATTGACTCATCAGCGAAGAAGATCGTTGAGACAGTTGAGCGCACAGGTGCAACGGTCGCGGGTCCAGTGCCGCTACCAACTGAGAAGAACACGTATTGCGTGATTCGCTCTCCTCACAAATATAAGGACAGCCGCGAACACTTCGAGATGCGCACACATAAGCGCCTCATCGACATCATCGACCCAACTCCTAAGACAGTTGATTCATTGATGCGCCTCGACTTGCCAGCTGGCGTCGACATCGAGATTAAGCTCTAAGGAAAGGACGAAGAACATGACAAAAGTAACTCAGTCGTACGGCTCGTCCATCAAGGGCGTGCTCGGTACAAAGCTTGGAATGACCCAGGTATTTGATGCCAACAACAAGATGATTCCTGTAACAGTAGTTTCAGTTGATTCATGTGTTGTTTCTCAGATCCGCACCGTTGAGAAGGATGGCTACGCAGCTGTTCAGATCGCATACGGCGCGATTGATCCTAAGAAGGTAACAAAGCCTCTTGCTGGTCATTTCGCAAAACAAGGTGTGACACCACGTCGCCACGTTGCAGAACTTCGCACACTCTCAGCTAACGACTACACAGTTGGACAAGAGCTTGGCGCGAGCGTATTTGAAGCAGGCGAAATCGTTGATGCAACAGGAACAAGCACCGGTAAGGGAACTGCAGGCGTAATGAAGCGTCACGGTTTCGGTGGTCTTGGTTCTTCACACGGTGTTGATCGTAAGCACCGTATGCCAGGTTCAATCGGCGCTTGCTCTACACCAGGTCGCGTATTCAAGGGAATGCGCATGTCAGGTCGTATGGGTAACGAAAAAATCACAACCCAGAACCTCGTTGTTCAGGCAGTAGATGCAGAGAAGAACTTGTTGCTCATCAAGGGATCAGTCCCTGGTACAGATGGCGGACTTGTCTTTATCCGTTCAGCTGCAAAGAAAGCAATTGTTGAAACGGTAGGTGCATAACCATGGCGCTAACAGTTGAAGTCAAAAACGCAGAAGGAAAGAAAGTCGGAAGCGTTGATCTTCCATCAGAAATCTTTGATGCGCAGACAAATATTCCTTTGATTCACCAGGTAGTTACAGCACAACTTGCTGCGGCTCGCCAGGGAACTCAGAAGGCAAAGAACCGCGGAGAAACAAGCGGTTCAGGTAAGAAGCCTTTCAAGCAGAAGGGAACCGGCCGCGCCCGTCAGGGTTCGATACGTGCTCCTTTGCAACGTGGTGGCGGTGCAGCACATGCTGTTCGTCCACGTGATTACTCACAGCGCACACCTAAGAAGATGATCGCGGCAGCACTTCGCGGCGTTCTCTCTGATCGTGCACGCAACGAGCGCATCCACGTGATCGACTCTGTAACAGGAGCTCCATCAACAAAGGCAGCACTTGCCGCGGTTCGTCAGTTCTCTGATCGCCGCCATCTCTTGGTTGTTATTTCACGTACCGAAGATGCAGCATGGCGCTCACTTCGTAACGCTGAAAACCTCCACTTACTAGTTCCAGATCAGCTAAATGCTTATGACCTCTTGAAGAGTGATGATGTTGTCTTTTCTGAGACAGCAATCAATGACTTCCTCAAGGCTCGCGCTGCAGGTAAGGGTGCAAAGTCAGTAGCACGCGAGAGTGAGGTATCAGCATGAAAGACCATCGCGACGTATTGGTAGCTCCAGTAGTTTCTGAAAAGAGCTACGGACTACTTGATGAAAACAAGTACACATTCATCGTTGCACCAGATGCTAACAAGACCGAGATCAAGATCGCGGTTGAGAAGGTATTTGGCGTCAAGGTTCTCTCTGTTAACACAATGAACCGTCAAGGAAAGAATAAGCGCACACGTTTTGGTGATGGAAAGCGCAAAGACACAAAGCGAGCAATCGTTCATGTGGCCGCTGGCGACCGTATCGACATCTTTGGAGGCCCAGTTTCGTAAGGGCGACCTTACTAATTGGGACTTCTAGAAAAGGATCATCATGGCACTTCGTAAATTAAAGCCAACCACACCGGGCCAACGCGGCGCGAGCGTTCCAGATTTTGCTGAGATCACTCGTACAACACCTGAGAAGTCATTGGTTCGTCCACTGCACTCAAAGGGTGGACGTAACAACGCAGGTCGCATCACAGTTCGTCACCAAGGTGGCGGACACAAGCGTGCATACCGCGTTATCGATTTCACTCGTAACGATAAGGATGGCGTACCAGCAAAGGTCGCCCATATCGAATACGACCCAAACCGCACAGCGCGTATCGCTCTTCTTCACTACGCAGATGGAGAGAAGCGTTACATCATCGCTCCAGTAAATCTTGAGCAAGGTGCAACAGTTGAGAACGGTCCAAAGGCCGATATCAAACCTGGAAACAACTTGCCTCTACGTAACATCCCAGTAGGAACTGTTGTTCACGCAATCGAACTTCGCCCAGGTGGCGGAGCGAAGATCGCTCGTTCAGCAGGTGCATCAGTTCAGCTTGTTGCAAAGGAAGGCCCACTAGCTCAGCTACGTATGCCTTCAGGAGAAATCCGCAACGTAGATATTCGTTGCCGCGCAACTGTTGGTGAAGTTGGAAACGCAGAACAGTCCAACATCAACTACGGAAAAGCTGGTCGTATGCGCTGGAAGGGCAAGCGCCCATCTGTTCGTGGTGTTGTTATGAACCCAGTCGATCACCCACACGGTGGTGGTGAAGGTAAGACCTCTGGTGGACGTCACCCAGTGACTCCATGGGGTAAGCCAGAAGCACGTACCCGTAAGAAGAAAGCATCAGATTCAATGATCATCCGTCGTCGTAAGTCGAATAAGAAGCGGTAGGAGCCCTTATGCCACGTAGTCTCAAGAAGGGTCCATTCGTTGATGGGCATCTGATCAAAAAGGTCGATGCACAGAACGATGCCAACACAAAGAACGTGATCAAGACCTGGTCACGTCGTTCGATGATCATTCCTTCAATGATCGGACACACGATTGCTGTTCACGACGGACGCAAGCATGTTCCGGTATTTGTAACCGATGCAATGATCGGACACAAGCTAGGTGAATTCGCACCAACACGTACATTCCGTGGACACGTCAAAGATGATCGGAGAGCAACTCGTGCCTAATACACAAGATGCAACTGTTGCTAAAGCTGTTCTTCGCGACATCCGCCACACACCACAGAAGGCTCGACGCGTAATCGATCTGATCCGTGGACAGCGTGCTGATGAAGCCCTATCAATCTTGAAGTTTGCACCTCAATCAGCAGGCGCTGATCTGTACACACTTCTTAACTCTGCAGTTGCTAACGCAAAGCAGAAGAACCCTGCAATCCGCGATGCTTCAGAGCTCTGGGTTGTTGAGGCACTTGTTGATGAGGGGCGCACAATGAAGCGCTTCCGTCCACGTGCTCAAGGTCGCGGATTCCGCATCTTGAAGCGTTCAAGTCACATCACAGTAACTGTCAGTGATGTGAAGGAGACCTCAAAGTCACTTTCACGCACATCAACAAAGACTCAGACACGTAATCCAAAGCGTGCTGAAGATTCAGCGAAGGGAGCGACCAAGTAATGGGTCAAAAAGTTAACCCACACGGGTTCCGCCTCGGCATCACAACTGAATTCAAGTCACGTTGGTATGCAGATAAGTTGTACAAGGATTATGTGAAGGAAGATGTTGAGATCCGTCGCATGATGCAGAAGGGTATGGAGCGCGCAGGCGTTTCACGTATCGAAATCGAGCGCACACGTGATCGTGTACGTATCGACCTTCATACAGCTCGTCCAGGAATCGTTATCGGTCGCCGCGGACAAGAAGCTGACATCCTTCGCCAGAAGCTTGAAAAGCTCACAGGCAAGCAAGTACAGCTCAACATTCTTGAAGTTAAGAACCCAGAGATTGATGCACAACTTGTTGCACAAGGAATTGCTGAGCAGCTCGCTGCTCGTGTCTCTTTCCGTCGCGCAATGAAGAAGTCAATGCAGTCAGCGATGAAGGCCGGAGCACAGGGCATTCGTGTTCAGTGCGGTGGTCGTCTAGGTGGCGCAGAAATGTCTCGTTCAGAGTTTTACCGTGAAGGTCGCGTTCCATTGCACACACTTCGCGCTGATATTGATTACGGCTTCTACGAAGCTGCAACAACATTCGGTCGCTTGGGTGTAAAGGTCTGGATCTACAAGGGTGAAGTTATTGGTTCACGTACAGAGCGTGCTGAAAAGGCACTTGCTGAAGCGCGTGCACCAAAGCCAGAGCGCCGCGGACCACGCACACCTCGTGCACCTCGCGGTGAAGTAACAACAACACAGGCAGCACCTGTTGCACAGGATGCACCGGCAGCAACTGAAGGAGGCGAGGCGTAAATGTTAATTCCACGTCGCGTAAAGCACCGTAAGCAGCATCACCCATCCCGTTCAGGGCGTTCAAAGGGTGGAACAGCTGTGGCATTCGGTGACTTCGGTATCCAAGCTCTAGAGCCTGCATACGTTACTAACCGTCAGATTGAGGCAGCGCGTATTGCGATGACTCGTTATATCAAGCGTGGTGGAAAGGTATGGATCAACATTTATCCAGACCGTCCAATCACAAAGAAGCCTGCTGAAACTCGTATGGGTTCCGGTAAGGGTTCACCAGAGTGGTGGATTGCAAACGTAAAGCCAGGTCGTGTGATGTTTGAAATTTCAGGCGTTACAGAAGCGATTGCAACAGAGGCGATGCGTCTTGCGATTCACAAACTCCCAATGAAGTGCCGCGTCGTAAAGCGTGAGGAGGCATAAACATGGCGAATACAACAGAAGAACTACGCCAGTTGTCAGCTGATGAGCTACAAGCGAAGTTACGTGAGGGTAAAGAAGAACTCTTTAACCTTCGGTTCCAAGCAGCCACAGGACAGCTCGAAAGCCATGGCCGCCTTGGTGCAGTCCGCAAAGAGATTGCACGCATCTACACAATTATTCGTGAACGTGAACTAGGAATTGGAGGCGCTGCATAATGGCTGACAAGACTGAAGATCGCAGTTCTCGCAAGACTCGTGAAGGCATTGTCGTAAGCGACAAGATGGATAAGACCATCACTGTTGAAGTTTCAGATCGTGTTTCACACGGTTTGTACTCAAAGGTTATGAGCCAATCAAGCAAGTTGAAGGCTCATGATGAGAAGAATGAAGCTGGTACAGGTGACCGCGTTTTGATCATGGAGACACGTCCGTTGTCTGCAACAAAGCGCTGGCGTCTAGTCCAGATCATCGAGAAGGCTAAGTAAGGGACGGGTGGAATAAAAAATGATTCAACAAGAATCGCGCCTACGCGTCGCGGATAACACAGGAGCTAAAGAGCTTCTCTGTATTCGTGTTCTCGGTGGCTCCAAGCGTCGCTATGCCGGTATCGGAGACATCATTGTTTGTTCAGTTAAGGATGCAATTCCTGGCGGAACAGTTAAGAAGGGTGAAGTCGTTAAGGCTGTCATCGTTCGCACAGTTAAAGAACGTCGTCGTCCAGACGGCTCATATATTCGTTTTGATGAGAACGCAGCAGTCATCCTTAAAGCAGATGGCGAACCACGCGGAACTCGTATCTTCGGACCAGTTGCTCGCGAACTTCGCGACAAGAAGTTCATGAAGATTATTTCTCTTGCTCCGGAGGTGCTCTAATGCCGAAGATTAAAAAAGATGACACTGTCTTGGTTATCGCCGGAAAAGAAAAGGGCGTAACAGGCAAGGTTCTCCACGTTGATGGCTCACGTGTCACAGTCGAAGGTGTTAACCGCGTAAAGCGACACACCCGCGAACAAACTGGTGACAAGGGCGTCAAGGTCGGCGGAATCATCACTGTCGAAGCTTCACTCCACATTTCAAATGTAATGCTCGTCGATGGCGAAGGCCAAGCAACACGTGTTGGATCACGCGTTGGTGACGATGGGCGCAACGTTCGAATCTCACGTCGCACAGGAAAGGACATCTAATGACAACAGTTACAGATGTTCGTCTTAAGGCTCGCTACAAGAGCGAGATTAAAGATGCACTTACCAAGGAATTCGGATTTACCAATCCAATGCAGATTCCAACCCTCGTAAAGGTTGTAGTCAACATGGGTGTTGGTGAAGCAGCTCGTGATTCAAAGTTGATCGAAGGCGCGATCCGCGACCTCGCAACAATCACAGGCCAGAAGCCACAGGTAACTAAGTCACGCAAATCAATCGCGCAGTTCAAGTTGCGTGAAGGTATGCCAATCGGTGCACACGTGACACTTCGTGGAGATCGCATGTGGGAGTTCGCTGATCGCTTGCTCTCAATCTCTCTTCCACGTATCCGCGACTTCCGTGGTCTTTCACCAAAGCAATTCGATGGAAAGGGCAACTACACCTTCGGTCTTACCGAGCAGGTTGTATTCCCAGAGATCGAACAAGACAAGGTAGATCGCCCACGCGGTATGGATATTACTTTTGTAACTACAGCTAAGAACGATGACGAAGGTCGCGCACTACTTAAGGCGCTCGGCTTTCCTTTTAGGGAGGCATAAGAATGGCTAAAACATCACTCAAGGTCAAAGCTGCTCGCAAGCCAAAGTTCAAGGTTCGCGGTTACACACGATGCCAGCGTTGTGGTCGTCCACACTCTGTCTATCAAAAATTCGGAATTTGCCGCATCTGCTTCCGCGAGATGGCACACCGCGGTGAACTTCCAGGTATCACGAAAGCTTCTTGGTAATAACTACAACGAAACAGGTCTTCACAGATCGTGAAGAAACCGGCTCGAGAAAGGCCACAGGCCACGTATGACAATGACAGATCCGATCGCAGACATGTTGTCTCGTCTGCGCAATGCGAACTCTGCCTACCATGACACGGTTTCAATGCCGTCATCATCGGTAAAGGTTCGTATTGCAGAAATCCTCCAGAAGGAGGGTTACATCGCAGGTTTCAAGGTTGAATCAAATGCAAATGGCGTTGGTAAGACACTAGTTCTTGATCTCAAGTTCGGTGTTAACCGCGAGCGTTCAATTGCAGGACTTCGCCGTGTAAGCAAGCCAGGACTTCGCGTTTACGCAAAGTCAACAGCGCTACCAAAGGTCCTCGGTGGACTTGGCGTTGCAATCATTTCAACTTCTTCTGGATTGCTTACTGATAAGCAAGCCAACAAACAGGGTGTAGGCGGAGAAGTTCTCGCCTACGTATGGTGATCGAATATGTCACGTATCGGTCGCATGCCAATTGCCGTTCCAAGCGGCGTTGAAGTTTCAATTGCAGGACAGGCAGTAAGTGTTAAGGGTCCAAAGGGATCACTAACAATTGCCGTCCCATCACCTATTCAGGTTTCACAAGCAGATGGTGTTATCACCGTTGCTCGTCCAAATGAAGAGCGCGTTACACGTTCACTTCATGGCCTATCTCGCACATTGGTTGCCAACATGGTTACTGGCGTGACAGATGGATACTCACTCACCATCGACATCGTCGGTGTTGGTTACCGTGTAGCTGAAAAGGGTAAGGATCTTGAATTCTTGCTCGGATACAGCCACCCAGTTCCATTTATGGCTCCAGAAGGAATTACCTACAAGGTTGAATCACCAACCAAGTTGCACATCAGCGGAATCGATAAGCAGCTCGTTGGTGAAGTTGCAGCGAAGATTAAGAAGCTTCGCAAGGCAGATCCTTACAAGGGTAAGGGACTTCGTTTGGCTGGCGAGAAGGTTCGTCGTAAGGCTGGAAAGGCTGGTAAGAAGTAATGGCAATCGGCGTAAAAGTCCGCAAGGGGTCAGCAACTAATGCTCGCGCCCGTCGTCACTTCCGTGTACGCAAGAAGGTTCAAGGAACCGCTGCGCGTCCACGTCTAGTCGTCTCACGCTCAACACGTCACCTCTTTG
>Ga0247843_1001941_pt1 | contig 39534 bp, 35 predicted proteins | sample LaCruzMarch2017__FD_192420 | JGI IMG/M metagenome (GOLD analysis project Ga0247843, IMG submission 192420) | Freshwater microbial communities from meromictic Lake La Cruz, Castile-La Mancha, Spain - LaCruzMarch2017_8m | ecosystem: Environmental > Aquatic > Freshwater > Lake | place: Spain...
TGCCGCATCGCGCACAAGATTTCGGACGCCCTCTACAAGCGCCTGACCGGCGAGGACGGCTATTTCGACACACGCGTCGTGTTCGTCTCCGAGAGCGGACCGCGGGGAGCACGGCGCATCAAGCAGCTGATGATCATGGACCAGGACGGCGCAAATCCGTCGATCCTGCCGACCGGCGCCGCGCAGGTGATCACGCCGCGCTTCTCGCCGACGGCGCAGCAGATCACCTTCATGTCCTTTGAGACGGGGCGCCCGAAGGTGTTTCTCTACAATATCGAAACGGGTCGCCGCGAAGTGCTCGGCGACTTCCAGGGCATGAGCTACGCGCCGCGATTCTCGCCGCGTGGCGACAGCGTCGTGATGACGCTCGACCTCGGCGGCAATTCAGAAATCTTCCGCATGGATCTGCGCTCGCGCGCCACCCAGCGGCTGACGAACAACCCTGCCATCGACACCTCGCCGTCTTTGTCGAAAGAGGGCGACCAGATCGTGTTCAACTCAGATCGCGGCGGCTCGCGCCAGCTCTACACGATGAACGCCGACGGCTCGAACGTGCAGCGGATCTCCGCCGGCGCCGGCAGCTACACGACACCCGTGTGGTCCCCGCGCGGCGATCTCATCGCGTTCACAAAGCAGGTGGGCGGGCGCTTCGGCATCGGCGTGATGCGTCCTGACGGTTCGGGCGAACGCATGCTATCGGACGCCTATCTCGACGAAGGCCCGACATGGTCGCCCAACGGCCGCGTGATCATGTTCTTCCGCGAAGCGCGCCCCGGCGCTGGTCCGAAACTCTGGAGCGTCGATCTCACGGGTCAGAACCTGCGCCAGGTGACAACGCCGTCGGACGCGAGCGATCCGGCGTGGAGTCCGCTGCTGCCGTAGGCGCGATTGCGCATGATCAATCGCCGTCGCGTTCCCTCCCGCGACACTCGGGAGGGAGAGCGCGCGCAGCGCGCAGGGTGGGTTGGTGCAGGAGATGGCGCCTCAACACCGCCCCACTTCGTGCTTTGCCCCGCTACCTCGCGCGCACCCCACCCGACCTTCGCTTCGCTCAGGCCACCCTCACCATCGCGGGGAGGGATAAGCAAAGCTGTTCGCCCGATCTTTCATTTCAACGTCTGCGGCAATTTCGCTCTCACACCACCCGCGTTGCGAGCGCTTCGCCCGCAAAATGCCGACGCATGTTTTCTAGCACGAGTTGCGCGCTCGCCATGATCGATTCCCGTGTGCCGCCGCCGAAGTGCGGGGTGAGGGTGGTGTTCGGCACGTCAGTCCAGCGCCCGGCGGGCGAGGGTTCGGTCTCGAACACGTCGAGGCCCGCGGAGCCCAGCGTTCCGGCTTTCAACGCCGCAATCAGCGCGTCTTCATCCACGACCGAGCCGCGCGAGACGTTGACGAGCATGCCGTCGGGTCCGAGCGCCGCGAGAATGCGGGCGTCGATCATCTTTTCGGCGCCGGGATCGGGCCGCAGCGCGAGCGCGAGCACATCGCACCACGTCGCGAGCGCGTGCAGATCGCTTTCATAGCGCCACTTCGCGTCCTTTGGGCGCGGACCCGTCCACGCGATCTCCATGCCGAAGGCTTCCCCGCGTCGCGCGATCGCATCGCCGATAGCGCCGAGGCCGACAATGCCGAGCTTGCGCGCGCTCAAGCGTCTCGGCGGCGTAAACGAAACGGGGCTGGTCCATTTACCATCGCGCACGAGGCGGTCGCCCGCCGCGATGTGGCGCGCGCAGGAAAGGATCAATCCGAACGCCACATCTGCAACGTCTTGGTGGTTGATGTTCGGGCAGTTCGTCACCGCAATGCCTCGCGCCTTCGCCGTGTCGAGATCGACGCCGTCATAACCGACGCCGAACGCCGCGATCAGCCTTAGGTTCGGCAGCGCAGACATGATCGGCGCTGGCAGACCAATGGAGCCGATCACCACCGCGGCTTCGACACTCGCGCCTTCCTCGCGCAGCACTGCCGCGCGCGCGACCGCATCGGTCGGCAGTTTCAATAAGTCATATTGCGGCGCGAAAAGCGCTTCGAATGCGCCGAGTCCGGGATAGGCGATGATCTTGGGCTTCATGTCGCTATCGCAGCACGAATGCGTGTGATCACCACGGGCTGATCGCGTCGGCCACGCGTTGGCCCCAGCGCGGCTTCTGAACCGCCGAGAGGCTGCCGCGGCCGCCGTAGGAGATGCGCGCTTCGGCCATCTGGTCGTGGCGGATGGAGTTGTTCGCGGCCACGTCTTCGGGTCGCACGATGCCAGCGACGGTGAGTTCGCGCAGTTCGCCATTGATGCGCACTTCCTGCTTGCCGACGACGACGAGGTTTCCGTTCGGAAGGATCTGGCTGATAGTGGCGGCGAGCGAGAGCTCGATCTTTTCCTGGCGACTTATGGCGCCGGTGTTGTTGGCGCTGGAGGAGCCTTCCGCGCCGATCAGGCTTGCGGGATTGAAGTTGCCGCCCGGTGGGAGGAGGCGACCTAGAGATTCTTCCTTGCCAAAGAGGCTGGTGATGGCGACATCGGTGGAGCCATTGCGGTTGCGCGATGTGGAGTTGTCCATTTCCGCGCTGTCGTCGATTGCGACCTTTACGGTGAGGATGTCGCCGATGCGCGTGGCGCGCTGGTCGTTGAAGAAGGTACGTGCGCCAGCCTGCCAGAGTGAGTTAGGCGCCGAAGTTTGTTGTATATGCGCCGGCATCGGAATCGAGACCTGGGGACCGGCGAGTGCGGCGGGATTCGAGACAGGCGTGAGGTGCGGACCGGTGGCCGCGCGATACGCCGTGCGCGCGCCCTGCCGCGCCAGATCGACGCTCGCCTCTGCAACCGGCGCTGCGCTGTCAACGGCTTGATCAACCGTGGCGCAACCGGCGAGGCCGGCAAGGAGAAGAAGAGCGGGGGTGCGCATGCTCATATCCTTCAGTTCGCGCCGGCGGTTGCGGCGCCGGCGCCGGTGACGACCGCATCAATGGTGCGATTTGATGTGAGATTGACGAGACGCACGCTGTCGCCGACCCCGCCGTCTCCGAGCGCACGCGCACGCGTCGTGAGCTGCAGGCCTGGCGATACATAGACGAGGGTCACGGTTTCACCGCGCCGCACCGCGATGTCGTCGCGCGCCGTGGTGGGCGAGGAGGTGGACTGGAATCGCGCGGGCGTCGCGACTGTGGCGCCACGGCCAGTGACGAGAATGGCAGTCATGCCTGCGGGCGGCGTCCAGTCGAGACCGGCCGCACGCGCCGCAGCCTGCAGAAAGAGCGGCGAAAATGTCGCGGTGCGGCCTGCGCCCGGCGCCGGCGCCACGGCGCGCGCGCCGGCGGGGCCGGCGTTCTCGAAGAAGTCGTCGAGCGTGACGGCCGCGCCGCCCGCTTCGATCGTGTTGCGCAGCGACACGGATGTCTGCGCGCTCGCCGCTGTGACGTTCGACGCGAGCAACACGGCGGCGAGAACGGCGGCGCGAAGCAGTCGACTTTTCATCGTTCAGTTCCTCCGGTCCTCAGCGGACGTTCGAAGCAGCTTGGAGCATTTCGTCAGACGCGGTGATGACCTTGGCGTTCATTTCGTACGCGCGCTGCGCGATGATGAGCGCGGAGATCTCCTCGACCGCGTTGACGTTGGATGTTTCCACGAAGCCCTGGATCAGCGATCCGAAGCCTGGCGACGCTGGCGTGGACACGTTCGGCGCGCCGCTTGCGGCTGTTTCGAGGAAAAGGTTTTCGCCCTGCGCCTCAAGACCCGCCGGATTGACGAAGGCTGCAAGCTCGATTTGTCCGAGCTGTTGCGGTTCAGCCTGTCCTTGGATCGTCGCTTCAACGACGCCGTCGCGTGAGATCGAAACGGAAAGCGCTTCGTTCGGCACGGTGATCGCTGGTTCGAGCGGGAAGCCATCTGAGGTGACGATCCGGCCTTCTGCGTCGATCGCGAGATTGCCGTCACGGGTGTAGGCGGTCGTGCCGTCGGGCATCGATATCTGGAAGTAGCCGCGGCCGCTGATCGCAAGATCAGTTGGGTTGTCGGTGCGAGCGAGCGATCCCTGTTCGGTCACCCGGCCGATGGCGCCGGCCTTCACGCCGACGCCGATCTGAATGCCTGTCGGCGCTATTGTGCCGGCGGATGAGGTGCTCGCCCCGGGCCGTTCGAGATTCTGGTAAAGGAGGTCCTGGAATTCCGCGCGCTGGCGCTTGAATCCCGTCGTGTTCATGTTGGCGATGTTGTTGGAGATGACTTCCACGTTCAGCTGCTGCGCCTGCATGCCCGTGGAGGCGATGGAGAGGGAACGCATTGAACTTCTCCGTTAGCTTCAGGCGCGTCCGAACCGCTCTATCGCGCGCTGACGGAGATCGTCTCCGTTCTTCACGATGCGAGCGGCCGATTCGTAGGCGCGCGATATTTCGATGACGCGGGTCAGTTCCGTCACCGCGTTGACGTTTGATCCTTCAAGCGCGCCCTGAACCGCGGCGCCTTCAAAATTCGACGTGGGCTGTCCCGCCGCCGAGAAGAGATTGTCGCCGACCTTCTTAAGTGCGGCGGGATCGGCGAAGTTCACAAGGCCGATGCGCCCCACTTCCGTTCCCGCGATCTGGATCGAGCCATCGGTGGAGATCGAGGGGCGCTCGCCCTGCGGATCGAACACAATCGGCGCACCGCCGGCGTTGAACACGTTACGTCCGTCCTTGGTGACCAGCTGGCCCGCAGCGTCGAGACGGAAGCTGCCGTCGCGGGTGTAAAGCGTACCTTGTTGCGGGTCCGATACGAGAAAGAAGCCCTCGCCCTGGATCGCTACGTCGAAAGCTTCGCCGGTGCGCGTTATCGAACCCTGGCTGAAGTCGCGCGCTAGGCCGACGTCACGCACGAAGCGCACATCGCGGGGCGCGTCCTGCGCGCGGGCCGGGCGGCGGGAGTCGACCTCGGTAAGCAGCGAATCTGCCTTGAAGCCGTATGTGGAGACGTTGGCGAGATTGTTCGCGGCGGTTTCCATCCGCCGTTGGAGCACACGCTGGGTCTGCAGGCCGAGGAGCTGAAGGTTATCCATCGCCGTGTGCGCTGCAAAGGCGGCGCCACATGGTTAAAGCTTGCGCGCCATAGGCTTTGGGGTCGCGCCGCTGGTCGTTAACCCGGCAGAAAGCAATTTCTGCCCGGCAAGAATTGCCGCCCCTCACCATTCCTTAACCACGTTCGCGCAAAGTGCGGGATGCGCGATTCCGGATCCAAGTGATGTCAGCGAAGAAAGAAAAGCCTTCCAAACCCCCAAAGCCGCCCAAGCCTGCCAAGGCTGCGAAGGCCGCCAAGAAAGACGCGCCCGAGGGTGAGGTCGCCGAGGGCGAAGCCGTCGAAGGCGACGAGGGCGCGCCGGCAAAGAAGAAGCTTGCCGGCAAGACTCTTGTTCTTTTTGTAGTACTGCCGGCGCTTTTGCTGCTTGGCGCGGGCGGGGGTGCGGCGTTTTTCCTGATGAAGCCAAAAGCCGAGGTGCACGCCGACGCCGGCGACACGCACGGCAAATCCAAGAAGAAGGATGACAAATCCAAGGACAAGAAAAAGGGCGGTCACGGCGCCAAGGGCGAGGAAGACCCCAACGCACCAGTCGTGACCGAGGGCGATGGCGTCTACTACGTCGCTCTGCCGCAAATGCTGGTAAACTTCTCCACCAACGATGGTCAGCGCGCCTATCTGAAGCTCAAGGTGACGCTCGAGGCGCCTGATGAAGAGGTCGCGCACGCCGTGCAGCCAGAGCTGCCGCGTATCATCGACCAGTTTCAGGGCTTCCTGCGCGAGCTTCGGATGGACGACATTTCCGGCTCCGCGGGCACCGCGCGCTTGCGTCTTGAGCTGCTTCGTCGGGTCAACTTGGCAATCGCGCCGGCGCAGATGAACGCCGTGCTGATCGAAGAAATGCTGGTGCAATAGCCATGTCGGACCCAGCAATTGCCGCTGACGATCTCGCCGCCGACTGGTCCGCGGGGGGGACGACGCCGCAAGCCGTGACGCCCGCTGCCGGCGCCGGCGAGCGCATCCTGAACCAGAACGAGATTGACAGTCTGCTGGGCTTTGCTGCGGGTGGAGACGAAAACGACTCCCGCACCGGCGTGCGCGCGATCATCAATTCGGCGCTCGTCTCCTACGAACGGCTGCCGATGCTGGAGGTGGTGTTCGACCGCGTCGTGCGATTGATGACGACAAGCATGCGCAATTTTACCTCGGACAATGTCGAGGTCAGTCTCGATTCAATCTCTTCGATCCGGTTTGGCGATTATCTGAGCTCCATTCCGCTTCCCGCGATCATCGCCGTCATCCGCGCCAAGCAGCTCGATAATTTCGGGCTGATTACCGTGGACTCAAGCCTCATCTATTCAGTGGTCGACGTATTGCTCGGCGGTCGGCGCGGTGCGCCGCCCATGCGCGTAGAGGGTCGCCCCTACACCACGATCGAGCGCATGCTGATCACGCGAATGGTCGAAGTCATGCTCGTAGATACCGGACAGGCCTTTGCGCCTCTGACGCCTCTGGATTTCTCACTCGACCGGATCGAAACCAATCCGCGCTTCGCCGCTATTGCGCGACCGGCCAACGCTGCAATTCTCATCAAGTTGCGCATCGACATGGAAGACCGCGGCGGTCGCGTCGAGCTGCTGTTGCCCTACGCGACGCTTGAGCCGATCCGAAAGCTGCTGTTGCAGCAATTCATGGGCGAGAAGTTCGGGCGAGACAATATCTGGGAAGGACACCTTGCAAGTGAACTGTGGCGCACGAAAGTCGAGGTCAGCGCGGTTCTTGACGAGATGACGACGCCGCTCAGCCGCGTTCTGAATCTCAAGGTAGGGGAGACGCTCATGCTGAACGCAGCGCCAGGTGCGAACGTGGAGCTGAAGTGCGGCGCCGCTGCGCTCACGCGCGGCCGTGTCGGTCGCATCAATCAGAGCGTCGCCGTGCGGGTCGAACAGCCGTTGCAGACGGCAGGACGCCTTGCGGTGATCAAGGCCGGAGCAGAAGCATGAGCCCGATCACATTCGCACTCGAAGGCGCTCTTGCGCTCTTGCTGGCGGCTTGCCTTTTCTACTGCTGGCGGCTTGACCGGAAGCTCTCCGCATTGCGGACGGGCCAGGATGGCATCCGTGATGCTGCGCGTGAGCTGATGCAGAGCGTGGCTGCCGCGGAGTCTGCGGTCCGAACGATGCGCCAGACTGCACACGAGGCGGGGCGTGATCTGCAGGGGCGCATCGACATGGCGCGCGCGCTTTCCGAAAAACTGGGCCTTGGGCTCGGCAAGGTTCGTTCCGGCGCAGATATCGGCAGGGTGCGCTGATGGCCGCGAAAAAAGCCGCCCAGCCGCCGAGGCTGCTGCCAGCGATCATGGTCACGCTCGGCGTGCTGCTGAGCCTGAAGGCGGTCGCGTTCGCGGAGGGTGCTGCGGAAAACACGCCTGCCGCCGCCACGCCGCCGAAACCGGCAGCGGGCGCCACGAAGGCGGGCGCCGCTGCTGCAGCTCCGAGCTGCCCGGCGACATCGTTCGCCGACTCCGCAGGGCTCTCAAGCAGTGAGATGCAGGTGCTCCAATCTCTGGGCGCGCGTCGTGAAGCGCTCGATAGTCGCGCTGCCGAAATCGACACGCGCGAAGAACTTCTCGCCGCTGCAGAACGGCGCGTGGAAGACCGGGTCGCGGAGCTGAAACGCCTTGAAGCGCGTGTCCAGGAGTTGATGGGCACGGTCGATGAAGAGCAGACGCGCCGTATTGCTTCGCTTGTCGATGTGTACCAGCGCATGCGTGCGAAGGACGCCGCCGCCGTGTTCGACGCGCTTGAGGAAGACGTGCTTGTGGATGTGGCGAGCCGCATGCGTCAGGCCAACCTCGCAGAGGTGATGGGCAAGATGGATCCCGTGCGCGCGCGCCGTCTCACCGTGCTGCTCGCCCAAGCGCGTGCGGAAGAAGTGGCCTCGATTACCGCGCGCCCGCCGGCGCGTCCTGCCGTCGCCCCGCGTCCTGCAACGGCCACGCCGGCCGCGGCGCGTCCGAAGGCGGGCTGATGCGAAAGCGATGTGGATAGTCCGCTACACGGCGCCGGCGATCCTTGTCGCCGGGGTCTCAGCGATCGCCGTGGCGGCCGCTGCTGAAACCGCGCGCGTGGAGTTCGGCGTCACGGAGGACGCCAACGGCGCCCGGCTCGCGCTGAAACGGAAAGGCGACGCGCCGATTCCGAACGCGAGCGCACAAGTGGCCGGGGGCGTGCTGACCGTACGTTTCGATGCGCCCGTGGAAGCCGATGTCAGCGGATTGCAGAAGAGCGCGCCGCGCACCATCGCCGCCGCGCGGCGCGATGCCGATGGCAAGTCCATTCACATTTCACTGCGCCGCACTTTGCAGGCGCAGCTTACCAAGGGCGATGCCGAGACGTTGGTGACGCTCACGCCCACCACGACGCCGATCACCGTGGAAGCCGTATCGAGCGTTGAGCGCCCGCCTGCTGCAACCAGTGCGACGCTTTCGATCGGCTCGCGGCCCGATCTAACGCGACTGTCCTTTCATTTCGCTGGCCCGGCGTCTGTCACGCCGGTCCAACGCGGCGCGCGGCTTGAACTGCGTTTCTCACGTCCTGCGGAGATCGATATCTCCCGTTTGCGCGCGAGCCCGCCGCTTTTCGTCCGCAGCGCCGAGCGCGTGTCACGACCCGGCGCTGCCCTCGTCATTGCGCTGACGCTTGAAGAAGGCGTGAAGGTTCGTCAGTTTGTGGAAGGCTCGCGCATCGTCGTGGACCTGTCGCCGCCCGAGGGCGGACTGCAACCGGCAGCGCCGCCTCCGCCCCGTGCTGCCAACGATCCTGCGCCGCGCAGCGGAATCGTGCCGATCGGCGTTGAAGAGGGCGCGGAAGAGACGCGCTTCACGGTGTCGTGGGCGGGGCCTGCGCGCGCCGCTGCTTTCCGACGCGGCGAAGCGGTTTGGCTCTTGTTCGATACCGCTGCACAATTCGACATTCGTGGCGCACGCCGCACGGAGATCACGCCGGTGCGTGGCGACAAGGTGGCGGGCCTGCGAATCGCTGCGCCTTCGTCAATGAACCTGAGCGCGCGTGCGCAGGGCGATGCTTGGATTTTCACGCTCGGTCCGCGCGCCAACCTTACCGATGCAGCGCCCGTGCGTCGCGATGTGGGCGCCGGAGGACGCGGGCGCCTGGTGGTCGATTTTGATCGCGAAGGGGTCGTGCGCAAGGTGGTCGATCCTGTCGTGGGCGACACACTGACTGTGGCGCTCACAGGCGGCGCGCCACGGGGCGTGGAAACGCGCCGGGCGACGCCAGAGGCTGCAGTGCTCGCATCGGCGCAGGGCGGGGCTGTCGAACTGCGCGGCGACGAGATGGGCGCGACGTTCGAGGGCCGGTCCTTGATCATCGCACGCGGGGCCGGCGCGGAAGCCGCGCCCATGCTTGAATCGGTTGAGGCGCTGGGCGCAACGTCGTTTCTCGATCTGCGCCGCGAAGCCGCCGTGCCCATCGTCGAGGTGCTCGACCGCAAGGCAGCCCTGGAGCGGAGGGCGGCGGCGGAAGGCTATGAGGAAGGCGCCCGGGTCGAAGCGCGCCTCTCTCTTGCGCGCTTTCTGCTCGCACATGAGTTGTCGGCCGAAGCGCTCGGCGCGCTGAAGGTGGCGGCGATCGAACAGCCTCAGCTCGACATCGATCCCGGGTATCGTCTGATGCGCGCGGCGGCCAACCTCATGATGGGGCGTGGCCGCGAAGCCAAAGGCGATCTGGACGCGAGCGTTCTTGCGGAAGATCCCGCGGCGGCGTTGTGGCGTGGCTATGCGGCGTGGCTGCAGCGCGACTGGGCGACGGCGCGAAAGGAACTCGAAAGGGGCAAATCCGCGATCAGCGGTCAGCCGCCTGGTTGGCGATCCAAGTTCGAGCTTTCGTTGGCTGAGTCATTCCTGAATCTTCGAGACCTTGACGCCGCCGCAGCAGCAGCGACCCGCGCACTGGCGCTTAATCCGGCTCCGGAAGTCTCGGGCGACACGCGCATTGTCCAGGCCAAGATCGCGGAGGCGCGCGGCGATGCGCGCGCTGCGCTGGTGTCGCTGAAGGAACTCACGTCGGCGCCGCAGGAAAGCGTCTCCGTGCGCGCTTCGTTCGAGGCCGCGCGCGTGGAGCGCAGTCTAGGTGCGACGGAAGAGTCCACCATCGAGCAACTGGAAGCGCTTCGTCTGCGCTGGCGGGGCGATTCGCTGGAACTGGAAGTCGTGCAGCAGCTTGCGGCGATTTATGCGGATCGGGGACGGTTTCGCGAGGCGCTTCTCGCGTTGCGCGGCGCTTCGCTGAAGCACGCAGATCACGCCCTCGGCCGCGCCTTGCGCGCCGACATGAGCGAAATCTTCGAGCGGATGTTCCTCAACGGCGAGGCCGACAAGCTGCAGCCCGTGCAGGCGCTTGGTCTGTTCTATGACTTCAAGGATCTGACGCCTATCGGTCCGAACGGCGACCGCATGGTGCGCAACCTTGCGGGGCGTCTCGTGGCGCTCGATTTGCTGGAACAGGCGGCCACGCTGTTGCAGCACCAGGTGGAAGAGCGTCTCGAAGGCGTAGGACGTGCGCAGATCGCCGCAGATCTCGCCATGATCTATCTGCGTGACCGCAAGCCCGAGAAGGCGCTCGCCGCCATCGAGCTTACGCGTCAACCGGGCATGCCGACAGAAATAATGGCGGAGCGCCGCATCCTTCAGGCGCGCGCGCTCCTGGATCTCGGGCGCACGGAGCATGCCTTGGAGACACTTGAACGCGACCGCAGCCCCGAAGCGCAGCGCATCCGCGCCGACGCCGCGTGGCGCGACCGCGACTGGCCGCGTGCGGCGGCGGAGCTGAAACTGGTGCTCTCGCAGCGGCAGCGCACGGCGGCGCTTGGGCCTGCGGAGCGCAATGAAGTCCTGCGCACAGCGATTGCGCTCGTATTTGCGGAGAACGCCGCCGGCGTGCAGGCGCTTCGGAAGGACTATGAATCGCTGATGGCGGCAACCCCGGACGCGAATTCCTTCGAGGTGGTGACGGCTGGTATCGATGCGAGCGGCGTACAATTGCGCGAGATCGCCCGCGTTGTGGCGCGCACTGATCTACTCGATCGCTTCCTGCGTGAAATGAAATCCGAAATGACTGCGCCTCAGCGTCCGCAGGCCGCCGCTCAGCCCCCGAATCAGCCCCCGAATCAGCTCCCGCCGCCGCCGCGCGCGTGAGGTTTGACACGCCGCCGATGGCGGGCCATGGCACCGTGTGATCTCCGTCATCATGCCAACCTTCAATGCCGCGCCGCACCTTGCGCGCTCGCTTGCGCCGCTTGTGCCGGCGGTGGCGGACGGACTAGTGCGCGAACTCATCGTGTCCGATGGCGGATCAAACGACGACACGATCGCCATCGCCGAAGGGGTTGGCGCGCGGATCGTGACCGGCCGCCGCGCGCGCGGTGCGCAGCTGATTGCGGGCGCTGCGGCTGCGAAGGCGTCATGGCTGCTCTTCCTGCATGCCGATACCGCGCTCGCGGACGACTGGTGCGCGGACGCGGCGCGGTTCCTGGCTCAGCCCGAGAACGGCATGCGCGCCGGCGCCTTTCGCTTTGCGTTCGACGATTCATCTTTCGGCGCACACGTCGTGACGTTCTGGGTCGCGGTGCGCAATCGTATGTTGGCCCTGCCTTATGGCGATCAGGGGTTGCTGATTTCGCGCGCGTTCTACGATTCACTTGGCGGGTATCGCGATTTGCCGCTCATGGAGGACGTCGACTTCGTGCGGCGTATCGGCCGCGCGCGATTGCTGATGCTGAATGCGCACGCCGTGACCAGTGCAGAGAAGTACCGGCGCGACGGCTTCGGCAAGCGCTCGCGGCGAAACCTTGTGCTCGTCGCACGTTACTTCATGGGCGCCAATCCGTCCGATCTCGCAAAGCGCTATGACTAGGACGCTCATCGTGATGGCGCGCGCGCCGGCGTTGGGGCAGGGCAAGACGCGGCTGGCGCGCGATGCGGGGCGCGTGGCGGCGTTGCGGATCAATCGCGCGCTGCAGGCGCGGACATTGCGGCTTGCAAGCGATCCACGCTGGACGACGATCCTTGCGGTGACGCCGGAGCGCGCGCGTTTCGCACGCCTGCCGCATGTGTGGCCCTTGCATATCGCACGGGTGGGCCAGGGCAGGGGCGATCTCGGCGTGCGACTAGCGCGTGTAATCAAGCGCGTGCGTGGGCCCGTGGCGGTGATCGGCACGGACAGTCCCGACCTCACGGCGTGCGACATCGACGCCTCGTTTCGCGCGCTCGGGCGTGCACGCATTGCGGTCGGCCCCGCGCTTGACGGCGGCTTCTGGATTGTCGCTGCGCGACGCAGCCGCGATGCTGCCCGGGCATTCAGTGGCGTGCGGTGGTCGAGCGGACACACGCTGGAGGACGTCGTCGCGCGTCTGCGGGTGAGGCATGTGCGCGTGCGCACGCTCGATGACATCGATACGCTGGAAGACTGGCGCGCCTGGCGTAAGCGCCGGCGTTAGAGTATCCGACCATTCGGTCGCCTTAGCGATCGAGTTTGCTCGGATGAAGCTTCAGCGCTGCGCGGCGGCCAGGCTCGCCGTGCGCGAATCCATCGGCTGGTAGATGGGCGCATTGCCCGACGCCATCGCGATCATTTCCGCCGGGGGTTGACCGTAGCGCTTCCGGCAGAGCGCAAAGTGCGACATCACCCGTTCGGCATAGTCGCGCGTTTCATGGCGCGGAATGCTTTCGAGCCACAGCAGCGGATCGTCGGTGCGCGGGTAGGAAGCCTCCCACCGCGCGAGCCATCCCGGACCGCCGTTGTAGGACGCGAGAATCTTCGCGAGATCGCCGCCTGTTTTGAAGTTTGTGTCGAGCCATTCGATGTATTGCTGACCCAGACGCATGTTGAGGCCAGGATCGTGCAGCTTCACCGGCGTGCGGCGGAAGGCGTGCGCGCGGTCCATGTCCTGCGCGGTGGAGGGCAACAATTGCATCAGGCCGCGCGCGTTCGAGGAGCTGATCGCGATGGGGATGAAACGGCTTTCCTGACGCACGACAGCGTAGATTAGCGCGCGGTCGAGACGAAATCCGTCTTCGGGCTCAAAGGTCGTCGTTGGGCAATAGCCCGCGGCGACTTCCGGTCCTCCGCGCTCGGCGGCGCGCAGTTGCGCGGCGGGCGCCGCAAGCGCGATCGCGAGCGCGAGAAAGTGTGGATCTTCCGACGGCTGAAGACGCCCATGCAGCGCCAGCAGTTCAAGCTCGACTTCAGCAAGGCGACCGAGCTGCGCGAGCGCGCTCGCGCGGTACGCCGCTTCGTGGCGTTGTAGCAGAGCTATGGCGCTGCGCTGAGTCAGCGCCGGCTCGTCGAAGCCGAGCGCGGTCGTGCGACCGATCTGTGCTTCACCGAGCTGGCCGTAAAATGTGGCGGGCTCTCGCGCGGCGGTTTCGAACGCCTGCATCGCGGCGGCAGGGCGCCCGGCGGCGAGCAGCGCACGGCCCTCCCAGAAGTGGGCGGCGGATTTCGACCAAGCATCCTGCCGATGCGCTTTTGACGCTTCTGCGAACCACTGCGCCGCGTCGCTGTAGGATTGCGCGCGGAACGCGAGGAGTCCGAGCCACCATGCGGCGGCGGGCCGGCGTGGGCCTTCAGCAAGCGTGAGCGCAAGGGACTGTGCGCCAGCGAAGTCGCCGGTGCCGAAGAGCGCAGCCACCTCCGGCGCCGTATCGGAGGGGCGGCGGCCGGCAGCGTTCACGGCGCGCTCGCGCGACGCGACGGTTGGCGGCAGGCGCCTAGCGCCAATTTGGGTTCCGCGACGGCGGACGTAGGGCGCCAAAATGTGATCGGGGTTGCGTGACAGCCAGCCGGCGATGACGTCGTGGCGGGGTCGGGCCACGGGGGACATGAGCACACGCGCTTCCACGTGGGCGGCGAGCGAACGGTCCTCGACGCTGTGCAGGGCCGAGCGGGCGGCGCGCCAGTCTCCGGCGTCGGCGGCGTCAAATGCGCGTTTATATGCGGTCTCGTCCTGCGGCGAGAGCACGAGGACACGGGGGCCGGCGTGGACGACGCCCGACAGGAACGCAGCCGCGAAAACGGCCGCTGCTAGCACTCGCACGTCAGCCCCCGGCATTTCTTGCTGGTTACCTGATTTTCGTTGCGGACCCGAACTTACAGCCCGGCTCCGCGCTGGATGCCGAGTTCGTCGGCCCAGTCGGCTAGGGCGAGAAGATCCGCCCAGGCCAGCCGCTTGTCCTGCGGCCGTCTCAGCAAATATGCCGGATGCAGCATGACCATCGCGTGAAGCGGCTCGGTTAACGCCGGGAGCGCACACTTCAACCTTTTGCCGCGCAGCCGCATGACCCCGTCGTCGCGCTTGAGGAGCGTCTGGGCGGCGAAGCCTCCGGCGAGGACAAGGATTTCCGGTTTCGCCAGCACCACGGCCCGCTCGATGAACGGCAAGCAAGCGGCGATCTCGCCCTGGGTCGGGGGGCGGTTTCCGGGCGGACGCCAGAAAATAACGTTGGAGATGAAGATGTTGTCGGTGCGGGAGAACCCGATCGAGCCGAGCATCCGGTCCAGGAGTTGACCCGAACGGCCCACGAACGGCCGGCCCTCGGCGTCCTCGTCGCGGCCCGGCGCCTCGCCCACGACCATGACCGGGGCGCCCTCGACGCCGTCGGAAAAGACGGTGTGGCGGGCGGTGCCCTTGAGCGTGCAGCCCTGGAAGGCCTCAAGCGCCGCGCGCAATTCCCCAAAGGTAGGTGCGCCATCGGCGGCCTTTCGAGCGTCGTCCGGCGCGCTCGACGGCGGCGGCTTGGCGAGCTTGCGGACGACGGGTTTGGGCGCTGAAGCGGGCGCGGCGCGGGTTTCCGGCTCCCGGACAACCGGCGCAGCGAGGATCGAAGCGGCTTCGGCGGATTCAACGCCCGCCTCGGCCCACCACCCCAGAAGGGCCCTCAGCGCCCGCTCTTGCTCGATTTCCGCGACCATTTATCCGTCCGTCGCCCGGAATCGCTCCGAGCCTTGCGGCTCTCCAGCCTACCCCTGATAACGCTTCACGAACATTGTTTCTGTACGGGCGCCCTGTTTGGGGCTGAAGGAAGCGCGCATGGCCGAAAACGCGATCGAACGCGAGTCGATGGAGTATGACGTGGTCATCGTCGGGGCCGGACCTGCGGGTCTGGCGGCTGCGATCCGTCTGAAACAGGTGGCGGCCGAGGCTGGATCCGAGATTTCTGTGGCCGTACTGGAAAAGGGCTCCGAGGTCGGCGCGCACATCCTGTCGGGTGCCGTGATCGATCCGATAGCGCTGAACGAGCTGCTGCCGGACTGGAAGACGATGGGCGCGCCCATCCAGACCGAAGTCACCGACGACCGCTTCTACGTCCTTGGACCGGCGGGCTCCGCGAAGCTGCCCAACTTCCTGTTGCCGCCCCTGATGGACAATCACGGCAAATATATCGTCTCGCTCGGCGAGGTGACGCGCTGGCTTGGCCAGCAGGCGGAAGCTCTGGGCGTGGAAATCTATCCGGGCTTTGCGGCGGCGGCGTTGGTTTATGACTCCGCGGGCGCCGTGAAGGGCGTGCAGGTCGGCGATCTCGGCATCGGCAAGAGCGGCGAGCCCAAGGGCGATTTCACCCCCGGCATCGAAATCCACGCGAAGTACACGATGGTCGGCGAAGGCGTGCGCGGCTCGCTCGCCAAGCAGCTCATCCGCAAGTTCAAGCTGGATGCGAAGTCGCAGCCGCAGAAGTTCGGTATCGGTCTGAAAGAACTGTGGGAAGTGCCGGCGGAAAACCACAAGCCGGGCCTTGTGGTGCACACCACTGGCTGGCCGCTCGACGACAACACGGGCGGCGGTTCTTTCATGTACCACTTCGGGGATCGGCTCGTGTCGATCGGCTTCGTGGTGCATCTCAACTACAGCAATCCCTACCTCGCGCCGTTCGAGGAGTTCCAGCGGATGAAGACGCATCCGGAAGTGGCGCAGTGGCTGAAGGGCGGCAAGCGTCTTTCCTACGGCGCGCGTGCGATCACGGAAGGCGGCTTGCAATCGGTGCCCCAGCTCTATTTCCCCGGCGGCGTGCTGATCGGATGTTCGGCGGGCTTCGTGAACGTCCCGCGCATCAAAGGCAGCCACAACGCGATGAAGTCGGGCATGCTCGCGGCGGAAGCGGCGTTCGCGGCGATCAAGGCTGGACGTCAGAACGACGAGCTCAAGGAATACGACGCCGCGGTCCGCAAGAGCTCGATCTGGAAGGATCTGAAGCCGGTCCGGAACGCCAAGCCCATCCTGTCGAAGTACGGCACGTTCCTGGGCGGGTTCCTCGGCATGATGGACATGTGGACCAACACGCTGCTCGGCGGGTTCTCGTTCTTCGGCACGATGAAACACGGCAAGCCCGATTACGCCTACACGGAGGCCGCCGCCAAGCATAAGCCCATCGCCTATCCCAGGCCCGACGGCGTGCTGACCTTCGACAAACTCTCCTCGGTTTTCATCTCGAACACCAACCATGAGGAAGACCAGCCGGCGCACCTGAAGGTGCTCGACATGAAGCTGCAGCGCGATAGCGAACTGGGCGTCTATGACGGCCCTTCCAATCGTTATTGTCCGGCGGGTGTGTACGAATGGCTGGAAGACGCCGCTCAACCCGGCGGCAAGCGGTTCCAGATCAACGCGCAGAACTGCGTTCACTGCAAAACCTGCGACATCAAGGACCCTAACCAGAACATCAACTGGACGACGCCTGAAGGCGGCGGCGGCCCCAATTACCCCAATATGTGACGCCACGGTTTGCGCCGCAGGAGACCCGCGCCTAACCTGCCGGGCAAGTTATCGAGCCAATGACCGTGCGGCTGCGCCGTACGAGCCGAACGGGGTGCGTGATGAATGTGAAACGTGCGATCGCTGCGACCGCCCTGATGGCCGCGCTGGCCGGGGGCATGGCGGCCTGCGCCACGGTCGCCACCACCGACGCGACGAGCGCGCGGAACTCGGCGGCGGTCCGCGCAACGGCCGCGCCAGGCGCCCGCGCCTACGAAAAGACCACGGACGCCATTCTTGCAGCGGACCTCGATTCCGTGGTCGCGCGTGCGCGCGATGCCGAAAGCGGCGGCCCGGCGAACGCGGCGGTCGCGTCCATCGTTGTCATGGACGAACTCGCGGCAGGGCGTCCGTCCAGCGCACGCGCCATGATCGACACGCTGCCGGATCGCTATCGCGGCGGCGCCGGCGACCTTCTGGAGCCTTGGGTTATTCTGGCTGAGGGCGACGCGTCGAAGGCTGTTTCGCGTGCGATGGAGGCGTCGCCCCGTCTGCCGGGCCGGCTCGGCGCCGTCCTTGTGGCGTTGTTGCAGGAATCCTCTGGTGATCTCGCCGCCGCCGAACAGACCTATGCGCGCGTCGAGCAGACGCTCGATGTGACGAAGCCTTCCGAGGATGAGCCGAACTCCCTTGAAGAAGCGATCCGCCAGCTCGCTGCGCCGCAGACGACGCACATTCTCTATCGCGCTGCGCTGGTGAAGCATCGCCTCGGCAAGAAGGACGACGCTGTGCGCCTCTATGGGCTTGCTGTGCAATTCGCGCCGAATTCTCCTGACATAGACGCCAACACCGCACGCGCGACGGCGGGTCAGTCGCCGCTTGAGCCGACGCTCGATCCGGCGCGCGGGCTGGGGCGCTGGGCGCTGTTTCTCTCCGAAGAATTTGGCCGCACCGAAGGTCTCGCACAGGCGCTGAGCGATCCGACGCCGCAAGAGGGACTCGTGTCGCCATCTTCAGCGCTCTTCTCGCAGATCGGCGTTGCGCTCGATCCGTCGGCCACCGATTGGACGCTCGGCGCGGCCTACACGCTGATGGGCGCGAAAGGCTATGCTGGCGCTGAACGGCTGATCCGACGCGTGCCAGCGGGTGACATCTACGCTCCCGACGCCGCCATCGCGCTGGGCGAACTGGCCATTCGGCAAGACCAGAACGACAAGGCCGCCTCAGAAGCGCAGCGCGCAATGCGGCTTGCGCCGGACCGCTGGTCCATCGCGCTGTCGGCCGCCAGCGTGCTGACGCGAGCCGGGCGTGACGCGCCCGCAATAGCCGCCTACGAGGCGGCGCTCTCGAAGGTGACACAACCGCGGGACCGCGCCACCGTCCTGATCGCGCGCGCCGCCGCGCATCATTACAATGGTCGCGTGGAACGCGCGGTCGCAGATGGTCGCGCCGCCGTCGCTGCGGACCCCCGCGTAAACATCCGCATCGCGGCTGTCAGTTACATGCTCGACTATCCAGACGGTTGGTCAGAGGCAGTGCGCATTGGACGCGAACTGCTCACCGAAAAGCCTGAATCGGTGAGCCGCCTCAACCAGCTCGGCTACACGCTTATCCATCGCCCCGAGGGCCTGGAAGAGGGCTATCGTCTGCTGAGCCGCGGCGTCGCGCTCGGTCAGAACGATTACGCAGTGATCGACAGTCTTGGATGGGCTTATTACCTGTATGGTGATTTCGAACAGGCGCTGGCGCTTATCGAACGCTCCAACGAGCTGAGTCCGGAGCCGAACGCAGAAATCCTCGATCACCTCGGCGACGTGTACTGGCGTCTGGGACAAGAGGAAGTCGCGCGCGATACATGGAAGAAGGCGCTGACGGCGAAGCCCGAGGCGCGCCGTCGCGTCGCGCTTGCCGCCAAGGTGGCCGGCGGCCTTACGACGCCGGCGCCGGAACGTCGCCGTCCACCGACGCTCGAACCCTTCACGCCCGGCCAGCGATCGGACACCTGATGCGGCGGATGGTGCTGGCCTCCCTCGCCGCCATCGCGGCGGCGGGGTGTGCGTCAACGTCGGCCCAGACGGCTCCGCAAGCGACGTCTTACGCGGACTATCTGATCGGTCGCTACGCCGATCGCGCGCGTGATCCGGTGATGGCGGCCGACCGCTATGCCTCGGCGCTGCGCAAATCGCCGCGCGATACCATGCTGCTTGAGGGCGCAGCGGATTCCGCGCTTGCGTCTGGCGACGTCGCGGCGGCGGCGCGCTTTGGGCGCGAGGCGACGGCGCAGGACGTCGACATCGCCAGCGGTAGGCTCGCGCAGGCGGCGGTTGCGTTGCACAAGGGGCGCTTCAAGGCGGCACGCGCATTTGTCGACGATGTCGATGGGGGGGCGGCCGAGCAGCTTGCGGCGCGACTGATCACGGTCTGGTCATTCGCTGCGCAGGGGGACGCCGACGCGGCGCTCGCCGATCTTGGCGAAGACAACGCGACAGTGCGCTCGCCGTGGACGGCGATGCAATCCTACCAGCGAGCAATGGTGCTTGATCATCTCGGTCGCACCGAGGAAGCGCTCTCGGCCTATGCGCGCGGCGCGGCGGCAGGCGGACTGCGCATCGCACAAGTCATCGTCCATCACGGTCAGCTGCTGGAACGCGCGGGGCGGCGGGAGGAAGCCGCAAAGCTTTATGACGAGTTCCTCGTCGATGTGGACAACCCCGGCGTCGCAGCCGAGCTTGCGCGGCTTCAGGCGGGTCGCGCACCGCCAAGCCCGCTGACGGTTGCGCGCGGTGCCTCTATCGCGCTTTTCTCTCTGGCGGTGCTGATCGGAGAAGATCCCTCGGGGCGCGAGCAGCTGGGTCCTCTGTCGCTGGCGATGGCGCTCGACCCGACATTGGAGGCGCCGCGTATCGCCTTCGCCGACGCCATGCGTGGCCTGCAGCACGGCGCCTCGGCGCGGCGCGTCCTTCACGATATCCCGCCGTCATCGCCCTACTTCCAAACGGCGCAGTCACAGATCGCGTTCGCCTTGCGTGCGGAGGGGCGCGACGACGAGGCGGTCGCCACGCTAAAGGCTGTCGCAGAGCGCACGCAGGGCCGCATCTCGCGCCGCGCGCTGGCCGATCTCTACCGCAATCTCGAACGCCACGCCGACGCGGCGCCGCTGTACGCGGGCCTGGTTTCTGAACTCGATCCGCCCATGCAGCGCGACTGGCGTCTCTTCTTCGCGCACGGCGCCACGCTCGAACGGCTCGGCCAGTGGCCGGCTGCGGAAGTTGCCTTGCAGCAGGCGCTGCTTTTGTCCCCGGACCAGCCGGAGGTGCTCAATTATCTCGGGTACACCTGGGTCGATACCGGCATGAAGGTGCGTGAAGGGCTGGCCATCCTCGAACGTGCAGTCGCTCAGCAACCAAACGAGGGCTACATCATCGACAGTCTTGGCTGGGCGCATTTCAAGCTTGGCAATTTCAGCCAGGCCGTGGAACTGCTTGAGCGCGCCGTCGAGCTTTCGCCCGGAGACTCCACGCTCAACGATCATCTGGGCGACGCCTACTGGCGGGTCGGTCGTCGCATCGAGGCGCGTTACCAGTGGCGGCGCGTGCTGACACTAAACGGACCCGCCGACGAGCGCGCCGTCGCTGAGCGCAAGATCGCCGAAGGCCTGCCTCCGCTCACGCCATGACGGTCACGCGTTTCGCCCCCGCGAAGGTCAATCTCTATCTTCATGTCGGGCGGCCGCACCCCGATGGGCGTCATCCGCTCGACAGCGTCGCGGCGTTCGCGGCCGATGTCGGCGATGTCGTGACGGCGACAGCGGCGAACGAGCTGTCGCTGACGCTGAAGGGCCCTTACGGCGACGTGCTGTCGACAGAGCGCGAGAATCTGGTGCTGCGCGCCGCGCAATCGCTTGCAGACCATTTCGGCGCGCCGGCGCGCGCAGCCCTGGTGCTTGAAAAGAACCTGCCCGTGGCGTCCGGTATCGGCGGCGGCTCGGCCGATGCCGCCGCAGCGCTGCACGCGCTCAATGAACTCTGGGGGTTCGATGCGCCCAGACCAACGCTGGAAATGCTCGGCGGGCGTCTGGGCTCAGACATACCGGCGTGTGTTCATAGCGTGCCCGTTCGCATGCGTGGCACGGGTGAAGCGGTGAAGGCGGTTGCGATGACGCCGCTGCATGCCGTGTTGGTCAATCCGGGCGTGGCTCTCTCCACCGCCGCCGTTTTTCGCGCCTTCGACGCGGCAGGACTGGGCGGCGGTTTCGACAACACCGTTGCGTACGATCTTGATCGCGCCGGGCTTGCGTTTGCGCGCAATGACCTGGAGGCGCCCGCCGTCGCTCTTGAACCGGGGATAGGGGAAGCGCTGAGGTGCCTTCGCGAACGCGATCCGCACGCTCTGGTGCGGATGTCTGGCAGCGGGGCCAGCTGTTTTGCCCTGGTGGGCGACGCCGCCGAAGCTGCGGCGCTGGCCCGGGCGGTCGCCGCCGCCCGTCCCGACTGGTGGGTTCGGGCAACCGTGCTTTGCTGACCCGATGTTTCCTACGGCGGAGTATCGTTGACCCCCTGCGACGCGGGGGCTAACCCGCGCGAATGCTTCTTGAAATGGTCCTCGCGACTGCGTTCGCTGCGCTAGCCTCCGCAGCGCTGACGCCGGTGGTGATAGCGGCTGGGCTCTGGGACAATCCAGACAATGCGCGCAAAAACCATCGCGCTCCAACGCCCACGGCGGGCGGACTGGCGGCGGCGGCAGGGTTTGCTCTGGCGCTTGCCGCGCTAGGGTTCTGGCCCGGTGCCATCTGGGCGGACGGACTGTCCGGGGACGCGACGCTGCGCACCGCACTCGCTGTCGTGGCGGCTTTCGCCGCGCTTGTGGTCGGGCTTTTCGACGACCTCAGCAATCTCGGACCGCGCTTCAAGTTCGGTTTGATGACAGCGTTGTCATTGTGCATCGCGATTTTCATCGCGCGGGCGCAGGTGTTTCCCATCGCCGGCGATATTGCATTCGATACGGGCATTGTCTTCGCCGTGCTGGGTTCAGCGCTCTGGGTGTTCACGATGGCCAACGCCGTGAATTTCATCGACGGCGCCAACGGCCTTGCGATGGGGTCGATGGCCTTCGGCCTGACGGGTCTGGCGCTGATCGCCTGGGTGCATGATGCGCCGCACGCCATGGCGCTCGCGCTTTGCGGCGTCGGTGGGCTGATCGGGTTGCTGACGTGGAATTTCCCAGCCGGGAAGGTTTTTGCGGGTGATGCAGGGTCGCTCTTCATCGGCGTGCTGGCGGCGACGGCAGGGCTCATTCTCGTGCAGGACGGCGGCGTGTCGCCGTTGATCCCGGCGCTGCTTTTCTTCCCGATTCTCGCCGACGTGCTGCTCACGCTGGCGCATCGCGTGAAGAAGGGTCGCCACCTGCTGGAGGCGCACACTGATCACCTCTATCAGATCGGACGTCGCGCTGGCATGAGCCACGCGCGCTCCGCCGCCGTCTACTGGATCGCGACCGCGCACTGCGCAGCGATCGCCTTCGTCGCCTCCTACGCGCCGCGAATTGCGCCCCACTCGCTGCTTGCACCACAGCCTGGCGACGTGCCGGCGGCGACGGTGATCGTGGGCCAGGTCGCGGGCTGGACTGCTGCGCTCGCGCCGTACATCGCACTGGTGGTGCTGGCGCTTGTGGCGATGAAGGTCTCGGGGCGGGTGCGTCGCTTCGCTGAGGCGCGTGGTATCGACGTCTAAGCTCCGATCCGATTTCATCGGATTTGATCAGGCTCTATAGCAACATCCCACCTTTCGGATTTGAAGCCGCAAGCGCGAGATCGGATAAAGTTGCTCTAGAATCATATGTGAAGAGCATCCGTATCCGACCATTCGATCGCCACAGCGGTCGACTTTGGTTGGATAAAGCTCTAGTGCGCGCGCTCGACCACGAAATCCACGAGATCGACCAGCGCGGCGCGCCACACGGTATCGGGCGTCACCGACAACGCCTCACGGGCCGCGTTCGCGTACACGCGTGCGAAATCGATGGTGCGAGTGATGGCGTTGCGCTTGCGCAGGATCGCCACCGCGTGTTCGAAATCGGCGGGGCGATGTTCGCCGCCGCCCATGACTCGCCGCCAGAAAGCGCGTTCTTCTGCGTCGCCCGTCTCGCGCGCGAGGATTACGGGCAAGGTAATCTTGCCTTCGCGGAAGTCGTCGCCAGCGGTCTTACCCATCACAGCGCTCGCACCGCCGTAGTCGAGCGCGTCATCGACGAGCTGGAACGCAAGCCCCAGATTTCTCCCGTACGCTTCGAAGGCGTCGGCTTGCACCGCCGTGGCGCCCGCACTCATCGCGCCCACCCGCGCCGCTGCGGCGAAGAGCGCGGCAGTCTTGGCGGAGATGATGCGCATGTAGTGGTCGAGCGAGGCGTCTGCGTCGTTGGCGCTGGAGAGCTGCAGCACTTCGCCCTCCGCGATCGTGCTAGACGCGTTTGCGAGCACGCCGAGTACGGCGAGATCGTCGGCATCGACCATGAGCGTGAAGGCGCGCGCGAACAGGAAATCGCCGACGAGCACGCTTGCCGCATTGCCCCAGATCTTGTGTGCGGACTTCTTGCCCCGGCGCAGGACGCTTTCGTCGACGACATCGTCGTGCAGCAGCGTGGCCGTATGAATAAACTCGACCGCCGCCGCCAGCATGCGCGTGCCGTCCGAGGCGCCGTCGAGTGCATTTGCCGCCGCCAGCGTGATCATCGGCCGGACGCGCTTGCCGCCAGCGTCTATCAGGTAGGCAGCGAGATCGGGAATGAGGGCGACGGAGCTGGAAAGTCGCTCGTGGATGACGGCGTCCACGGCTAAAAGGTCCGCGCCGAGCAACTCGGCGAGGGCGTCAGGAGTGCTCGGCGCGTCGCGCTCGATCGCCTCTGGCGTCGCTCCCGGTCCCAATCGAACACCTTTCCGCGCGGCATGCGCCGCCCGAGACGATGGTTTCCTGAGCGCCTTGGGTCAAGGCGCGCGGACCAACGGTCGCAGCGTGTTGCGAGCGCGCCGCAGCCGGTCGGGCTTGCGTAGCAGCGACGGCGCATGGCCTTTGCGGCCATGCGCGCCGTATTTCTGAGCAATGATCCAGTCGCCTTGAATTTCGCGGAAACGGCGTTGCGGGCGGAGGGGCTCGACTGCCTGGTCCTCGATGCGGCCACAAGCGCGGCGGAAGGCTCCATCGGCGCTATTCCGCGGCGGTTGGTGGTGTCCGCAGCCGATGCCGCGGCGGCGCGGACCCTGTTGCGCGCCATCGGGCTCGATCCCTATGACGGCTGACACCACCGATAACCGGTTCCTTGATGGACGTTTGGTTGTTCGCCAAATGGCGCACGGGTATCGGGCCGGCATGGACGCGGTGCTCCTGGCGGCGGCGGTCGCCCCGGCGGCAGAACTCATGGAAGCGGGCTGCGGGCCAGGCGTGGCGCTGCTCGCCACGGCGTTTCGTCTGACGGATGCGCGGTTGACCGGGATTGAACGCGATCCGGCGGCGGTCGCGCTCGCGCACGACAATGTCGCCGCCAACGGGCTGGGGGATCGTGCGACGATCGTCGAGGGCGATGTCTTTGTGGACATTCCCGGGACCTTTGACGGCATCTTCCTCAACCCCCCCTTCGCTGAACCGGGTGAAGGCACCGCGCCGAAGTCGGCGCGGCAGAGCGCCCATGTGACGGAGCATGGTCTCGACGCATGGGTCGCGCGGCTCAGCAATCACCTAACTGGCGGCGGCGTGCTCACACTGATCCATCGCGCCGACAAGCTTGCCGCGATCCTGGCGGCGATGGACGGAAGGCTCGGCGCGGCGACGGTCTTTCCGCTGCGCCCGCGTGCGCAAGCGCCGGCGTCGCGGGTTCTGGTGCGGGGCGTGAAAGGGTCTCGCGCGCCGCTGACGCTGCTGCGCGGTCTCGACTTGCATGATGCCTCAGGCGCGAAGTTCACGCCGGAAGCGGACGCGATTTTTCGGGGTCGCGCGGCGATCGACTGGTGATCAGGCCGAGGCAGACTTCGCGCGCGCTCCCGAGCACTTCAGGCATCGGCAGCCGTGCGGCTTGATGAAGTTGTCGAAGTAGTCCTTGCCGTAATTGTAGGCGAGTTCCTCGCCAGGCTTGATGGCGCGCTTGGCGAAGATGAAGACACGGCCTCTGTGGATTTCGGGCTCGCTGTTGGGGCGACAGGAGTGATTGATGTAGCGCGCGATGTTCCAGCGCGGTGAACCGTCGATGGTCTTTTTGGCGCTGACCTCGAAGAGGTATTTGCTGCGCGCCGTAAACTCCGTCCCCGGCTCGAGCACGCGGCCGCTGTATTCGATGATGCATGCGCCCTTTGGAATCGCGCAGTTGGCAAACAGGCCGAAGCCGGCCGACGAGCGTTTTACCTGCAGGTCGAAGTCGCCCGGCGCGTACTTGCGGCGCACCTTGGCCGGAGCTTTCTTCACTTTCGTCTTCGTCATTGCAATATTCCCATAACGTATTCGGCGCGCGCTTCCTCTTTGGCGAGCGTCGCTGTGACTTTCGAAGCATCAAGCGCGCCCTTGGTTCTGAGCTCTTCGCCATGCATGCCGGAGGCGACGAACAGGGAGTCGATGTCTGCAAGGTTGGCGCCCTTGATGTCGGTGCCGACGCCGTCGCCGATGGCGAGCAGACGTCGCCGCTCGATCGGGCGCCCGGCGAGGTTTTCGATTTCCTCGAGCGCGATGCGGTAGATCGCGGGGTGCGGTTTGCCCGCCATGATGACCCGTCCGCCGAGCCTTGCGTACTGCGCAGCGATCGTGCCCGCGCACCACATCAGCCGCTCGCCCATCCGCACCACGAGATCGGGATTGGCGCACAGGAGTTCGAGGTCGCTCTCGACGGCGGCTTCGAGAATCTCCGAATAGTCGTGCGGCGTCTCGGAAAACGGATCATCGACGCCGGCCATGGCGAGGAAGGCCGCATCTTCAACGTCCTCGGCAAGTTCGAGGCCGAGCCCTTGCCAGAGAATGTCGTCGTCCGGGGGCCCGAGCTTGAGCATCGGTCCGGGCGAGCGCTCCAGCAGCTCCGCGCGGATCGCGTCGCCGGACGTGACGATGGCGTCGTACACGCCGTGCGGGCAGCCGAGCCTGTCGAGTTGCGCGGGGATGGGATTGCGCGGCTTTGGGACATTCGAGACCAGCACGACGATGCCGCCGCGTTCACGGTAGCGCATGAGCGCCTGCGCCGCCTCTGGGAACACGCCGCGTCCATTGTGCAATACCCCCCAGATATCGCACAGCACTGCGTCGTAGCGGTCGGCGAGGGCGTCGAGGCTGTCAGGGAAAAGCGGCATCTGCACCGGGATGTGGCGCGCGCCGCCGGAGGGGTCAAGCGGGCGCCCGGCGGATCGCGCTGGCGGATCGCGCTGGCGGATCGGGCTGGCGGATCGCGCGAGGGGATCGCGCGAGGGGATCGCGCATTGAAAGCCCGGGTGGGGCGCTATAGACCTGCGCCATGCCAGCCGATCAGGGCGTTCCGCCACCCCTCGCCGTTACCTTCGATGATGTCGCGCGGGCGGCCAAGCAGATTCACGGGTCCGTGGAACGCACGCCGCTGCGCCATTCGCGCACGTTGTCGGAGATCACTGGCGCAGACGTCTGGATCAAGTTCGAGAACCTGCAGTTTACGGCCTCCTTCAAGGAACGCGGCGCGCTGAATAAGCTGCTCTCGCTGAGCCCGGCGGAGCGCAAGGCGGGCGTCATCGCCATGTCCGCGGGCAATCACGCGCAGGGCGTCGCCTACCACGCCGCGCGTCTCGGCATTCCGGCCACCATCGTCATGCCGCTCGGCACGCCGTTCGTGAAAGTGGAACACACTCGCAAGCATGGCGCGCGCGTCCTGCTGCACGGCGAGGGCGTCGCTGAGGCCGCCACCTATGCGTATCAGGTCAAGGACCGCCAAGGCCTCGTCTTCGTACACCCGTACGACGATGCGCACGTGATCGCGGGTCAGGGCACCATCGCCGGAGAGATGCTGGAGGATGAGCCCGGTCTTGACGCGCTGGTCATCCCCATCGGCGGCGGCGGTCTCATCGCCGGCAATGCGATCGCCGCCAAGCACCTGAAGCCCTCGATCGACATCTACGGGGTCGAAGCGCGGATGTATCCGTCCATGCACGCGGTGCTGCGGGGCGAAGAGCCGGTATGCGGCGGCCAGACCATTGCTGAAGGCATTGCTGTCAAACAGGTCGGCGAGATGACGCGCCACATCGCGCGCGCCCTGGTGAAGGATGTGCTGCTCGTGGATGAGCCGCATCTCGAGCAAGCGGTGAATCTCTTCGCCAATGTCGAGAAGACGGTCTCGGAAGGTGCGGGGGCGGCGGCGCTGGCGGCGCTGATCGCGCATCCGCATGTGTTCCAAGGCCGCAAGGTCGGACTCATTCTGTGTGGCGGCAATATCGATCCGCGTTTGCTGGCCTCGGTGCTGACGCGCGCGCTGGTGCGTGAGGGCCGCATTTCCAGTCTGCGTCTGATCGGCGATGATCGTCCGGGCCTGTTGTCCAAGGTCTCCAAGGTCATCGGCGACATGGGCGGCAACATCATCGAGGTGGCCCACAATCGTCTTGCGCTCGACGTGCCTGCCAAGGGCGCGGAGTTCGATCTTTTGATCGAGACGCGCGACGCGCAGCATACACAAGAAGTCGTGGATGCTCTGGCGGCTGCGGGCTATCCGCCGCGTCGGCTCTAGGGGTTCTGCGTGGCGCTTCCGCATCTCTTCATCGGCAACAAGAACTATTCATCCTGGTCCATGCGGCCGTGGCTTACGCTCAAATGGGCGGGTATTGCGTTCGAGGAGACGGTGCTGGCGCTTGGCGGGCCGGGCTATGGCAAGTCGCAGATCAAGGAAGTCCTCGATGTCAGCCCGTCTGGGCGCGTGCCGGCTTTGCACGTTGGTGATCTTGTCATCTGGGACAGCCTCGCGATTTCCGAATGGGCAGCCGAACAACAGCCCGATGCGCGCCTTTGGCCGCTGGGCGCCAACGCCCGCGCCATCTGCCGGAGCGTGACGGCGGAAATGCACTCAGGCTTTGCAGCGCTCCGGCGCGATGCGTCGATGAATGTCCGTCGCCGCGCCAATACACGCGCATGGCCTGAAGACACGCGTGCCGATATCGATCGTGTCCAGGAATTGTGGACGAGGGTGCGCAACGAATTTGGCGGTACGGGCCCGTATCTATTTGGCGGCCGCACTATCGCAGACGCGTTCTATGCACCGATCTGCACGCGCTTCCGCACCTATGGCGTCAAGCTCGACGGCGTTTCGCAGGATTATTGCGACACCATCTTCCTCGACCCCGCGTTCCAGGAATGGGAACGCGCCGCCCAGGCCGAAACTTGGACAATCCCTCAGACAGACGCGCTGTGACGCGCAATCCACCGGAGACCTTTGAATGTGCCGCGCCCTATTGCTTGGAATGTTGTCTCTCGCCCTTGTCGCTTGCAGCGATGGCGGCGTTCTCGGTCAGATCGAGAGGGCCGAGGCCAAGCGAGACGCGCAGTCGAAGGAGATTGCCGGACTGAGCGAGAAATTCTTGCAGGATAACGCCGGCAAAGCGGGCGTGCGCACGACCGCAAGCGGGCTGCAGTATTCGGTGACGCGCGCGGTGGAAGACAACCTGCCGCGGCCTGAACTCGGCGATCAGGTTCTGGTGAACTACGAAGGCAAGCTCGTCGACGGCACGAAGTTCGATTCCTCCTACGATCGCGGTCAGCCCGTGCCGTTCACGCTGGGCGAGGTGATCCGGGGCTGGAACGAGGGCGTGCAGCTCATGAAACCCGGCGAGGAATACCAGTTCGTCATTCCGGGGGATCTCGGTTACGGCGCAGCGGGCAATCCGCCCAACATCCCTCCGAATGCGGCGCTCGTCTTCCGTGTCGAGCTGCTGATGTTCCAGCGCAAGGACGGCACCATCGTGCGACCGCCCGGCATGCCCGCCCCGCCGCAGGCGAAATGAACGCAGCGATCGATATTCTCGCGCGGCTCGTGGCGTTCGACACCACGTCGCGGGACTCAAATCTTGCTCTGATTGAATGGGTCGAGGCGTTTCTCGCTGCGCGCGGCGTCGCATCCACGCGCGTGCCGAGCCCGGATGGTCGCAAAGCCAATCTGCACGCCGTTATCGGTCCCAACATCGCGGGCGGCGTCGTGCTCTCGGGACATACGGACGTAGTGCCTGTCGATGGCCAGCCCTGGACGTCCGACCCGTGGACGATGGTCGAACGCGAGGGGCGTCTGTACGGGCGCGGCGTAGCGGACATGAAGGCGTTTCTCGCGCTGGCGCTCGCCCACGTGGACACCGCGCGCGCCGCCGACCTGAAGCGCCCTATCATCCTCGCGTTCTCTTACGACGAGGAGGTCGGCTGTCTCGGCGCGCCTGGCCTCATCAGCGCCATGGCCGATCTGCCCTCGCCGGCGGCTGTGATTGTCGGAGAACCCACATCGATGCGCGTGGTCTCCGGCCATAAGGGCATCTCGACTTTCATCGTCACGGTTGATGGGCGCGAAGCGCACTCAAGCCAGACGCAGCAGGGCGTTTCGGCCGTGATGGAGGCGCTGCCGCTGATGCAGCTGATCGCCGACATGGGTCGCCAAGCAGAGGCGACGGCCAATGCGTCTCTCCCGTTTACGCCGCCGCAGGCGACGATGACGGTCGGCATGGTCAATGGTGGTACGGCGGTGAACATTCTCGCACGCCGCTGCGAGTTCGTGTGGGACCTGCGCTGTCCGCCCGACGCCGACCCTGAGGTTTACGTGGCGCGTTTCATGGGCGCCGTGGCAGAAACCGATGCGCGCATCAAAGCGCGCGCGCCGGAAGGCGGCGTGACGGTGGTGCGTCGGTCGAGCACGCCAGCCTTGCGCATTGCGCGCGACAGCGAGGCGGAAATGCTTGCACGCGCCATTACCGGCGACAATGGCATGGAAGCTGCGGCCTACGCGGCCGAGGCGGGACTGTTCCAGCGTGCGGGGCTGCCAGCCGTCATCTGCGGGCCCGGCTCCATCGCGCAGGCGCATCAGCCGGACGAGTGGATCGAGATCGACCAGATCGTGCAAGGCGCGCGATTCATGCGCACGCTCATCGCACGTCTCTCGGCTTAGATCGCCGCGCGCGCTGCGCGTTCAGCCGCTGCGCCGCCGTAAGCGATGACGCCGTCAAGCTCGAAATGCTCAAGGGCGCGGCCGTAGATGAGGTCTGAGCCGTCGAGGCGCATCACGCCGCCCCCCGCCGCGCGAAGGATCGCGTGACCTGCAGCGACGTCCCATTCGCAGAGGCCGCCGAAGCGCGGATAAATATCGGCGCTGCCTTCCGCTACGCGACAGAACTTCAGCGACGATGAGGCTGACGATGTTTTGCCGGCGCCGACCGCTCGTGCGAACCCCTTGAATTTCGGTCCGTCGAAGCTGTGGCTTGCGACCAGCACGAAGCCGCTTTCCACAGCGGTGACTGCAATCTCCGCGCGCGGCCCGCTCTCGTTAGCGGTCGCTGGATCGCACGATGATTTCCACGCCGCGCCAAAGCCGCCCGCGTAGAGATCGCCAGTGGCGGGCGCGTAGATCACGCCGGCGACGGGGACGTTGTTTTCGATGAAGCCGATGTTGACGGTGTAGTCCGGCTTGCCTTCGGAAAACCCCTTCGTGCCGTCGAGTGGATCGACGAGGAAAAAATTGCGTTGCACGGCCGGCGTGCGGCCGGCGGCGGACTCTTCTTCTGCGATCACCGGGATATCTGGAGCGAGACGTTTGAGGCCTGCAAGGATGATGGCTTCCGCGCGCTGATCGGCGATCGTCACCGGCGAACCGTCTAGCTTGGTCGTGACCGTGAATCCTGCGTTCCAGACATCGTAGATTTCGCGGCCCGCGTCGCGAGCCAGCGCAGCGAGATCGTCGAGCGTCATGTACCCGATCGCGCAGCGGCGATATCGAGTTCCTCCGCGAGCGCGGCGCGCGCTTCGGCGCCGAACGCGCCGTTGGCGAGCGCCAATGCCGCTGAGGCGCGGAGATAACCGATCTTGTCGCCACAGTCGTAGACGCGCCCCTGAAATTCAACGCCATGGAACCGCTGGCTTTTCATCAGCTTTTGCATGCCGTCCGTGAGCTGGATTTCACCGCCCGCGCCGCGTTCCTGCGTAGCGAGGATATCGAAGATCGCCGGCTGCAGGATGTAGCGACCGTTGATGTAGAGGTTCGATGGCGCTGAACCCGCCGGGGGCTTTTCGACCATGCCGACGATTTCGAAGCCTGGCGTCTTCTCCACGCCGACGGCGACGATGCCGTACTGGTGCGCAAATTCCGGCGCGACAGCGCTGACGCCAATCACGTTGCCGCCGTGCGCGCCGTGCGCATGTATCATGGCTTGGAGGCATCCCGTCGCTCCGGCGTCGGGAACCATAATCATGTCCGGCAGCAGCAGGGCGAACGGCTCATCGCCAATGATGTCGCGCGCGCACCATACGGCGTGGCCCAACCCTTTCGGCGCCTGTTGCCGCACGAAGCTGGCTGCGCCCGCATCGAGACGTGTCGGTTTCAGGTCTTCAAGCTGCGCGGTCTTGTTTTTCAGGCGCAGGGATTCCTCAAGCTCGAACGCGACATCGAAGTAATCCTCGATCGCGCCCTTGTTGCGGCCTGTGACGAAAACGATGTGCTCGATGCCCGCCGCACGCGCCTCGTCCACCACATACTGGATCGCGGGACGGTCGAAGACGGCAAGCATTTCCTTCGGCACGGCCTTCGTAGCCGGCAGGACTCGTGTGCCGAACCCGGCGACTGGCAGGATGGCTTTGCGAATCTTGGCGCCCATGCGAATACCTTGCCTTGCGTCAACAGCCGATGTCGTCTTGTGTTTCAGGGTCGTCTTGTGTTTCAGGGTCGTCCTGTGTTTCAGGGTCGTCCTGTGTTTCGGGAACGAGTGGCGACGGAACGCCTTTACGCAAGTCTCAAAACCCGCCACCCTTGGACCACGATGTCTTCACAACGTCCAGCCGTCCAGATGTCGCTGCCATTCACCGAAGTGCGCCGTTGGCTGTTCGCCGATGCCCTGCCGCTGTGGGCTGACTCTGGTCTCGACCGGGAAAACGGCGGGTTCCACGAAACGCTCGATTTTTCGGGCGCGCCGGGGCGTTCCAGAATGAAACGTGTGCGCGTCGCCGCCCGGCAGATTTACGTTTACTCGCACGCGGGCTTGCTCGGCTTTGGCGACGGCGCGCGGATCGCCGAACATGGCATGCGCTTCCTGATTTCCAATGCCTGGCGGGGCGAGGAGGGCTGGGCGCGCACGCTGACGCCCGACGGTGCTGTGCACGATCCGACTCCTGACCTTTATGATCAGGCGTTTGTGCTGTTCGCACTGGCGTGGCGCTTTCGGGCGGCGGGAGACGAGGAAGCACGGCGCTTTGCGGCGCGAACGCTCGACGTGATCCACACGCGATTCAGGCACCCGGACGGACAAGGCTTCGTCAACGCCTTGCCGCACGAAGGGCCGCGTCAGCAGAACCCGCACATGCACTTGCTCGAAGCCTGCCTCGCGGCCTATGAGGCATTTGGCGATGCGCGCTACGCAGCGCTGGCTGAGGAACTGACCGGGCTCTTCACCCTTAGACTATTCGACCCATTGAGCGGTACGCTCGCGGAGTTCTTCAACGAGGACTGGTCGCGTGCGCCCGGTGAAGCGGGCCGACGCGTGGAGCCTGGGCACCACTTCGAGTGGGCGTGGATTCTGAATGAAAAGCAGCGCCTGCTCGGCGGCGAGATGACGCCATTCGTGCAGCAGCTCATAGCGTTCGCGGAACAACGCGGCATCTCGGCCGCGGGCTTTGCGGTTGATGCGCTGCGTGATGATGGCGTTGTTCTCGAGGGCGGTTCGCGCACATGGCCGAACACCGAACGCATCAAGGGTCACCTCGCGTTGTTCGAATGCGCGGGCACAGATCCGCGTTCGCCGGTTTCAAAGGCTGCGCGCCTGTTGCTTGATCGTTATTTCGACGTACCCGTGCGTGGCGGCTGGATGGACCGTTTCGACGCGGTGGGTAATGGCGTCGCCAAGGACATGCCTGCATCGACATTCTACCACGTGTTTCTGGCCTTCGCGGAGCTGTTGCGTCTTGAGCCACAGCTCGCGGCGCTCACTCCACGGTGACGGATTTCGCCAGATTGCGCGGCTGATCGACGTCCGTGCCTTTGGAAACCGCCACATGGTACGCCAGCAGCTGGATCGGCGCTGCGAACACGATTGGCGCAAAGAAGCCGTGACAGGTCGGCGCCTCGACTGTCGCCCACGGCGTGTCGCCAGCCGCATTCAATCCGGCGGCGTCAGAGATCAGCAGCACCTTGCCGCCGCGCGCAGCAACTTCCTGCAAGTTGGACAGCGCTTTCTCGAAGATCGCATCGTGCGGCGCGATCATCACGACGGGCGTGTATTCATCCACGAGCGCGATCGGCCCGTGCTTGAGCTCACCTGAAGCAAATCCCTCAGCATGAATGTAGCTGATTTCCTTGAGCTTCAGCGCCGCTTCAAGTGCGAGCGGGAAAAAGCTGTCACGGCCGAGGTAAATCGCGCTGCGCGCCTCCGCCAGTTTCTGCGCAAGAGCAATGATCTGATGTTCGGACTTGCTCGCTTCTGCGATGAGCCGCGGCGTTTCCAGAAGCGCGCCGGTCAGTGCTATCTCATCCTCACGGGTGAGCGCCCCGCGCTGCCGGCCCGCGAGAATGACGAGCGCTGCGAGTGTAGTAAGCTGTGCAGTGAAGGCCTTCGTCGAGGCGACGCCGATCTCGGGGCCTGCGAGCGTCGGCAGGTTGACGTCGCATTCGCGCGCCATGGATGACGAGGGCACGTTGACCACGCCGAGTGTTGTAACGCCCGCCCGCGTGCAAAGGCGCAGTGCGGCGAGCGTGTCGGCGGTTTCGCCCGATTGCGAAATGACGAGTGCCGCGTCGCCTTTTTCGATGACCGGATCGCGGTATCGGTATTCGGATGCCACCTCGCATTCGACGGGGAGCTTTGCGTAACGCTCGAACCAGTACTTCGCGATGCGGCCGGCGTAGTGTGCGGTGCCGCATGCGATGATGTGCAACCGGCGCATGCCTGTGAAATCGACCCGCCGACCTTCCGGGAGCTCTACAGCCTGATGAAGCGGGTTCACGTAAAGCGCGACGGTACGACCGATCGACTCCGGTTGCTCGAAGATTTCCTTCTGCATGAAGTGGCGATAGTTGCCCTTCTCGATGGCGCCGGAGATGGCGGGTACGTCCTTCACTGACCGCGTGACGCGCTTGCCAGCGGCATCGGTGACGTCGGCGCCCGCGCGGCGCAGTTCGACCACGTCGCCTTCTTCCAGATACATGATGCGGCTCGTGAACGGCGCAACAGCGATCGCGTCGGAACCGAGGAAAACCTCGCCGTCGCCGAAGCCGGCGACAAGGGGGCTTCCGCGTCTTGCGCCGACGAGGAGATCGTCCTGCCCTTCAAAGAGCGCTGCAATCGCGTAGGCGCCACGCATGCGAGCGACAGCGTCGCGCATGGCGTCGCCCGGTGAGCGTCCGCGCTTCACGCCGTCGGCGATTAGGGCCGCGATGACTTCGCTGTCGGTCTCGGACTCAAAGTGGAAGCCTGCATCCTGCAACTCGGCGCGCAGGTCGCGGAAGTTCTCGATGATGCCGTTGTGGACGATGGCGACGGGTCCGGCCTTATGTGGGTGGGCGTTGATCTCGTTTGGCGCGCCGTGTGTCGCCCAGCGGGTGTGACCGATGCCGTTGACGCCCTTCAAGGACGTCTCGACAAGCGCAGCTTCCAGATTGCGGATTTTCCCCGGCGCCCGGCGGCGCTCGATTTTGCCGCCTTCCAGAGTGGCGACGCCGGCAGAATCGTAACCGCGATACTCAAGTCGCTTGAGCGCTTCCACGAGCCGGGGCGCGGCGGGCGCGGCGCCAAGAATGCCGATGATTCCGCACATGCGAGTGATCCTGAACTGTCGGCGTTTCATGCCGTCGCTGGGGGCATTTGGCCAATGAATTGATCTTGCCGACTGCGACAGGTGTTTGCCGTCGCAGCACTGCCTTGCGAGGCTTGGAAAACCTGTGCGCGACCCGCTACATAGCCGCAGACAGGCAAAGGGCGAGGCCGGACATGGAACGCGGCTACTTCGGGACGGATGGCATCCGTGGCACGGCCAACCGCTTTCCCATGACGCCGGAAGTGGCGCTGCGCGTCGGCATGGCCGCCGGCAAGCGCTATCGCAACGGCGGGGACCGCCGACACTCCGTGGTGATCGGCAAGGATACGCGGCTTTCCGGCTACATGATCGAGCCGGCGCTCGTGGCGGGGTTCACCGCGGTTGGGATGGACGTGGTCTTGTTTGGTCCGCTGCCCACGCCCGCGGTGGCGATGCTGACGCGTTCACTGCGCGCCGACCTGGGGGTGATGATCTCGGCCTCGCACAATAAATATACCGACAACGGCATCAAGCTCTTCGGGCCGGACGGCTACAAGCTCTCCGACGTCACCGAAGCCGAGATCGAGATGATCATGGGCCTGCCTCTGGACGAAGGTCTGGCGGGCGGGGCAGAACTCGGTCGCGCCAAGCGCATCGACGACAGCCAGGCGCGCTACATCGAAATCGTCAAGTCGACTTTCCCACGCGGCCTTCGCCTTTCGGGCATGCGCATCGTCGTCGATTGCGCGAACGGCGCCGCTTACAAGGTCGCGCCTGAGGCGCTTTTCGAACTCGGCGCGGAAGTAATCAGCATTGGTGTTGAGCCGAACGGCTGCAACATCAATCAGGAAGTGGGCTCCACGGACACGCGCGCCTTGAAAGAAGCAGTGCTTAAATACCGCGCCGATCTCGGTATCGCGCTCGACGGCGATGCTGACCGGGTGGTGCTCCTGGACGAACGCGGCGCGACCATCGATGGCGACCAGCTCATGGCGCTGGTGGCGACAACGTTCAAGAAGGCGGGCGCGCTGACGCAGCCGGGCATCGTCGCGACAGTGATGAGCAATCTGGGTCTCGAGCGGTATCTGAAGAAGCTCGATCTCACGATGGAACGTGCGAAGGTCGGTGATCGCTACGTCGTCGAAGCCATGCGGGCGAAAGGATACAATGTGGGCGGCGAACAGTCGGGCCACATCATCCTGTCTGACTTCTGCACCACGGGGGACGGCCTTATCGCTGCGCTGCAGGTGCTTGCGGTGCTTGTGCAGGAGGGCAAGCCTGTTTCCGAGGTCTGCCATCTCTTCGAGCCCGCGCCGCAGGTGCTGGAAAATGTGCGTATCGAGGCGGGCTCAAAGCCTCTTGAGGCTGACGCGGTAAAGGCCGCAATCAAGGCTGCTCAGAAGCGCCTCGGATCACAGGGCCGCATTCTTGTGCGTCCCTCGGGCACTGAGCCGCTCGTGCGAGTCATGGCGGAGGGCGATGATGAAGGCCTTGTGCGGGAGGCGGTGGGCGACATCGTCCTCGCGGTGCAGAAAGCCACAATAGCCGCCTAGAGAAAGTTGTCGCGGCCTGCGGCTTTTAGAGCTTCGACGACTGATTTCACGTCCTGCGAACGCTCGCGCGGTAGGATGACGACGGCATCGGCGGTTTCCACCACGACGAGATCATGCACGCCGACGAGCGCAACGAGACGGCTGCCCGCGCGGACGTAGGAGCCTGTTGAATCGATGGAGAGCACGTCGCCGATGACGACATTGTCGGCGCCCTCGGCCGCAATCTGGTGCAGCGCCGCCCAGGAGCCCACGTCATTCCAGGCCATGTCGACTGGCACCACGGCCGCGCGGTCGGTTTTTTCGGCGACGGCATAGTCGATAGAGTTGGACGGAGACTTCGCCCATGCGGCTGCGTCGAGGAAACGTACGTCGCCTTCGCTGTGGCCGCCGTCCCAGGCGGCTTGCGCATGTGTGAGCATGTCGGGCGCAAGGCGCTTCAGCTCCTGCAGATAGAAGCGCGCACGAAACATGTAGATGCCGGCGTTCCAGTAATTGCCGCCAGCGTCGAGAAGCACTTTTGCGGCGTCAAGTTTCGGCTTTTCCACAAACCGCGCGACGGCGAAGCCCGGTCCGAGCTTTTCACCTGCGGTAATGTAGCCATAGCCCGTGTGCGGTTCGCTCGGCTGGATGCCGAACGTCACGATGCGGTCGTCGGCGGCGAGCTCGGCGCCTGCTGCGACGGCGGCGGCGAAGGCGGCGAGATTACCGACATGGTGGTCGGACGGCAGCATGAGCACGATGGCGTCGGCGTCCACATCAAGTGCGGCGAACGCTGCAAGCGCAGCTGCGGGCGCGGTGTTCTTGCCCTCCGGCTCGAGCACGATGCGCGCGCCGAGCATGCCAGCTTTCGATGCCTCTTCGCGCGCAAGCTGACGCATCGATTCACCCGCGATCAGCACAGCGCCCTGCGATCCTGGTGCGCTTGCGCCGCGCAGGAGCGTCTCGACAAGAAGCGAACGCTCCGTGGTGAGCGGGTGGAATTGCTTAGGGCGTGAGGTGCGCGAGAGCGGCCAAAGGCGCGTGCCGACGCCACCGCAAAGAACTGCCGGAACGATAACGCTCATGGATTCAGGCTCACGATGTGCGGGTTCAAGGGCGACCGATGCTGACATAAGTGAACCCGCGCTCGCGCATCTCGTCGGGCTTGTAAACATTGCGCAGGTCAATGACGACGGGCGCTTTCAGGAGGTCTTTCACGCGCTTCAGATCGAGCGCGCGGAACTGGTCCCATTCGGTGACAATGGCGACCGCGTCGGCATCCTTGACGCAATCGTACGGACCGCTGGCGAACTGGACATCCCTCAAGAGGCGCGCGGCTTCGTCCATGCTTTCGGGGTCGAAGGCGCGGATCCTGGCGCCGGCCTTTTGCAGTGCGGGCACAATGTCGAGGGCGGGGGCATCGCGCATGTCGTCGGTGTTCGGCTTGAAGGCGAGGCCGAGCATGGCGATCGTCTTGCCCTGCACGTTGCCGCCGACGGCGTCGACGATCCGCTGCGCCATCGCGGCCTTGCGGTCGTCGTTGATGGCGACTGTGGTCTCGATGAGCTTCACCGGCGCGCCGTATTCCTGCGCTGTGCGCACGAGCGCGATCGTGTCCTTCGGAAAGCATGAGCCACCGTAGCCTGGCCCTGCGTTAAGGAACTTCGAGCCGATGCGGTTGTCGAGGCCGATACCGCGCGCAACCTGCTGCACATCCGCGCCGACCTTTTCGCAAAGATCGGCCATCTCGTTGATGAAGGTGATCTTCATCGCGAGGAACGCGTTTGCGGCGTACTTAATGAGCTCCGACGTGCGCCGCTCGGTGAAGACGATCGGCGTTTCGTTCAGATAGAGCGGGCGATAGAGTTCCTCGATCACCTTGCGCGCACGGGCATCTTCGGCGCCGCCTACGACGACCCGATCCGGGCGTTTGAAATCGTTGATCGCCGCGCCTTCGCGCAGAAACTCGGGGTTCGAGACGACGGCGAATTCCGCATCGGGACGGCGCGCGCGGATGCGCTCTTCCACCTCATCGCCGGTGCCCACCGGCACCGTCGACTTGGTGACGACCACTGTATAGCCCTGCATGAGATCGGCGATCTCCTCGGCGGCGGCGAACACGTAAGAGAGGTCGGCGTGGCCATCCCCGCGTCGTGATGGCGTGCCGACGGCGATGAACACGGCGTCGGCGTTGCCGATCGCGTCCGATGCATCCGTGGAGAACGAGAGCCGCCCCTCCCGCACGTTTTGCGCGACGAGTTCTTCCAGGCCCGGTTCATAGATGGGCATCTTGCCGTCGAGCAGAAGGGCGATCTTCTTCTCGTCCTTGTCCACGCAAACAACGTCGTGACCGAAGTCCGCAAAGCAGACGCCGGAGACGAGGCCCACATAGCCGGCGCCGATCATCGTCACGCGCATGGCGGTTAGATCTCCTGGTTGTAAGCGCCGACTTCAGCATGCCGTCCGAGACGTGGCTTGACTTCCTCGCGGAAGAGGACGCGCATGTCATCGTCGCTTTTCATGCTTTCAACGACGACGACGAGTTCAGGCTTGTTTGACGAAGCCCGCACCAGCACCCACGAGCCATCTTCCAGTGTCACGCGCGCGCCGTTGACAGTGTTCACGTCGCGGATCGCGCGGCCGGCGATCTTGCCGCCATCCTTGGCGAGCTTCTCGTATTCGGCCACGACCTGATCGACGATGCCGTACTTCTTCTCGTCGTCGCAGTGCGGCGACATGGTCATCGACGTGAATGACACCGGCAGCGCCTTGCGCAGGTCGGAGACCTTCTTGCCGGGATTGCGATCCAACATGGCGAGAATGGCTATGCCGGCGACCAGGCCATCGTCGTAGCCGTAGCCGATCGGGTCGCGGAAGAAGAAGTGACCAGACTTTTCGAAACCCGCCACGGCCTTGAGCTCCGTGGTGCGGCGCTTGATGTAGGAGTGGCCGGTCTTCCAGTAGTCCACCTTCGCGCCATTGGCCTGCAGCACCGGATCGACCGCGTAGAGGCCGGTCGACTTCACATCGACGACGAACGTCGCGTTCGGGATCTGGGCTGACAGATCGCGCGCCAGCATGAGACCGACCTTGTCGGCGAAGATTTCCTCGCCCTCGTCGTCGACCACGCCGCAGCGGTCGCCGTCGCCGTCGAAGCCGAGCGCGAGTTCCGCGCCATGCTTGCGCACGGCATCCGCCATCGCGTGCAGCATTTCGGCGTCCTCGGGGTTGGCGTTGTAGTTGGGGAAGCGCCAGTCGAGATCGCAATCGACCTCGATGACGTCCGCACCAACGCGGCGCAGGGCTT
>Ga0247843_1001942_pt1 | contig 39508 bp, 25 predicted proteins | sample LaCruzMarch2017__FD_192420 | JGI IMG/M metagenome (GOLD analysis project Ga0247843, IMG submission 192420) | Freshwater microbial communities from meromictic Lake La Cruz, Castile-La Mancha, Spain - LaCruzMarch2017_8m | ecosystem: Environmental > Aquatic > Freshwater > Lake | place: Spain...
AAGAAATTGACGAGCTCATCTCTTTGCTTTATCATTTCAGAACATACATAAAAATGCCGTTGCTGGTTTTTTCAAATGAGGTAGTGCCAGCAAGATTCAAGGATGGAAAACTTGAATATGAAAGTACAGGAGGAACGAGCATCGGGCCTGTATTTGACCACCTGCGGCAAAATAACATTAAAAAAAGCCTAATCGTCTCTGATGGCTATGTGGAAAAAATAGACGATTTTATGTTGAGGAATTTACGACGGGAAAATATAAATATGCTTGTAAGTGCGAATGGTAATCCGCAGAAATTTATGGAGATGAAAATTCCTTACCTGCAGCTGGAAAAATTGTGAACCTAATTTATTAAAGCCTAATAACATTATGAAAAGATATTCAGAAACAGTATTAAACGGTCACCCAGACAAATTCTGCGACCTACTTGCCGACCGGATAATTAGGTACGCTTACAAGACAGATCCAGAGGCGTATGCACAGATTGAAATTGCAGTATGGTCCGACCATTTGTTCCTAAACGGAGCAGTTGTTACCAGAAAGAAACCTGATCTGGATATCAGGGAAATCGTAAATGAGCTTGGTAACGAAATAGGTTACACAGAAAAAAATCATATTGATGTGAGGAAATATGATATTATTGATAAAATCTGCTGGCTCACAGAATCTCCTAAATCGTGGACCCACTTTGTGAATGACCAATCGATCATTACCGGATATGCAGGGTATGATTCGAAAACAAATTTCCTTCCACCAGAACATTATGCCGCCTGGTATTTCAGAGAGCAGGTGATTAAAGAGTTAAAATGTGGTCCGTTAAATGGACACGGACCCGATGGCAAAGTCCTTTTAGTAATGGATGAGAATAATAATGACTGGACCATCAAAACCTTGTTGCTTACCTTACAGCAGAAAGAAGGATATTCTTTTACAGACTTCACCATTGAATGCAACCAGGTTCTTCAACATGCTTTTATACAATTGCAAAACACAGACCGTCGCTGGATAGGAAACTGGAAGGACATAAATGTACTGGTGAACCCGAACGGACCATTTGAACATGGAGGCAGTGATAGTGATAACGGGCAGACAGGGAGAAAATTGGTCATGGACTTTTATGGTCCGCGAATTCCCATCGGAGGAGGTGCATTGTATGGAAAAGACCTATCGCACATCGACCGCCTCGGCGCATTCGCAGCGAGAAAATATGCCATAGAATTGATGGCACATGGCACTTCCGAAGCATTTGTTTCCGTTTGTTATGCTCCAGGCATGGACACTCCGCTGGATGTTATCATCTCATCGGATGTAAAACCTCATAAAGATCCTTACCAATTTTTTAAATTCGATGAAATGCACCAACTTTTTCAAGGTAAAAACCTGCTGGATTATGATTTGGACAGACTGGGAACTTTTTACAATTCGGATTTGAGGTTTAACTTTTAATTGAAATTTTTATTATATAATTACTTTTTTTACAAATAAAAATAGTATATTTGCAGACGAATTTTTTTTACCTCTAAAAGGCCTATCCACTGCCAGGAAGGGTATTGCAAAAATGAATTAACTTTTAACACAATTTTTTTATATATTTATGAACCACTAAAATAGGTTAAATATGAGCATAAAAATTATACATACTGCTGATAATCATATAGGAATATCTTACAACTCCCTTTCAGAAGCCAAAGCTAAATTAGTTAAAGAACGATTAGAAGCTTTAAAAAGAATTGTCGAAAAAGGAAACAAAGAATTGGCAGATTATTTAGTTATTGCTGGCGATTTATTTGACGTAACCAAATATGATAAAAATAGGACCACTGATGTAATAGATATTTTAAATTCATTCCAAGGGAAAGTTTTTATCGTTCCAGGAAACCATGACTTCTACCAAGAGGGAGAAAACAGTTTGTGGTATGAATTCAAAACCAAAACGAATAATGATAAAATAATAGTTTTAGATAAATATGAGGTTTTTGAAGATACAATCGAAGGTCAGGAAGTGAGATTTTACCCGGCAGCTTGTAAAACCTTGCACTCCAATGAAAATACAATTGGATGGATTAAGGAAATTGAAAAACCAAATAATGCCATTCATATTGGTATTGCACACGGAAATGTTGTTGGCCTTGGCAGAGATGAAGATGGAAAATATTTTAATATGGACCCTGCTGAGTTACTCAATGCTGGGGTAGATTTCTGGTTATTGGGCCACATTCATGTTCCTTATCCCACACAAGATTTAGTGACAAATAATCCAGGTTACTTTATGAGCGGCACCCATGTGCCTGATACATGGAAATCAACTAATATGGGAAACGCCTGGATAATAGAAATAGACGGTGAAAAAAATGTAAAAGCCGATAAATTTCAACCCTCTAAATTTTGTTTTAAGGTCATTAAAACGGTATTAGAATCAGAGATAGATATTGAATCCCTTAGGAGAGATTTAACAAATTGCGACTATGAAAATATAGCATTAAGACTTGATTTAACAGGAACTTTAACGGCTAAAAATCTTGAGTTACTCGATGAATTATTAAATGAATGGACTGAAAAGACTAAAGGTTTTATTTATTTTGACGATTTTAAAAATATTAAACAGAAAATTGACCAGGATGTAATTGACGAAAAATTCACCAATGGTTCTTTGCCACACATTTTATTATCAGAGTTATTATCAGAAGACGCTGATGGTTTAAGTACACAAAAAGCATTTGAGATAATCAACGAAACAAAATCTAAAAATTAAACACATATCAATGCGACTCATTAATTTAATCTTAAATCCATTTGCTGGTAGCTTAAATAAATCCTATGATTTTGAGAGGGGAATAAATGTGATATATGGACATAATGAAGCTGGCAAATCCACCATTATGAATGCCTTATTATTGGTATTGTTAACACGTACGGACTTGCAACAGAGAGATTTTAACAACCAAATTAAAAGGTATATCCCCATTGGAGGTGACACCATAAATATTGAACTTTATTTTGAAGTTAATGGAACCGAATATGAGTTAAAAAAATCTTGGGGTATCAATAATTCCAGTTCCCTGAGTATTTTAGGACAGCCTGCAACTAATGATCCAAATATAGTACAGGAGAAACTATTTAAGTTATTGAATTTAAACAAAGCAACGGTAAGGGAAATTATTTTCACTACTCAAGCCAAAATTGCATCAACAATAGAAGGCATATCTAAAGATGCTGAAATAACAAATAGCTTAGATCAGATTCTAAGAGAAGCCATATTAAATACAGGAGGAATAAACCCGGAAAGTCTTAAACAAAATTTAAAAACCAAATTTGACAAAATTACAAATAACTGGGTATTGGAGAAAGATCAGCCACATATAAGTGCTGATAATAAAGGATCCTATCAAAATAGATGGTTAAAGAATGTAGGTGAAATTTTGGAAATTGCTTACCATTTGTTTGATAAAGAAAAAGAACTCGAAAAAAGATTGGAATTTGATACAAACTATTCTTCGAATGTAAATGAGTTGAATCAAATAAATGAAAAAGTTAAACCTGACGAACAATATATAAGCGAAAATAAACATATCGCTGATAGTCTTATAAATAGAGTTAAAATAGAACATAAGCTTGACGCAATCCAAAAAGAAATTAACTTATTACAGGATATTTCGAAAAATTGGAATGAGATAAATGGGAAAGTGCCAGCGATGACTGATACGCTGAATATAAATAAAGCCAGATTTGAAAATTTAAAGCAAGAGCTCGACAATGCCAGACTATCTCAAGATGCTCCCTTTAAAATAAATCGTTTTAGGCATATTCAAAATTTAAAGACGCAGTTGGAAGATGCACAATTGAAATTTGCTGATGTCAAAGTAATCAAAGATGAAGCAATTTCTCCCATAAAATTAATTCATGAAAAACTTGAAAAAGCAAAAAACACTTTACATGGTTTAGAAACTGCACAAAAATTTCAGATTGATATAAAACCAAGGAATAACATTGAAGTTGAAATTAAGCAAACAGATAATGAGGTTGAAAAATTAAATCTTCTTCAAGAACAGGTTTTTACCCTTGAAGTTAACAAAGGATTTATTATCTCCACTTCAGAGCTTACCATTGAGGTTAAGTCTTTAACAGATCAAATACAAACAATAACAGGACAAATTTCAGATTTGAATAACCAAATTAATGAGTTTTTAACCAATTATGATGTTGAAAATTATGATCATTTGCTTGTTTTGAATAAAAAGTATAAAGATGCCTACAACTCCTGGAATGATGCGAAAAAATCTTTCGAAAATGCCATTTTGGAAGACAACTTTGATGCGTTGATGCAAGAAACAAATATTCTTAAAAATTTACCCCGAACAAGGGACGTAAATGTATTACAAGTGGAATATGATGAATTAAATCTAACAATAGGAGCTGCATTAGATTCCATAATTACTTTTAATGAAAAAATTGATACTTATAAAAATAATTATGAATCACTTGAAAATATTGAAGAAAAAAAACAAGAGTTAAATATTAAAAAAAGAGATGCCATCTTAGAATTAAATAATTTACCAGATATACCTGAAGGATTTAACACAACAGAGTTTGAAAATTGCAAACTTCGTTTAAAGGAAAATAAAGAAATTTTTCATAGCCTAGAACTTAAAATCGCCGGTTTAGAAGTCCCTTCGCCTCAAAATACTGCTTCAGAGTTACAAGACGAAATTGAATTATTGAAGAGGAAAAAAAATCAGAAAGTGGAGGAGGCAAAAGCATTAAAAAAAGTATTGGATAAATTAGCTGATATTATGATGCGAGGCACTGATAAACCATATCAACCCTTCGCAAACAAACTATGTGAGTACTTAATCAGATTGTCTGGTGGGAAATATGAAATTTCTGATAATGGAATGATGACCCCTGTGGAAATCAAGAAAATAGATTCCAACCTGTCGCTTCCAATAAACATGTTATCTCAAGGAACTTCCGGAATATTGGGTTTGGCTTTAAGGTTAGCTATGGCCGATTATTTCCTTAATGGTTATGGCTTTTTGGCCTTTGACGATCCTATGGTAGATTTTGATCAAAACCGCCAAGTATATGCGGCAGCATGTTTAAATGAATATTCAATGGAAAAACAGGTATTAATTTTTACCTGCCATTACTATCATGCAGAACAATTGGGCGGAAAATTAATCAATTTAAATTAATTTAGGGCATACTAATAACTAGCTGTCCTAAGAATGGGGAGTATCTTAGCTTAGCGATATAGAGCATTCCGAAAAATTGGGAGTATTATAGTCAAAACAAACACAAAACGATATGAACGAAATAAAAAAAGTTGAACTTGCTGATATTGATTTTCTAGTTGATTTAATCAAAAAAATCTATTTCATTTTATTCTTTAACAAATATCCAGGAGATTCGTTTGATAAAATTTTTGAAAGAGTGAGGCGATTTACAAATAAATATTTTTCCTATAATGTTTTACGTGAGAATATTTTAAGCCATAACTCAGATTTCTATTTCCTAATAAATCGTTTGCCAATTGGCTTTTGTAAGATTAATAGAAATAAAAACCATTTTTCCAGTTCTAATTATAATGATAGACCAATTGACCGGAATGGATTTCTTACAACGATTATCAGTAATAATCACGCAAATAATGAGGTAGCTGAAATAGAGTTTTTAGGAACTTTATCTAATATACATAATGTTGAAGCTGATTTTTATAATTTAGTTTTTAACATGTTGAGAGCTAAGGGTTATAAACTTGTTTGGACAGGTGTAGATGAAGATGACAAGTATTATATGGGTGAGCAAAATTTACTAAATTTGCATAATGGGTATATATTTAAGTTTTTACACTTGGAACAAGTAACAGGATTATATAGTGTAAATAAAAGGGTCTTTTTGTATGAAGAAATTTCGGAAAAACAATATATTAATGAACGATTTCCGGCATTTTCAGTAGATTGGATATTAGTTAAAACTCTTTAATCTTTTTTCTTGAGACTAAGATTCTACGATTATTCCTAGGGAGTAATTCAGACATAGTTAATATTCCGTAAATGCTAAACCTGTCCCCAACGATGATTAGTTATTATCTCACAAGCGCCAACTTCCACTCAATAATAATAATTTCGTTACAGGATTTAATTTCATGTGTTTGTTAGTATGAGCTTACTTACAATATTTTTAGTAAAAAAAGTTTAAATATTTTACTGATTTTTATACTTCCATTATATTTTATTTGTAACTTAGATTTGGAGTTTTAACCAGTACCTGGAATAAAGTATTAAAAATAAATTATTCTTAACTTAGTAAAATTGGTTTCTGATTAAAAAACTACTTTTGTTTTGACGAAATAATAATCATGGATTAATTTAATTTTCAATTAAAATGTCATAATTTAAGCCTGAATGATTGACTATTCAAAATGCAAAACTGTATCAGCTATACCTGAAGCGTCATCAATGATTGAGAGTTTTAGGGCAATTGGTTACAACATAGAAACAGCCATAGCAGATGTTATTGATAACTCCATTTCTGCAAATGCAAAAAATATTTGGGTAAGTTTTGATTGGAAGGGTTATCAAACATCGATAGCCATCAAAGATGATGGATTTGGAATGAATGATACTGAGCTAATTCAAGCCATGAGACCTGGTAGTAGAAATCCATTGCAAGAACGAAATAAAAATGATTTGGGCCGTTTTGGCCTTGGTCTTAAAACTGCTTCTTTTTCACAAGCCAGAAAATTAACAGTAATCAGTAAAAAAATAGATTATAAATCTGTCTACTGGACCTGGGATTTGGATTTTGTAAACAAAACAGGTAATTGGGATTTAATTAGATATTTACCTGATGAAACTCTGGAAACAGAGATTTCAAAACTTGTATCTGGGACAATTATTGTTTGGAATGATATTGACAGAGTTGTTAAAGATTTTAACCAAGACGACAGCAAAGCCGAATTCAAGTTTAATCAAACAATGGAACAAGTGAAAAAGCATATAGCAATGGTATTTCACAAATTCATTGAGCAAGGTAAAATCAATATTTTTTTTCAAGATAAAAAGGTTAATGCTTGGAATCCTTTTCTTATTAATGAAAAAGCTACACAAGAATTTCCACCTGAAAAAATACAAAATGGTAAGGTTAAAATAGAGGGATTTGTATTACCACATAAATCGAAGATTACAGAAGAAACATATAAAAATGCAGAAGGGGTAAAAGGCTGGAACGAACAACAAGGTTTTTACATTTATAGGAATGAACGTTTACTTCTAGATGGAGATTGGTTGGGTCTTTTTAGGAAGGAAGAACATTATAAATTAGCCAGAATACAAATTGAATTGCCCAATACACTTGATGAATCTTGGCAAATTGATATAAAAAAATCTATTGCACGACCGCCTTTAGTTTTTCGTGAGCAAATTAGAGCCTACGCATTAAAAGTGCGACAACAAGCCGTAGAGGTTTATCGCCACAAAGGAAAAGGAGTGAAACAAATTGCGGGACAAAAATTTGTCCCGCTTTGGGTTGATCACAAACGTGGGGATAAATGGTTTTACAAAATCAATCGTGAAAATCCGATATTGACAAAAATAAAAGAACAAGCTAAAAATAATTCTGACAAAGCTATTGAAATGCTTTTGCGATTTATTGAAGAAACAATACCTTCAAAATCAATTTACATAAAAGAAAGTGAACAGCCTGAATTACAAGGTACTCCTTTTGAAGATACAAATCACGAAATAATCAGAGCCACAATGCAATCAATGTACTCCAGTTTGATTAAGCAAGGAAAAACAGATGAAGAAGCAAAAGCGATTATTTCAAATATAGAGCCGTTCAATAATTTCAATCACTTTCTTGAATTTCTGAAATAATACTTATGATACAACAAGCAATTAAAACTATCCGAACTCTATTACCAACGACAGGTTCAGTTACCAAGCAAGAAATTGAACAGGCAGTTGACTTTGCTTTAATGATGCCTATTTACAAAGAACTTGATCGTGATTATTTGATTCGTGTATTTGAATCGTTGTACAATATCAGAATGGACGATTTCCGAATAATTGAAAATGAAGAAAGGCGAACCCCTTGGATTGGAAATGCAAAAGCAAATATTACCTGGAGTTTTTGGAACAGATACAGAGATTATTTACAAATTGAAAAAAACTATTCTGATACTGTATTAAATCAAATTGACAAACTCACAGACAGAACACTTGACGGGCTTTTCAATCCTGCTGAAAAAATCATAGTTGGCAAAAAAGGATTAGTAGTTGGTCAGGTTCAATCAGGTAAAACATCAAACTATACAGGTTTAATTTGTAAAGCGGCTGACTCTGGATATAAATTGATTATTGTTTTAGCTGGTATTCACAACAATTTAAGAAGTCAGACACAGCTTCGTTTAGACGAAGGATTTTTAGGTTTTGACACTCAACATCAAAGAGCTTACAATGAAAATGGAGCTGTTATTGGAGTTGGAAAAATAAATCAAACAGGGGTTGCACATTCGCTTACTTCAAGTCTTGACAATGGAGATTTTGCTACAAAAGTAGCTGATTCAATGGGTGGCTTTAGTTTCAATACTGCCGAGCCTATTATTGCAGTAGTAAAGAAAAATTCAAAAGTTTTAGAGCGTTTACATAATTGGTTGAGTGCAAAAGCAGAAATTTTGCCAAACGGCACTAAAAAAATAAGAAGCAAATCATTGTTGCTAATTGATGATGAAGCAGACAATGCCTCAATCAACACAAATAAGGATGAAGATACTGCAACAAGAATAAATCAGCATATCAAAAACATTCTGAATTTGTGTGAAAGAAGTGGATATGTTGGCTACACAGCAACACCATTTGCAAATATCTTTATTCCGATTAAAGAGGATGACTTATTTCCAAGAGACTTTATCATCAACATTCCAGCACCTAGTAACTATATCGGACCAGAAAAAGTTTTTGGAATTGAAGTTTTAGAAGATGATAACGATGAAAACGATTCCGTTTTACCAATTGTAAACCGTGTTGATGATTATAGAGATTCTATACCAAATGGACACAAAATAGATGACCAATTCCCAACTAAACTTCCAGCTTCTCTCAAAACAGCAATAAAGTGCTTCATTTTAACTTGTGCAATTAGAAAATTGAGAGGACAAGAGAAAGTGCACAATTCAATGCTTGTTCACGTTAGCCGATATACACGCTGGCAAAAACAAATCAAAAAATTAGTTGAAAACACTTATAATAGTTATCGTTTAGGAATTGAATTTAATAGTTCATCTGTCTTAAACGAACTTAAAAAAACTTTTGAAGAAGACCACGAATACAATATTTCACACGCTGGCGAAACAATAACAGAACGATATAAAAGTTATAAAACAGTTTCGCAAATGATACTTGATACAATGCCTAATGTTGATTCGCAAGTAAGCGTTCACACATGGGAAGAAGTGCTTCCGAATTTACATAGCGCAACTGCAAAAATTCAAGTTCGAGAAATTAACGGTGGTTCTGGAGATGCATTGAATTATTTTGACCACAAAGATGGGCTTTCAGTTATTGCTGTTGGTGGCGACAAACTTTCAAGAGGTTTAACTTTAGAAGGATTATCCGTAAGCTATTATTTACGTGCTTCAAGAATGTACGATACATTAATGCAAATGGGGCGTTGGTTTGGCTATCGCCAAGGTTATGTTGATTTGTGCCGACTATTTACAAGCCGAGAATTAAATGAATGGTTTTGCCACATTACACTTGCTTCGGAAGAATTAAGAAGCGAGTTTGAATATATGTCAGACGTTGCAGGCAGTACGCCTGAACAATACGCTTTACGAGTACGGACCCATCCCGGAGTTTTACAGATTTCTGCTTCAAACAAAATAAGAAGAGCTGTAAATGTTGATATTTCTTGGGCTGGACGATTGGTAGAATCGTATCAGTTACAGAAAACACCAAATGTAGTTCTGTCAAATCTTGAAACAACAAAAAATTTAATCAATTCTTTGCCGGCAAATTTTAAAAGAAAAGACAATCATATCCTTTGGAAATATGTTAATGTAAATATAGTGAAACCATTTTTTCAAAACTTCAGAGTTTCAGAAAATTTAAAAAAGGTTGATCCCGTTAATCTTCTAAGCTTTATTGATATTTCTAACAGAAGTGGAGAACTAACAAAATGGAATATCGTATTACGTTTTAAGAAAGATGCTGAATATGATTTTTATTTGAATACAATAAATGGGATTGAAAAGATTGGTTGTATTGTCAGAACGAGTGACCCTGAAAAGAATGATAATCACAATTTGAATATTCGTAAGAATCACATTATAAGTCCTAAAGATGAATTTTTTGATTTAGAAACTGACGAATTTAATCGGGCATTAGAACGCACTAAACAGTTAAATAAAGATTATAAAAATGATTATCCGAAAGGTGAAGTTGTAAGAAATGAATTCAGAGACGCGTCAACTGCATTACTATTACTTTATTTTCTGAATCCTAAAGAAGCTGGATACAATGGAGTTGAACCTATTGTAGCATTTGCAGTAAGTTTCCCCAAAAGCAAGGTAAATCGAAGTGTACAATTTGCTGTACACGAGCAATTACTTTCGCATTTTAATGTTAATGATGATGTAGAAAACGACAATACCGATGAAGATTAAACAAATTTGGGACGATTTAACAAATGATAAATCTGCTAAAAGTGGTTTGTTGTTTCGAAGATATTCTGGTGAAGTAATACCAGATGTGTATGTTGCTTTGCAACATCCTGAAAAAATTTTATGCTTTTATTTTATAATAAGCAAAACAACAGAGGTAAATATATTAAACTTTTCCAATTTGCAAGAAATCCAGGTTGATATGTTTGCTTCTACCAATGATCGTGACAAAAATATATTGATTTTTAAATTACTCAACTTTGATCACAAAGACATTTTCGCTGTTCTTTGTGAAGATTTAATTTTAAGTATTGCAAATGAAACGAATGAGAAAAAAATCATTCGTGAAGTATTAAATAGATTTGAAAAATGGAAATCTTTATTTAATAAAATTGGTTTGCAGGGATTAAAACCAGAAGAACAAAGAGGTTTGTTTGGTGAGCTTTATTTTTTAAGAAATTTTTTGATAAAGGAAAATGATTATTTAGGCGTACTTACCACTTGGACAGGAACAGAAAAGCAAATTCGCGATTTTCAAAGTGGAACATGGGCCGTTGAAGTAAAAACAACAAAAGGAAACAATCATCAAAAAGTTCAAATTAGTAATGAAAGACAATTAGATACAACAAATTTGAAGGATTTATTTTTGTACCACATCTCTATAGAGCAACAACAAAGTTCAGGAGAAACCTTAAACGATATTCTTGATTCTGTTTCCAATATTTTGTCAGTTGATACAATTTCGTTGAATAAATTCAAGAGCAAAATTTATGAAGCAGGTTATTTTGATATACACCGAAATTTATACGAAACTATAGGTTATCACATACGGCAAGAAGTTTTCTACAAAGTAGAAAATGATTTTCCGAGAATTGAAGAAAACGATATTAGAATGGGTGTAGGCGATGTAAAATATTCAATCATCTTATCACAATGTACACAGTTTGTAATTAGTGAGAACGAAGTTTTTGACACTATAAAACTATAAAGCCAAATGGAAAAAGAAATATTAAAGTATTATCAAAGTCTAACCCAAGATATAAGAGCAACACAATTAAGTGAAGAAGATGGAGGAAATTCAGAACAGATTTTTACGCAAATCGCTTTAAATAATTTGGCTGACGCAGGAGAAACCGAAAACGCAATGTTGGCTTTTGACAAAAAAGCAATAGGAACTAAAAACCAGCATCAAATTAACGGTTTTGCAATATCTGATAATTACGAAACACTTGATTTGTTTATTACAGTTTTTAAAGGTGCAGACGAAATTACAAATACGACCAAAGCAGAAATTGAAACGGCACAAAAACGAATATCAAATTTTTTTAACAAATGTGTTAGCAAAGAATATGTAAACGAAATAGAAGAATCTTCAGAAATATTTCAATTAGCAAATACATTAGCCAACTATGATGAAATAAAAGAAAACCTTGTTCGTGTAAATGCAATTATTTTAACTGACGGCGAATACAAAGGCGAATTTCCGAAAAATGATAAAATCAATAATTATAATTTGTTTTACAGAGTAATAGATATTCATTTCCTTTATAAAATTTCCGAACAGTCCAGAGTTCCAATTGAAATAGACTTTACAGATTTTGACGGTGAAAGTTTTGAAATCCCTTGTTTAACTGCTAACACAGAAAGCAATACCTACAAAACATATATTGCAATAATACCCGGAAATTGTGTGGCAAAATTGTACGAACGATATGGTGCAAGATTATTGGAACAAAATGTTCGTTCATTCTTACAATTTACAGGAAAAATAAACAAGGGTATTCGTGATACAATTAGAAATGAAGCTGAAATGTTTTTGGCATTTAATAACGGTATTGCAGCAACTGCCGACCATATTGAATTGGATGAAACAGGCCATTTCATTTCTAAAATAAGCAATTTGCAGATTGTGAATGGCGGACAAACAACCGCCTCAATTTACAATACAGCAAAAAAAGACAGAGCCGATATAACAAAAATATTTGTTCAGGTAAAATTTTCAATCATTGAAAATCCAGATCAATACAGTGAAATCGTTTCACGTATATCAAAATATGCGAATACCCAAAATAAAGTGAACGATGCTGACTTTTCCGCAAACAATCCCGCATTAGTTGCCTTTGAGAAGTTATCACGATATATTCTGTCACCGATCACGACGACGAGTAATATTCAAACATCCTGGTTTTTTGAACGTGCAAGAGGCCAATATAAAACTTTAAGAAGTAGGGAGGGAAGGACAAAAGCACTTCAAATAGCATTTGACAAGAAATATCCCAAAAATCAAATGTTCTCAAAAGTCGAACTCGCAAAATATATAAATTCATATCAGGAAGTTTTTGAGGGAAAAAGACTAGTGATCGGACCACACATTATTGTGCGGGGTAACGAAAAAAACTATTCTCAATTTATTGGAAACAATTTGCCTGAAAATGTAAAGAAGATAAATAATGTTTATTTTGAAGATGCAATATCAAAATGTATTCTTTTCAAAAACGCTGACAAACGTTATGGAATAAAACCAAATAGTATTGGAGAAATGAAACAAGTTGTTGTTCCTTATACATTATCCTTATTAAATATTATTACAGAAAATAAACTTGACCTTTTCAAAATCTGGAAAAATCAGGAGGTTTCAAAAGAACTTTCTGATTTTATTTTTGAAATGATGAAAAAAGTTAATCAATTTATAGTGGAAACTTATAACGGACAACATTATATTGAAAAAGCAAAGAAAGAGGAATGTTGGGATTTAGTAAAAAATAATTCCTGGATTTTTAACCTTAATGAAATTAGAGAAGATTTAATTAATCCTGCAAATCCGCCAAAACGTAATACAGACATTGATATTACGAGTGAGGAATTGGAACAAAACAAAGCGTTAATTAAATCAATTCCGCCTGGACTATGGAATGAAATATTACAATGGGGCAAAGAAAGTGAAAAATTTGACACTATTAAACAAACTGTTGTATCAAACATAGCTTTTAAATTAAGACAAAACCGAAATTTAGCAGATGATGAGTACCAAAAAGGGGTTGAGATTCTTGACATAGTTGCAAAGTTCAACGAAGATCTTTTATATAAAGCAGAAGAATTTACCGGGAAATGGGTACCATTGAAAAAGCCTAAAATTCGAGATGAAGAAAAAGACGAACTCATTTTGGGCCTAATACAAAAAATGATAAGTTTTAACCAAATGCAAGACAGAGAAATATTGACAATTGAAGAAAAAGATTTTCTATACGATATCTTAAATCGTAAAAAAGAAAATGACTTTGATGCCAAATTAAAAGTTGCAGAATGTTTGGAAAAACTAAAGAAAAAAGGGTTTAATTAATTTAAGTTTTTAGATTTTAAATTTTAAAATAATAGTAATTTGAGTATTCCGGAGTAAAGTGGGTTCTTCGTCACTTTTGGTGAATACATTAATTTTACTAAGCTCACATTCATTTCAATGAAAATTAATCTTAATATTAGTTCCGGTTCTTGGTCATTCCTATTTTTCTTATTAAAACCAATTAAGAAATTTCACCAAAAGTGACGAAGAACCCAAAGGTGACCGGATTATTGTCCAATTAAAGATCAAGATTCTCATAATATTCAGCTTTATTTAACAATGCGTGATCACCTCTTATATTACTACCACTTATGATACCTTCTAAAATTTTATACTCCCTATGTTTTTTGGTAAAATGTTCAATTCTGTAATTACCATCACTTTCTTTAAGAAAAACTACTATTTCAAACGGTTGAAAATGCAAATTATGAGTGGCAATATCCCTGTTATGGTAAATTCTATATTCATTTCTTGTTCCATTTTTTCTTGCATATTTATCATTATGATAAACATATGTTGCCTGAATAATTCCACCTGGTTCTAATGGATCATTAAAATCCAATCTTAAAAAATCATTTAAAACATATTTATCTAATTCTTTGAAAAAATTGCCAACTGCTGACTTTGAGATATAAAAATAACCACCAGTCATTAGTCTGCCTTTTCTATAGCCTAATTCCTGGGTTGTTAATTTTTTTATATAAACTTCAAATTGCTGTTTCATGATATATCAATTTCACTGCTTTTTAATCCGTTAAAGTCAAAATCGTATTTTAGGTTAGATATTCTTGTGTTGACATTGGCTAAAAGGAAATTATCTATGTTGGTATTGTCAATTTTAACAATAAGTATATTTTTTAGCTCATATGAAAAGTGATCATAGTTTTCTGATTGATTTATGTTTACATTTAATTTTTCAAGTTTTTCAAAAAAATCGTTTAACAGGAACGAATCATTTCCACAAAAAAAGCATATCTCGTCAATTAATTTCTTTAAAGTAAAGGAATTACCAGAATCACTTTTTTTCAAACTAACAGAATATATAAAGAGAGGAATATCAACTGATTTAAGTTGAAATTGTCCATTTATAGTATGGACATGACCAATTTCTTTTGTGCTTGTTTTGACCTCAACATCAAAATTTTCAAAATTAAAATCTCTTAAACCTTTTTCAGGTCCTTTCCATGCGCTCACGATTGTTTGACATGATATTTGAGAAGAGAAATTCCTAATAAAAAATAATTCACCAATAATTCCTTTTAATTCTTCTTCGGTTAAATCTGAATTATTTTCTTTTTCAAAGAAATAGTACCATTTATTAATTATAATTTTTATTGCTTTAACTAAATCCTTATAAATTTTAAAGTGTTCAATTATTTGTTCCGATATTTGAATAAATTCTTTTTGAAAATCTTTGTGAAGACAAATTATATCAATAAAAGAGTGTTTGCCGAAATCCACAATATCTAACCTTGAATTTATTACTTTAATACCTTTTCTGTTTTCAGTTAATAAATCCTCTGATTTAATGATTAAATGAAGTTGCTTTTTGTAGTCATAATACAAATACGAATGTAAATTATCTAATGGCAATTTTAATGCCTTTATTTTTTCAGCATTCAAAGAAGAGTAGTCTAACTTTGATATATAATTTTCGAGCATTTATTCAAATATTTGTTGGTAGTAGTCAATTTCTCCATTAGCAATTTGGGTTTTGGGAAACACCAAGGCAAACCCAATCGGATTAAAATTAATATTCTCAGCAGAATAATTGTAGTCATTCTGATTAAAAGCATCTGAATTTTCTTTGTCAATAAAATATATTATGAGTGTCAATCTTTTATTTTCTTCAGCAATTTTTATATCTGCCGTATCAGAAATTACGCCAACATTAACAATGTTCTGATCAATATACTCCCGTCCTTTACTTTTTCGTAAATTACGTTTAACGGGATTTATTTGAATACCTGCTATTGTTGTCATAATTGAATTTTCTTTTGGATCTTTAATTCCGGCAAGGAGTAAATCAAAATATTTTATTTCACCATTTACAATTCTGTGTTCAAGATACTTAATTATATCACTTAAATTAAAGGAATTATAATCTGCATATTTATAGTCCTTTATAAATTTAAGTAAAACTTCTATATTTAATTCACTAGCCAAAAACTTATAATTAAAAGAAGCAGTTTGTCTAAAAAGTTTATTGTAGTCTTGAATCAAACTTTTTGTGATATTAAAATTATATTCAAGTACTTTAAAAGTCCTGTCGAAGTATATCGTTTGAACTGATTGTTGAGAATATGATTTAGTTAGTGATGAATTTCCCATTTTTGCTGTAGGATGCATTCGCATATGTGCTCTAACCTTTGGAGCGAAATCTATTGGAGTCAGACCTTCTTCAGTATATCTGTTAACTTCATTTCTTAAATCCCCCTCGACGGACATTACAAATTCAAAATGTTCCGCAATACTTTGAGTGGTATAAATCCTCAAAAGATCCTCATAACCATTCCTGTATCCAAACCATCTACCCATCTGAAGTAATGTATCGTACTTTAAAGTGTCTCTTAAATAATAAGTGATTGTAAGCCCTTCAATGGTGACACCTCTGGACATAATATTTCCACCTATGCATATTAAATATTTTAACTCTTCGTTCAAATAGTCAAGTTTATCCTCTCTGCTATTTATTACCTTGATATTAATGGTGGTCTTATTGTTTTTAAGTTGTTTCAAATAATTAACTACAGCATAAAATTCATTTTCAAAGTCTTTATAATTATAATTTGGATAAGTATTGACTACCCCCTGCAATCTTCCAATACTTTGAGATTTGGTAATGAAATTTAAGAAGCTTTTAAAAGAATCTGAGTTACATTTAATTTCAAATAAATATTCTCTGACTTTAGAATAAACCGTATTGTGATGCATATTTCTATGATCTGTATGGATCATTATACCGCAATATTTATCGTTTCCCCTGTACCTTCTAATAATAGTTGAGTAAATAAAATCATTCAGAGCAGAAATTAAGTTATCTGTAATACTTTGACCTTCATCATTTATTAGATTTTTTTCAACATTCTCAAGATATTCGACAAGTGCTAGTTTATTATCTTTATTTTTAATTCCAAAAAAACTTGTACTTCCAAAATATTGATCAGGCTCAGGTAGTGCGTATATAAAATCTTTTGGATAAAGGTCTTCAAGGCTCAAATAATCATTAGCAGGGTTTATAAAAACATTAGCAAACGGTGTAGCCGTATACCCTACATAAACAGACTTTGGAAAAAGACTTATGAGTTTTCTGATCGCATGATTGATAACTGTAGGATCTGATTCCTCATCAGAACTGTCAATACTTGCCTGATCGGCTTCGTCGTCAACAATTAATACCGGGGGCATTTTAGTTAAATCTGTATCATATCGGGACTCTATCCAATTGATGAGATTTCCTATTATCGAACTAAATTTCTCCCCATTGTTTCTAGCTAATTTTTTTATTATTGCAATAGTTATATCATTAGTCTTTTCAAAATGGTCTGTAAAATTGTTTACAGGAATAAAGAAATCTCCGTTATCTTTTTTAATTCTTTTATTGGGTAAACCCGTAAGACTAATGAATTTTTGTTCACCTGGCAGCCATTTAATAGTAGTTAATCCTTCAATACCTAATGAATTATTTCCAAGTAGCTCTTTATCAATTCTAAATTGGGTCTGCATCCTTAGTGTATCCGTCATCCCTGCTAATACAACAACGAAACGATAACCTATGGACGCTGCTTTCGAAATTAAGTGTGTGAAATTGGCCGTTTTGCCAGACTGAACATAACCAATTACTAACCCTTTTTTGTTGAAAAATTCATGTTCTTCTGGTTTAGGAAATTTTTTTATGATTTGGTCAGTTTCATAATCCAGCGACTCTACTATCTGAGTGTTTTCTTTAAAAACAGTATCTCTTAAATAATTTTTATGTCTTAGGTAAAAATTCCAGTTTTCTTTATCTAGTTCAATTTCTTCGCTGTCATTATATATACCCATTCCTTTGATATAAATATGCTCACTACTACTATAACCAAACTGTTTTTTTGTAAATGCTAATAAATCGGACTTAAGGTCTTTATTTAAAGTATATTCTTTTTTCGCTATGAAAATTTTATCCGGTAATTCATTTATAAAATTCTCAATTTCATTGATTGATAAATTATTACCAAACGCCTCAAGTTCAGGTCTAATCTTAACTTTAAAAATTTGATTAATAAGTTCTTCTTCCATATACTTTACTAATGTTTCTTAGTTGGTAAAAATCTGATAATCAGTTAAATAAAATATTAAAAAAGCTTAATTTTTGAGTGTAACCTGTTGTTTTTGATTATGATACTCCCCAATGTTTAAACAGCTTTATTCCAAAGTTAAGATATAATTTTATAAGTATGGTAAAACCGGAAATAACTTTTGGACCTTCATTAAAAAAGGTCGAATAAAGTTATTCTTGTTTTAAGCAGCACCGTTATAAACTTGTATTGGGATTTCATAAGCTAATGATTGGTGTATCCTTTGGTTGTTATAAAAACTAAAATACTTGTTTAATCAATTGTATATGATATTCCTTAATGATTTTCATAAATTATAAATGATACAATTGGACAGACAGAAACTTTTAAAAAATTATTTTAGCCAACCCCAAAACCTTAATATTTTTTTAACCCCCGGAAAATGAAAGCGACCCTTCTGTAATAAATAGCAATTTTTTAACCTTCGGAACAGATGCATGAAATTATCTCGCAAGGATAAATTTTTAAAATTATGTTCAATATATTGCACCTTTTAAAAGCAAAATTTCTATCTTTGATTCATTAAATAAACTATCAGCGGTGGCAACGCTATAAATTCTGCACAAAGGGCACTTGAAAGCAGAAATATCATCAACAGAAGAACAAATAAAAAATTATCGGCTAAAGCTTGGGTACAAGATTAGAACTGTTCGGGAGAAAAGAGGATATAGTCAAGAACAATTGGCAGAAAAAATGGATATAAACCGTTCAACCATTTCAAAAATTGAAAATGGAAAGTTCAGTATTTCTATTGATTATTTAGTTAAGTTCTCTATTTTCCTTGATTATGAGTTTAAGGTTATTGAAAGGTAAAAAATGGCAGATGTACATGACTTAGCAACAAGGAGCTACAACATGAGCAGGATTAAGGGTACAGATACAAAACCCGAAATAATTGTAAGGAAATTTCTTCATTCAAATGGATTAAGATACCGGTTATACAATAAAAAACTACCCGGAAAACCAGATCTAACAATCAACAAATACAAAACAGTAGTATTCGTTAACGGGTGTTTTTGGCACGGACATACAGGATGTAAGTACTTTGTAATACCCAAAACAAGGACTGAATTTTGGAGGGGGAAAATTGAAAAAACAATACAAAGAGACCAAGAAGCAATAAATAAATTAGTAGAACTTGGATGGCAATCGCTTGTCATTTGGGAATGCGATTTAAAACCTGATAAAAAAGAGGAAAAATTAAGCAATTTGCTTAATAAAATTATTAATTCAGAACAATCAGTTTATGGCAAAAAAAATAAAAAATAAGCTTACGTTCATTGATTTATTTGCCGGCTGTGGAGGACTTAGTGAAGGTTTTTTGCAAACGGATAATTTTGAAGCTTTGGCCCATATTGAATGGGAACTTCCAATGGTAAATACACTTCGAAACCGGCTTCATGTAAAATGGAATCATTCTGTAGAAGATTCTATGAAAAGAGTAATTCACTTTGATATACAAAAAACAGAAGAATTAATAAGCGGAAACTGGAGCACTGAAAGTTTGAGAAAATATAGTTTTACAAATCATGATTCACTATTAAGTAATGGCTTGAAAGGGATAATTGGAAAACAAAAAGTAGATTTGATTATTGGAGGTCCACCTTGTCAGGCTTATTCAATTGCAGGAAGGGCACAAGATAAAAATTCCATGAAAGATGATTACCGAAATTATCTTTTCGAAAGTTTTGTAAAAGTAGTTGATGAATTTAAACCTGAAGTTTTTGTTTTTGAAAATGTTCCAGGTTTATTAAGTGCTACGCCTGGTGGTAAAGCTGTGACTGAAAGGATTTACGAGGCATTTAATGAGGTGGGTTATGAAATCAGGCAGCCCAAGTTACTAAAAAAATCTGTTTATACAGCTTCTGAATTAGGAGTTCCCCAAAAAAGAAACAGAGTTATTATTATTGGCGTTAATAAATCTAATAAAATCTCCTTGGAGGAACTCTATAATGAATTAGACAGACAAAAGAAAAGTATAACACCTAAAAATGTACGAGATGCCATTGGACATTTACCCAAATTTAAGCCCTTAAAAAATCAGAAAAAGGTCAATGGTAAAAATGTTTCTCATGAATTGATTAAAGACGAGCATGTAAAATTTCACGAGGCAAGATTTCATAACGAAAGAGATGTAGAAATTTTTAGAAACTGGCTTAAAAATGAAATGAACAAAAGTTCGTCTCAGAATAAGATCTCCTTTTATAATGATTTAATGGGAAAAAAATCGAATCATGCAAAATACAGAAATTTAGAATGGGATAAACCCTCACCTACTGTTGTTGCACACTTATACAAAGACGGATTAATGTTTATACATCCTGACGTTAATCAAGCAAGAAGTATTACAGTAAAAGAGGCCGCACTATTACAATCATTTCCTGATGATTTTGAGTTTATTGGAAGCCAAGGATTTGCTTTTAAAATGATTGGTAACGCGGTACCACCTGAAATGGCAAAAAATATTGCTATTGCTATTTCACAAAAACTAAAAGCTAAATGAAGAAGTTAAATATATTAGTAGCCTGTGAAGAAAGTCAGGCAGTAACGAGGGAATTAAGGTTAATAGGTCATAATGCATACAGTTGTGATTTACTGCCTTGTAGTGGCGGTCATCCAGAATGGCATTTTAATTTTGATGTATTTGAAGTTATAGAAAATAAAGGTGGTACATTACAAAATGGAAAAAAAATTAAAATAAAAAACAATTGGGATATAATGATTGCACATCCTCCATGCACCTATTTAGCTGTAAGTGGTGCACAATGGTATTATCATCCTGAAGACAAACATTTACCAATAGAAAACAGACGACCGCACCCAAAATATCCTAACAGAGCAAAAGATAGAGAGGAAGCAGTTGAGTTTTTTATTGCCTTGGCAAATGCACCCATTGACAAAATAGTGATTGAAAATCCTGTTGGTATTATAAGCTCAAGATTTCGAAAGCCAGATCAGGTTGTTCAACCTTTTATGTTTGGTGATGAAGCAAGAAAGACAACTTGTTTATGGTTAAAAAATTTACCCAAATTAGAACCTACAAATATGGTTGGAGAAGGAGAAAGGATTTATTTCAAAAGTGGTAAGAGCCAACCAAAATGGTATTCTGATGCCTTTGTTAAATCAAAGACACATGAAGAGAGAAGAACAATGAGAAGTAAAACATTTATTGGAATGGCAAAGGCTATGGCTGAACAATGGACTAAAACATAAAGAATATGATATACATAAAGAAAATTATCAACCAAGATTTAGAGAGAACTCCAACATTCAATGTTGAATCTATTCGTGATTTTTTTAAAATAAATTTAGATAATAGGCAACATTTACTGAAAAGGATAATTTTAATTCCTAGCAATGAAGAATTTGATGTGAAATTTCAAAAAAGGGAAACAAGAGATGAATATAGGGTGTTCCTAAATGAGTTATTTCAAAAAATCAATCCAGTTGAAGGAGATATTTTAATCCTAAGAAAGCGTAATCAAGATGTCTTTCTATGCGAACACATCAACAGTAACCATAGAAGCTATGATCATTTAAATCATCTATTTGAAGAAAGAAATAATCACCAATTAATTATAAATGATATTGATAATGATAATAATGAAAGTCCAAGTCAACCAATTAATTTGCTAGACGAATTTGTTTCGTGGTTTATTAAATTAGATGGTGTTAATCATAATTACTTTACTGATTCATTTTCTAAAAACAAGGAAAGGCTAAAAGCAGAATTGATAAATTATGAAGAGATTTATGAAAATGAGTTTAAAACTAAAGTTTTTACAACATTCACAAGCGAAATAAATAATCTAATAGAAGCAATAAAAGTTAATATTGAAAAGAAAGAAGGTGATTTTTTTGAATATAGTGCAAAAAAATCTAATCACATGCCAAGAGCAATTCTTGGTAAGAATAACTATTTGAAATTCTTAAAAGAATTATTTAACAAGACCTCCATTAACCAAATTGAGTTCAACATCGAATCTTTTCAGAAAACAACAGAAGAAGCTGGGTTAATCTTCTCACCTCAACTCATTATACGCTTTATAGCTTCATTATGCACTAAGCCTTTCGTAATCTGCAGTGGTCTGCCAGGTTCTGGTAAGACAAAATTAGCACAAGCATTTGCTCAATGGATTACAGCTCAGGAAGAGCAGTATTTAATTGTGCCTGTTGGAGCGGATTGGACTAATCGTGAACCTCTGTTGGGATATCCAAATGCCTTAAATAAGGATGAATATGTAAGCCCTGAAAATGGAGTATTGGATTTAATGATAAGAGCAAAAAATGATTACGATATTTATTTAGCTGATAAAAATAAAATTCCAAAACCCTACTTCCTGATTTTAGATGAGATGAATTTAAGTCACGTGGAACGGTATTTTGCTGATTTTTTAAGTACTATGGAATCTGGTGATAAAATTCCATTACATAAAATTAATAATACCGAGTTAATTGTCCCTCCTTCAATAAAACTTCCAAAGAATTTATTTATAGTAGGAACTGTAAATATTGATGAAACTACCTATATGTTTAGTCCAAAGGTTTTAGACAGAGCAAATACCATTGAATTTAGATTGACTGAAAAGAATTTGGAAGACTTTATTGACAGTAATATAAAACTAAATATGGATCTATTGAAGTCTAAGGGTTTAAACATGTCAGACAGCTTTATGGCAATGGCATTACAAGAAACTGATAAGAATCTGAAACCAACGGAAGCAGATTTGAAACTATTCTTTTCTGAATTAAAAAAAGCAGGGGCTGAATTTGGTTATAGAACGGCAAGTGAAATGGGAAGGTTAATGTATATGCTAGAAAATCTTGGCGAATCTGGCGACGACTTACTTGATATTGCCATCATGCAGAAATTACTACCAAAATTACACGGTTCAAGAAACAAGCTTACAAAGGTACTTCCAATCTTAGGTGGTTTTTGTTTGAAAAATAATTCAGAAATTAAAGAAAAATATCTGGATAAATTCATGAGTAACCGTTTAACTGAAATTAATCTTAGCTCTGATACTAATATAAAATACAAAATATCATTCGAAAAAATTTGCAGAATGTATAAAAATGCGGTTGAAAATGGTTTTGCAAGTTACGCTGAAGCTTAAAAATGAAAATTGAACTTTCACATATTAAAAAAGGATTAGTTTTAGAAATTGAAGGCGATGCCGACACGCTATTTGAAATTTCTGATGAAGACGTTATGCAATTTGGTGAAGCAAAATTTCAACTTTTAGAAGGGTGCTTCTATGAATATCAGTTTTCGGATATAACTTCTAAATTCACAGAAGGTAGTAAAAATAATTTAATAGTAACTCCTTCTAAATTCGGTAAATATAAAGGAAGTATTAATCCAAATATAAACGTAGGTACCCATTCATTAGAAATTGATGGATCGACTATATTATTGCCTATTGAAGTTCGCTCTGTAAAAAGTGATTACAGGTCAGACTATCGATATATGTTGGAGAGCATCACCGAAAGATGCACCGATTTAATTATGCAGATTGATTCACCGATTAATCAACATTTTGAAACCGATTTCGATAAGTACCCCGAGACTTTATATCAACGCTTTTCTTTTGTAAAATCATTAATTGATTCACTGGAATTTGAAGAAGCCATTCAAAAAATTGTTTCCAACCCTACTACCAAATGGGAGGAGGAACATGAGGTAAAAGACATTCGAAGTATAAGAAGATTTAATCAAAAAAATATAAAACAGCTAGTTACCAAAAGTAACCGCATGGAACTGCATAGTGATCATTTTTTGAATAAGTCTTATGGATTAACCTCCATTCCAACAAAAATTGATAGTACAAGGAAAACAGAATCCATAGACACAGCCGAAAATCGATTTATTAAACATGCATTAGAAGAATTTCTTTTTTTCTGCGAAAATTGCGAATTGAAATTTGAAAAATATTCGACTGCAAAATTTGAATCAGGTTTGCTGGCAACAAAAATATCTACTTTATTAAATCAATCATTTTTCAAGCAAATTTCACGACCTACCTCTCTAAAACTAAACAGCCCAGTACTTCAAAGGAAAAGTGGGTACAGAGAAGTTTTAAATGCACGGCTAAAATTTGACTTGGCAGCCAAGCTAATTTGGCACGGTGGCGACAATGTTTATGATGCTGGCAAAAAAGATATTGCTACACTATATGAATATTGGTTATTTTTTACTCTATTAGATTTATTAAAAGAAGTATTTGCAATTGAACCAAAAAGTATAGCAGAATTGATTCAGTATGATAACGGTCATTTATCTCTCAACTTAAAGCAAGGAAAGGCCATTGCAATGAAAGGCGTATATAAATCTTCAGCAAGAAACTTAAATATTCAATTCTCTTATAATCGTTCTTTTGGTGGCGGAAAACCATACCCAAATTCAGGCAGTTACACAACTACACTCCGTCCTGATTACACTTTATCTATTTGGCCTGAAGAAATAACAGAAAAAGATGCAGAAATAACAGAGTTGATTACACACATTCATTTTGATGCCAAATACAAAGTCAAAAATTTCTATGAGCTAATTTCTGAATCAAACCATGAGGAGTTGACAGAGGAAGAAAATGATGAACTAATAAAGGAAGAGCTTGAAGAAACAAAGAAAGGAACTTTTAAAAATCAGGATTTATTAAAAATGCATGCCTACAAAGATGCCATTAGAAGAACTGGTGGCGCTTATGTATTATATCCTGGTGAGGGTAAGAATGAGCCTTTTAGAGGCTTTCATGAATTAATTCCTGGCTTGGGTGCTTTTGTGATTAAACCCAATAAAGACGATAAAGACAAAGAGCATTTAAAAACCTTCATTAGAAAAGTAATTGCAAACTTTATTGATAGAGCATCTCAAAGAGAATATACGGCTGCTAAAATATATGATATTCACAAAAAAGAAAAAAAGGATTATTTAGATGACGGCTTGACCCCTAATATTTTAGCTGAACCATTACCTGAATATATTGGCGACAAAAAACTAATACCAGGTGAAACTTTTGTATTAGTTGGCTATTACAAAAACGAAACTCATTTAGAATGGATCAATGGAAAAAGTCTTTATAATGTTCGTTACGGTGACAAGTATGAGTTAAGTTCGAATGAGATCGGTGCTCAATATTTACTTTTATATTCTAAAGATCAAACCAAATCAACTTTATTTTTTAAGCTTAAAAAAAACGGTACAAAAGTTTATACTAAAGCGGAACTAATAAAAGACTTAAATTACAATTCAGATCCAAGTCAAGAAATGTATTTGGTATATCAGTTAGAAAAGGAATGTGAAAAGGAATTTAACAATTTAAACATTGATTTGACAAAGCTGGATATAAATGATGAAAACAAAAGGCCCATAGCAATTAGTTTAGAAAAACTAATGTTGTCAAAAAAGTAATTGCGAATGCTAAAGCAAAAACTGTAAAATCAGGATGAAATTGGTTCTTTCTTCGTCAATTTGCATATTCCGGTGATAACATTAATTTTAAGCTCACATTCTTGTCAATCACAATCTTTTCAATAAAGTTTCCTGTTAATTCATTCCTGGTTCTTGGTCATTTTTATTTTTCTTATTAGTAACCAAAAATAAAATTTCATCAAAATTGACGAAGAACCCTATATCACCGGAATAGGTGGCACAATGGCAACTGGATTATGAGTTTGTCCCGGAATGAGTAGCTCAGTTTGACCGGAATATTCAGATTATCCAACCCTGGTCAATTTAAACCGGATTTGGTGGTCAATTTCACCGGATTACACATCAGGTAGTTAAAATTTTAGTTCTTCCAACTTTTGTAACCCTAATTTTAGGTACTTCACATAAGCACTAGAAGATTTTGCGTTGTAAACCCTTCCTATAATATAGTTGTCTTTGCATTTCTGCATAAAGTCCCATTCACTCGTTCTTATGTATATTGGTACGCTATCGCCTGAAACTTCACCTGTTATTGTAGCTTTCGCGTCAAGGTAGTAAAGAACAGTTCTGTTTTGGTTAAGAATTTCAAAATCATACTCGTGATATGTTTCACCACCTTCGTTAAGCCAAAGAACCCTGTCCTTTCCAAATCTTGCGACCAACTCTTTGTAAACCAATTCTTCGCCAAAACGACCTGTGGTTCCGTCTGGAATTATAGTGGGTGGCATTGATGGCATTTCATATTTAGAGGGTATGTTCTTTAATAATATACTCACAAATTCGTCTTTGCTTATTTGACTTTCTAAAATGTCAAAAGCCTTGAATAAATAATCAACAAGTTTTGCATTAGATATGCTGTTCCAATTACCACTATAATAAATTGTATTTTGTGCCGTGTCGTAGTAATTTGGAACTATCGGGTTGTAACCTAATTTAATGCAACTTAATTTCAAATTTGGACTGTAATAAATCCTTATGCCTTCAAGTTTACTTTTTAATTTGCTCTCCTCAAATTGGAAATTAATCGTGTCTATCTTTCTTGCAAATTCTGCCAAACTGTTTTCAAGAGTTTTACTTATCTCAACAGCATCATATTTTGACGACTGATAGTCTATTGAAAAATCAGTTACAGTAATTTTCTGCAAACCTAATACTGAAAGCACAATTTCAAACTTTTTCCACTCGTCTTTACTACCAAATCGTTTGATAATTTTATCAGTATCATCTAATGGCAAGTAGTTTGCAGAAAAATCTTGATAATATAAGGAATTAACATTTTGAAAAGTACCTTTATTACTCAAAAGTTTGCCGTTCTGTTTGAAGATGGCAATTTCGGTGCTGTAAATGCTTGTGTTCTCGTTGGTAAAACGATAAAGTAAATCATCATAAATCGGTTTTATCCGTTTATCTTCTGCGTTGGATATTATTGCAATGCTATTCAAAACTTGAAAACACTTTGCAAGAGTTAATCGTTGTTGAAGCCCTAAAAATATTTCAATGCTTTCACTTAATTCAATGGAACAAGTAACCGATTTGTCGTTTACCAATGTTTTCAATTTGAAAGAATGAACAACATTAGGCGTTTTAACGCTTCCGTCTAAGCAAGGCACTGATGCGTTACTAAAAACATGGGATTTAAAAAAAGTGCTTGAAACAGAATTGAATACAACCGGATTTTGTTGCAAGTAATTCCAAAACCTTACAGTAAAAGTATAATTCGCTAAAAGTTCCGTATGATCTGGAAAACCTCCATGATTGGTTGCAATTCTTCTAATCTCCTCCTCTACGCCAATTTGTTTGAAAAAATATTTCAAATCGACATAACTCAAACCTGAGGTTACACTAAACGAAGGACTTACGAAATAATCGTAATACCCTGTTAGCAAATCTTCAATGGCAGTACTTGGATTATATTCTTTTGGGAAATAGCAAGTTGTTGGAACAGACAAATTGCCATTTTTTAGTAACAAAGGAATTTTCTTTAACTCTTCTTTACATGTTTTTAACAACTCGTCTTTAAATGCAAAAATTATTTTCCAAATTGCAGAAACGTTGTGTAATGTTACAACAGTTGGGCTGTTTGCAATAATAGCAATTTTACGTTTTACTATCTCGGTTGAATTAATTTCTACATTTTGATTTAAGCGAAGAAAAAACTCTTTCCAATTTTGGCGACTATTGCTGATCTGCTGTAAATATATACTATGAATTTGATTAGGCAAAACTTGTGCGGGTAATACACTTGCTAAACGCAAGTCTTGGGTGTAGTCATCACTCAAAATGCAAGCTGAAATAGGAAGTAGTTTATTATCAGTCGTGTGTACTTGAAAATTAGAAAGGTTTAAGCCTTCAAAAACATCTCTATTACCATTAAAAACTTCAAAAACGAATTTGGTAACTTTAAGATAATTAACTGGTGACATTTTTCCGTTTTGGATAAACTGCACCAATTTATCTTTGAAAATTCTAATGTTTTCTGATTTTTTTAATCCTACTGTATTAAAAAATTTACGCCATTCGCTTAAATTGTTATGTTCTGAACAATAATCAGTCATTAAGAAGTAACCCTCTAAGCCCAATTCTTTAAATATACTCTCTGTTGATGGTTCACCCTTTTCCTTGTAATAATCTGACAAATAACATTCTGAAACACCTAAACAAGTCTTTTTTGTTTTATCTATCACATAAAAGGCTGGCAAATTTTTAATTTCACTTTCTAATAGTAAATTACGGTATTTGAAAATAAAATGCCAAAAATCAGTATTTGTTTGAATATTATTCAGAACCTTGTTTATTTCTGTGTATTGCCCAAGTAATTCTTGCCGAATAAAGTTTGCCGCTTCAAACACTCTTACACCCAAACTTGAAAGCCAAGTTTTAAACTTAGTATTATTCTCTGCGAAATTGTTAATTGTTGGGTGAAGGAACCTGACTATTTTGAAAGATAGCAAGTTCTTATCTTCCTGACTTGTTTGGAAATAAATAGAAGATGGCAAATGCAAATCCTTGTCGTTTTTTTCACAAAAAAGTAAACCAATATCTGTAAAGTTATATTCCTTTTCTTGCAAGAATTTTAACACTTCCAAAAGCAATTGTGGGCTTAAAACTTGTTGGAATGAATTATTAACGAAAAGTTTTTTGAGTTCGTCTTTGCCAAAAAAAGTAAATCCTTTTAAGGCTAGTAATTTAGTTGTACGATCTAAACTATTGTTTATTAGTTCCTTATTGGGATTGGTAACTTTAATAAAGAGGTCATTCCCGATTATTTCAGAAATTCCTGTTAAATCCGCAATAGCATCAGCAACTTTGCACAAAGTGCCTCTGGAAGTTGGTAAAAATGCAATTTCATGAACGGCTGTGTCAAAGCCTTTGTTAAAATACTGGTGTATTAGCTCGGTGCTATCGTTAAAACGAGCTGGGATTAAATTTGGAATTGAATTTTTTAATTCTTCGTTTTGTGCAATTTGACTAATCCATTTAAAACATAGATAACCTATTTGTTCAAAAAGATATAAATTCCAAATATTTTTAATGTGAATAGATTGCCGGTTTGCCGTAGTTAGAAAATCGGCATTAACTAAAAAAGGAAACTTATAATCATTTACGGACGTAGGCAAATAAGTAAACAAATAAGATTTTTCGGGGGAGATGCTTATAATCTTACCGTCTTTAATTTGGCAAGCAAGACTTAATTTTGATTTTTGAATTTCTTTTAGTTTTTCAGGAACAATTTTATCATTTGCCATAAAATCCCTTGTTTCTTGGGTTACAAGAAACTCAAAATCATCGATAACCCATTCATTAACAGGAACATCGTTGCTTAATAGCTCGTATCTATCATTCTTAGTTACTTTTTGAATTTTTACGTCTTTATTCAATCCTTGTACTTCAATAGTTTTGATATGACGTAAGAATAAGATAAATCTTGGTTCCCTAAAAAGGTCTTGAATTTGCTTTTTATAATTCGTTATTTTTATGTTTCCTACTTCTAAGTCTATGGCAACAGGGGATTTAAAAAAATCTTCGCACTCCTTTACTTCTCTTGGGTAACGATAATGTTCAGTCCAAATTGGTTTTATTTCCCAGGGGATTTCGTCAATATTTTTGCCTTCATACAAAGGTGAATTTTTATCAAACGAAAAAGAAAAATTGCCTGAACTTATCAATACGGTCTCCGCATCTGTGAAAACAGACTTAAAACCAATGCCTTTGTAACCAGTTTTTTCTGCGTCCTTGCGTTTGGTGCTATCACCAATACTCGCAATGCTGTTTACATCATTTTTATCAAATGGCTTACCATTGTGCAAGAAAAGTAAATTTTCATGTAACAGTTTGAACCGTACATCTACTTCTTTTTTTTCGTTTGGGATGTCATCAGCATTTTGTAAAAGTTCAAAAATAAACCTTTCTGTTTCTGTGTATAAATCACCAGCTATCTTTTTGAGTGCATTTGAAGTGTTTTTGGCATCTCGTAATGTGTAGCCTGTTTCGTTAAAAATAGTTCTTATAAATTCTTCCTTTTCAAGCCTATCAAAAAAGGTGTTTTTGGGTTGACCAAATGCTCTAGTTGAAAGGACTAACTGAAAGGGATTTCTTTCCCTTTTTTTGCTTAAAAAAACTTCAAACTGCCAAAAATCTTGTTTGGTTAAACTTTCTCTATGCTCAACCCAAATTTTAACTTGACCAAGTTTAAAAGGATAATATAAAATATCACCTTTTACGCCTCTTACATTATGAAAAAAACCAAATTCTTTCCCATTTCTATCAGGTTTTTCAGATTTTTCATAAGTGCCGATTAACCGAATAGAATCATTTTCGGTGGTATTGTCCATTTCCCACCATTGAAAAAGGTAGTCCAAAATTTCTTTTTCGGACTTTTCAAAGAATTGGTTGATTTTCTCGTTTAAGTTTGTCATTGGTATTTCTCTTAAAATTGCCTAACGGTTTGCAAATTGGCGATGGGCGGGCTTTTAAGCACAAAAGTTAGTTCGGAGAACTAAACTTTCGGCAACCACAAAACTGTCAAGCGGAGACGAAACCCCGCCTATTGCCAATGTGCTTTTATGCGTTCGGCTTTCTTTCTGTCCAATTTTACCCTGCATATTTAATTGGATTTTGACTTCCTTTTATTATATAGTTGTCGAGTGATTGATTTAAGTATTTGTCACGAACTGCTGGCTCTGCAACTTGTCCATTAAATTCCCAACGGTCGCCTTTGCTATTCCAACTTTCAATTTTGTAAACCTCTCTTACAAGTCCAACATATGCCGCAACCGCATATTTTACATTATTGCGTCTGTGTGCCGCAACCTTCCACGCTGAACGTGTTGCATCATAGAGTTGTTGCGGTGTCATAAATCGGTTGTAAAGTCGGTTGATGTTTATGATAATTGTTGGCTCTGTAATGGTTATAACTTTTGCGTCATAATGTTGTGCAACTTCATCAACTGTTTTTAGTCCAACTTCCAAACTATCGTGTCCTTTTACAAGATTGGTTAAATTGTCAAGTCCAAGTAAATCAATACAAGCACTTTCAATTTCAAAAGATAATTCTTGTGTTAGTCCGTGTCGAAGAATGTAATGTTCAACTTCAAAACTTGCGTTGTGAATTTCTCTAATTAAATTCAATTTGTCACTAATAGCAGGACTTGTCAGTGCACCGGCAACGTGTTGAAAAACACGATTACCAATGCCTTTGCCAACATAAAATATAGATGATGTCCTTGGGTCTTTTAAAATGTAAACATAATACCCGATTTTTTCGCATACTGCTTGAGAGAATTCTGTCATTGCCTTAGATTGTTCTGATTAATGACCTGCTTTCCTTTCTTACTTCGGTCTTGCTTTTGGTTGTTGTTACAAGAATGTCGCTACCGCTAAATTTTGCATTAGTTGCATCTCCGTTTCCAATTGACCTTATTAAAGAGCCACTGTCTTTGCGTAATTCAACTTTACCTTTTACAGTCGTCACCAAAATAAGTGAGCCTTTATATTTGATGTCTGAATTTACTGCGTCACCGTTGCCAATTGTCCTGATTAGAGAACCGCTGTCTTTGCGAAGTTCTACTTTTCCGTAGTTGATTTTTAGAATGTTCATTTTTTTCATTTATACGTTAATAATTTTGTTTCCAACCAGATCGGGAATGTCACCCAGCGTTTTTTTAAGTTGACGCATAACTCGCTTATACGAGAAACAATCTTTCGTATAGCATAATTTTGGTATATATAAACGAAGGCTAGTTTCGTTTTACTTCTAACCCATAATATACAATTTAATTTGTAAATAATCAAATGGACTTTAATCTGCTGGTGTTTGTTATTATATTTGTTGATTCATTTTATTTTCGTCATACATGCTTTCTTTAATCATAAATTGTATTCATCAGTTAAAGTTATTTTATGGAAGATTTTACTTCAGAACAGTTCAACGAATTCAAAGCCATTGGTCAACCCTTTATTCTAAGAAATTATGATTTAAAAGGCAAAAACTTTCAAGGATTTGATTTAGTGGGGGAAAACTTTGAAGGTTTAAACTTAGAAGGCGCAAATTTTTGTAACACAAATTTAACCAATACTAATTTTATTGGTGCTAATTTAGGTGGCGCTAATTTGAAAGGTGCTAATTTCAGTAACGCAAATTTGACAGGAGCGAAATTTACCAAAACTGGAATTCGTGCAACAGTTCTAACTGAATCCATTTTTATTGGTGCTAATCTTACTGATGTCGATTTGTCGGAAGCCTTATTGTATCGTACTAATTTCCAGAGAGCTAATCTCACTGGAGCTATTCTATTAAAATCAAGAATTCATGGAGCTAATTTTAGAGACGCAAATTTAACTTATGCTAATCTAACTGAAGCCAACGGAACTAATTTGGGAATGGGAAATTCTGTTTCTGTTTTTTTCAATAATTCAAATTTAACGGGCGCAAATTTTACCAATACTAATTTAGAAAATGCAGATTTTTCTGATGCAATTACTACAAATTGTATATTCGACAAAGCAAATCTAAAAAATAGTATTGGAATGAAATAAACTTTTCCATCTACTGTTTCTTTACATTTCGTAGTACCGCAACGCATTTTTTAGCCTATCTGACACGGTATTTCTAAGTTTTTCTGGTTCTATCACCTTAACATTATCGGCATAAGAAAGGACAAATCTTTCAAATTCATAGTTCAAAATGATCTTTAACCGTATTTCCAAGGTGCTCTTGTCTAGCCACTTAGGTTTTTGGGAACCGTGAATTGGCTTTGTTTCTATGTAGTTGGCGGTTAATCCTGTAAATTGAAGAACCACCTTTTCTACCTCCGCCCCAGCTGGTTTAGTTACCCCAATGATATCATCAAAATATTCATTCCAATCTATAACGGTATTTTCCAGAAAAGGATGTTGCATTTCTTTAAATGAAATAATTCTATCGATAGCTAAATTCCAGTCATACTTTTCTTTTTCCGGATTATAGCCAAATAAAAACCACCTATTATTGTATTGTTTCAAAAAATAGGGGTGAATCATCACATCAAATGGCGTATCATTTTCAAAAGTCTGATAACTTACTTTAAGTACTTTTTTATAGAAGATGGCATTATATAATGGTCCCAAAAGTTCAATGCCCTTAAGGAACTCATTACTTTCGAACTCCATGACTGTTCCGGTCGATTTATTGGAAGTGATACCCTGTTTAAGTTTAGGTATGAGCTCGTTCATCCATTCAAATTGAGGCATTCCTTTGAATTGGGTCAATAAATCTATCGTATCTTTTAATTGATTAATTTCGATTTCATTTAGAGGCATTTTATTAATGGAAAAAGACAGGTCAGCATACCGGTAATATACTTTTCTTCCATCGCGATGTCGTTCAAGTTCAATACTCCACCCTTCAGTACTTTCCATAAAGGCAATATCCTCAAAAATCTGTCTTCTGCTTATCCCATTAGATTGAGGATCAATGTCAAGCAAAACATTTTCACATTCTGAGATCAGATCATTTATAAAATATTTTCTACCCACATTTCTAAAACAATTATCCAACACCTTGAAGCGTATTAAGGCATTTTTAGTCGTTGCCATATTCCTATTTTTTGTGTTCTAAAAGGCCGTCCAAAAAAAATTATCACAAAGTAATTAAATATAATTACTTTAGTGCAGATACAGTGCATAGTTACTAAGTTACTTTGCATCAAGTTCTTTGAAAGCCTGCTGCACAATATTGATTTATGCCAACTGGAAGTTGCCGAAAGGCCGTTTCAAATCGGTTGGTGTTCCAGAGAAATTTGGAATGAATGTTTTCTGGTTATTGTTAAATTACATAAAATAGATTATGTTTTTTAATAATGATTAAAATATCAGACATAAAGTCGCGAATTAACTCTGTTTAATTATTGACAATGTCATAAACAAAGAATAGAGCAGCAGGCTTCATTGAACCATTTAGCTTAAAATATGAAACAAGAACAAGCACATATCGACCAAATTAGAACTGCCTTTGAAAAAATGCAGTCCCGAGAGGATTTACTTCATTTATTGAATGAAGTAAAACCGCTTATTTATGGTGAAAAGGCTGTTCCATTTGAATTGAAACAACTAACCTGGTATGCAAATCCCAAGTTAGGTGGGAAAAGATATACTGAGTTCAAAATCAAGAAAAAATCTGGTGCGCAGCGAAGTATCCATTCACCGGTTAAAGGTTTAAAAGCAATACAAAAAACCCTGGCTTATATCCTACATTGTGTTTATGAGCCACACAAGGCAGCTATGGGTTTTGTGAGAGAAAGGTCGATAGTCGATAATGCCAAAATACACGTTGGGAATAGATATGTTTATAATATTGATTTGAAAGATTTTTTTCCATCTATAGATCAATCAAGAGTGTGGAAATGTCTGCAATTGAAACCTATAGATCTTAAAGATAAAGTAAATTATACATTTCCTAATAATATTAAAGATGAAAAAATAATTGAATCTTTAGAATTCGTAGATAATTTCAAACAAACAAGCTATGCAATTTTTACAGACAAAACAAAAGCACTTGTAAGTATAAAAAAAGGATTTAAGGAAATTAATGGAGAATTCCACTCTATCTTCGACAATGATGACACACACCAAATTTTACCTGGTTGGGGTTTAACTGAAATCAACGGTAAACCATGGATTGTAGATGAAAATGATATTTTAGGATCGTTGAGTTATAACTTATCCAGAGCAGGAATAGCAGATTTAATAGCAAAAATTTGTTGCACCGAATTAGAAGTAGAAAGGAAAAACCAGAATGGAGAATGGTTGAAAGTTCTCAGAAATGTGATTCCACAAGGAGCTCCAACCTCACCAATCATATCAAATATAATATGTCAGCGACTTGATTATTTGCTCACAGGTGTTGCCAAAAGATTTGGATTAAAATATTGCCGTTATGCAGATGATATAACTTTTAGTTCCATGCACAACGTGTATCAACAAGATAGTGAGTTCCTAAAGGAACTGCATCGTATAATTGCGGAGCAAGGTTTTCATATAAAAGAGACTAAAACCCGCTTACAAAAAGATGGATATAGAAAAGAAGTTACAGGCCTACTAGTGAATGAAAAGGTTAACGTGCAGAAACGTTACATAAAGCAGTTACGTATGTGGTTATATTTCTGGGAAAGTTATGGTTACGAAAGAGCCTCAGGATTCTTTTTACAGCAATACATTGTCGAGAAAGGCCATATAAAGAATGGCAAGCCAGATATGACCAATGTAATTGCAGGCAAACTGGATTACCTTAGAATGGTGAAGGGCGCAGACAATGAGTTGTATCAGAAACTCAAATCCAGATTCGAAAAGATTACGGGGAAAGTTGCATCTGCATCAAAAAAACTAACTGAAATTGATGAAGGCAAAATAAGTAATATACCAATTATGAAAATATTGCCTGTCCCTACCAAACAACCTAAGGTTCTTTCAAGGAAGAAAATCATTGATGTTCCTACTAAAGTTAAAACTGAAGAAAAACCAATACCTGTATTTCATAAACCAAAAGAGTTGGTTGCACTTTTGAAAAATTTCTCTGTAAATGATAGTGCCTTAAAATACACAACTCATAGTTGGGATGCTGGAAGGGATGCTAACATGTTTAAAGATTTATCTGAATTTCTATACATTGCCAAAGCTCGGTATAGTAAGTTTAGTAAACCCTTAAAAGGGCTTAGTGAAAACCTAAATGGTAAGATTTATAACTTTTTATTCAATAAGGAAATAGCCAAATCCGGATGGGGTGATATAAATCCAAAGAAACGTATTTACTTCGGATGGAGTTCGCCAGAATTACTTGAAGCTTGTAAAAATGATATTTCATTAAACCCTGAAGATTTCATTCTACCGGAGAAGTTTCAGATTCAGCGGTCTGGGAAAACGCTACAAAAGTTTAAACACATAATAGATGTGTTTAAAAATGAGATTGAAGTCAGAGATGAAAATTCTGCATTGCTAAACCTAATTCTTCAAAAGCATGATAATTATTTAATTAGCTTTTCTGCACCTAAAGTTTCTAATCTGGAAAACAAAACCTTTTATACTGACATACAATGGCTTAGTAAAGCTCTTGATTTAATTTTTGAAGGAATACAAAAATACCCTCAGCATCCAGTTGTGGAATATACTGTAAATGAAAATAATAATGACATATTGGTTCTTACCATTCTGCATCGTAATTCTTTTAAATACGGCTTGTCAATTTATGATGATAAGCTTAATCTTAAACGGGGTGACTTTAGCACCATAAAAGATAGGTTAAGAAACCTATGTGATTGGTGCATAGAATCTGAATTTGCTGAGGGTGCATACCGCATTAATTACCTTGTTTCGGACAATGAAAATCCGGCACATGAAAAAATTATTTCAGCAGAGGGCTTTAAACACATATTAACCTTTTACAAATAGAACATGAAAATCGCCATAATTGAAGATAGAATAGCTCGCCTTGATCAATATACTGATTTTGAATTGAAGAAATGCAAATCGGTTTCAATAATTACGAGTTTAGATTTTGATAATCTATTAGTCTCTTTAAAGAATAATGACACAAAACCACTTGATCAATACGAATGTATTGCCTCTCACCGGTCTGCATTGTCAAATGACATAAGAGATACACTAAAAGAATATTGCAGAATAAAGAGAAAGCCGTTGATTTTCTTTTCTGGTGGTATTACATCAAGTGTTCTGAAAGATTTAGATTTCCCTTTTCTCCATATTAATTCCAAAGAGTTTTATGCTGAGAATCTTAAAATGTTTATTGAAGCTTGTGAAGAAAGTAATACTGTTAATTTATTGGTGCTTCAGTTTGGAAAAAAATGGAAATTGAGTTTACTCCTTAACCTGAGAAATAATATCGCGGTGGCTTTAAATAAGAAAGCGTTAAAATTACAATTCCCGGATTCTGAAATTGATGATAGTGAACTAATCAAAAGGGTAAGAGACTTGCAAATTAATTCCGCTATAAAAGCAGACTTAGTAAATGAGAAAACGAAGGTAATTTTTTCAGCTGATGACCTAACACCGGTTTCTTATGACCATGTTCAGGATATAAAATACGTACTTGACAGAGTAATAAATGAAATGGCATGAAAAAACTTTTAATACATAGTAATAACACCTCTTTTAATAATACCGAATTATTTCCCTTGGCGGAGCAGTTTGTATTTGATGTAGATTTTGACAAGGATGTTGATTTTTACATAAATGAAAATTTGACTGATGGTGGTTTGAAGCTGAAACTTGAGAAATGTGATATCGTTTTCATTAAAGTATCTCTATCGAAGAACTATTTAGAATACCTTGGATTGAGATTGGCATATCATATTAGATTGACAAAGAGCTTAGGAGCTAAAGCTTACATGCCAATCGTTTTAATTGCTGAAGAAAGTTTCCAGTACCTGGGTTTAACACATCCAGAACCATCCATATTATTCACAAAAGGCATCTATTTAATCAAGGAGTTATTAGATGATTATCAAAAAGCATTGAAATGGTTTGCTGATGGTAGGATAAAGCCGTTGGATGATTTTTCCTTATTTGTTAATTCAATATTTATTAATCCACCTGCAAATTATCAATCTCATCATTCTATTGCTAATGAATGGGCCTTGGTGAGATATTTTTCAATGCTTGAAAGTGACGATACGAATACATCGTATGTTAGTTTACAGAATAAAATATACGATTTGGATTATTTGAAAACATTACACTTTAAGCATATAGAGGCGAAAGCAAATCGTCAAAAATTTAATTCTAAGAAACATACTATAAATGCCATTCTAAAAGGTATTGAGGGCAAAAAGATTGGAATAATAGATGATGAAATTAACAAAGGTTGGCTGGAGTTTTATGGTTATATTCTCAATAAATCAAAAGCTACTGCCATGCCTTTTAATAATTTCCAAAAGGATGAAACGAAGGTAGAATTAATAAAAAAAATAGAGCAATGGCTACTCGAAATATTTAAGTTAGTCGATCCCATTGATATTTTTATTATCGATCTTAGATTACACGATGATGATTTCTCAGAACAAGATTTTCAAAATCTTTCAGGAATTCAAATTATCAAATTCTTAAAGAAGTATAATCCGGGTATTCAAGTGGTTGTTTCAACAGCATCAAATAAAGTTTGGAATTATCAAAAATGCTTAGACTTAGGTGTAAAATATTTTTCAGTAAAAGAGTCCCCAGAAACATATAATACAAGGAGTGAAACTATTGCATCATTTAGTCATTTTAGTAATCAACTTTCTAATGCTGTAAAAGACGTATTTTTAGCTGAAATTTTTCGAAAGATTGAGGATTTAAAGAAAAATAACATATTTTCAAAAATTACCTTGGAAAAAGATAAGAAGTCTGCGAATCTTATTATTGAAAAAAACGGATTACTTGACCAAATATTTAATTTACTTAGACTTGATAATTCAGATGAGGCGATTATTCACCAATGCCTTTTAATAGCATTTCAAATTCTTGAAAATTATTGTGAACTAGGTATGGTTGGAAATTTTGGGAGTGATAATTCTTCCGGAAATAGGTTATCCTCTGGTTCAATTTGGGCGAAAGATGAAAGCGGTCCAAAGCATATTTTCATAAATCAACCTAATCAAAAAATATCAACGTGGTTTGAATTGGTAAATGGAAGATTTCCCTTTCAGAAAGAAGATTCAAATGAAACTCCCGTCTCATTTAATGTATTTGAAAGCATGAGACTAATTTCTTCATATAAATCTGGCTTGGATATATCGTCGTTAGTAAAAATGATAACTATTTTATATTTCCGAGACAATATCCCCAAAAATGATGTCAATCAAATTATGGCACTCAGGTATTACAGAAGCAATGTCGCAGCCCATTTAACGGGAAAAGTAAAGACGAATTACAGGATAAATGCCAATGATATTTCTTTTTTTATTGATGTTTTTACGAGATTATTTAAATAGATTATTATGCAACTCACAGGTAAACTATCCCAGCTACTTCCAATCCAAGCGGGTACAGGTAAAAATGGAGACTGGAAAAAACAAGATATCATTGTTGAAACAGATGGTCAATATCCAAAAAAAGTATGCATCTCCATTTGGGGAGATAAGATCAATGAAGGTCAATTGCAAATCGGTAACTTATTGCAAATTGATTTTGACATCGAAAGCCGGGAATACAACAACAAATGGTACACCGATATTAAAGCATGGAAAATTGAGTTAGCTGGTACAAGCACT
>Ga0247843_1001944_pt1 | contig 39478 bp, 41 predicted proteins | sample LaCruzMarch2017__FD_192420 | JGI IMG/M metagenome (GOLD analysis project Ga0247843, IMG submission 192420) | Freshwater microbial communities from meromictic Lake La Cruz, Castile-La Mancha, Spain - LaCruzMarch2017_8m | ecosystem: Environmental > Aquatic > Freshwater > Lake | place: Spain...
AGTAGTCAAAAACCAGCTTATGAAGCAAAAGCGTTTTGGTTTGTGGGCATTAATTTTTTGTCATGAAATACCTTTTTTTTCTAATAGTGATTTTCAACTTGGTTGTTTTTCCTTCCTGTTGCAGTAATGAAGGGCTTGCTAATTGCTCCAATGGGTATTCACCTGATTCAAACAATAACTGTTTATGTCCATCGGGCAGTGTTGAAACCTATGGGCAATGCTTGCCTGATGACAACACCATTCTTTTCGGAGTAAGCAATGGTTGTCCATGTAAGCAGGATAGTTTTATAATGAAAATTCTTGGTAGGTCGACCACCCCAAATGCAATTGGGCAATATCAATTGAATCTGCAGTTTGTGGATACTACCGGGATAACAATTCAGACTGGTTTATTTTTTATACCAACTTCATCTGGATACGATAGTTTATTGGAAGCAGGATGGCCACTGAAAAATAGAAACTGCATTATAGACGGGTGGAGTTATCAGAGGAAACTTTCTGGCAGAGTTTATGAAAATGATTCTCTTGTACTTCATTTTATTTATACTCGTCCTGATCCTGCTGGATCTGGTAATTTAATCATCTCATCTGAAACCTGCAACATGGTTGTTCGAAATTGAAAACCCCGCTGGCATTTCCATTGCTTCCCAAAAAAACATCCACGCTGGCGCAAGGCTTCTGCCTTGTGCCTTCTATGAATGGAAGATCAAAAATGCAAGTTTGAAATATGCGACAGAGAAATCATATTATAAGCGACCGAATTGAAACTAACAATCGAGTAAAACGGCAGCTAACAGCAGTTGGGCAAAAGGCGGGCTGTCGTAAACGCCCGAAACGTTATACCCAACGCTAACAGCCCGCGTAAAAAATTAATAATCTCGCCAACTTGTCCCATTGCGGTGAATAATTCCTGTATTCACCGCAAAATGGTTTAAGGCATCTTACGACAAACAGAGGAAGGCGGAAGAAATGCTCACTACGAATTAGTTGACTTCAAGATAAAATAACCACTTTCGATAGCAGCCATTTTCCACCCTGTCAATAACAAAAGACTCCGAACTAATGGAGGTTCATTTGTTATGGGGAAGTCCAAAACTTATTGAGCCTCGAAACGTTTTCGGTGAGCAAAACACGACAAAATTTCGACCAGTAGAATGCCTTCAGCGATCATTATCGGGGCTGGAATAGCCGGTATTGCCACGGCCTTGCGCCTGCGGGCGGCAGGCATGGCTGTGGCCGTGTTTGAGGCCAACGACTATCCGGGCGGCAAGCTCCATGCTTTCGAGCTAAACGGCTACCGTTTTGATGCAGGGCCTTCACTCTTCACCATGCCGGAGCTCGTCACAGAACTTTTCGGATTGTTTGGCGAGCGCCCAGCCGAATTTTTCCAGTATCACCGCAAGGAATCGGTCTGCAACTATTTTTGGGAAGACGGCATACGTTTCACGGTGGATGCCGACCGGGAGGTTTTTGCCAAAGAAGCCGCAGCCAAATTTGGTATAAAAGCAAGCTCCTTACTGGCCTATTTGAAAAATGGCCAAAAGAAATACGAACTCACCGGGCCACTATTCCTCCAAAAATCGTTGCACAAAATCGGGACGTATCTTTCGATGGATACCCTCAAGGCCCTGGCGCAGATGTCGGATATGAACATCGGTACCAGTCTCCACACGCTCAATGAATCAGCCATCGGTGAGCCGCATCTGGTCCAGTTATTCGACCGATATGCTACTTATAACGGCTCGTCGCCCTATCGCACACCGGGTATCATGAGCATGATTCCGCACCTGGAACTGCACTTGGGCACTTATTTCCCGAAGCAGGGTATGCACAGTATCACCACGAGTCTCTACCAACTGGCACTAAGACAGGGCATTCAGTTCCATTTTGGCCAAAAAATCGAGCAGATACTGGTAAAAAAGAGTCAGGCCGTGGGTGTTCAAGCGAAAGACCAGCAGCATTTTGCGGATTTCATCGTGTCGAACATGGACATATTTTCCACCTACAAAAAACTTCTGCCAGGACAATCGCACCCCGAGCGAACGCTGCGCCAGGAACGCTCCAGTTCTGCGGTGATATTCTATTGGGGCATCCGCAGACAGTTTCCCGAACTAGACCTGCACAATATCTTCTTCAGCGGCGATTATCAACAAGAATTTGCGCATTTATTCGAGCATAAAATCCTTTTTAATGACCCCACTGTTTACATCAACATTACCAGCAAGGAAGCTCCAGGCGACGCACCCGCTGGCTGCGAAAATTGGTTTGTGATGATAAACGCTCCCGGCGACTATGGGCAGGACTGGGATGCATTGGTGGCACAGGCCCGAGTAAACATCATCAGTAAAGTAAACCGCCTGCTCGGCACCGACCTCGCACCGCTCATCGAGGCAGAAGACGTGCTAAGCCCCCCGCTGATAGAACAGCGAACCGGTAGCTACCGGGGCGCATTGTACGGGGCAGCGAGCAATTCCAAGTTTGCGGCCTTCCTCCGTCACCCCAATTTTTCGAGTAAAATAAAAAATCTATACTGCAGCGGAGGCTCCGTACATCCGGGCGGCGGCATTCCTTTATGCCTGCTTTCGGCCAGGATTACTTCAGAATTAATCATTTCAGCTTCGTGAATAAACTATTATCTCCTCCATTTTCAGTGGGGAAGAGCCAAATCTCCATCTTTGTCATTTGGTTGGTCACCTTTTCCGGCATGATAGGTATCTGGCTTGGTCATGGTGACTGGTTTTTGCCCAAAACACCCTTCAACCTTATGCTGGGCGCAGGACTGCTGTACTGGAATTTTCCGATGAAAAATGGCTGGCGTAGTATAATGATATGGACCCTGGTCTATCTCATGGGTATGGGCACGGAAATCGTGGGCGTGAACACGGGCCTGCTTTTCGGAAACTATCGGTACGGTGAAAACCTTGGGCTCAAGTTGTTTGGCGTACCGCTGCTAATCGGCATCAACTGGGTCGTGCTTACCTTTCTGACCGCCACTATCTGTAAACGTTTTATCGAGCATAAATGGCTGGCCCTGATTTGCGGGGCGGCACTGATGGTGGCGCTCGACTTTTTCATCGAACCCATTGCGCCAATCTTTGACTTTTGGCATTGGGAGGCAGGTTATGCACCACAAAAAAACTATGTGGATTGGTTCCTGGTTTCATTACTCATGCAGGTGCTGGTGAATAAAGACTTGCCAGAAGAAAAGCATCCACTTCCGATATACCATTTTGCATCACAAGTTCTATTCTTCGCTTTTTTCTATGTCCTCTATACATTTTGATATAGCCATTATCGGGGCTGGGGCGGCGGGCCTCCACCTTGCCTTAGCCATGCGAAACGAGTCCTTTTTTGAGGATAAACGCATCCTGATTCTTGAAAAATCGGCCAAAGACCAAAACGACCGAACCTGGTGCTTTTGGGAAAAAGGCGAAGGATTGTGGGACCCATTGCTGCGAAAAAGTTGGTCCCAGGGCGATTTTTTTTCCAAAGAAAAGACTGTTCCGCTTTCCTTAACGCCGTACCGCTACAAAATGATCAGTTCCATAGATTTCTATGAGCATGCAAAGCAGGAAATAGCTGCAATCAAACGGTTTCAATGGGAAAATGAGGACGTGCAATCCGTCGAAAACGGCACGCCCATCCAAATAAAGGGTAGAAATTCAAGCTATACAGCGGACTATGTATTTGACAGTCGCATCCCGGAGGATTTTACTCAAACAAAAGATAAATATACCCGCCTCTTGCAGCATTTTAAAGGTTGGGTTATTCGCACCGAGGAGGATAGGTTTGACCCCGAACGTTTCACGATGATGGACTTTCGGTTGCTGTGGCCGAACGCTACGAGTTTCACGTATGTATTGCCCATCAGCAAACGGGAGGCATTGGTGGAATTCACTCTGTTTTCGCCCTCCTTGCTGCAGGAGAGCGACTATGACCACATGTTACACCGCTATGTCAGCGAGTTATTAAAACTCCAGAAATTTGATATTGTGGAACAAGAGCAGGGCGTGATTCCAATGAGCGATTTTCCTTTTGAAAAATATTCTCAGGGAAAACACATCCGCATTGGTACGGGTGGTGGCTGGGTAAAGCCTTCTACTGGTTATTCTTTCAAGAATTGCGAACGAAACTCAAGGAAAATTGTGACGAATCTAAAGTTAGGTAGGCCTGCCAACAAAGGTCTGATTTCACAAAAATTCCGCTTTTACGATGCCTTATTTCTCGATGTACTCCACCGACAAAACGAACTGGGACCAGTGCTTTTCGAAACCATGTACACCAAGTATCCAGTGCAAAAAATCTTCGCCTTCCTCGACGACCAAACAAGTTTAGCCGAAGACTTGAGTATTCTGGTTGGCTTTCCTTGGAGACCTTTTCTGCATTCGTTGACCAAATATATCGTCCGATAATGGAGCACCTGACCCAATGCCTCGCCTGCAATTCTACCAACCACCATGCCTTCGTGCAGACCTCGGCTATGATGCACGAGCATTTACCCACAAAATACAATTTTGACCGATGTAATGATTGTGGCCTGGTGTTCCTAAACCCCCGTGTCCCGGAAACGGAATTGGGACAATTTTATACTGCCGCCTACCTGCCCTATCGTGTGGAAGAGGCCTGGGGGAAATATGCTTCCTTTGTAAAACAGGACCAGCGAAACATTGATAAAGCAAGGGTTGAACTTCTGAAACAGCAACATAAATTGACCAAACAGAGCCGAATACTGGATGTGGGCTGCGGTAAGCCGAGCTTTCTGGCCTGCCTGCGCAACGACACCCCTGCCCATCTCATCGGTCTCGATTTCAGTGACGAAGGCTGGAAAAATGAACGGGAAACCTACCATGGCATGGATCTTAGAATAGGCGAAGTGGCTGATTTGCGCGCTGAAGACCCCGTGGATGTCATCACTATGTGGCATTACCTGGAGCATGATTACCAGCCGCAAGAGCACCTGCGTCAATTACTCAAAATTACCCATCCGCAGACCCGACTCATCGTGGAAGTGCCCAATTTTGACAGCCATACTCGCCGCAAATTTGGACAACATTGGGCAGGCTATCACACCCCGCGCCACACAGCGCTTTATTCACCCGACACTATAGTGCTTTTGATGAAAAATAGCGGCTGGCAGGTAGAACAAGTGCTTACTTATGGCACGCTCGACCCCTACACACTGCATTGGATGAGCAAGATGGAGCAGAAGGGCATTGACTGGGCAGCTTCCATGGAACACCAGTTTATAGGCTTTGTGGCAGGCATGATACTCAATGTCCCGATTTACAAGTTGCAAAAATGGTTCTCCATGGGATTTATGACCGTGGTGGCCAGACCGGGCTGAAGATGCTAATATTTTAGGCAACTACATACTTGTTTAACCCAAATCAAAAATTAAATTTTCTCTTTATAGCATAGAAACAAGTGTGCTACTTTTACCATTTGATAAATGCACTGTGTTTGCCAAATTGACTAATAATCAATTTGGCAATTCTATAATGTGATAATTTAACTTATTACCGCATTAAAAACAATCCTTGGAAAAGATTTAGTGTCAGAAAGTGATAAAAGGTTATTGCCTCTTTCGTGTGCAATTCCTTTTAAGACTAATTCTTTGAAATCATTTTTGGTTTTTTCAAAGTTTTTAGCAACAGAATCTTCCTTAAACTTCTTTTCCGCCAAGGATAGGCTTTCTTTTAAAAGGACTTCTATTTTGCTTTCCATATTCTTAAATGAATTTGCGAGTTTGAACAAAAACACGAAAGCCTTTCGTAATGACATAGTCTGAAACGATATCATAATAATCTCTAATTAGCTTTCGTCTGTCAGTATTGTTGCTATAATCCTCAATTTCAAGCCTAAGTTCTTTGAGTGCCTCAATGTTAATAGGTCTGCCATGAGACTTCCATTTATTATTGTTGCTCAAATGGCCAGCAATTTCTTTCGCTCGTAATACTTTTTCAACTTCGGTTACAACTTGCCCAATTTTTTGAGGGTCTGTTCTATGCACTGACCAATTCTTAAATTTATATTTGACCAACCATTTTTCAAGTAAGTCAATTGTCAAGTCTTTTGCTTGTTCATATCCCCTAAGCTCAGCTAAATCAAAGTCTTTTAGGATAATGAACTCTGCTTGGGTTAGGGTGTTATTTTGAGCTTTTTCAATGAGTTGGTTTATCTTATCCAAATAGCCTAATGCAGCGACTAACCTCCCTTCTTTATTTTGAACTTGCGGGTCAATGGGGCCTAAAACTGAAAAATAGTCCATTAAAATATTATCGCCGCTCATACAGAATATTGTTCCTGCACTATATGCGTAATCTGGAACAATAAAATTAACTTCAATGTAATGATGACGTAGAATATTTACAATTCTTTCAACCACTGTTGCACTACCTCCACCAGTTGTAAGTACAATGTATATTTTGTCCTTTTTATTTGGGTCGTCAACCAGTTCTTCAATAATTTTTAGAAATGAGCTTTCTCCACCTTCAAAAGGGCCGAAATAAGTTAAAACATCTGCTTGAAAGTGTTGTTCAAGTGCTTTTAGCCTTTCATCAAGAAGTTTGTGAATTTGGTCGTCTAATGCTGGTTTCATATTGCAATGTACGTTGTTTTTGAATTGCTAATACATTTTTCCGAAAAAGATTCTTCTTTCCTATAATTATCCTTTCTATTTCGATTTCCCTCGCGACATTTTCTTTTCAGCCTCAATAGCCGCTTCAACCTCCTTTTTGGGAACGGTGATAATCTTTTGCATTGCTTCGTCAAAAGACATAGCGACTTCAACCTTTTCTTTTTTCTTGTCTTTCATATCATTCCAGTTTGAGGGCTTTTATTCGCCCCCAGATTCCTTGTTTCCTTTCGTCAGGTCAAGTATGTCAACCTGCGCTCCGATGTTTGTAAAAAGGCTGCAAAGCGTTCCATCACATCAACTTCGCGGAAATTGTAGCGAAAGGAAAATTCGTCGCAGTAACGGTGCAAGTGTTTTGCGCTTACTTGGTGGTAGATTCCATAAATACCGCGCTTAAAGATGCTCCAATAGCCTTCAATTCGGTTTGTACTGTTCGGGCCACAAACATACTTCCTTTCCTTGTGATTTACTACAACGTGCTGGTAGTTTTTCGCAAGGTCGCGATACGCTTGCCATTCATCGGTAACAACGATTGAACCTTCCTTTACCAGTTGTTTGATGATTGGTTTGATGGTTTTGGCTTGTATATTCGGGACTATTTGTGTTTTAACCTTGCCGTTTTCGTCTGCCAGACCAAACACAGGCGTTTTGTCCTTCACACTACGACCTTGCGAATTTGGTGCTTTTTTGTCGGCATGGCGGTTTTTGTTCTTGCCGCCCATGAACGTTTCATCTGCTTGCACAACGCCTTCAAGTGGCATATCAAAGAAATTTACCTTCAAAGCAAAACGGATACGGTGAGCCATGAACCAAGCAGTTTTTTGCGTTACGCCCAAATCCGTTCCAAGTTGAATCGAACTGATGCCCTTTTTGTGAGCAGTAACGATGTAAACGGCCATGAACCATTTTTGCAATGGAATTGGGCTGTTTTCAAAGATTGTTCCCTTGATTGCCGAAAACTGCTTGCGGCATTTGGAACACTTGAAACGCTTGTTTTCGCCTTTCAATTCGTACACCTTTTCGCAGTTGCAAAAAGTACAAGTTACGTTCCCGTTCCAACGGAGTTGGGTAAGGTATTCGTAGCACTTTTGACGGTCAGCGAAATGTTCAGTAAGTTCGGCGAGATTCTTGAATTCCATATCGTTGTTGTTTTAACGATTCAAAAATATAGGATTATTTTGGGTTAAACAAATGCCTAAATGTTAACACGAACGACTTTTTTGTTAATGTCGAGATGATGTTTTACTTTTGGGCATTATAAAACGTTGGTTAAATTTTACTTATGTTCAAATCAAAAAAAAGTAAGGTTGTCAAACAATTTAAGAGTAAAAAGGCTAAACTGGAATCCTGTAAAGATGCCAGAGAGTTCTACGTCTTAATTCAATCCACAGTTGATTTGGCAGAGAAGTATGTAAACCAACCTGCCATTATTGACGGCTTAAAACAGTTGCCCAATTCCAACCTTACCATTGCCAAAACTGGATACACCAAACCAGAAGATGAAATCATGTTAAGGTCAAAAAAAGAAAAGGCAGACCACTACTTAAATGAAATAATTGATTTCTTGAAGCATAATGAATTAGCAAAGCCAGAGGCAAAATCATTTTTGGAAACGAACAAGGTTCTTATTCCCTTGCTTGGGTCATTATTACTTGTTGGATTGCCTACGTTTTTCTGGTGGGGCTATAATTTTTCAAAATTAAATACAGAAGCAACCAGACAACGAGAAGTTGATTTGCTCAATGTCAAAATTGAAACCCTGAATAACAAAGTCAAAGAACTACGAGATTCTATTGGACTTTTTGCCAGACCTAAGCCCGATTAAATACCCTAATAAAGCACCTCCCGCAATTCCAAGATACCATGCCGCTGCTAATTAGATTAACCAAATTGTTGTCATTTTTTCATTCATAATAGATTTACTTTAACCATAATTATCATTTTTCAACCATTTTTCATTTTATGACTTTACGCCCCCTTATTGCTGGACAAACTATCAAAAACGGCAGAATTGACAACCATAAAAGTGGTACTGGCGAACCTGTGGAATGGGGAAAGGGGATACATTTAGACAAAACAATAAATGATAAAAAAGGGAAATGGTTTCGATTCAAGGTGTATTTAGATAGTGATAGAGAAATTGAATTTGTTGATAGTAGGAGCGATGAAGATAGGAGGCGAGTAATTAATGAGGTTTCTAATGTTTTAGGCAAAAACCCTAAAAAACGCAAGGATTTTGTGGAAGACATAATTAAAGGTATTGACCGTTTTTCGCAAACTATGCCGTCAGATGAAAGACGTAAAAATCTAAATGCAGGAGCAAATAGGATTGCAAAACATTTCGGTTTAAAAGAAGCCTTTGTTATTGATATTGATAAAGATATTACACAATGTTTAACCGAGCATTATGATGAAAATAGTAAAGTTTGCTACATCTTACAAGACCTTCGAGAAAAAACGATTACATTGGGAGAAGATTTAGACTTGGTAAAAGACAAAAAGATATTTCAATAGAAGAGAACTATTCAAAATGGAATTTAAGTTCAGAAAAATGAAACCACTTGATTTTATTTACCTCTTTGGGGTATGTGGCACGGTTTGTACTGTGTTGGTTGTTTATTTCACATGGCTTCACAACAAGTCATCTTCTGACAAATCTACCAAAACTCTAAGCAATACGACAGAATTGCTTCAAGAAAATAAGGCTCTGAAAGTGCAGGTAGAAAACCAATCAAATAAAATTGATGAGTTGAGAAATGAAAACAATGAACTGTCTTCAAAACTCATGGACAAATCTCTTGATATTTACAAAAATCTGACTGGTGATGGAAACAAGCCTGTTCTGATTGTAGGAACTGACCAACTCAATGTAGATCCTAATTTTATTATTCCAAGTTACTACATGATACAATTCATTATAAAAAACGAAAGCAAATATCCCATGAGGAATGTTAAAGTACGAATTACGGACTTTACTGGGCGAGAAATGATAAAATATGGAGTAAAACATACAGTCAACGGGCTAACAATTGGATTCGGAGTTAGGGATATTGAGACGGAAATGAAAAATTATGACCTTAACCCAACTTTTGATATTGCAGCCCTCTCTCCAAATGTAAAAAAGCTTCTTTACAGAACAACATATTCTCATGTATTATCCGTAATGGATGCACACTATAATGTTGAAGTTATCTGGGATAATGGCCATTTTATTCATTTAGTTACTCTAAAATCTGATGGAGATAATTTGATACTTGATAAATGGTCTGGGATATTTAACGGGGAATCAACTGATGACAGTAGTTGTTTTAAATTTGGAAACGATTGATTTTCAAATAGTTAGTAAATTTGGGTTAAACAAGTATGTAGTTGCCATATTTTAAATAGGGCGCCAAAAGATCTTGACCTCCCCAGGTGCCCACTGAGCGGTAGGGCTGAAAGCGTACAAACATCTCCTCTTTGTACCAATTTATTTGCCGGGTTTTTCGAATAGCCTCTTGGTGTTCAGGGCTATTGTAGGCGAAGTTTTTGAGGGATTCCAGGTTTTCCCAAAGGCTGAATGTGGCCATCTGCACCAAGGGCAGCTCCCCGATTCCTTTGGTATAAATCAACCCTTCACAACCTTGTTGGATAGGCCGCTGCGAGGTAGGCACATAGCGCCAGAATTGCACCAGTTTGCTGGCCCGAATAGTGGCACGGGTGATGACGGCTATTAAAGGATTGGCTTCATCCAAATCGGAGGAGGGGGTGAAAGGATTGCCCCCTGACCAAAGGCCTTTGGCATGGCGGGGTTTCATGAAAATGGTCCATTGTTCGCTGGTCTGCGCCGAATAACGCTGGGAGATTTCTGCCTGACCGAAGAAATCATTGGCAGCCTGCTCACTTTCCCAGACACCCAGCATAGCATACACCCCCCAATCGGGCAGTGGGTTAAAGCCAAGTTCCCGACCGCTCCCCATAAGTTTGTAGAAGTGTAGCCCGGCTGTTTTGCCGATATGGGAATGGGCAAACTGCATTTGTCCAAAGGCCCAGATTTTAGGCAACAGACGGGGAAAACGGAATAAAGTCAGTGTAGTAATGGCTCCCATTGTTACTTCTTATACTCCAGAATATTCAAGTGCTTCCCACAAAACTCCGCGTCATGCGGGTCATTAGAGGCGATCACCACCAGCCGCTCAGCGGCATTTTCCGAAATAAGATTTTTGTACCATTCCACGCCTTGCACATCCAGGTTGGTGGCTGGCTCGTCCAAGAGCAGGATGGGCGTATCGGAACAAACGGCGAGGGCGAGTTTGAGCCGCTGTTTCATGCCGGAGGAAAAGAAGCGGATCTCTTTTTGTCGGCTGCGTGGCAGGGCCAACAACTCAAAGATACTGGCGGGTGTGAAGCCGGGCAAAAGTGGCTTCAATTTGGCATGAAAGCGCAGGGCTTCTTCGAGTGTAAATTCTTCGATGAGCTCAATGTACGGCGCCGCGTAACTGATCTTTTTGTAAACTGCTTCTTCTTTGATTCTAAGCCCTTGATAATCATAAAAAATATCCCCTTTGGAAGGGGTTAGATGGCCGGAAAGCACCTTAAGCAAAGTGGATTTCCCGGAACCATTGGGGCCCAAAATAGCCCAGCGTTCGCCCGCTTGGAAGCTGGTGTTCAGTCCCCGAAAAATCCATTCAAGGCGATAACGTTTGCCTATGTTTTGCAGTTGAATGGTCACGCCCTGTACCCTTTAATGATCCCACGCTTCGAGCTTCGGGCAAATTCGAGTATGTGCGTTTTGTGCTCACTGTCAGGAATTTCGGCCTCGATAATCTTCAATGCTTTTTTGACGCTGTTCCCTCGCACATAGAGAATCCTGAAAATGTCCTCAATATGGTGCATATCGCTTTTGGTGAAGCCCCGTCGGCGCAAGCCGATGGAATTGATGCCTGCGTAAGAAAGTGGTTCGCGTGCGGCTGTGATAAATGGCGGCACATCTTTGCGTACCAAAGAGCCCCCCCCAATCATTACTTGCGCCCCGATGCGCACAAACTGGTGTACGGCCACCATGCCCCCCAGAGTTGCCCATTCTTCGATGTGGATATGTCCGGCGAGTGTAACGTTGTTGGCGAGCACACAGTCGTGCCCGATGTGGCAATCGTGCGCAATGTGTACATACGCCATGATGAGGCAGTTTTTGCCTACCGTGGTTTTGCCTTCGAAGGCGAGGTTGCCCCGGTTGAGTGTGCAGCATTCCCGGATAATGGTACCGCTTCCAATTTCGAGTACTGCCGGTTCGTCCAGGTGGACTTTTGTTTGAGGCGGAGCGCTGAGTACAGAGCCAGGATAAACCCGGCAGTTGTCGCCAAGTCGCGCACCATTCATGATGGTCACATTCGGGGCAATCCAGCAGTTATCGCCAATGGAGACATCCTCTTCTATCGTGGTGAAGTTGCCGATGTGTACGTTGTTGCCGATACGGGCATTTGGGTGTACATCGCGGAAGCCGTTGGTATAAGTCATTGCTTTAGAATGGGTTTTCCCGGTTTGCCTACTTCCGCCAGAGATTCCACTTATGTTTAAACTTCGGCGGATAAATTGGCGGATAAAAAGGTGTCAACGGTTAAAAATGTTCACTCTCCTGCGGGAGTTTCTTTGCTCCGGCGCACAATCTGTGCGGTCAATTCTCCTTCCGAAACGATTTTGCTCCCAACATAAGCTGTGCCTTGCATGTGTACAATACCACGCCGTATGGGTTCGAGGAGTTCCATTTTGAGTATCAAGGTGTCGCCTGGCATCACCTTCGCCTTGAACTTCGTGTTGTCTATCTTGAGAAAATAGGTATCCCAATTGCCTTTGTCCGGTACACTATGCAGTGCGAGAATACCGCCCGTTTGGGCCAATGCTTCAATTTGCAAAACCCCAGGGAATACCGGATTGTTCGGGAAGTGACCCTGAAATAGAGCTTCGTTCATGGTCACGTTTTTCACCCCCACGATGTGCGTGTCGCTGAGCTCTATAATCTTGTCTAACATCAGGAAAGGGTAGCGATGGGGCAAGATTTGCATAATGGCATTCACGTCGAGCAGGGCCTCTTTATCAGGATCATACTTTGGTATCCCGATGAGGCGCCGCTTTTCAATAAGGTGCTTTTTGAGGATTTTGGCAAATTCAATATTGGCCGTATGGCCGGGCTTGGTCGCTACAATCTTACCTTTTATATGTTTGCCAATCAATGCCAAATCACCAATGACATCCAGCAGTTTGTGTCGCGCCGGCTCGTTGGGGAAGTGGAGTTTTACCGTGTTCAGCACGCCCTCGGTTTCTACTTTTATGCTGGGTTTGCCCATTTTTTTTGCCAAATTGTCCAATTCATCCTGATCCATCCACCGATCAGCGATGACGATTGCATTGTCCAAATTCCCTCCCTTAACCAAGCCGAGGTCGAGCAATTTTTCCAATTCGTGCAAAAATACAAAGGTGCGGCAGGGGGCAATTTCAGAAGAATAATCGGTCAGGTTATGCAATGCAGCAAACTGCGGACCCAGCACAGATGAATTGAAATCTATCATGGCCGTCACCTCAAAATGGTCAGAAGGCAGGGCCATTAATTCCGTCCCGGTTACTTCATCTTTGTAAGAAATTGGCTCCGTTATTTCAAAATACTCCCGTTCGGCGGCCAATTCTAAGCGCCCGGCCTTCTGAAGAGCCTCCACGAAAGGCATCGAAGTGCCATTCATGATCGGCATTTCAGGGCCGTCAATTTCGAGCAACACATTGTCATAGCCCAAGCCCATGAGCGCGGAAAGCACATGCTCGACCGTAGAGACCTGCGCCTCGCCGGATTTGAGCGTAGTGCCCCGGTTGGTGGAAAAAACGAGCTTCACGTCCGCAGGAATGACGGGTTGATCCGGCAAGTCCACGCGCTGGAAGCGGAAGCCATGGTTGGCATCGGCGGGTTTAAACGTCAGTGTCACGTTTCGGCCCGTGTGCAGGCCCACCCCGCTAACTGAGACTGGGTTTTGAATGGTGGATTGCTTCATAAAGACGTTGGACTATTGGACTTTGGACTGTTGGACTTTGGACTGTTGGACTTTGGATTGTTGGATGTTGGACTATTGGACGTTGGACTTTGGACTGTTGGATGTTGGACTGCTGGATTTTGGGGTTTTGGATTGAAAATCAAGGGTTCTTCAAAGGCAAAGCCTGCTTCCATTCAAAGCCAAAAAAGTCATCTGTGGAAAATCGGCGGGCAAAAGTACAAATTGGACGGTAGACTTTGGACATTGGACGTTGGACTTTGGAGAATACGCTGGGCAGTCCAACGTCCAATAGTCCAACGTCCAACAGTCCAACGTCCAACAGTCCAAAGTCCAACAGTCCAAAGTCCAACAGTCCAAAGTCCAACATCCAACAATCCAACATCCAACAGTCCAAAGTCCAACAGTCCAATGTCCAAAGTCTACCGCCCCGAATAGGGCGTACGTGTAACGATGCTGCGGCCCAAGGTGAGTTCGTCGGCGTATTCCAGATCCCCGCCAAACGAAACCCCGCGTGCAATGGCGCTCACTTGGACCCCCAGGGGCTGGAGTTTTTTGGAAATGTAAAAAATCGTGGTTTCGCCCTCAATCGTCGGACTGATGGCCATGATGGCCTCCCGTATTTCACCTTGTTTTGCCCTGGCCTCCAGCGATTCAATATTCAAATCAGAAGGACCAATGCCCTCAATGGGCGAGATGATGCCACCCAGCACATGATACAGCCCGCGGAATTGACTGGTGTCTTCAATCGCCATCAGGTCGCGGATGTTTTCCACCACACATACCAGCGAGCGGTCGCGGCGCGGGTCGGTGCAAATCTGACACAGTTCGTCGTCCGAAAGATTGTGGCATTGGCGGCACTCACGAATGCCTTCGCGCATGGCAGTAAGTGCTGTGGCGAATTGCTCGGTGGCTAATTTGTCCTGCTTGAGCATGTGGAGCACCAGCCGCAGGGCTGTTTTTCGCCCGATACCGGGAAGAGAAGCGAACGCCTCGACGGCTTTCTCGATAAGTTTGGAGGAAAAGGTCATGGGGCAAAGTTAGGAAAATGGCGATTCATGGATATAGACCATCTTCCATTAGAAACCTTCGCTGGATAAGTCTCTCTGGATCGTTGAGGTGGAGTGTTTTTATAGTGGCTTCCCCAATCCTGGATTTTGGTAAAATTTCTCCAAGATCTACCCAAAAATGTTCTGCCCAAATGTGAATACGGGGGTTGAAAAGGGCAACAATGTCTTGATAAGACTCTAAAAAAGTACTCAGGTCAGTGCCTTTGTATTGGTTACAGTGCGGACAAGCGTACGCAAGGTTTTCCGGCTCGTCACCGCCGCCATGCTTTAGACTTGCTATATGGTCAATCTGAAAAGGGAGAAAAAGAAACTCTTGAGATATTCGGCAGTATTCGCAACGAAAACCTGCGCGTTCCGCTACAAATTGCCGAAGGGAATCAGGTAGCCGGCGACTCATGCTTCAACAAGTCGGCGGGCACGAACTTTGGCCAAACCAATTAATAGATCCAATGCTAAGTATCGTTCCAATTCAATGGATTCTTCCCAACTTATGTCACCGTCCTTCTTTTTATCGACCAGTTCCTCTACTCGCTCAGCCATAGCCGAAGGAGCATGAAGTTTGAGAACTTGGGCAGGGTTGAGTCGCGCAAGGATATCAGCTACATCGCCAAAAGCTTCGGAAACAGTCATGACTTTCTATTTTAATGCAAAAATAAGGTTTTTTGATAAACTTAGGCGCAGTTTTCAGGATTTAGAAAGGATATTTGATATTTGTCAAAAACAATCCTTGAGGTGGCGCGCTAAGGCTTTTTTTCAGAGGCTTTTGCTCGTCCAAAGCCGTTTTAACATCCGATACCAGCAGTTGTCCCCTGCCCACCTGTACACAGGCTCCGACAATAAGCCGAACCATACCCCGCAAAAAACGGTTGGCCGTGATTTGGAAAACCCACTGGTGTTCCTCCGGGCGTTTTTGCCAAAAGACTGCTTTCAATGCGCAATTGTAATGCTCCAAACCGCTGTTGGTTTTGCAAAAAGGAAAAAAGGCCGGATAATTTGTCAACAAGGCGGCCACTTCCTGCATTTTGTCAAAATCAAGTCGGGCGTAAAGCGGGTAATGCCAGGCTGTTTCTGTGGAAAATGGGTCTTTACGCAGCGACATAAAGTATTCATAACTGCGCTCATAAGCATCGAAGCGGGCATGGGATGCTGGCAATACAGGTCTTATATCGTACACAGCCACATCATTCGGCAAAAGACTGTTGAGGCCGTTCAGAAACGCGGGGGGTAAGGCTGCTTCCGTGTCAAAATGAGCCACATAGAAGCGGGCGTGTACCCCAGCGTCTGTGCGGCCACAACCTGTGATGTCTATTTTTTCGCGCAAAATGGTGCTTAACGCAGCTTCCAAAGTAGCTTGTACGGAAGGCGCATTGGGTTGTACCTGCCAGCCAGCGTAGTTTGTACCGCGATAAGATAGTGTAAGGAAATAGCGCATTGGAGGGCGAAGGTAGGGACTGAAGGCTTGAACTGGTGCTGCGCGCTATTTGAGCAAGGTAAATGTAGAACCGGATCAGAAGAAGTAAGCAATAAAATGCCCGCTCGAAAGTTAATATGCCCATTAAGAAACACCTTTGCAGCCTGTTGTTACTTGTTTCGACTTAAGTGTCCCTTCGTTTCGCAGAATCTTCAAATCAAAACCCACGGTGCGCCCATCCATGTTCCAACGCATTTTCTCTTTCCTGTTTTTCAGCCTCGTTTTCTTCCAAAACCTTCCCGCCCAATGCGTCTCCGGCGATTGCAAAAACGGGCGCGGCACTTACATTTTCCCTTCCGGCGCCAAGTACATCGGCGATTTCAAAAATGGCGAAATCCACGGTGTGGGCGTGTGCTATTACACCAATAAGAGCAGTTACCGGGGAGAATGGAAAAGCCGTTACCCGGAAGGCAAGGGTACAAAAACCTACGCCGATGGCACCACCCGTACGGGCCTTTGGCTCAAGGGAAAGCCGGTGGACGAAAACGGCACCGTACTGGCCGAATACATCGCCAAGAAAAAAGAGGAACGCGCCGATGACGGCACCAACATCCAATCAGGCTGTATTTCAGGCGATTGCCAGAGCGGACAGGGTACTTTCGCTTACCCGGACGGCAGCAAATATGAAGGGAGTTTTATGAATGCTAAATTTGAAGGCCCTGGCACCTTCTTTTTCTCCAACGGCGACAAATACGTCGGTAATTTTAAAGAAAACTACCCCGATGGAGATGGCACTCGTTATGTGAAAGAATCGGGCGCAAAAGAAATGGGCGAATGGAAACAGGGCGAATTTTTGGGCAATAGTCTGGTGCAAAGCGGCCAGGTCGGCTGTATCTCGGGTGACTGCGAAAGCGGCAAAGGCACCTTTGTTTACAAAGAAGGTGCGGCCAAATACGTCGGTACATTCTCCAATGGAATGCCCCATGGTTACGGCATCTGCGATTATGCCAATGGCGACCGCTATGTGGGTGAATGGCAGGCCGGATCGTTTTTTGGTAAAGGTGTTCTGAGTACACGCGAAGGCACCATCGTGGACGGCTACTGGCGTGAAGGAGAATACGTGGGCAAGGATCAACCCAATGATTACGAAACCGTAGTAGCTGCTGAAAAGCCTGCTCCTCCGCCTGTGGCAATGCCGCAATCAAAGGTTTGGGCCTTGGTAGTGGGGGTGGCTTCTTACGACCACATGCCCGTGCTGCGCTACACCGACGACGACGCTTACCGTTTTTACGCCTTCCTCAAAAGCCTCGAAGGGGGTGCACTGCCTGATGAACAGGTGCGCGTACTCATTGACGAGGAAGCCACCCGCGAAAACGTGATGGGAAGTATGGACGAACTCTTCGGGATGGCTGGCCCCAACGATCTCATCATTTTCTATTTTTCGGGTCACGGCCTCAATGGTTCTTTCCTGCCCATTGATTTTGACGGTTTCAACAACAAAATTATCCACGAAGAAATCGCAGCCGCGTTCAACAAAAGCAAGGCCCGTTTCAAACTCTGCCTTGCCGATGCCTGCCATTCGGGCAGCCTGATCGCCATGCGCTCCGTTGAGCCAGAACCCGAGCTGGTAAAGTTTTACTCCTCACTTGCAAAATCGGTGAGCGGAACAGCCCTACTCATGTCGAGCAAAGCCGAAGAGACCTCGCTCGAATCCTCTGGTCTGCGCCAGGGCGTCTTCAGCCACTTCCTCATTCGTGGACTCAAAGGAGAGGCCGACACAAACAAAGACAAGGTGGTGACGGTGCAAGAACTATTCGATTTTATCAACGACAAAGTGCGCGACTACACCGGCAACCGCCAGAGTCCGGTCATCAAAGGCACCTACGATCCGAGGATGCCCGTAGCCGTGGTGCGATGAATCACTCCGCAAATCGGGCATCCCGCAAGAATTGTTCGTCGTCCAAAGTTTTCAAAAAGGCAATGATCTTATTTTTTTCATCCGCCGTGAGCGGGATGCCCAACGTTCCGTCGGGCTGACGCAAAAGCGGGTCGAGTGTAGGCGAATCCTTCACCCCGGAAGCGTAATGATCCAGCACTTTTTCGATCGTTTTGAACTTCCCGTTGTGCATGTAAGGATCTGTAACGGAAATATTTCGGAGGGAGGGCACCCGGAATTTGCCCACATCTCCTGGCAATTGGCTCACCTCGTTGCGGCCACGATCAAAAGAAAAATCATCTAAAATTCCATTGTTACGGAAGGAATGATCCGTAAAAAGATCGGTGGCATGACAGTTGGCACATTTTACCTGAAAAAGTGCCAGCCCTTCCAATTCATTGGTTGTCAAGTCCCCACCGGATTCGCCACGCACATATTTATCGTATCGGCTGTTGGCGCTCACGAGCATGGCCATGAATTGCGACAGCGATTGAAGAAATCGGGCAGACGTGATTTTTTCCGTGCCAAATGCCGCTTTGAACATGGCAGTGTACTCCGAATTTTGACGCAAACGCTCCAAAACCTCCGCCGGATTGGCATCCATTTCCACCGGACTTTGGATGGCATTGAGCGGCACCAGATCGAGGTTGGGCACGCCACCATCCCAGAAAAATTCACGGTTCCAGAGCATGTTTTGCACCGCTGGGGCATTGCGCCGGCCAAACAGATTGTCTATGCCGTGGCTGGTGGGGTGTTCCGGGTGGCTGAAGGCGGAGAATGAAATATGGCAATCGGCACAGGAGATGGTCGTGTCGCGCGAGAGTATTTTGTCGTAAAAGATTTTTTTGCCCAGCGCAAAACCCGCTTCAGTCACAGGATTTTGGCTTAGGTCGTAGGCTGGCGCTGGGAAATTAGCGGGCAGTTGCGGACCCCTGAAGGGTTGAAACGGGTCGTCTTCTCCGCAGGCTGCAAAAGTGATGGCGAGCAAAGCCAGCACATAAACTGATATTTTCATAAACAAAGGAGGATCAAATAGTTCAGTTTAAAATAATGGGACGCTCTGCCTGCCAGGATTTGCTTTCCAAGCGCAACAAATAACGGCCCGCAGGCAACTGCCCAACTTCTACTGGAATCGTGTTGAGGCCGGGTATAATTTCTAATGCACCCTGTTTCACCAATTTCCCATCGGCTGCCCAGAACGTCATTTTCGCCTTTTCGCTGTTATCAGCATTCAGACGGATGGTAAAGTTCGATTTGGCTGGGTTAGGCGAAACGTCTATGTACTGTTCTGGCAAAGGATCTTCAATAATAGAGACGACCGTGTTGTTGCGACTGACCAGCCACAAATCCGGGTCAAATACCAAACTCGTTGGCGAGAAATTAAGCGGAACCGTGAACTGTTGCCCACTGAATGTATGATTCAAAACCAGCACCGTATCCCGCACTCCATCGCTTAATTTTACGGGCACTGGCATTTCAAAAAATAAGACAGAGGGGTCTGAAGTCGTTTGCTCCAGGGTAATTTTCACTTCGTTGCCCGGGCCTACAGTCCAGCCAGTTTGGTAAGACGGGAATCCTTTCCCATAAAACCAATCGGCAAAAAAATCGTCGAGATTGGCTCCCGACACCATTTCCATGTGGGTTTTGAAATCACTCGTTGTTACATAGCCATATTCCAAGTTGGGGTCGTTCACGTAATTGAAAATGCCGGCAAAAAAGATACTGTCCCCAAATTTCCAGCGCAACATGTGGAGCAGCATGGCTCCTTTAGCGTAGGAAAGTCGGCTGTTGAAAATCCGTCCAACGCTGGTAGTGTCGTCCACCCACACGGAGCCATCGGGGATAAGTGTAGCTTTATCTATACGATCGGCTTTGTAAAGCTCCCAATACTGCGGTTGAATGTAATTGTAACAAAGCCCCGAGCAGTAACTTGCAAAGCCCTCATTGAGCCAAATATCTTCCCAGGAAGCGCAGGTTATCTTGTCGCCAAACCATTGGTGCGCCAATTCGTGCGAAAGTAGGTCAAAACCAAACGAGGAGACAAAACTCATGGTCTGATGTTCCATGCCACCTGCTCTGCTAAATTGAGCGTGACCATATTTTTCTGCGTGAAAAGGGTATTGGCCAAAAAGTTGGTTGAACATCTGAAAGACAGCCACATTTTGATTCACACCAAATTGGGCATCGGCCAAGCTCTCTGGATAGACGTAGTTAAGGATGGGCGTGGTGTCATTCCCAAACGGCGCAGGCACGGTAAAGACCGTGTAGTTCGTCACGGCGATCGCAATCAGGTAGGCGGCGACGGGGTAACGATGCCGCCAATGTGCTGTAATCCAACCATTTGTCGTTGTTTCGGACTGTAAAAGTCCAATACTAGCTGCCCGGTACCCGATTGGGTTGGTCACAAAAATATCAACGGAATCAATCTTGTCATTGAGCGCTTGTTTACAGGGCCACCATTCCATTGCGCCATAAGGTTCGGAGAGCGTCCAAAGTACAGGAATACCCTCATGGGTGTCCACTCTAAAGGACCCAAAACCTGTGGAATCTGGAATTCCCTGATAAAAAAACGTCAGTGAATCGTTCAAAAAAGCAGGCAAGACGGTAGGGAACTGCACGGTGATGATGTCGCCATTTTGAAAAAAGGACAGGTTCTGGCCATGGTAACGAATGCTATCCATGGTTAAAACCTCCGAAAAGTCGAACTCCAGGCTGCCCACCGTTTCCACAGGTTCGAACACCGTCAGCACCGCGCCCTGAATGTATTTAATGGCCGGATCTACGGTCCAATGTAGTCGGCAATAGTGGATGTCGCTGCGGTTGTCGGCACTGTTTTGAAGGTCGCGGTCAGAGGCCGAAGGGTGGGCGCGAATCCAGGCTGCTTTTTCGCTCTCCATGATGTCCTCGATCGGGTCGAGAACCTGAGCAAACAAGGCGCTTGAAGCCAGCCAGCAAAGGGCGAAAAAGCAGCATTTTTTCATGTCAAAATTTGTTGAAAAGGAGAAAAGGAATCGTTTGGAACTATTTTGCACTGTATTTGGCCGGGTTTTCCAAAAAGCTTTCTTTGCAGTTCGGGTTGCAAAAACCATAAATTTTACCGCCGTAATGTACCGTGTCTTCGGTCGTTTTGTCCACTTTCATTTCGCAAACCAGGTCTATATCTGTTGCCCAGGGCAATGTTTCCGTGCTGGAGGCGGCAGCGGTAGATGCATTTGTCTTGGGAGTGCTTTGTTGGCAAGCGGCCACAAGGAGTGTGGTAAAAACTACAAGGGATAATGCTTTGATATTCATCGTTGAACGAAATTGAATGTGAAAATTACGTTTTGGCACGACTTTAATCGTACCAGAGCGTCTGCAAAAAACGAAAAAATTATGGTTTTACTGTAAATTTCACGGTTTTCGTCGTCATATTATCATTGTGATCATGGACCGTGACGGTCAACGTTACGGCAGTCTCGGCGGCTATAGTTGGCGTGAAATGCTCGTGAAATTCATACTCCGTTTTGTCATGAACATCTGGGTTCGCTTTGTAGAGTTCAGCGCCATCTGAGTCTTTGGTAACCTTGACCTCCAGTTCATGGAGGCTATTGTCTGTGACAGTAAATTCAATATGAACCTCACCGGAGACAGATGCATTCTCCGCAGGGGTACCCATCGTCAGCACGGGGGTATCGGCATCCTCGTCGTGGTCATGTTTGTGGCAGGCTGCTACTGTTAGGAGGCACAGCGTTGCGAAAAGAAGAGATTTGATTTGCATTGTACAATGTTTGAATTTGATAGAAATATTTAAAGCCTGAGTTTTATATGGGGTGTTTTAACTTACTGCTTCTGAACCAAACGTTCGTACGTTCGACCATCTGTGTTCCTAAGGCGCAACAACAATACAGTGCCTGACATTTGATTTTTTAAGTCCAACTGTACGAGGGATTTATTAGCCAGATCGTTGCGCTGTAAAATCAAACGGCCATTCAAATCGAATAATTCAACTTGGTCAATCTGTTCATTACCAGGCCATTCAACGTTCAGCACGTCCGAGCACGGGTTGGGAAACACCTTTGCCGTTAAGATTGGCAAATTGTTCGTGCCGACGCTTCCTGCCGCCTTGAATAATAGCACACTGCCATTGGAAGTCCCACAAACGATCTGGTTGGAAACGGGTGACCAGGAGACTGCCATGGGAATATCCCAATTGAAAGTCGAAAATTGCTCGACAAGGGAGAAGTCAGTTAAATTCCAGATTTGCAACACCGTGTCCGAAGCGGTTACGGCATATTTGCCATCCGACGAAAGGTCTAAAGCATTTATTACCTGGGTAGAAACGTTGATCGATTGAATCAAATTTCCGGTGTTTACATCCCAAATACGCATCCTTTTGTCTTTACCACTGCTCACGAGTTTTTGGTTGTCGGGTGTGAATTTGACCGAGGTGATGTCTTCCGTGTGCCCGTTGAGGGTTTTGAGTAGTGTTCCAGCAGTATCCCAGATTTTCACCTTGTTGTCGCTTCCGCCGGTAGCGATCATGGTATTGTCGGTGGAGTAATCCACGGCAGTTACCCAACTATGCGCCGTGACCGTCCATGCTTCAGTTCCCGTGGGAAGGTTGTAAGCTTTAAGTTTTCCGTTGGAACAGCCAACAGCCACTTGTGTAGCATTCGGTGAAAAATCTACAGAGAATGCATAAGAAGTGCCCAAATCAATGGTTTGCGCCAGGGTTGGTGGATTTTGTGTGTAATCGAACAACATGAGATGTCCAGTTTCCTCGGCGGTAGCAAAAAATTGGTTGTTACTGCTCAGGGCAACGCCCATCATGCATTCAAGTGTATTGCTGACCGTGTAATCCCAGCTTATCGCACCGTCTGAAGTGTTGAAGCGACGGATTTTGGCAGGGTGGCAATTAGTACCCGTGATTACGGACTGGCCATCGCCAGTGAAGATTGCTCCGTTGACTTGCAGGCCGATTGGATGGGCGCTTTGTACCCAAACAGGGGTTTGAGCCATAAGTCCGAAGATGCAAATGCTAAAAGCAATGGGTGTGAGTAAAGTTTTTTTATTCATGATCCTAAAAAAGTGCATTTTTTTAAAAGGCCGCCAGCAGGCATTGCGCCACTGGCGGCATGTCCAACTTTACTGTATCATTTTGACCTGCCAACGCCATATTTGCGGGCATTATCAGGATCAATTTTGTTCTGAATCAGCATGGAGCAATCATTAAGGATTGTGCACATGGTCAATCATGAACATATCCGCATAATTGGCCGAGAGCGTTGCTGAGTATGCGTCGCCATGCGAAAAAGGCTTTGTGGCGATGCTCACAACGGTTGGGCTGCTGAAAATCGCCATTGCGTCCACAAAAATGTGGAAGTGGGGGGCACTTTTGCCTTCGCGCACGGTTGCTGCTTCATCGGGAACGGTCAATTTGATGGTTTTCAAATTGTTCTGTGTTGGGTTGTCAAAGCCCCCAAACAAACCCACATGGTATTGGAAAATGTTGTCAGGCGCTGGTGCAGCTGGCGACGTGCCCTCCATTTTTACAAAAATGTACCCGGAGTTCCAGCTCCAATAATGACCATTGGCGCCGTCTGCGGGGTCAAGTACTCCCGTACGCTCACCGATGGGGCTGACGCTTTTGGCGCTGTCCACACCTACCATAAACTCAATTGAAGTGTAATCACCGGCTGGCACATCGTCAATTTTGATTTCACGCGTGTCGGCATCGTCGTGCTTGCAGAGGAAATAGGACTTGTCTTTAGGCACCACAAAACGTGTTCCGTCTGCTTTCACCAGTACAACGTTGCTAATGTAATAGTCAAACGTGGTGAATTGAAGGCTTTCGCCGGCAGCATTGGTGTAGTTGGTGCCAAATACAAGTGCATTGCCCGCCGCTTGGTTGTCAAACTCAAGTTCGATAGACCCAAAGCCCTTGATTTCGTCATCGTCATCGTTGTGTTTGCAAGCGGGGATAATGAAGATGGAAGCGAAGAGGGCCAGAGCCCAAAAAGAAAATTTTTGCATGGTGGTCAAAGATAAAAATTGTTAAAAAATGTAGTTAAGTGTAGTCATCCATCGGGTATTTGACTGGATTTTTCCGCCTCCTAAATCCTGATAAACAGGCTGTTGGATGGTAATGCCCATGGAGAAATGCCCGGCATACACATCCAGCCCCAGGGTTGCCAATGCAATGCTTCCGCCCGTCCCTTCAGCAAAGGAATTGCCGTCCAGGTTGGCCGCAGCGTGGTCGGCGAATACACCGGCATTGGGTAAAAATGAAACCCGACGCATGGTTTTCCAGTAAAAAAACTTGGCAGACCCGCTCAGGCGGTTGCCGAAATGATAATCGTGATGATTGGTGGTGTTCAAACGCCCCAGCACATCGGTAGCCAGCCCCCATGCCCCCCTGCGCAGCGTATAAGCCGCCGAAAGCATGAAATCAGTGCTGCCCGAGCCGGGTTGCAGGTTTGCGTGAAGTAATTGTCCTTCGGCATCTTTTAGGCGATGTTGCCCGGTTGGGAGTTTAATCCCGCCACCAACCGTGAGGGTGTGCTGCCAGGTACGGCGAAGGCTGTCGCCTGTATTGAGCAAAATGAAATTGCCCAGCACGGAGGCGTCGCCCAAGCCCTGACTGTGCGTCAATACGCCGTTTTCTGTACGGCGGAAATCGTGATACGGTGCCAGCACAAGCATTTGCAAGCGGCGAAGGGGGTAAAAACGCCCCAATACATCCACGGTGCGGAATTGTTCATCCGAGTCAAAATGGCCCAATTCTGCGGCACTCCGGCTGTGCGCTGAACGGAACGATTGCTCCGAATAGCGAACACCTACGAAATGCCGATGGAATTGAGGCAAAATGCCGAAATAGTTGCCACCGATGGAACAGCCGCACACATCGCAAGCGGACGCAACTGACCCAAAAGCCAGCAACGCCACTGTGAGAAACAGTGTACGCATAATACATGAAATTGAAAATGTACAGAAGTAGGGTCTGAGGAAATCCTCAGGCAGGAGGCCTGAAAATATCAGCCACAGGCGCATCGGGCAAAGAAACCCGGCTGGGTGGCAGTGCTACCGCACTCCACAACGCTGTGTCAAGTATATTTAGGTAAGACGGAAATTCAAAAAACAACTGAATGTCCTTGATTTCGCGAAAGTTATCGGGCAATTGAGGTTCCTTCGAATTGTTTTTTTCGCGGGCCGCCATTTGCTTTTTGAAGGCGCATTTGCCATCGCAGTGCAGGCTGGGCTTATCCTTGTTTTCACATTGGGCAACGTATGCAGCGCGGTTCCATTGATAGTGTAGCGTCCAGGCCGTCCGAACGGACGCTTGGCCAATGATGCTACACAAGAGCAATATAGAGAGGAGCCGTTGCATACTTTGAATGGTAAAGGTACTGCAATGCATACAGGGTCAATGTCAAAATTTTGCCATACTGAGTCAATTGTTAAAGTTCTAACTTTTAGCATCAACAGCCCGCTTTCCGTGTGACGGGAGCCACTTCTTAACGTCTTTTTAACGATTTTGAAAAAACGGGGTCTTTTCCTATACTTTTTGCGGTTTTTTTCGTGCCTTTGTGCCCTGAATCACAGACCTAGTCTGTTAAAATCCGCCTGAAGTGACTGCAGTCGCAACAAGAAAAACTTCGACCTCCGCCACACTTTCTGATTCGCAACTGATTGCTCTTTACTTGCAAGAGCAGGACACGCGATACTTCAGTCAGCTTTACCGCCGCTACGCAAGCAAGGTGTTTGCTAAATGCATTTCTATGCTGGCGGACCATGGCATGGCGCGAGACGCAACGCAGGATGTGTTTATCAAGATATTGTTGAACCTTTCAAAATTCACCGAACAATCTTCCTTTTCTACCTGGGTGTACTCTATCACTTACAATTATTGTATTGATCTGATCCGCAAGAAAAAGAAGAATATCCTGATTTTTACAGAAGACATGGGCCGGATGGGCACAGAAGCAGATGCAAATATCCCGGACAGTGTGATTTTGGAGATGGAGACCAACCGGCTTGAAAAAGTGATGGATAAACTGCCGGTGGGCGACAAGGCGATCCTGGACATGAAGTACACCGATGATATGTCCATCAAGGAAATCGGTGAAGTGCTGAACAAGACTGAAAGTGCCATCAAAATGCAAATAATGCGCGCTAAGATCAAAGCGCAAGGCATTTATGAAGATATGTTCGGAACAGAACCCATTGGGGCATAATAATCCACACACCTATTATATCACTCGCGCCCTGTCTTCGGCGCAAAAAAAAGGCCGATATGGACAACAGCTTAAAAAAGTTGCAAGCAGAGCGCGAAGCTATGTTACCTCCAGAATTGGAGTACCGCATTTCGCAGCATGTTGGCACCTTGTCGTTGTTTAGCAATGTAATCGAAGTATTTGTACCCAATGCACTACAGGTCGTGGTTCGGCTGGTGGGAGGCGAAGACTTGCCTTGCCTCAAAAAAGCCACCCGTAGAGCCGCACGTGCCAATATGGACTGGCGCACGCCACCCGCCCCTTCCTTGCCCAACCCTCTTTAACCTGCGCTTCGCAAACAATCTTCTTCGACCTATATAATGGAACCTATTCCTGTTTCTGGCCCTGTTGCTCAATTGATTGCACAGTTTTCTGCCTTTTTCCCAAAATTCATTGGGGCCCTCACCATCCTGTTTGTGGGTTGGTTGGTTTCGCGGACAGTAGGAAAGATTTTGAGTAAAATATTAGCCAAAATCGGGGTTGACCGCCTGGCCGAGATCCTTGACGATATTGATTTGGTGCAACGAACGGGTGTGCTGAAGGAAAAACTTTCTGCCATCATCGCCAAGATTGTCTATTATATGATGATGCTCATCTTCATCATTGCTGCCACTGAAACATTGGGGGTAGCCGCTATTACCCAACTTTTTACGGACTTAATGAACTACCTGCCTTCATTGCTCACGGCCTCGGTCGTGTTTATGCTGGGTTTGTTTTTGGCCGACATGGTACAGGGTGCAGTGGTTACGTTGTGCAAATCGTTGGGGGTTGCTTCTGCCAAAATGATTGGTTCGATCGTTTTCTATTTTCTGTTTGTCACGATTGCCGTTAGTGCGCTCGCACAGGCCAAAATTAATACGGAATTTATTTCTTCCAGTTTGGTAGTAATCATCGGCGCTGGGGCCCTCGCCTTCGCTTTTGGTTATGGACTCGCCTCTAAAGATTTGGTTTCCAGTTACTTGGCAAGTTACTACAACAAAAACAAAGTGCGTGTGGGCGACGATGTCCGCATCATTGGTGAGCGCGGCAAAGTGGTGCTGATTGACAGCACCTCTATGATCTTGCAGACTTCTGAGCGCGCGATCATCGTGCCTTTGAGCAAACTCACCACAGAGAAGGTAGAGGTCTTCTATCCAGACCCACAGGACAATGACCTGCTCGAAGCGGAAAATTGACTGGGAGGAAAAAACGCCATAGGCGTGACATTATGGTATAGTAAAAAAACAGCCCTCCGCCCTTTCTCATTTGAAAGGACCGGAGGGCCCCCGCCTTCGGTTGTCTTTGCTCTTTCGAGCTTTTATCTTTGAAGTGTGCTTGGGTAATTAGAGCACACTATTTTCATCACAAGTGATTTTTCGGGTCTGTTTTGATTTTCCTATTCAAAGGGCAGCGCTTGTAGTTTTCTCGTCTAAAGCACTTGCTGCTCTTTGTGTTGTTATTTTCAAATGTGGTATGGTTCCTAAAAGGAGCGGTAGCTTTCTGCCGCAAATCGTACTGCAAATATGAACGCTTTTTTGTATTCCCTGTTGCACAGGCTGCGCCGAACACCCCAAAAAGGCCTATTTTTGGTTATCGTATTTGTAAAATAATGAAAAAATATTTGATGAAAAAGCAATGATATTGCATTGGAGCTTCAAGTAACGCGAAAAAGATGGGCTGGTAGATGCGAATGCGCGAAATTTTATCAAATCAAAAAAAAGTTTCAAAAACTCGCCGCTTACCCTTAAAAATCCACCGCTCCTTGGAAAAATGCCGCCGCTTCTTGAAAATGAGTCCTCAAAAATCTTGGTTTTACTTAGGTAAGTAGTTTAACGAACCATACTCAGAAATGCCCCACTCAGCCAGTGGGAATCCGCTTTGATGAGCGTGTCGAGCGTTTGATTCGCTTTGTGGGAGAATTTGCGGATGTCGCGCACTACTGCGCAGAAATGCTCGGACTGTGGGCAATTTTCCTCTACTGCAGCCAATTCATCCAGTACGCGCAGCACGGGTTCGAGCTCGCGCTTTTTGCGGTTAATGATGATTTGGCGGATTACCTTCCAGAGGTCTTTTTCAGCAAAATATACTTCCTTGCGTTTGCCTGGTGGCGTTTGTTTGAATACCAATTCCCATTCCAAAAGGGCGCGTAGGTTCATGCTCACATTGCCGGTGGAGATATTGAGTTCTTCTTTCACTTGATCCGCATTGATCGGCTCCGGAGAAATGAGCAACAGCGCGTGAATTTGTGCCATGGCTGGAGTAATGCCCCAGCCACCCGCCATCTTGCCCCAGGATTCAATAAATTTTTGTTTGCCTTCTCGGATGTCCATGCTGTTGAATGTTTGATTCTCGCAAACAGCTACAATGCTGTTTAGGCCCATATTGTTTTCAAAAATGATTGAAAAGTGTTCAAGGGTGAGTGTCTAGAGTGTTCCAGGAAAAACTTTTTCTTTTTTGTCATGCTGCTCAAGTATAAATCGACCAGCCAATGTTGTCGGTCGCAGAATGGGCAGATGGTGATTGAAAGATAGAACTGAATTAAAAGGAAACCCCCGCCGCAATATGCAAGCGGGGGGAAGTTTTTAAAAATCCGCATAGGTCTGCCAAAAAGTAAAACAAATCGCCCCAAACGCTGTTTTTTGGGCATTGTTAAAACTTGCCACTTGTAACTTTTCTCCTAGATATGCCTAGTTGGTTGCTTTATACCCTCATCACCTTAGCCGCATACGTCGGCATGGAATTTATGGCTTGGTTCACACACAAATATGTGATGCATGGCTTTCTCTGGAAATGGCATGAAGACCATCATTTGCCAAAACATGCAAAAGAAGGCTTTTTTGAGAAAAACGATCGTTTTTTTCTGGTTTTTGCCATCCCAAGTATGTTTTGTTACATTTTTGGAACGGCTACTCCCCATTTTTGGTTGATGTTCGTGGGGGTTGGCATTTCGCTTTATGGACTCACTTATTTCCTCATCCACGACGTGTACATTCACCGGCGATTCAGCTGGTTCAAGCAATTGGACAGCAAATACAGCCGTGCTATTTTGCGGGCGCACGGTACGCACCACTCCAAACGCGACAAGGAAGATGGGGAATCGTTTGGATTATTGGTGGTGGACCCTAAGTTTTTTAAAAAACGCCCTAAGCGCGAGGAGGAAGCGTTGATTCGGAACAATGAAGCGTAAGAATTTACGATTTTGGAATGACGATTTACGATTTTTGAGATTGGTGGTAGGGCAGGCTCCAAAAAAATTCGTAAATTCAAAATCGCAAATCGTCATTCTTTGGCCATTTCCAACAACCACTCCCGCTCCGTCAGCGGCTTTGCCGCATTGATTTGCTGGCGCAGGTTTTCCAGTTCTTCCCTTGAAAAAGAGCGTTTGTTGCTTTTCCACAACATCAATTTAAAGGTGAACTGTATAATGTTGCGGTAGTTGGGCGCGTGGTATGCCAGCATTTTTTTTCGACCCACAAAACGTTCGAAAGCAGTAAGGAATCCTTCCAAAAGTCGCCATTCTAAAGTTTCAAAATAAATTTTAAGGAGCAGCACCCGGGCATCAAGTTCTAGAAACACGTCATCAAAAGCGAGATCGTGCAGCAGGCTTTGTACTTGGCCGTAATCGCGTTTTTGATAGCTGAGTTTGGCGCGGCAAAATCGTTCGTAATGTTGCCTGAACTCATGCGAAAGCAAGGGCGAGTAGGTTTCTAGGAACTGTTCCACCCAAGCGACTTCCCCAAGTTTAAGCGCTGCGGCCACCATGTTTTTATACGAAAATCTGCTCAAAAACCCGTTTTCTAAAAACGTTTCTTCTGCCAACCCAAGGCAATAGAGGTCAAATACATCGCGTAAAAAAGCGGGTTCATCCGTATTCAAACGACGGATACCATAATTGACTCCAAACAATAAAACATCTCGAAGCTCTGCCTTGGAAAGCCATTGCGCAGCTTCTGGCAACAGTTTTTTGTACGCAAAAAAGTGATCGTCCGCAGTCTTCGTGCTCAAGCACTGGTAACTATGAAAATAGAGCCGTATGAGGGGAGCATTATCATATCGCCCTGCGGCGCAATCCAGCAGCACGATTTCCAGGTATGGCAAGTGGTATTCAGTTCGGTAAATAGCGGCATGGCTTGCTGCTGAACATGCATTTCGCAGCAATTCAGCCACAAAAAATAGCGTAAGCTCATCGGCCATTTCTTGGAGATTGAGCGCTGAATCCCGTGCGGGATTTTGCGCCAGACGTTCTTCCTGCAATCTATAATGATTGAAAAAGTATTGTGCATCTCGAAGAGGTTGGTTATTCAACGCCTGCTCGGCTTTCGTCAAATAGGCGGTTGCTTCTGAAGAGAGCTGTCGTTGCCGGTAGATTTTTGCCAGCAGAAACCATTGGTCGGAGGGGTTGTTCTGCCATGTTTCATGGGCCAAAAAATCCTCTAATACGCCTAAAAATTCCGACATCAGCCTGCGAATTTTCAGGTCGTCATACGCTGCTGTTTTAAAAATGGACTCAAAGGCCTTTTCACGTTTTAAAGCCCGTTCTGAGAAGTTTTGGCGTGTATCTAAAAATTCATAAAACTCTGATAACCTTGTGTTAAAATTGTGAATTGGAGAATTTATCCATTTTTTAAACCGCCGTCGTTCAGCAGTAGACAGGGTGCTAAAAAGTAAAATTAGTTTGCTCTGATACATGAAGTAAAGGTATATTTTATACTTAATTTTTCCGACAAAAACAAAGAAATGTTGTCTGCCCAAATTGACGCAGGGTGCGGCAAGGCCAATACTTTTGTCACACAATTGATTTAGAAACCATTTCTAAGGATTCAGGCAGTCGCATTATTTTTAATCGCCCATGAAAAGTCTTGTCCCATATTTCCTCCTCCTCTCCTCCTTTGTTAGCGCACAAGGCTGGCAGCAGACCTTCGACGGACTACTCAACCCTGCTGGGGTACGTCAAACGCCCGATGGTGGTGCAGTCCTCCTGGCAAATTCCATTCCAGGAGGGCCACAAGGCAGACAGATTGTGCTGAGCAAAACCGATCAAGAGGGTCAACCGCAATGGCAAAAAACCTTCGGTGCAATGGGCGACGACGAAGGCCGGTCGCTCATTTTAACTGCGGCGGGGAATATCGCTGTGGCCGGGAAAATATCATTTTTGGCTAACAACGGCGACGCCCTGCTCGCGCTGTTGGACTTGAGTGGGAAAAAACTGTGGGAACGGAATTATAATTTTGGGGTGCTTGACGATGCGAAGTGCGTGCGCCAAATGCCTGATGGCGGATTTGCACTGGCTGTGGAAGCTGACAACCAATTGAGGTTGTTGCGCACCGATTCGATTGGGACTGAACTTTGGTCGAAAGCTTTTCCACAAACCTTGGGCTTGGTGGTCAAACATCTGGAATTGCGCAGCGACGGCGGTTTTGTTGTCACCCTGCTGCGCAACAACTTGCCCATCGGCGCGCCTGCTGCTGTGGTGCTGCAAATCAATGCCGTAGGCGACTTGGAATTCCAAACCACACTGCCCCACTTTTCCAATTTCGTTACCACCGATCAAGTGCGCTGCAAGCCCGCCAGCGACAGCACGTTTTGGCTCATGCACCGCGATTCGGTGTATCTCCTGAGCCGTGACACGACGGTGCTGAAAAGATGGCGACTCAGTGCTCCTTTTGACCTGTACCTGACGGATTTGGTGCCTTCCAACGATGGTGGCTTTTTCGCATTTGGTACCAACTATTCGTTTAGCGGAACCGCTTTCAGTCGCAGCTACTTTGCTCGTTTTCAAGCAGATGGCGTGGAATTGTGGCGGCGATATTTTGATGCGCCCCACTTTTTGCACTCATCCTGGACCGCAGAACGCGCTCACGACGGAGGGTTTTTCCTGACGGGCAACTATGCCAAAAACGGGCAATACTTCACCTATGTTCTGCGGACGGATTCCTTGGGGCAGGCATTTACAAACGAAATCACCGGGCATGTTTTTTGGGATTATAACAATGATTGCACCCATTCACCCAACGAACTTTCATTGGCTGGTTGGCTGCTGAAAATCGAGCGGCCCAATGGCGATCTTCATTATGCCACTACCGACAGTACGGGTTATTACCACATCGAAGCGGGCATCGGTGCACACAAGATTTCGGTTTTGTTGCCCAACGGACTTTGGGCTGCAGCATGTTCTCAGGATGTTGACTTGACGTTCGACGCGCCTTTTCAGTCAGATACCGTTGATTTTCAGATAAAAAGCACGGCATTTTGCCCACTTCCACGCGTGGATGCTGGGGTGGATTATTGGTTGCATTGCGCCGAAAACACCTTTGTAATAAGTTATTCCAACGCAGGCACTGCCGTTGCTGAAGATGCCGCAGTGACACTTACCCTCGACTCTCTGCTGACTCTGACGGAAGCTTCAATACCCTTCAGCCAGGTAGCAGCACATACTTGGCAATTCCCTTTGGGTGATTTACCGACGCTGACCGACAAGCGTTTTTGGGTGAAAATCCAAGCTGATTGCAATGCCGAAACGCTGGATCGAACGCTTTGTATAGAGGCGAAAATAGAACCCGATGCGCCTTGTCTTTCGCCACTCACCGGGCCATTGCTGGTAGCAGAAGGGCGTTGTGAGGGTGATAGCGTCCGTTTTCGAGTGCGTAATATCGGGTTGCCGATGACAGAATCACAGTCCTATATTGTGGTAGAAGACAATATAATGTTCCTTCAAGCCATTGGCGGATTGCTGCTTGCTGCAGGTGAAGAATGGCTGCTGAGTGTCCCGGCCAACGGTTCGACCTGGCGGTTTGAGGTACAGCAAAGCTCGGGAACGCCTGATTGGCAGAGCGATCCCCGTGTAGCTGCTGTAGTAGAAGGTTGCAGTGTAAATGGCGGTTTTTCAACAGGTTATGTCAATCAATTCAGCCTGTACGACGGAGGATATTTTTTAGAAACCGAATGTCGCCCAGTGGTGGCCAACGCACAGGGGCAAGAAAAGACGGCCTATCCAACAGGCTGGAATGCGGAACATCTTATTCCCGCGAACACCGACTTGGAATACGAATTACATTTCCAAAACATCAGCGGGGATACGGTGCGGGTACTCACACTGCGCGACACGCTTGAGCATTTGCTACTTGACCCAGCTTCAGTGTTACCCGGCCCGGCCAGTCATCCGTATCAATTCGATCTGAGCGGTGCAGGTGTTTTGACTTTCCGATTTATGGGCGCGGAGTTGGCGGATTCGGCCCGTGCCTGGGTAAAATTCCGGGTGGGCCAAGTGCCTGATTTGCCTGATGGCACAATCATTTACAATCGTGCTTGGGCCTACCCGGACTTCAATGCGCCACTAACTACGAATGAAACTTTTCACACCATTGGGCCAGGGCTGCTTTCGGGTTCGGGCGGAAATCCTAAGCCTCCCGAACCTGTGTTACATGCCTGGCCTGTGCCAACTACCGAGGGTATAACGATCAAGATGGACGAGGCTGGCGACTATGTTTGTCAATTGACGGATATGTTGGGACGGCTGGTTCTGGAGCGGCAATTTTCAGGAAAAATACTGCTGTTTTCGGAGCAAGAACTACCAACAGGCGTGTTTGTCGCAACCGTTTTCAAAGATGGGCAGCGGATAGCTCAGAGACAGGTTGTGAAGCTAAGTCATTGATTATTAGTACTTAAAATCATCCAAGAACTAACTGACATCGTTTTTCCTTTCAATCTTCAATCCATTTTTCAACTCATTTTTTATCATGAAAAATCTTTATCGCCCATTACGGCCCGTACTTCCAGGAAGCATACTGCCGTTCGTTTTTGCAAGTCTTTTCACACTTGCCATTTCCATTCAAACAAATGCGCAGCCATTACAATGCAATATGGCTTGTAATGATCAAATTCAAATCGCAGTGCCGCCCAACGGCTCTACCGAATTTTTGCCAGACTATATGCTGGAAGGCGACTACAACATTTATTGCCCAAATGGAATTTTCCAGGCTCAGGTGCAATTCGGCGCCAACTGGCTTCCAGCGACTGGCAATTTTGTATTCCTGCCAGTCCATATTGGCCAAATGTTTCTCGCGAGGATAAAAGATCTGGATTCCGGGAATTCCTGCTGGGGTAATGTGAAAGTAACAGAAGGAGCGCCTGTCGGAGTGCAGGATATTTTAAGTTCCAACAAGCCAGATGTTTTGGAATTAAGCCCCAATCCGGCGGCACAAACGGTTTGCCTGAAAATAGCCTCCGACGCGTCCTATATGACCGTACGCGTTGCAGATTTGCAGGGCCGACAAATCAGTCAACATTGGCTCAAAAACGGCGCAAGTCTGGACGTTTCCTCCTTGGCCAGCGGCTTATATTCTGTGACTGCCACTACGCCCTCGGGTTTGATTTTTTTCAACAAATTCATAAAACAGGAGTAAGAACGTGTTCCTATGAAGTAAACACAAAAACGACCATCTTATTAAAATCGCATTATGCAAAATTTCACTGATTCCCAACGCCTTTCGATTCCCGCCACGGTGTCCGCTTTTGTCCTTGCCGTATTTTTTGGCATGGCCAACCCAAGTCAAACCGCCGCACAAGCATGCACCTTGATTTGCAATGACCAGATCACGGTGGTAGTACCAGCCAACGGCTCGTTGGAATTTTTTCCAGAAGACATTGCAGAGGGAGACCTCACCCAATCCTGTCCGAACGGCATTTTCCAAACCCAAGTGATGATAAACAGCGTGTGGCAAAACCCAAACGGCAACTTTGTATTTGACAACAGCCACATCGGGAACACCTACACCGCTCGACTATTAGACCAAAACACGGGCAATTTTTGCTTCGGCACCGTGATAGTAGAAGCAGGACTGCCGCTTCTGGATACCATTCGCTTCCAACTTTGCGCTGAACTTTGGAAGGACAATCGTCCGATCAAAGGTGCTGTTTTGAGCTTCCAGCCCAACAACCCATCATTCCCATATTCGCCCCAGGTTTTTCTTCTGGATTCGAGCCAATCCTGTGTTGATTTGACGGTGGTGTTGAGCGATTATCTGCCCGGCACAACGTTTGAATACAGTGCAGCGGTACCTGACACGGGCTATCTAAACGGGGTCAGCGTCATTGATCTTTGCAAGATATCTCAGCACCTTTTGGGGATCAATCCGCTTCCTTCTCCTTATTCCATTCTGGCCGCCGATGCCAACAAATCCGGGTCTGTCAACACCTTTGATATTGTAGAATTCAGGAAACTGATACTAGGGATATACACGTCTTTGCCAAACAACACCGCTTGGCGGTTCATCGCAGATTACTGCATGTTTCCCAATCCAAACAACCCCTTTCAACAGCCTTGCTTTTCGGGAATGAACAGCACCGAGCTGGCTGCCCTGGATAACGACACGGCAAAAGTTTTAGGTATAAAAATTGGCGACGTGGACGGGGATGCAAGCTTGAATGGAGTACCCTATTCCCCTCCGATTGTAACAGATTCTATTACGCTCGTACTACCACAAGGGCAGCTTTCGGTAGGTGTTCCTACCGCTATCCCCGTAAAATTTGATAAAAATTTTGATCTTGGGAGCCTACAAGCCCAATTTTTCCTCGATCCCAGCTTAGCAAGATATGACTCGATTTCCGATGGAATAATTAATGTATTTTCCCCTACTTCAGCAGCCTATGATACACTCACTGGTGCGCTTAGATTTTCTGCTTCGGGCTACTTTAACTTCTTTGTTCCAGCAGACACTGCACTCTTTTACATACACCTCACGCCATTGCAGTCAGCAAATTTGACCACGGTTTTGAAGGTTGTACACGACGACCCCGACATGATGACCTTCGCAGTGGGTAGCGACTGCGGCCTCTATTACACGATAGGCTCTACCTACCTTAGTTTTGTATCCACTCATTCATCGGAACTTCAAGGCTTGCGCGTCCAGGTGCCCAGCCCCAATCCTCTTGTGAATCAAACGTCTTTAGTAGTAGAATTGGAAAATGCCGAAACGGCCTTGTTGGAGGTGTTTGATCTGAGTGGCCGCATCCTTTATTCGCAAGAAACAAACCTTCCGATGGGGGTGAGTCGTTGGGAAATCCCGGGTTCGGCGATGGCCCCTGGAAGCCTGGGTATTTGGAGGTTGCGTATAGGAGCGCAGATGGTGACGGGAAAATTGGTCAGAAGATAGCGCCTAGTGCCACATCCACTGAATGGTCTATGAATTGGCGTCAATTCATAGACCATTCAGTGGATGTGGCACTAGAAGTTGTTGGATCGTTTCGCCTTTTCCCACAAAACGGATTGCCGGCCGCGCAGAAGCCGCACAAAGCCCGCGTACATCGCCCAGTTCATCAGGCAAAAATAGTAGGGCACGAAGAGTGTTTTTACTTTCAATTTACGTCGTTCCAAAAGCCAGCCAGCCAACGCAGCGAAGTAGAAAAGGATTTGCGCCAGCAAAAGAATTTGATAAAACGGACGACCTTGCAGTGCGAGCAAAACATTGATTATCAATAAAATTGGCAACAAGAGCGGGGCCAGCGTCCAGCGAAACACCCGATGGGACACATACTGGAAACTCAGCACACCATAGCGCAGCGGGTTGAGGAGCGGTGCGAGCCGCCACACGGCCTGTAAGCCCCCGGCAGCGATACGGACTTTTCGTTTCATCTCCTCCGCCACAGAGGCGGAGGAGGCTTCTGCGGCCCAAGCGCCCGGCTCGTACTGCACCCGCCAGCCGCGCTGTGCGATGCGCATTGTGAGGTAAAAATCTTCCACCAGGGTATCGGGTGGTACGGGTTCGTAGCATTCGGTTCGGAAGGCAAAGAGTTCGCCGGCTGCACCTACGACCGACCAAAGTTCAGCGTCCCATTTTTTTAAAAGACTTTCATATTTCCAATAGATGCCCTCACCCGCGCTGCTGGCGTCGTCTTTTTCGGCCATCGAAATCCGTTTTTCTCCAGCCACAGCACCCACCTTCGGGTCGGCAAAATGCCGCACGATTCGGCGGATGGCTTCGGGGTTCACGAGCGTGTTGGCATCGGTGCTGACTACTACAGGGGTATCGATCTGCAACATAGCGCGTTGAAAAGCAGCGATCTTGCCCCGCCGTTCAGGTTGATGGAGGAGTTGCCAGCGCAGGTCGGCTGGGTAGGGGTAGTTGCGTACAATTTCGGCAGTGCGGTCGTCTGATCCATCGGTGACGAAACAGAACTGGATGAGGTTGCGCGGGTAGTCAAGTGCAATAGAATTGTCAATTTTTTGACGAATCCAATCTTCCTCGTTGTACGCGCATACGACGAATGTAACCGCAGGCAGATGGGTTGCCTCTGGGGGAATAGTGGGGGTGAACAAACGCTTGACGCGCACGAAAGCCCATAACACAAGCCCGTAGCCTAGGTAAGCGTAAAAAACGAGGGCAAGCCCCGACCAAAAAACAATTTCGAGCACGCGTAAAGGATTTGAAGCGCCAAAGGTAAAGCGTGGGTTTGCCGGATCGCGGCACTTTAGTAAATTTGGGCTATTTCAATGCAGCTATTTTGGGATGAATTTGTTAACTAAAAGGATAAATAGGGAAAGATTTGAATTTAAGTAGCTGGTATTTATTTAATTACCTATACTGTTTAAATAAAATACTGTCAAAATTATTGCTATCAATTATCGCCTACCAGTTCAAAGGAGTTTCATTTTTTGTAAATGGTATTATCTTTGTCTTACTTGAACCGTGCGTTTGAAGTTGTTTTAACCCAAAGTATCGGAGTTTGGCGACCTAGAAAATTTGGCTTAATACTTGCTGATTGTTGTCACGGTAGGGCATTCATAAATTCACGATATTTAGCTGCCTGCCTTGTTCGCTAGTGATTTTTTGTGGTTCTGAAAGTTGATATGTGAATCTTGCAAGTTTTTTGTAGAACTTTGTAAGGCTGCATAATAAGAAAGCAAACACCTTTGTATCAAGGAAAATTCACTTGCGTGCATTAGTTCAAAACCTCCCAGGTTTTAATCATTTCTCCGTACTTTAAGTGCGGGTATTTATTTTGCTTTAATCTTAATCCACCCTCCTTCAGTCGAAGCATCTGTTTACTGAACAGAACCAAACACTGTTTAACGCGCACAATCATGCGCGTTAAATTCTTGACCAAAACATCGATTACATTATGAACAGAAGGTTACTTCTCGTAGAAGACCATGATGGTCTTCGCCGAATTATTGGCAATTTCCTTTCCGACAAATTTGATGTGGTAGGGGCCAAAAACGGCCTGGAGGCCATGAGTTGGCTTAGCAAAGGTGTAATGCCCGACGTCATTGTAACAGACACGGCTATGCCAGTGCTTGATGGTGCAGCCCTACTCTCCAATCTTCGCTGTAGCGGACTTTGGTCAGATATCCCCGTGGTGGTGTTGGGCAGCGGCAATGCGGACGACGGAGCCGAAGAACACCGATTCAGGATGCTCGGCGCTTATGAGTACTTCGCCAAACCTTTCAGTCCTACCCGACTGCAAGATCGGCTGATGGATATCGTTGGCTAGATACAGGGACAAGCACAACAAACACCGATAACCGATACGCTTAATTTTAATCATGCATCCCAACCCGCACACATCCGAATACATGCTCGCGACTGCGCGGCAATTACTCTTTGTTGGCTTTAACGAAAGTTTTGATTCCAATATCAGCAACTTCCCATATCAAAGCACAACTTACCAATACTCCATGGAAAACAACGGTTTTCTCGCCTTTTTATGGCTGGGAAAACGCGTAAGCGAATTGGAAACCTACAACTTGCCCTACGCAGTTTTGTGTGATTTGGACTGGCTCATAAACGACCACTACCGCTTGGCCCAACAAATGGCTACTCACCCGGATCTTTGCTCCGTGCCGCTGATCGTATTCACTCAAAAAGGAAAGCCCGCCAACAAAACAGCCCTTGCCGCCAATGGCGTGGACGATTGCTACACGATCCCCGTGGATTGGCAAATGTTGGAAAACAGGTTAGAATTTCTCAATCAGTTCAAGCCCAGCGTACTGGAAGCATCTATTCGCGTAAAACCCGAATATTTTAGCTTCCGCATTCCATTGCGAAAACGCATTTTCGATATTAGACTTCTTGCGAAAGTCAATGTAAGTTGATTTCGAAATTGCAAATGGCTGCGAAGAGATTGAATCTCAATCCGAAACGGCGTTTTCGATTTCGATACCGGGTTGAGAAAACCTTGAATCGTT
>Ga0247843_1001946_pt1 | contig 39447 bp, 29 predicted proteins | sample LaCruzMarch2017__FD_192420 | JGI IMG/M metagenome (GOLD analysis project Ga0247843, IMG submission 192420) | Freshwater microbial communities from meromictic Lake La Cruz, Castile-La Mancha, Spain - LaCruzMarch2017_8m | ecosystem: Environmental > Aquatic > Freshwater > Lake | place: Spain...
CCTTGTTGTTCGATAGAAGAGAAGTCAGGTACAGTAGCTACTTGGTAATTTACGACCTTTACTCCTGAAAAACCTGAAGGCGGGGTCCACCTTGTCCAAATGATTACTGCATCGCTTGTAGGGTCTCCAGATGCAAGCCCATGTTTAAATTCGCCTGGACAACCATAAAGGTTTGGGATATTCTTTCGGTAAAACGAAGGTTTAGGTTGTGAAGGAAAGGTTAAAAAGCTACTGTCCACATGAGCATGAAGCCCTTTTTTTAGAAGGTATACGGTTTCATCATCCTCATCATCTTTTTGACCTAAAATGAGATTGGCGACAGCTAAAAAAAGGATAGCTAATTGAATCTTCATTTCGTGTTATTTTTTAACAAAGAAATGATTTTCGATTTTTCCTGAATTGAATTTAATCACCACATGTCCGTGACCGGCAGGCATTTGCTGAAGGTCGATTTCTAGTTTGTAATTCATTTTGGAAACCTCTGATTTAATTAATTTTCCAAATCCGTTGTAAATTTCAACAGTCGCGTTGTTTAAGGTTTCTTTGGATTCAAGCATAAGTTTGTCAAGGACAGGATTTGGATATACGCGGGTACTTGTGGTTGACTTTTCTTTAATACCTATTTGATTATTTTGTAATACAACTTGGTTACCCGTCGCAGGATTCCATACTTGTGTGCCAGCAGGTAATTCTTTACCTAAGGCATCAGATATCAGGGCTGTCAGGTTATCATTTCCATCAAAAAGTACCGATTGAATCGTCGTTTGTTGAGGTGTTACTCGAATGAAATAAAAATTATCGAAAACGTCTTGCGCGCGAATGTAAGGTTTTTGATTGGCTCCAGTAAAATCGAGTGATCGGTGCGGAGCACCCCACTGGCCTTCACCAATGTATACGATTCCATCGTTGTTCAATTCAAAATCGGTATCTGAGGAATTCGCAACGCAAGGGTGTGACCATTTTGTTATATGGGTATGGGATTCCATAGCCATACGAATGCCATATTGCTCAAAAAGGTTAACCCAGCAAGCCATTTGGTCATTCACTAATCCGTAGGAATTTCCCATAGCGAAAGTTGGAATGTGATATTGCACAAATTTCCAAGTGGGGTCGTTTGCCGTATTGGTATAATTTTGAAGGTCGTTGGTAAGCCAATTTAACTGTTGTGTATTTGAGCAGGCATTCAATTCAGAATTCAACATATATAAACGTAAAAGACCATTATTTATGGAAAGCACATAATACTCGTCCATGGGAATATCGAATAAATTGTACATGTCTTGGTTGTCCTCGTGGTTGCCTTGAGTAAACGTCATCGGGTACATTCTACCGTCATTAGAAATCGTTAATTGCCAATCGTTGAGCCATTCCGTCCATTCTGCATTGGTATTGGAGGTAACTTGATTCATAACAAAATCACCGTTAAATGCAATGAAATCTGGACGAATTTTTGCGACCAAACGATTTCCTTTTCGTTTTTGTTCCAAACAATTACCGCTGGGACAATCTTCTACATATGATCCGAAAATTTTAAAACCGTCGCGTGTATCACCACCTGAGACAAAAGAAACAGGATCATTTGGATTGTTGGACAAGGTAACAAATTTAAACCGAGCCGATGTTTGGTTATTTATATCCTTTATTACGAAGTAATAGGTCGTATTTGGTGTTAATCCCGTTAAACGAACAAATTTCCTATTAATTCCATGAGCCGTTACTTGTCGGTCCACTACTTGTTGGTTGGGATATGAAGCCGCAATGGTTCCAAAGTCCGTAGTCCCAAAGTGAACGGTGCCCGCATCACCTGACCAAGCGATTACGATGCTCGTGGAGGGGTTGTCGCGATAACTAAGGGTGTATTGGCTTGTTGCACCGAAAAGCAACGTTGGAAAAATACCTAATAAAATAAAGGCAAGATGCTGTAAACTTGTTTTCATAATCAATTAAATTTATATTGGATTCGTACTAATAAAACATTATCTCGAATATCGCTTAAAAAACCAGAATGAGGGTATTTTCCCAAGCCAATCTGTTCACTATCAAGCGGAATTAATTGTGTAATTTCGTTTTTCGGCAATTCTATATAGGCACTTAATGTAAGTTTTTTCGTTGCTTCGAAGCGGTAACCTAACACATGGTTGGTGAAAGCTACATCGGCCACACTCAATCCTGAAGGACCTAAGATTTGACCGCTGTTATCCACTATGTTTAAAATGATTTCGTTTCCTTTCACCTTTATATTCGGATCATAAAAGTCCAATCGATAACTTAAATAATGTTTGGTTTTTCCAATTTGTTGGTCCACGTAAAGGTAGTAGGCTTGGAATTGACGAACAAAGGTATGATACGGTTTTGTGCTGGGACCAACAACAGCAGCATTATAAGGTTGAGGACTATCGAACTTAGGCCATGTTACTCCGGTAAATGGGCCGGTTGGGCTTTGGCTCGTAAAAACGTAGGGATTTCCTAAAGTACCTTCCACGGAAACTTGTTGTCCAAAAAGATATTCACCGCGCAAGGTTGTCTTACCGAGTTTTGAGGAAATTTTTATTTGTCCATGAAACGAATGATACATTCGATTCACCCGAGTCGTATAGCTACCTTTTGTTATTCGATTATTGGGGTCATTTAATACGTTTTGTAGGGATGTCATGCTCAAGTCTTGCGTAAAAATCTTGAAGGATTGAGATACTCCGTTGATTGTCAGTGTAGTATCGATTGTATTCCAAATGAAACGATAGTTTGAGGCACTTCCGTCAATGTCGTAAAGGTGATTGATTTTCCCCAAATATCCGCTGTACCCGAAGTGATAATCAAAGTGCTTGATTTTGAAAGGGTTGTCAATAACTAGTCGAGCGCTGAGGTCCTTAAATTTGTCTGATTCTAAATTACCGCTTGTACCATGGTAGACGCCTGCATCGAGCATTATAAAATGAAGGGAATGATTTTTTGGCGCTCTTATTTTTAGGTTAATTCCCAAATCTCGAATCCCAGGAAAAATATGGTGCGTTACCATGGTTCTTTCCGGAAGTTCTCGGTCACGAGAAGATAACTCAATTTCTTCTCCGAAGGGACGTGAAAAAATGCCTATTGTGAATTGAAAGGTTTTTGTCCAAGGATCGGTTAGCTTTAACCAACTATCCTTGATTTGAACTCCACGTTCATTGACGTCGAACGAAATGCTACTTTCTGCAATGCTGTCAATATAACGGAATTGAATCCTAGACCTTCGCAACATAAACTTGTTACTTACAAATCGGTCAAAGCGCCCAGCAGATTCTGAATTTAAAGAAAGAGAATCTGATTTGTTGCTTGCGGCAAATTGCATTTGAACATATCCTTCGAAGCGAATTCTATTATACCATTTTACCGAATCTTGGCTATAAATTTTACCAAAACTAAATAATGAAATGAAAACAAGCATTCTTATATTCATTAAGTCTGGCATTTGAATAACAATTAATTTTTTATGAATCGAATCTTCATCTGTTTATTCTCCCTGCCAAAAGTCAAAAAATAACTTCCTGATTTAAGCTCGTGGATGTCCACAGAGGTAATGGTTGTTCCATTCTCCCACGCACTTGTGAAGTGATTTAAGGGAATTATTGTACCGTCTGCGGCTATTGCATAAAGTTTTTCTAATGAAATTTCATGGGTTTGCAGTTTGATTAAGTCGGCACTAGGATTAGGATACAATCCCAATAAAATGCCTTTTGGCGCATCGTCCAATCCAACAAAAAATCGGTTGCAAGGACCCGCGAGTGCTTGCGGAAAGGCCCCATGACCCGTTGCTGGTGCATTCGCTGAGATAAGCGCATTGCTGCCCGCATTGGTAACATAGGATTTAACACAGCTGTAGGATGCGTCCATTTGGGCAATGGTGTTAACATTGAACCAGTCACCCTGCACTTTTTGAGGAGTGATATCTAACAAAATGAACCCTTTTTTGGTCAGTTCAACGTATTTGATGTGCGGATTTTGAACCGTAATTAAAGCTGATAAATTAATTGGAGATCCCGAGGAGGTAACACTGGGGGTTACCATTTCTACACCGACAGGCGTGTTTCCGTTTTTAAGATCTAAGGCCCAACTGGTATGAATATCACCCGTGAGTACAACGGTGTTATCAATATTGTTATTAGAAAGGTGGTCAAATAACTTTTGGCGTTCGGCAGGATAACCATCCCAAGAATCGGTATTGATAGGGTTTCCAAAAATTTCAACCGCACCCACCATTACTTGATTTCCGATGATTTTCCATGGCTGACTAGTGGTGCTAAGTTCGTTTTTAAACCAATTAAATTGCGCTGAGCCTAACAATGTTCTACTCGTATCGTTAAAGTTGGGGTCATTCGTACCGAGTTGAATTTCCCTTCCCTCCAAGCGTGTATCTAACATTACGATTTTCGCCAAATCTCCCAATTCAAAGGTTCTAAAAATTTCCTGATTTCCTTGTGATTTTGGTCGTATTGGAATCCATTCGAAATAGGCTTGCTTTCCTGCACTTTTTCGGATATTCCAGTCGCCTTCTGCCGCTTGATGGTTCTCTGCCCCGTTTTCATATGAGTTATTCGCCGTTTCATGGTCATCCCAAATACAAATCCATGGAAAATTTTGATGCAATTTACGTAAAGCGTAGTCCATTCGATAAGAATTGTACCTTAAACGGTAATCATTAAGTGCGACGATTTCTTGTGCAGGTTGATGAACTCGATCAACGCCGTTCGGATCGAACCCAGCCGAAGCATATTCGTAGATGTAATCTCCTAACATCAGCACTGCATCTACATCATTTCGTTCCGCGATAGCTTCGTATGAATTAAAGTAGCCGTTTTCGAGATCTGAGCAAGACACAACAGCCAAACGCATGTTATTTACGTTGCCCACAGGCAAAGTTTTTGTACGACCTACCAAACTGTAGGACCCGTTGTGTTCGAATTCGTAGTAGTAAAAGGTGTTTGGATTAAGTCCTGTAACATCGATTTTCACGGTGAAGTCTTTGGTGGAATCTGTGCTGAAACTGCCATTGGCGACCACACTCGTGAACTGATCATCCGTGGCTACGTGGTAGGTACCTGTTAAGGTTTGACCGTAATCCACAGGAGTAATACGTGTCCATATAATCACACGGTCACTCAAAGGGTCACCGGAAGCAACGCCGTGGTAAAACGGAGCAATACATTCTTGAGGAGTTACACTTGTTTGAGCTAATAATTTAGCGCTAACCAAACAAAAAACTAATACTAAAAATCGACCCATAATAAATAATTGAACCGGCAATATTAGAAACTATTTGAGTTGAATGAATTATGTAAAAATAAATTCTATGCTAAATAATTAATAACCCAATGCACAAAATAGGAATGAAGCACAAATGTACCATTAAAAAAATGAAAAACTACATTTTTCTCTGAGTGCTTCGCTGGAGCACGTGCGTGTACTTCGCGCCAAAAAATATAATTTGCGAAGAATAATTAACCCAAGCTAAAAGGATGAAAAAAGAACCGGCTATGCCGGACTTCCCAAGAAAAAAATAATTTTGAAGGTAAAACTTTATTCCTAATTGACTAAAGTACAACAGCAAAGCCGTTAGAATTGCACCTTTAAATGCCAATTTTGCTGAAATATTTGCATCATTTACGTATTTAAATATCACCCAAAAAATAATAATGTTACTAAAAATAGACAATGCGTGATTAAATAAATACAAACTAAAATCAACGAAACCGTTGTTGGTCATAATCCATTTTTCAATAAGTGAAACGGCGAAAATCTGAAAAAAATAAAATATAATAATTACCAATGCAAAACTGGCGATATAGAAGACAGACAAAAACCGAAACCTCAAAAGATTTAGTACGATATTTTGTTTTCCCACATCATTTACCTCTAAAAATTCATTTAAACTTCGTTTTAAGGAAACGAGAAATGCAGAGCAAGCATAAAGCAAGACAAAAACACTTATTAAACTCAACACCCAATTTCCGTTATCTAGGTCAATTACTTTTAAGTAATCGAGAATAGTGGCTGAGTCTGACAGGCCTACTTTTTCATAAAATAATTGTTGTATGATCGAAACCATTTTATCCTTACCGACAATTCTGCCAAAAGTTGTAAGCGACAGATATAGAATGGGAAATAAGGCAAAAAGGGTATAATATGCTAGTGCAGCGCCGTGAAAAAATGCACCCTCTTTGATGTACTCTACAAACGCATCCTTTACAACAAAAAGGTTATAAATCCAACGTTCTTTTTTTGTCTTTTTTAGTGATGTCAATGCTTACGTTTTTGATTATAGGTTCAAAACTAAATAGAATAATCTCCTCATTTATGGAAGAATAAAAATAATTATAGTAAATAGCACCAAAGAAAACAGAATGCTTGTAATGAAGCTTTAAAATTCCATTGTTAGCTATCGTGTACTCGTCAGGTCGAAAAAGAACCGTTTTCTGATTTAATAAAATTGAATTTACTGGTCCAAATAATAAAGCGTCCGATTTATTGGTCATTTGATAGTAGGTATCAAGCGAATTTCTTTTTTTACTTAAACGGCCATTTTTTAGTAGGCAAATTGCATCCGAAATCCCTAATAATTCCTGTCCATCATGAGAAACAAGCACAATAGCAAGTCCTTCCTTGTCTCTAATGCGAAGTAAATGATTCGTTAACTTCAAACGCAATCGGGCATCAAGGTGCGCGAATGGTTCATCGAGCAAAAGGACAAGTGGCTTTTTAGCAATTGCTCGTGCAATAGCGAGCCGTTGTTGCTCCCCCCCTGAAAGCACGTGTGCTTTTTGATTTCTTAAGGGCTTCAACTCAACTAAACGAAGCAATTGCTCGATTCGTTTTTGGCGCTTTTCGTAAGGAAAAAACAAGATAGCTTCTCGAATATTCTCCTCCACAGTGTGGTACAAATCGAGCTTAAAATCTTGGTTAACCAACTTAATGTCATCAAATCCTGGTATCAACTGATTGGACGCTTTAGATTGTACCTGTCCATTCAGTATAACCTCACCACTATCCTGATCAATTAACCCGGCAATAATTTTTAAAAACGACGATTTACCGACACCACTTTTACCAACAAGACCAATTATTTCGTTTTGATTAATCGTCAAAGAAATATTCGAGAGTACTTGTTCTTCGAAAGCGATTGAAATAGCTTTAAGCTCAAGCATCAATTAGCTAATTCCTTAGGGAATTCTTTTGATGAAATATAAATACCCGGAACTGGATTTGCCATTGGTTCTAAATCGCTCAAAAACATTTTAACAATAAACTGCTCTGCTGTTTTCGTTATTTCAATTTTATCAACAATAGATGCAGATGCTCCAATAAAGCAAACTGGCGCATCATTCGAAGTTATTTTTACTAAGCGCATACCTGTTATTTCGAATTGAAAAGGGGTATCATCTGCATAGGCCCCAATTAATTGATACGTTTCATTTGATAACTCATCCACCGCCAACACATCTGACGTAATTTGCATCTCATCCTCCCAGTGATGCTTTACATTATCAGCGGAAGGCTTACCCTCGTGCTTTTCATTTGCAAACTTCTGCGAAAACAATTCGTTGACTTGATAACATAATACAACACAATTCATAGCTATTATTTTTTTAGCAAAACTACTTTAAATTCATTTAGAAACTTTTAGCTTTACACCAACAAATGAAAATAGTCATCATCGGAGGAACAGGATTAATTGGTCAAGAAGTCGTCAAATTGGCCTGTAATGATGTTTATTTTACCCAAATTAATGCCCTAGTCAGAAATCCGCTTTTGCTTTCGCACCCGAAAATAAACGAGGTAATTGTAAATTTTGACAGGCTTTCCGATTACAAAAGTACATTTGAAGGTCAAGCGCTAATTTGTACCCTGGGTACCACAAAAAAACAAAGTCCCAAGAAAGAAGCATACCGAAAGATCGATTTAACGTACACTCTTGTGGCTTGTAAAATAGCGTTACAAAATGGATTTGAACAAGTACACTTAATCAGTTCCATTGGTGCAAATGAGAAATCAAGTGTGTTTTACCCTTCTTTAAAAGGAGAAATTGAGCGCGAAATTTCAGCGCTTTGTTTCCCCTCCACTTTTATCTACAGACCATCCTTATTTTTGGGAAAAAGAAAGAACAATAGAGTGATTGAAACTCTTTCTAAGGTATTTTTATCAATTATTAATCCAATACTTATTGGTGCATTTAAAAAATACCGAGGCATTGCAGCTGAACAAATTGCGAAAAAAATACTTAATGAAATTAAAAACAAAAAAGCAGGAATACATTATTTCGAATCAAATGAGATTTAATGCTGAACAGGTGGCAAATTCCATTTCCAAAATAAATTTAATTTATTTAGTTTGGTTTTAATAATAATTCTAATTTTAAGGTTATGAAAAAAAATACTTTTACCCTACTAATTCTTGTTACATTTCTTTCTCCTTCTCTGATTTTTGGGCAGAAAGACAACACACTAATTGACAAAGCCGGTGTCAATTTGATGGTGACCAAAGGCATAGAATTGTATAATTTAGGTCGCTTAAACGATGCGGTTTCCCTATTTAAAAAAGCAGAATTAAAAGATACGTCCAATTGGAAAATCCAATATTGGATGGGGAAATGTTTTTACGAACTGACCGCCTATTTTTCAGCTGAGGAATGCGCCAATCGGTCCTTAACGCTTATAAATAGGGTGGATGATGCCGAAGCAGGCTTGAATGAATTATTAGGCAACATTAATCATCGACTCGGCAAATTAGATGAGGCGGCGATGTATTTCAAAAAAACAGCCGAACTAATGGGTAATAAAGCAGCTAAGGAAAATGACATTTTATTTTACATTGAACAATGTGAATTAGCCTTAAAAGATCAAAAATCGGGCATGTTAAATATACGGAAGCCATTTTCTTCATTAATAAATTCGATAGATGCAGAGTATGCGCCCATCTTAACCAACAATGGCAAAGACTTGTTTTTTACCGCCCGAAGACCGGAGACAACAGGCAATAATCTTAACCCTGATGACCAACAATATTATGAAGATATGTACCATGCCATTTGGGATGATGTTAAAAAAGATTGGGTAATTCAAACGGGAACTTTTGTGGACATAAACACCAATGGTTTTGACGCTATGAGTTTCATTTCAGCAGATGGTTTATTCGGTTTAACAACTGTTAATACCTCCGCCGCTGAAAAAACAACTAAAAGTTCTGATATTTTTGAGATTACGGCAGAGATTCCATTTAAGTGGACTGCAATGGACCTTATTAAAAACAAATCGATAAACACTGATTTTTTTGAAGGATCTGCCACACAATCTCAAAATAACGAGGGGCTAACTCAAATGATTTTCGTTAGCGACAGGAAAGCAGAAAACTCAGGAACAGATTTGTTTTGGGTTAACAAAACAGACGATACTTGGGGTTCAGCGCGAGCACTTCCGAAAAATATAAATTCCCTTGGCAATGAAACGACACCATACCTCAGCGTTGACGGAAAATATTTGTTTTTTAGCAGTGATGCGCTACCTGGATACGGCGGTTATGACATATTTTACGCTGAAAACGTGGATGGTGTGTGGGGAACGCCAATAAATATGGGACTTTCCATTAATGGCGTAAATAACGACACACATTTTCAATTTAATTCACAAACCAAGCAATGCGTGTTTGCCAGTATCAATCAAAATGGTGATTACTTTAGTTATGATGTTTTTCAGGCTGATTTAGGTGGTATGACCTACCCTTTCATCACCAAAGAATAAAGTTTACTTAATTCTTATTTTCTTTCGGTAGAATTTATCTAAATCGTAGCGAACAAAAACCTCCATTCCGCCTTTAAAATTTGAAACTATTGAAAGTCGCGACAAATTTATATCATAAGAAAATCCGACAGATACAGCCCCCCATTCAGCCATTAACTTAATGATCATGGCATCTTTGAAACGGTTAAAAAAACCAATTGAAAATGCTGCGTCTTTTTCAATTGAGGTGGCTCGTGAACCGTCTTTTAGGAACTGTTTGTAGTAAAACCCAACTAGAAGCTCGTTGGCTGATTTTTGTTTGCTAAAATATATTCCAGGTAGAATTGCTCCATTTGCCTGAGGAAGCGCTATGCTTCCATTTACAAAAAGGGAATACCTAATAGGCATTCGTTGAATACTTGAATTATAAAAAGAGGATATAGGACGGTTTAAATGAAAAGCAGAAAGACCAATATTTATTGATTTGTCTGCCTTATCATTAAAGTATTTATTATTCGTCTTTAGGGAGTAGAGCATGCCTGCACCCATGTCAAAATAAGAATAATTTTGTTTGTAAAAAGATTCCCCTGAGGCAATGGAGGGGTTATAGTTCATTCCGTCGTATTGAATTCCCCACTGCCCTGCTGCAGGATTTGTAGATGCTTGACCAAACCCACTCGAAAGACCTAAACCTAACTTACTGTACTTATTAATCATTAAATGATACGCCAAACTAATATTTACCAAACTTTGATTGTAGTTGTTTTGACCCATTCTATCGTTATAGAAATTTATTCCTCCTCCAATAATTCCTTTCTGCAAACTGTTTGCAGGAGTAAACTTACCGTCCATTGATGCGGCCATTGTGGTGTAAGGCGTTGAAAACCTACCGTACTGCGAGCGAAACATTGCAACACCTTGAAACGACGAGAAAGCGCCTGCCAACGCAGGATTTAGAGTCATGGGTGAATACTCGGCTTGTGAAAAATGAATGTCTTGTGCTTTCGAATTGGTATTCAAGAAAACACCAATAAAACAGATCCATAAAATTATTTTGTCTATGCCCATAACTATCTGACTAAGGTAATACTACCCGATGCATTATAAATTGAATCGTCGTACAATTGAATACTTAGTTTGTATACAAAATTTCCACTTGGCATTGGTCTTTCCTTAAAATTGCCATCCCAACCATTGATTATGTCGGTGGACTCAAAAACCATTTCTCCCCACCTGTCATATATTTGAAAACTAAACCTATTTATACATGACGCCTTACAAAAAACGCTTAATTTATTGTTCTGCTCAGGACCTTGACCGTTAGGAGAAAAAATGGTTGGGACAAATATATCTCCACAAAGCAACTTTATTACAATGTAAACGGAATCGTACCCTACGCAGCCATTTGAATCAGAAGCAGTTACATAATACGTTATGCTTGAGTCAGTTAAGGCAGTTGGATTTGGACAATCAACGCACGATAAACCAAGCGTATTGGACGTCCATAAGTAATTTTGACCACCAATAGTAGTTATATCAACAGAAAAGCCAGGGTTAATAATTGTATCAGTCGGTAAAGAGATGACATTGAGCGAGTCAACAACTCCAATAGTGAATGTTAAGGTATCAGAACAACTGTTGGAGTCAGCGACAATAACACTGTAGTTACCAACAGATAAATTACCAATACTGTCTATGTTCTGTGTACTTGACGACCATTGATAATTGTACGGAGTTGTTCCACCAATTGCTAGCGTAGAGATCGTTCCCAAAACACCAGTAAAACAATTAATCGGCGTAGAAACACCATTAAATAAAAGTGGTGTTGGCTCGGTAATAGAAAAACTTTGAACCACTAAGCAATTGGCGGCATCGGAAACGATAACATTGAATGAACCGGGTGTTAGACCTGTTATAGTATCATTGGAACCCAAATTAACAGGTGGTACGCCAGTAGTAAACCAGGTATAAGATATAGGTGCTGTTCCACCACTAACAACACTTACCGATGCTGAACCATCACCTGCTCCATTGCAAGAAACATTATCAACAAAACCGAAACTAATAACCGGAGCAATAGGGTTAGGATTCACGACATACGCTGTGCTACTCACGGAAACACACAGATTAGTAGAGTCTATGACTGTTACAAAGTAAGAACCAGCAGGCAGGTTAGAGAAGACGGTTGGATCCTGAAATACTGTTCCATTAACGCTATACGAGTAATTTGCTCCTGTTGGAAAAACAACTGTTAGTAAATTTGTTCCTATTGCACAAGTAGGTTGAACGACAGTGGCAACAGGAGCCGGGGGAGAATTGGGGGGCGTTTGTAGCGTTACCGGTGCGGAGGCAGCAGAAACGCAACTTTGAAAGTTAGTAACCGAAAAAGTGTAAGTTACGCCTGCTGTTAAACCGTTAAATAATGCAGTAGATCCAGAACTTGCAAGTGTCATTGAACCTGGCAAAGCGTTAATCGTCCAGTTACCTGCTGGCAAACCAGAAATAAAAATAGAACCCGTAACAACAGAACAAGTTGGTTGAGTTACTAAACCTATAATTGGAGCAGATGGTGTTGTAGGTGGATTAATAAAAACCTGATTGGTGGATGAGGAAGGACAACCGTTAGGGGTAATAGCAACTGAAAAGGTATACGAACCTACCGGTAAATTAGAAAAAGAAATAGAAGTTCCTGAGCCATTTAGTGTAATTGGAGCTCCCACTGCCGGCGTTGCTGTAATTATCCAATTACCAGGCGTGGGAAGGGAAGATAGGGGAACACTGCCAGAATTCACTAGACAAGTCGGTTGAGTTGCCAAGCCGAGTAAGGGTGTACTTGGTCCCGGTGGCAAAGCATTAATATTGTATGGCTGAGTGGCTGCGGATTGACACCCTGTCACAAGACTTACCAATGTAAACGTATAGCTTGTAGAAGGCACAAGCCCAGAAAAAATGCCCGTCGTACCCGTGCCATTTAAAATTAAAGCCCCCGGTGAAGCGGCAATGGCCCAAGCGCCTGAAGCAGGGCATCCAGAAAAGAATACCGTTCCCGATTGCGTAATGCAGGTCGGTTGTTGAATAGAAGAAACAACAGGTATTGAAGGATTCGCAGGAATACTTAAAATGGCGGCGGCAGTAGCTGCAACACAATTATTGGTATCGGTATAATTGAAAGAATAGGTTACCCCAGGAGTTAAGTTGGGTATAACAATGGTAGATGTATTTCCATTTATTGTTGCACCACCAGGAGAAATCGTAATGGTCCAATCATTTGCCGTTAAACCAGCTATGCTAACCGTTCCAGTACCTACTATACATGAGGGCTGAGTAGTAACGGAAGCAACGGGTACAACAGGCGTGATGCACTGAGAAAAAACAAGATTAACAGAACAAGCAATTAAAATAAATAATAGACAAGGTAATTTATTTTTCATGTAAAGTAATAAACATGGCATTTAACTGATTATTTTACTGTAAAGTTACAACAAAGATTGTGATAATTAAAACATAAATCAGTAAGGATACGATTGATTTTTAACGTGGTTGCCCTAGCCATTTTTAAAATATAGAAGATTCACATTAAAAAAATACTAACCTTTGTATTTGATATTATGGTGCGATATTTTTGTGAACTTTCATTTAAGGGTACTGAATTTCATGGTTGGCAACGACAAGTCAACGCTGATACTGTACAAGAAAGCATCGAAGTTTCGCTGTCTCACTTATTTTCAGGAACTTCCTACCCCATAATCGGATGTGGTAGAACAGATACAGGTGTTCATGCCAATCAATATTTTTTCCATATCGATTTACCTCATCAATTAGACGTAGAATCTGTTCAACACAAATTAAACCTATTATTGCCTAAAAGTATTGTTATCCATAAAATTTATGTTGTGGATGCACAACTCCATGCTCGATTTAGTGCGACGTTACGAACATATCGTTACTTCATTCATACTTCAAAAAATCCTTTTAACGACGAGGTAAGTTGGTACAACCGCAAAGAACACGACATAACCCTTATGAATCAAGCGGCAGCACTATTAATAGGAAAACATGATTTTGCCTCATTTGCCAAAGTACATTCAGACGTTTCCACTACGATTTGTGACGTAAGTTTTGCTAAATGGACTGTTGAAGGAAGCCAGCTGATTTTTGAAATTAGCGCCAACCGATTTTTAAGAAACATGGTAAGAGCGATTGTGGGGACCCTGCTCGAGGTTGGATCCGGCAAATTAAAATCAGATGCTATTTCTCTGATAATGGCGCAAAAAAACAGACAAGCAGCTGCCTTATCAGTTCCTCCACAAGGTCTTTTTTTGTGGAAAGTTACTTACTAGTTTTCGGGGATTGAGGCCGAAGACGTTGCCATTTCGCGATCTATTTTTTTAAACAATCCTTGTAGCACTTTACCTGGTCCCACCTCAATTACTTCACTAAGCCCGTCTGCCAGCATATTTTGCATAATTTGGGTCCATCTGACAGGCGCTGTCAACTGCTTCACCAAATTTTTCTTAATCTCATCGGGGGTAGCAACAGGAAGAGCCGATACGTTTTGATAAATAGGGCAAATAGGGATAGAAAAGTGTGTCGCCTCAATAGCGGCCGCCAACTCTTCTCTAGCGGGCTCCATGAGCGGCGAATGAAATGCACCTCCTACCGGTAAAATAAGAGCCCTCTTAGCTCCTGCTTCAGACATTTTTTCACAAGCCTGTTGAACAGCCAATAAAGAACCGGAAATAACCAATTGTCCGGGGCAATTATAATTCGCAGGCACCACTACCCCATCAATTTTAGCGCAAATTTCCTCAATTATATGATCCTCTAAACCGAGAATAGCTGCCATCGTCGATGCTTCAAATTCACACGCTTTTTGCATTGCCAAGGCTCTTTTATAAACAAGCGAAAGTCCGTCTTCAAAGCGCAATGTTTTATTTGCAACCAGGGCAGAAAACTCACCGAGAGAATGACCTGCTACCATATTAGGGCGGAACAAATCTCCTAAACAAGCCGCCAAGATAGTCGAGTGAATAAATATAGCAGGCTGGGTTACTTTTGTCTGTTTCAGTTCCTCATCCGTCCCTTCAAACATGATTTTTTGGATATCAAAACCCAAAATTTCATTTGACAAACTAAACATTTCTTTGGCGAGCGGCGATTGTTCAAAAATTTCCTTACCCATTCCGGAAAATTGCGCGCCTTGACCTGGAAAAACATATGCTTTCATACTGTTGTTGTTTTTTTATAATTGACCAAAGGAGTGAAATTTACCCTCCTTAAAAACTTTCACTTTAATTAACAATCCATTACTACCATAGATATACACTTTACCATCGTATAATTGCCCATCTTTAAAATCGCCGTCTTGCCAAATCTCATCATTGTCATTAAAAATTGTATTGTAACCTGATGGAATGAAGCGGACTCCTTTAGTCTTTGGATTCATTATTTTTGGTGGATATTCATCTTGGTATACTTTTTCAATATTATGGATATTAGGGTCGTTGTTTTTAGTCATTTTTCCAGGTTTACCCCCTTGGACAAGTTGAATAGACTTAACGTTTCCGTTTTTATAATACGTTTTGATCTTATCCGATAATTTTCCATCTATTTTAGTGTACTCTAGTTGAACCTGGCCATTCGCATAATAATGTTTTACTACACCCATTTCCTCGCCTTTGTCATTAAATTGCGCCCGGTATGCCACCTGCCCATTCTTGTGGTAGCGAACTAACTCTCCCTTATAATCATTGTTATTGAAACTTCCTTTTTCGCGAATAACGCCATTAGAATAGTAACGATAATACATGCCCTCGGGACGATTATTGACATAATTCCCTTTTAATTTTATTGTTTTCCCGTCAGGATGAAACTTAATCCATTCACCCGTTTTTCTATCGTTGTAATAATTTCCCTCCTCGACCTTAATGTTTGCTTCGTAACCAGAAGTTTTTTTGTCTTTACCCGTGTAAACCCACTTCCCCTGTTTAAGCCCTTTACTGTCTTTTTTATTTTGACAAAAAAGCGGATTAATTGATATAAGAGAAAAGCAGAATAAATAAATCCTAGAATAAAACATTTGTTACATTTTGTTACAAGTAAAGATAAGCCATTGCGCATTATGGCAATCAAATTGTGGATAATTTATTTTAAATCAATTGAAAACAAGGAAGATAATTAGCTACTTTTGATTGTTAAATCACCCCTATGATTTCTTTTCTGCCTGAAGAACTTAGCGTTTCAAAATTGCATCATTTATTATTAGGTGCTGTTGGTCCAAGGCCTATTGCCTTTGCCTCAACAATTGATTTAGAAGGCCGTCCGAATTTAGCTCCTTTCAGTTTTTTTAATGTATTCAGTGCCAATCCACCCATTTTAATATTTTCACCTGCAAGAAGTGGAAGGACCAATACGACTAAAGATACCTACAACAATGTAAAGGCGCATCCTGAAGTAGTGATAAACATGGTTAATTTTGACATCGTTGAACAAATGAGTTTAGCAAGTTCCCCTTATGCTGCTGGAGAAAATGAATTTATCAAGGCTGGATTAACGCCCGTTCCATCGGATTTAATTAAGCCCTTTCGAGTAAAGGAATCTCCTGTTCAATTTGAATGTAAAGTAAACCAAGTAATTGAACTAGGTAGCCAGGGAGGTGCAGGAAACTTAATTATCTGTGAGGTATTGAAATTACATATTCATGCACATCTTTTAGATGATAACCATCAAATTGACCAGCAGAAAATTGACTTAGTGTCAAGAATGGGAGGTGATTGGTATTGTCGTGCAGACGAAAAAGCCATGTTCGAGTTAAAAAAACCAATCACCTCATGCGGTATTGGGTTTGATCAGTTACCCCTAGACCTCTTGAAAAGCAGCATTTTGTCAAAAAACTTATTGGCTCGATTGGCAGGGATAGAAGAAATTCCTGATGAAACAGAAGTAAATGAATATAAATTGATGGAATTAAGTGATTTATTTCTATCTTTAGATAAACAGCCAAACGAATTAGAATTAGCTTTGCACAATCGCGCAAAAAATTTACTAATTGAAAATAAACTGAAGGAGGCATGGTTGACCCTTCTCTCATTTAATAACAGATAAAAAAAATAAATTATGTTTAAATTAACAGGAAGTGTAAAGATGGTTAATGCTACCGTTCAGGTTAGCGAGCGATTTTCGAAAAGAGAATTTGTAGTGTCAGATACCTCAAGCCAATACCCACAGGATATCTTATTTCAAGCCACACAAGACAAGTGCAGCTTACTGGACCAAGTTCAAGTGAATGATCAAATTGAAGTTTCGTTTAATTTACGAGGCAAAGAATGGACTAGCCCTCAGGGCGAAATCAAGTACTTTAACACATTAGAGGCGTGGCGCATTGAAAAAGTAGGTCAAGGAATGCCGGCAGGTGGGCCTTCGGCTATTTCATTGGACCCAAGAGATTTTCCATCATCTGATAATGGATCTTCGACAGAGGCTAAAGGTGAAGAAGATGATTTGCCGTTCTAATTTTTTTCGTACTTCCTTTTGTATTTAAGGTAAAGTTCTTCTTGAAAGTTCGTTTTCGCTAGTATTTTTCCATGTCGCATGATTAACGTTACGTGATTTGTACGCATGTCTAATGCATTTCCCTTAGATACAAACAAGGTAGCTGACTTACCCACTTCGATTGAACCATAAAGCTCATCTATGCCTAATATCTTTGCGGTGGAAAGGGATATCGCGCTTACAGCTTCTTCCTCTGACAAACCGTAAGCCATGGCCGTTCCGGCTTGAAAAGGTAAATTTCGGGCATTCATTGTTTCCATGTCACCTTGATTTTGCAAACAGAACGTTATTCCTTGTTGTTTTAATAAAAAAGGTAATTTGTATGGAAGATCAATAGGTTCATCTTCTATTTCCGGTAAGCGATGTACCCTTTCCAACATCACTGGAATGCGCGCGTCTTTTAGTCTTGCACCCAATAAATAAGCATCGTGACCTCCAATAATTACAGGGAACGTCAACTTAAATTTTTCACAAAATTCAATTACATCCAGCAATTGTTGCATTTCATTGGCATGAAAAAACACCCGTTTCTTGTCTTTAAAACAACCAATCATCGCTTCTAATCGCTGATCAAACTGCTTATTGTTTCCGCTTGCATAAGCAAAAGCCATCTGAAAGAACGCATCAATGGTTGCTTTTTGATTGATGTAGTCTTTGTTAATAGTTTTTGGCGCAGGTTCTGCCCACCAACCGCCTCCACTGGTAGCAGGTGGCCAATTTACGTGGACTCCGTCATCTTTTAGAATGGTAGCATCTTCCCAATTCCAACCGGCCAGAAACATAACAGACGAGGCGCCTGAGATTGTTCCTCCCCTGGGAGTTGCTTGAGCAAAAAGCACCCCATTAGTGAGAACGGTTTCTATCACATTTGATTCGGCATTAAATGCAATTTGAGTTCGAATATGGGGATTGAACTCCCCCACATCTTGATAATCTCTTGTTGCCCTAACTGCATCTATTTCTGTTAATCCTAAAGTGGAGTTTGGCGCGATAAAACCGGGATATACTTGCTGTCCCTCAATATTTATAACGGTATCCCAATCACTGATATCGTAGGTTGTGGTCATTGCATTTTTGATGGAAACTATTTTTCCATTTACAATTCCAATTGCTGCCGTGGGCATAACATTGCCATTTCCCACATGTAAAAAACCATTGACCAACATGGTTTTTTGTCCAAAGGATATCGAAATAAAGCAACAAAATAAAAGCGTAATATAAATAGTTCGTTTCATCATCAATGGGCATTTTCTAATTCACTACCTTCCTCACCTATTGTGTTACAGTGGAAGTGTCTATTTTTTTTAGGTTTAAATTTTTGTGTGTCTTGGCTGGTCTTATTTTGTTTTAGCATTAATGCAGTAAGTCGTGCGCGCTCAATTTTGTTATTCGACTGAAGTACTTTATCTTCCTCTAAACTAAATAACACCTTACCATCTACAACTGTCATTTGAACTACAGCGCTAATGCTCAATGGATTTTCGCTCCAAAGAACCAAGTCAGCATCCTTACCTACACGCATACTCCCCATTCGCTCATCTAAATGAAGTAATTTGGCAGGGTTTAGCGTAACCATTTTCCATGCATCAATTTCAGACATCCCCCCGTACTTAACACTCTTAGCAGCTTCTTGGTTTAACCTCCTTCCCATTTCTGCATCATCAGAATTTATAGCCACAAGCACCCCTTGTTGATTCATCAATGAAGCATTATATGGAATCGCCTCATTCACTTCAAATTTGTAAGCCCACCAATCTGAAAACGTCGAAGCGCCCACCCCATGTGCTTTCATTTTGTCGGCGACCTTGTAACCCTCTAGAATATGCGTGAATGTATTTACAGTAAAGCCCATTGAGTCTGCCACCTTCATCAGCATATTTATTTCAGACTGAACATAAGAGTGGCAGGTAATTTTTCGTTCACCTGACAAAATCTCGCACAACACATCCAATTCGAGGTCTTTTCTTGGAGCATTTGAACTGGCGGTTTTTTTAGTAATTGCGTAGTTGTCCCATTCATTTTTATAGGCTTGTGCCCTTTTAAATCCATCGAAAAAAACTTGTTCTACCCCCATTCGAGTTTGGGGAAAGCGAACGGTATTGAAATCTCCCCAATTGGCTTGTTTTACATTTTCACCCAAGGCACATTTGATAAATTTCGGCGCATTTGGTATAATCATTTCATCGGGAGACGAGCCCCATTTCAATTTAATAAGTGCAGACTGACCACCGATTGTATTTGCCGAGCCGTGAAGCAACTGAGCAGCCGTAACCCCACCAGCTAACTGCCTGTATATGTTAATATCATCTGAATTTACCACATCGGCAATGCTCACCTCAGCAGAAACTGTCTGGCCACCTTCATTCACGCCATTAGAAATAGCGATATGAGAATGTTCATCAATAATTCCAGTTGTAAGATGCATTCCTTTTGCATCAATGACTAGTGCATTTGGGGGAATTTTAACCTCCCCTTTACCGAGCATGATAATTTTTCCGGCAAAACACACCAAGGAGGCATTTTCAATTACCCCTTCGAGCTCATTTGTCCAAAGCGTTGCATTCTTGAAAACAAGCGGTCGATCCTCGGCTTCCATAGTGCGCCCAAAAGCTAAATTTGGCGACCATGCGATTGGGCTTTTAGGCTTGTCCTCCTGTTTTGCTGTTTCTTCGGATGCCTTTTCATTTAGCTTCTGTTTTTTTACTGCGGCCCATGCTCCCCAGTTTCCGTTAGGCAAAAGCACATCCCCTTCAATAATTGTTCCTTCCCGTTTTATTTTTCCGTGCAATTGATAAGCGCCAGAGGCCTTTTCAGCAGAAAAACTAAAAGCCAGAGAGATATCTGAGTGACTTAAAGAAATCGAAACAGCTGCAGAAATGGTGTCGAGAATACTCTTCTTCTTTTCGACTTTTTCCTCCAAATAAAAAACCTTTCCAACCGGCACATCTCGTGTTCCGGTAAGCTCCAACTCATACTTTTTGCCATTCATTGTTAAATTGAACTCGCCCAAAAGATTATTTTTTTGAGTCGTTTTAAAAACTGTTCTCTCCCCCAAGTGCCAGGCCTCTAGTAAAGTTGCTTCTGTCAAAAAAGGATTTCCATCGAAAACACTAAAACTAGCTAATTTCCCATTCTCCAATGAACCGACTAATTGATCTTGAGCTATCATTTTTGCAGGCACCTGCGTAAGCGCTTCCAATACTTGCTGCACACTTAAGCCAATTTCAATTTGCTTCCTGATATTTTTCCAAAAAGTAGCCGGTGTTTCTACGCCATCGCTTGTTAACGCAACCGTTAAACCGCCTTCCATGAGGTATTTTGGGTTGTAAGGTGCTAACTCCCAATGCTTGAGTTCACTTAACGATATTTGCCTTGCCAAATAAGGGTCTTGTACATTGTAAGCCAAGGGAAAATTAATTGGAACAACCAATCTCGGATTAATTTTTTTCAGGTAATCAACGTTTGCATATTCATTTCCCGAAGCAACAAAAATAAAATCCAAATCAAATTCTTTCGCAATTTTATTGGCCCTAAGAATTTCCCATTTTTCGTTTACCTTAAAAAAAGAGGGACCATGTAATTTATCTGACCAACGATCAAATGATATCGACCTATCATTTCCTGCAGGGTTATTTTGATAATAGGCTAAATCATATAAACTTTGTCTTAAAAGAGCAATGGAACCCATTTGTGAGGAGGGATAGGTTTGAGAGGATAGGCCTTTAGAAAAAGAGTAGAAATTTGCTGCATTACTTTTTAACAACTGCTTATTGACCTTTTCGCTTCCCAGTGAAATAAAAGCACCTGAACCTCTAACGATACCGTTTTGAACATGCGTCACCGCATATCCAAAGCCCATATTTATTAAGTTTTCGTATTCTTTTGTATCAATTTTAAAAAGACTTGCAGCGTCTACTTCCGGGTGAATAGATTCATTCCAATAATAGGGACCTTTATTGCTTGTTTCTAATTGTGGTCGATAACCCTCTCCATTATTAACTGGTTTGGGAAGCGTTACATTTGAATATAATTCGATAAAAGCGGGAAGAATTGTTTGTCCCTGCATATCTATTTCGACGCATCCTTGTGGCAGAATAATAAGCTTTCCTATTTTCTCAATCTTATCTCCCTTAATTAAAACCGTTGCATTTTCTATTAATTCCGCAGCAGAAACGTAAACACTTGCATTTTGCAAAGCATAATAAATGACTTTAGATTCCTGTATACCATTGGAAGGTGTTAATTGAGCGAAACTCTTGGAGACCAGAAAAATTATACTTAACAAAAGATAAAGACGCGTCATGTGTTTTTTTCAAAGAATAAAATTAAAAATAAAAGCGAAAATAGATTTCAACCTTGCGAATAAAAAAAAGGGCAAATCGTAAGCCGGGTCCTGTTCACCTCTTCTAAAAAAGAATTAGCTGTCTATCATTTATCTAGCCCTAACTTCACAATTAGGGTCTATCAACCTACCCTCCGAGATCGGGCGAGCAACCCTCAAGCCTCGGTATACATGGTCTTTCAGTTCGTAAGGTTTACCTTGCCATAGTTGTCGCCAACTATGCGGTGGGCTCTTACCCCGCCTTTTCATCTTTTCCTTCCGAAGAAGGTAGTTTTCCTTTCTGCGGCACTTTCTGTTCTAAATAGATTTCCCTACTTAGCCCTTCCCGTTAGGAAGTACGATGCTCTATACTGCCCGGACTTTCCTCTCTTCCGCCGAAGCGAAACAGCGATAAACCGATTTGCCTTTTCAAAGGTAACAAAATTAGTTCTTAACTAACTTTATAAGTTTGGTCGATTGGTTATTGGCTATTTTCATTAAGTAAACACCCGGACTAAATGCCGATAGGTCAATCTTTCCAATAAGTAAATCTGTATCAGCTAATTGCAACACCACTTTCCCTTGAGCATTGCACAATTGTACTCCTTTTAATGGCGAATCAGAATCAAAATACACAAAATCGGAAACAGGATTTGGGTATGCGTTAACTTGAAACGCACTGCTTTCTAACCCTGCATCGAGACCTAAATAATCTTCTTGGTAAGCTATCGAAGAAATAGTATTGTTGGTTACCACCACTTTCAAAAGCCACTCGGTATTGTTTAATCCGAACCACTCATATTCTGTTCGTGTAATTGGAGGTGCGCCAAACCAGGCACCTGGACCAAAAAAAGTTTGATAAACCGAATCAATTTCGTCTATATCGTGTTTGACCCTAAGCACTTGAAAAGTACCTTTTGGGGTAGTTAAAGTCCCCCAGCCATCAACCGTTGTGAAACGTTGACGATACTGCCTAAATATAACATCAATAATCGGATTCAAATCAATATTAGAGTAACCACGAGAATAATGTTGGTCGTTAAAATTGAGTGGTAATTTATACCTGGTTTCAATCGTATCCGATTTGAAAGGGACACCTTGCCCATTCACAGAAATCGAATATCCAATTGAAGTAATCGAGTCATTTGTTGACTTGGTATACTGATTTAAGTCGCTCAAAGCAACGGGTAAAAACTGTGATAATTGGTCTAATGGAAGATCCTGCGTCGTATTAAAATAACTTCCTTGGTAGGAAGATTGTGCAATCGGTCCGTAAGTGGCAAAAATTAAAATCGAGGCAAAACCTATTGGATTATATTGGTTAAGTACTTGACTTGTTGCAACTAAATTACTGTAATCCCAATTAAAATTGGCACCGGTGCTAACGAAATCTAGGCCCTGTGTATTGGACTGGCTAATTCTAACCGAATCTCCGCTACTTGGAAAACTAGCCTCCGTTAAGGTAATTTGTGCAGGGAGATTAAGCACACAAAGCAGGGTAAATATACTTAGAAGAAGTTTCGACATAATTTTAATTTTATTGAGTAAAGTTAGTTTATTTGTTCAAAAACTAAAAAAAAAGAAAAGACCTTATCTTTACGATGTGGAAAAAACAAATTTATCTATACAGTTAAATGAATTGCTTCGGGAACTTAGTGTATTTAAAAGCGATGATCCCCTTGTTAACCTCTCAGAAAAACAATGCGTAAAAATTGGTAGCGGAAACTATCCGCTTAGCAAAGAACTTGAAAAAATAATCAGTGAAGCTAAAAAAACAGAAAAAGAAAAAGGCATTTTTCCTTTGTGTAAAAGTAGGGGAGTCATTCGATTATGCCACCAAAAAAAAGAGGTGGAAACACCACTGTTCATCATTCCACTTAGCGTTCAATTAAATAGAATTAATCAAACTGTTGCATTCACAGAAATTTCTGAAGAAGCCCTTATCAACCCTTTTTTAAGAAGACAAGTAGAAAACGAATTTAGTGATCTCAAGCTACCTGAAAAAGTTGATGATTCAGCTGGACTAGTTTCCTTGCTATATGAACTCGGGTTTGAATTCATTGATATGGATGTAGAATACATTGGTAATTTTCATCACCATAGATTAACTTTATTGGGAGAGCTCGAACAACTAATCAAAAGAAATAGTTGGTCTTCTCCCCTAATCGAATTATTTGGTGAAGAAGTTGAAAAACGGCCCTTTAACTTGCCTTTACCCAATGCCACTTTATTTCCTTTTGATGAACAACAAGCCGCGGTATTTGAACAACTGAAAGGAGGAAACTGTGTTGTTCAAGGTCCACCTGGAACTGGAAAATCACAGGTCATTTGCAATGTAATTGGTAAATTATTGGTTGCACAAACCAGTACCTTGGTTCTTTCTGACAAGCGAGTCGCCTTAGAAGTAATCCAACAAAAATTAGATGCGATCGGGTTAGGCCAACTGAGTGTAATTACCACGACCAACTACAGTTCTCACGCGCTCGTCAAAAATCTCAAAAAAAACTGGATAACCATAGAAACGGAACAAATCAAAAATCAACAATTTGAATCGTTGTTTCAGCAAGAAATTACATCGCTACAAAAAGAATTAAGCGTCTATAATCAAGCAGAAGCAATTGGTGGAATTAGCGTCAGGGAATTCCTTGAACAAAACAAATCGTGGAGTGACGAACAAACCAAACGAAGCTCAACTACTCCAAGTATAAAAACATGGCTCGAACACAAAGAAAAACTCCAAAAATTACCTGCTGTTTTGTTATTTCAGTTGCGCTACATAAGTAATATCCAACAAGCGTTTAGCACTGTTTTAAATTTCGAAATCGCTTTAGACCAGTGGCTAAATACTGCGCAATTAGTGCAAAACAATTTTGGTGTTCAGACCATCGGGGACTTCAAAAAACTTTTAGAGAAAGCGAGAATTTGCCATCGTTTCTCCACAAGCTACTTCAGGCAATTTGAACACGTAATAGTGAAAGACCACAAACTATTTTTATCTACTTTAAAAAAATACTTGGAAACAGTAGCCACATTAGAAAAAACCGCCTTTCAACAAAATCATTGGATAAAAATACCGACACCCACAGAACTAAGTTATTTAGAAAAAGAACAGCAGCAAAAAGGATTTTTACATGCCTATCGGTGGAAAAAAGAACTTAAAAAATGGTTAAGAACCCCAGGTATTAATTTTAGCGAAGCTATAAATTCATTAAAAAAGAGGCAAGTAATTGAAGACAAGTTGATGAAACTAACCCAGGTATTTTCCGATCTGGGCATCAAAAACCTTAGCATTGATTTAGAAATAATTTCATCGTTAATAGAGCAACAAGATTACAGTGAATGGAACGTTTTTAGGTCATTTAGCCAAGATGAATGCAAAACACTAAATGCTAATTACACTACGATAAACAACTTAATGAACGATTTCAGAAGTAAATTTAACTTTACCGATGAAGTGCGCTGTATTCCATACCTGCAAGAATTAGTTGACCAATTTAATTTTATTAAGCCCTTTAGTGTTCAATTAAGTGAACTGCCCAAAGACTTGCTTGAGTGCTGCCAAAACAACCAAGATCTCGCACAACTTGAGCGCCAAATTTATCAAACTGCCTGGTCAAATTTCAAGACAAGATTCCCTGCCTTTTCGGTTAACAAGGCAAAGGATTTTTTAGCTAGGATTGAATCCCTAAATGAGACATTTGACAGTGAAATAAATCAACTCGTTCAGGTAATCCGTTTGCAACAACAACAAACATTTAACTCCTTCCATGCCCTTTTACAAACGCCTGCTTACAAATTATCACCAGAAGAAAAAACACGAAAACAACAATTAAAAGCCGGCAAAGCCATTTTGGTGAAAGAATTTGCGAAAAAACGCAGGAATAAATCAATTCGAGAATTGTTGAGTAGTGAGGCGGCCGCTTGGATTCAACTTCTTAAACCAATATGGCTAACGAATCCCAGCCAACTTGCTAGTAATATCCCGCTGGAAAAGAATTATTTCGATCTTACCATCATAGACGAAGCAAGCCAGTTATTACTCAGCCACTCCATTGGTTGTCTTTACCGATCAAAACGTGTTTTAATCGCCGGAGATAGTCAACAAATGGCACCGAGCAACTATTTTAACCCTTCAGATGAAAATTCCATTACCCTACTGCACAAAGCAAGTTTTTATTTTAAAAACATCCGCTTGCAATACCATTTTAGAAGTGAACACCCCTCATTAATTGCCTACTCGAATGACTATTTTTACAACAATGAACTCATTGCATTTCCCTCCTACAAACAAGCGATCCAACCATTAAAATTTCATCATATAGAATCTGGTCGGTACATGAATAGGAAAAATGAAATAGAAGCGAAATTTGTTGCTAAACACATCGCAGCACTGCTATCGGACAAAAAAGAAAAAATTGGAATTGTAGCCTTCTCTGCAGCACAATTGTCGTGTATTTTTGACCAACTGACCTCAAAGGAACAGGAAGATTTGCTTACTCGTATTGACCAAGATACTTTGTTTTTCAAATCGTTGGAACAAATTCAAGGCGATGAATGCGACCGATTAATCGTCAGCTTTGGTTACGCAAAAAACGAAACAGCGCAATTTGATATGCGGTTCGGACCTGTAAATGAAAAGAATGGTGCTAAGCGCCTCAACGTACTTTTTTCTAGAGCCAGAAGAAATATTGATTTTTTTGCTTCTGTAACATCGAAAGACTTTTCTATAACAGATAATAATTCGGTGCGATTACTTTGGCGTTGGTTTCTATTTGTAGAAAATGAACAAAGAGAAGCAGCCGAAATTAAATTTCCATTTCAACTAGCACTTTCGCAACAAGGAAAAACATTAAGTAGTGCAAATTGGGCAAATCTATCAAGCAACGCAAGCGATATTCTTACGATTACACGCACACTTAAAAACCGAGGATGGCAATTAGGTATTTCCTAATTTTTCCTTTTTTTCAGGAACTGGGTCGTGTCCGTGTCCGCCTTTTGGATGACATGAGGCAATGCGTTTAATTCCAAGCCAAGATCCTCGGAAAGGCCCCCAAACTTTAATTGCTTCTAAGGTATAGCTCGAGCAACTTGGCGTATAGCGACAAGAAGCAGGCAACATAGGAGAAATAATTAATTGATAAATACGAATCAGGGCAATTAAGGGCCAACTCACTATACGAACTATCAATTTCATGATGCGAAGTTACTTAATTCAACATTAATTTGTGTTAAACTAATCTGTAACGTAACATTTACTCATCGTTTTTCAGCTACTTTTAACGCTTATTTATTAGCATGCGGTCTCTCCTAATTTTTACCTTCTTTTTTTTAACCAAGCTGCTTATGGCACAACAATTTTCGTGGAGTGATGAGAAAATCATTGTAACAGCAAATGGAACCAAAAACACCCTGTTACATGTTGAGAACATTTTCGCTGATCGATGGGATGAATTAGCGCAAACCATTTTTTGGCAAAAGATAATGTTGTTGTCACCTGATACATGCATTATAAATGTTGCATCAACTAGACAAATACTAGGCTACATGTCCGTAAAAAAATGGGCAAGTCAATCTGAAATTGAAAAGGCAGCCTATAAAACAGCTATTAAGTCAGCAAATAATATCCCATTTGAAGAACAACTATACATTACCACTGGAAAAAATGACTTCTATAAATTTCGAGATGTATTTAACTCCCTTTCCAGAGGCCTTGCTACTTTCGAAAAAAATGGTGTTGATCCTTGGTATGCCCAATCAATTTTATTGATAGAAAGTCCAGGCCAACTAAAAAAATCCGTGGCTGGGGCATACGGTGCATTCCAACTGATGCCGTCAGTAGCGAGAAAATATGGCTTAACAGTAAGTGAGACTAACGATGAGCGAGCGGACTTTGAAAAAAGCGCTGGGGCAGCAAGTAAATTAATTTCAAGCGTTTGTATACCCGAAGCAAAAAAAATATTAGCTCGGCATAAAATAGATGTTAACGAGACTGAATTATGGTTCCGACTTTTTGTTATGCATGTCTATCACGCTGGTGCAGCAAACGTTTCGGCAGTAGTGGATAAAATAGCACCGCGTGTTGGCGCGCAAGATTTAATAACAAAAATGTGGGTAACAAGTGCGGCAAGTTTTGGTAACAATTCCCAAAATTACAGTCAACTCATCTTGGCTGCTCAAATCATTTTAAATAACATGATTTATACTGAATGTGATGACTTAATTTCTTGTTCATCAAAATAACTATTTCAATAATTTAACGGAAAGTGAATTAACACAATGTCGGGTATTCTCCTTGGTAAATCGTTCTCCATAAAACACATGTCCTAAATGACCTTCGCAGCCAGCGCAAACAATTTCTGTCCTTTTGCCGTCTCGATCTGGAACAAAACGCACATTTTCATTTAAAAAAGCATCAAAACTTGGCCAACCGCAACCTGAGTCAAACTTGGCATCGCTGCTGTATAAAGGTAACTCACATCGTTTACAATGGTAAGTCCCTTGCGCCTTAATTTGACAATATTCGCCTGAAAATGGCAACTCCGTACCTTTTCGCTCAATTACATACGCTTCATCAAAAGTAAGCGGATTCCAATTTTCTTTTGTTTTCATTTTTTCATTGTTAATTGACCATTAGCTATTATAAGATTGGAAGGCAAGTTATTTGAAAAAACTCCTCCAGTCCCTAACCCTTGAGGCAAATTGACAGGATAGTTTCCGGTAAACTGAGCAATTGCTGCCAAGCCCAACGAACTTTCTAAGGCAGAGGTTATCCACCAACCTATCTTTCGTTCTTCTGCCAATTGAATCCATTCCTTCGTTCCTGAGAGACCGCCATGTAAACTGGGTTTTAATACGATATATTGTGGCTCAATTTCATCCAAAAGTTCCCTTTTCGTAGAACGATTTTGGCAAGCAATTAACGATTCATCGAGTGCAATTGGAACTATGTTTTCCTTTGCCAAAACGTTAAGCAGAGCCAGCTCATTTTGACCAACTGGTTGTTCAATCGAATGAACATCATAACGTTTTAATTCATTTAGGATTTTATAAACGGAAAACTCATTAAAAGCGCCGTTTGCATCCACCCGAATGGTAATTTCATTGGAAGAAAATTTTTCGCGAATCCCTCTAATTAAACCTAGTTCCGAATCAAAATCGATTGCCCCTATTTTTAATTTTATCGTTTTAAACCCTTCAGCTATTTTTTGCTCTATTTGTTTAAGCATAAATTCTTTATTTCCCATCCAAACCAAACCGTTGATTGGGATGGATATTTCACCTCGGCTAAATGGATTGTCGAAAATTATTCCTGAACCCTTTTGATTAGCATCTAGCAGAGCGCACTCTAGCCCGAACTTTATCGATGGCCATTCATTAAGTTCATTTAAAAACGATTGACCGAAAGTCGTGAAGGAAATAGAGTTTTCTTCAATAAATGCTGAAAAATTTATACTTTCTAAGCTGCTAATTAATTCATTTAACTTTTCGCAGTAGTCTTCCTCCGATGTAAATTCTGGCGATAATGAGGGAATCACGCTGCATTCACCTATGCCAACTAAGAGGGACTTCTCATTTGTAATGGATAAAAACCAGGCGTCCTTCGTATGTAAAACACCTCTACTTGTTCCAGCAGGAAATAGAAAATTAAACGTATGCTTTTTAAAACTTGCCTTCATAATTGCCTCAATTCATCCATTCTTTATACCACATTTGAAAGACAAGTAAGGTCCATATTTTGTTTGTATATTCCAACTTTCCTGCCCTGAACAAACTAAGTAATTTCGACACGCCTTCCCACTTTAGCAAACCCTGCTTTTTAATGTCAGCTTCATTGAGATAGGTATCAAGAAGAAACGAAATGTCGTTTTGTAACCAATACCCAATTGGTATAGCGAAACCTTTCTTAGGCCGATCCATTAATTCCTTTGGAACGAAATCGTGTACAATTTCTTTTAATAAATACTTTTTTATTCCATTGTTGTACTTAAATTGATCTGGAAGCTGAGCAACAAACTCAATCAGTCGGTGGTCTAACAAGGGCTCTCTACCTTCAAGTCCCACATGCATCGTCGATCGATCAACCTTTTGCAGAATATCATCGGGAAGATACGTTTGATAATCAATTGCAAGTAAGTAACTAAGCGGCGTTTTAAATTCCTCCAAAAGCTGATTAGAATGATAAGCAGTAGAAATAGGCTCATTATTATTTACTAGTAAAAAGTCAAGCTCTTTATTAGTAAACTGCTTACTGAGCGAAAACATGAAGTTTTTTTCACTTGGATCGCTCAATAACAATTTTAATTTTTCATACCGTTGGTGAAAATTATATTGATTTCGAAAAACCGGTAGCATGTCAGCAGGAATTTTATCCATCAAAAAAACCAAGCCATCGCGAAGAAATTTAGGCGTAAACTTGAACTTATGATGGTAACGCATCAAGTAGTCGTAGCGGTTGTATCCTGCAAAAACTTCATCGCCCCCATCCGCGCTTAAAGCCACCGTAACCGATTTTCTCGCTGCTTCACTAACCAACATGGTCGGGAGTGCGCTACTGTCTGAAAAAGGCTCGTCAAAAAAATAGGGTAACGCAGTTATTTTATCCTGTGCCTCTTTTACATCACAGCGAATCTCTGTGTGATCAGTACCCAAAATATTTGCAATTTTCGCCGATTCAACAGCCTCGTTTAAACCAATATCAGGCACCGAAACAGTAAATGTTTTTAAGGGTTTTGACGTATTACTTTGTAAAATTGCCGTGACTGCCGTGCTGTCATAACCACCACTTAAAAATACACCAACAGGCACATCTGAAATCATCCTAAACTGACATACGGAGACCAATAAGGACCTTGTTTTTTCCTTCGCTTCATCAAAAGAAAGCGATAACTTCGGTTTGTTGTAAACATCATATACCGACCAATATTCGTGAGCGACAAGAGAATTTTCAAAATCCTCCTTGTTAGCGCATACTAGGCGAAGATAGGATCCTGGCACTAACTTAAAGCAACGCAGAAAAATGGAATGAGGCGCAGGAACATTCCCAAACTGAAGATATAACTGAAAGGCCTCGATATTAATCGTTTTCTTAAACTGCGGAATTTGGTGAAAAGCCTTGAGTTCAGAAGCGAATAAAAACAATCCATCGGCATAGTAATAAAAAAAGGGCTTAATTCCTGTTCGATCTCTCACGCAAAACAACTCCTCTTTTTGCTCGTCATACAATACAAATGCGAACATCCCTATCAATCTATCTAGACATGCTATACCCCATTCTTCAAAAGCGTGTATCAATACTTCGGTATCGGAATCCCCCATAAATTTATGATTCAAGCGAACAAGATCTGCTTTAATTTCCCTGTAGTTATAAATTTCCCCATTAAATGAAATCGAGAACTGCTTGTAGAGCATGGGCTGCACACCAGCGTCTGACAAATCAATTATTGCAAGTCGACGATGCCCAAGCCCTAGTACATAATTAGTTTTATCATGTATTTTATGTCCCTCGCCGTTTGGACCGCGATGACCTAAGACCTTGTTCATAGCTAGCAATTCGACACTTGAAGCTTTCCTATTAAAGTCAATAAAACCGTTAATTCCACACATCTATTAATTGTTTTTAATTGCAGTTGCTTCTTGGGAGTCAAGTTTACCACTAACCGTCAAAACCAAATATACGAAAGGGAGAATTATAGCGCGGATACGCACCAAAACACCGAATAGAACGGATGTAAAACCAGCCATAAAGCCGAGTATTAAGACAAAAACTAGTGCAAACATCAAAAATTCATTTTTTCGAATTTGCTTGATTTTCGTAAAGATTTTAAAGCTAATAAAAAATCGAAAGGTAAAAAAAAGAAAGATTAAACTCTCCACACCATTTAAAAATAATGTCGCGGACAAACTTTCCGTTAAGTAAGGCCTATAAATTCCATAAAAAAGTGCCTGCGGGAATGACTTTACAAGACCAATAGGCGAAATGTCCTGATTCGAAAGCACGTATTTAGACCCTGTATATATATTATTATTGACAAAGTCTTGTTGTATTATCGTTGCCTGCATCATAATATTAGTGACGGCGTCAGACGAAAAAAACAAAAATAGAATTCCTAAACCACCGATCAAGTAAAAAAACCTCAAGCCCAATTTCGCCAATTGATTGGATTCAAATTTTTTAGTTAGTCGCGCCCCATAAGCCATAATCAACGCTACGAGAACCGCTAAAAACACAAAAGATCGCAAGTAAAAAATAAAATAGGATAAAACAACAATCCAAACGATTCGCTTAATGGACAGCTTTCCATCAATAATACTGTTGAAAAGTGCAATCAGCAAATAAAATACAAGAACGAAAATAAACCCATCTTTTGAAATTCCGGTACACCAAAAACAAACCGAAGGAATGAACATGAAGGCGATTAACAAGTGACCAGAAGAATGCGTTTTAAATCGAGCCACTAAGCCCATTAAACGCCAAGAACCAAGAAAAGAAAAATAACCCACTATTAGTGACATCGCAAGATAACTCTTAAGAGAAATAATCGAAAGAATTGAGGCTATTTTAGACACCAACCATCCTTCGTTTTCGCGATAAATCCAACCCGGCGGAAATCCTGTATTTGGATTAAAATGTTGCCCGAAAAGTTCCGGAGAAGGACTTGAAAAAAGGCATTCAAAATAATTAGCCGGCGATTCGAAAAATAAATTGTTCAAGGTATTTGCACCTTGCCAATAAGCGATTGTATCACCACCTTCTAGAATAAATGCATAAAAAGAGGCAAACAAAATGGTGAAAGACAAGTGATAAAAAAACGATAACCAATAAAATCCTGCTAGGGATGGCATTGAAACCTTTGATTTTTTAAAATAAGCTAAGCCGATAATCAAGGTTAAGAAAAATAATAAAAGAAGAAAATCGACTAAATAAGTTGTTGGTAAACTCAAAGTTCAGCTTTTAATAAAATGTGGTTAAACGAAACTAACAATGGTGGTATTTTTCTCCTTTCATAATAGTGAAGGAACGATACAATTGCTCCAAAAAAATCATTCTAACCATTTGGTGGGAGAAGGTCATTTTTGATAAAGAAATTAATTCATTTGCGCGATCATAAACCGACGACGAAAACCCATATGCACCGCCAATAACAAAAACGAGCGAATTTTTACCTTGTAACATTTTCTTTTCAAGCGACGAGGCAAACAAGGCAGAAGGATAACTTTCCCCTTTCTCATCTAAAAGAATTAAATAGTCAGTGGTCTGCAACTTTGATAATATTAATAACCCTTCTTTATTTTTAATTTGATCTACAGAGAATGACTTAACATTTTTCACCTCTGGAATATCCACTCTTTCAAAATTACAATAATGCGTGAGACGTGTTTGGTATTCTTTCTCTCCCTCGTGAAGAAAACTAAAATTTGTTTTTCCAACACATAAAAGTTTTAACTTCATAGTCAAAAGTAACCAAATATTGATATTGAATCAATAAAGGCACTATTTTTGAAATATTTAAGCGTATGAAAACTGTTATTTTATTTGTTACTGCCGTCGTTCTTTTTTTTTCAGATTCAACCTTTGAAATGCCCTACTCAAAAATAGAGCAAGCTTTTGCAGCCAATGATTCGCAGACAATAATTTCCTTAGGAAAAGAAAAAATTTTACTAAAAATAGCCGATAAGGAGGGGGGATACAACCATAATCAAGCGGTTTTAATTCTACAAGATTTTTTTGTAAGGAACCCCAAAGGCTCATTTAACTTTACATTCAAAGGGAAAGAGAATAGCGATGGTATTTTTTGCATGGCTTTTTACGCAACCAAGAGCAATCAATACAAAATTACCTTTCAGTTCATAAAGATGAAATACTCCTATCAATTTGAGTCATTGAGTATAAGTAACGTGCAAAAAAAATAAGCTTATAACTTTCGCTCTTTTAAAGTAGAGAAAAAGATAACGCCATAGCCGATAGTCAACATTAGATGAAAGGGCACCATTCCGAAATCCCCGTAAATAGACCTGTTAACTGCGGTAAAACCAAAAACAACCATTAATAAACCTTCAATAATATTTATAATGGAAAGGCTTTTCTTATCGTATTTATTTCCTTGAAACTCATCTTTCTTAGAAACATTGAATTTTGGCGTTCTAACAAAAGAACTTTTAATGCCTAAATACCCTTCAATTACAGCAACCGCATTACTCAACGATAGCGCCATTGAAACAGTGAGAAACTGAAAAAAACGACCTGTAAACCGCACCAAATCTGACGCGGTGTTGCCTTTTTTATCGCGGTAAGAAAACCAATAATAGTAGGCTAAAAATACCGTGCTAATGATAAAAAAGGACCCAAACTGAATAACAAAATTTAAATCAGAAAAGCTATCTTTAATATGAAGTACAAACAGGCTTAAAATAGACAAGCCTATAATAAAAACAAATACTGTAGAATTAAACAAATGCGCTAGTCCATGAATTTTATCTGAAAACTTAACCGACGGATTTTTGAGTAGGCGTTTCCACATTTTTAAAAATACCTCAGCGCCTCCTTTCATCCAACGATGTTGTTGGCTTTTGAGTGCAGACATCGTAATGGGTAATTCTGCAGGTGAAACCACGTGCTCTAAATACTTAAATTCCCAACCGTTCATTTGTGCTCGGTAGCTCAAATCTAAATCCTCCGTAATGGTATCGTGTTCCCACCCCCCTGCGTCAGCGATGCATGATTTCCGCCAAACGCCTGCTGTTCCGTTAAAATTAATGTAGTGCCCATTCGCGTTTCTTCCGCCTTGTTCGATGGCGAAGTGACCGTTTAATCCAAAAGCTTGAAGCTCAGTAAGAACTGAATAACTTTTGTTCAAATGCCCCCACCTAGTTTGTACAACGCCTATTTTTTCGTTTTGAAAATAGGGAATCGTTTTCATTAAAAATGCGTCGTCTGGTATAAAATCGGCATCAAAAATGGCTATAAACTCACCTGAAACGTTGTCCATTGCGGCGTCAAGTGCGCCTGCTTTGTAACCCGTTCTATCCGTGCGGTGAATATGAATAATATCAATTCCCTGGGCGGCTATTTCTTTTACTTTATTGGCAATAATCTCCTTTGTTTCATCGGTAGAGTCATCCAAGACTTGGATTTGGAATTTGTCGCGAGGATAATCAATGGCTGCTGCAGTTTCAATAATTCGCTCTGCAACATACATTTCATTAAACATGGGTAGCTGTATGGTAACTTTCGGAGCCATCGCCAAATCAAATGATGGAGTTGGTTCACTTGCTACTTTCTTTCGGGTTCGCACGTAAGCAATAGCAAGGGAAACTTGAACAATACTGTAGTAGAAAATTAACAAAAGACAAAAGCCATACAACACTAAAATACCTTTTGCTGTGGCATGCGACCAATAATGTTCTTTGATTATTTTTTTTCCTTTGCTATAAATAACTCGATCTCCCCAATTAAAGAGCCACGACACTTTTAAATTCACGCCAAAAGGAGTAGAAAAATTATACTTCTGAAGGTGATTTGAATCGGTTGAAAACTTAAATTTTTCGTAGCGATAATCTTTATCTGTGATACTGATTTCTAAGTCGCCTAAAGGTATGTTATTGAAAGTAAAAGACCCGTCATCGGATGTTTTAGTTACCCAAACCCGCCCAGTTTTCTTCGCTGTTAAACTCAACTCCACCTTTTCGGCTTCGTAGTTGGTCTTCATATCGGTCAACTTCCCATTAATCTCCTTGGTTACTTGCGCATTTATTCCATTAAATAAAAAAAGAAGCAAAGCTAAAAAGCAGTAATTTTTCATATAATCAATTTCATTTTCAAAAACTTTTAGCAAATATACATTAAAACACTTATTCGCATGTTTCCCTAAAATTAGTTTTGACGTCCGCTGCTGCCATGGTCAAAACAAAACTCCAATTTATTTTGCTGCAGCAAGTAATATCCGCAAAAAAGTCGCTGTTCATTCACACCACTTTTTCGCTTAATATCGGTATAATAGAGCTGCTATCAACGAACAATTGTCATCTCGTCGACAAGGTGTTTTGCGTTGGAATACGTGTCAATTACCCAGAGGACGTAACGAATATCAACCACTACATTTCTACACCGTTTTGCGTCAAACATGTAGTCGCTCATGGTACTTTCCCAAGTTCGATCAAAATTAAGTCCCATAAGATTACCTTCATCGTCAATAACGGGCGATCCCGAATTTCCACCAGTGGTATGGTTAGAACCTGTAAAACACACCCACAATTCACCATTTTGCGCATAGTCGCCGTAGTTTTTTGCTTTGTGTAAGTCCAACATACGCGGCAGTAATTCAAAATCAGGATTTCCTGTGTTGTATTTTGCCACAATTCCGTCAAGCGTGGTATGTTCTGTATACATCATGCCGTCAGTTGGCGAAGATCCCTCGAGTTGCCCGTAAGTAATCCGTAAAGTACTATTCGCATCCGGCCAATGCTTAATTTCAGGAAACATGATTTTTCTGCCTTCCACGTAAATTTGTAGTAAAGCAGACATTTTTGACGAAAAACTAGTGTATCCGGGCACCACATTCGCTCTAAATTCATTTAAGTGCTTTGAATAGTGGCTAAACCCAGCGTCTTTTTCAAGTTTTGATATACTTTTTGAATTAAACCCACTGATAAAAGCATTAAATCTTTTTTGATCCGTAAATATGGATTTTTCGTAAATTAAGTTCGTTAATGCCTCAACAACCTCTTGCTTTATTTTTGACGATTCGTTGATAGCGTCTCCCCCCAAAAACGCAAAAGTCAACAAATTAAAAATGTCACGATCTATTTTTGCATTGTAATTTTTAAAGAAACCCGTTCCACTTGCTTTTATTTTTTCTAACACAGCATTTAACTCACCATTTGCTTTGTATTTTTCATGGTTGAGTATAAGATCATTGAAAGCCCTCGCCAATTTAAAATACTCTGGACCAACCGATAAGTACTCAACTCCCATTGCGTAATTGTATTCAAAACTACTTTCTTTGGCAACAAGCTCATTCATTTGCATAATAATACCCCCATACTTTTCTCTCCATTCAGTATTAGACATCGCTCTGTCTGTATATTCTTTTTCTCGTTGCACTTTCACACCTACTCCATCTAAATTCCTCAACCCTTCAATCTGGCCAATCCACTTTTTCCAAGCGTTCGCTATGCTCGCTTGTTTGGCAGCGTATTGTATTCTAATCAGGTCATCACTTCGCATGCCCTTGTCAATTACGCCAAGCGATAAGTCGCGCATGTGAATGCGTGCAGGCCGTTCTTTTTCCACAATAAACTTCAAATACCCCGAAACCACGTGTTGTTCAGTGGTACCTGGAAAACCGTAAACCATTGTGAAATCGCCCACTAAACGATCTTTCATAGATACGGGCAAATAATGAAGCGGCGTGTACGGAACATTTGACTCACTGTAGGCTGCCGGGCGATTGTCAGGACCAACATAAATTCGAAAAACCGAAAAATCACCCGTATGACGTGGCCAAACCCAATTATCAGTATCCCCACCAAATTTACCTATTGAACTCGGCGGTGTACCAACAAAACGCACATCTAAAAACTCTTCTTTTACCATTAAATAATAGGCATTTCCATAATCAAACGCTTTAACCTCTGCTAAATAATGTGTTCCCTCCACCGCCTCCGCGGCCATTTTTTTACAGTTTGCTTCGATGGTCGCTTTATCCGCTTTGGAACTTGCACCTTGTAATACAGCGCTTGTGACATCTTCAATTCGCACAATTCTCGAAGCCGTTAAGCCACTATTTTTCAACTCTTGAGAAAAGTCTTTGGCCCAATATCCGTTTCTTATGTAATCGTTTTCCAAGGAGGAATGTGATTGAATTTGAGAATAACCACAATGATGGTTTGTTAAAAGGAGCCCTTTACTGGAAACTAGCTCTGCTGTACAACCCCCACCGAATTGAAATATAGCGTCCTTTAAACTAGAATGGTTAACACTGTATATCTCATCTGCCGATAATTTCATTCCTTTTGCCTTCATATCTGACTCGAAAGCGGCAATTAAAGAAGGAATTAACATTCCTTCCTCTGCAAAAAGCACTTGGAAATTTGCGACTAATAAAAATAAAATCAATTGGAATTTTAAAGCATTCATAGGATTTTAACTAAAATTTTGTCCTCGAAGATAGAACGAAGTTTTCAATCCATGAAAAATTAGGTGAAAAGTAACTCATTAAAGTATTAATTTTGCTTCAAAAAAAGTGAAGGTCCTTTACGGGATAGAGAAAGCGCTCGACTCGTTAAAGGTCGAGGTTTGAATGTGAAGCACCTAATTAGCGTTCAAATATCAAAGAGGAACAACTTGAACTGTTCACACTTTTAACGCAAAGCAGGTAGTGGGTTTCAGTCAATGAAGAAAGGTTTAAGCTAGTTGATATGTGTTTGCTACTGGCATTGATTATTTGTCGGATACCTGTGTCAGATCCCGTTAATGTAAAAATCTCTACTTCATATTCTTCACCTACCCGAGCCTCGAATTCAATGGTTATTTCTGAGGCAGTAGGGTTAGGGTATAAATGGATGGCTGTATGCTCATTTGGCCCTACCCATAATTCCTGAAAGCCCAATGAACTGATATCTTTTGGGGGAGAAGGATTCAATTCCTCGGTTCTTTCCCAATGGTTAAAACCGTCATTTACCCTAAATCCAAATCCAAAACTTTCCTGATTAGATAAGTTTAATTTATCCGAATACCATGTTTCACCAATACAGCGACTAGGTTGAATGTCCAATATTCCGTAACCGTGTTTTGTGAGTTCCATTTTAATGTGCTGTGGATTGGCATTCGATAATACAGGAATAACAATTGGTATAGCCCATCCAAACCCCATTTCGTCAAAGTTTCCGCGGCTTATACTGGTTGGGAGCATTTCAACAGCAACGGAACCATTCCCCGTAGAACCGTCATATACGTTTGGGTCGTAGGGATTAACACTAAGATCGCCAAAAATGGTTACATGACTATCGCCTGAAAGTACAACCACATTATCAATGTTTTGGTTTTCGAGGTAGGATAAAAGTCGATCCCTGTCAGCATCGTATCCGTCCCAATTTGTATTGTCTAATACTCCACCAGAACCCAAACCAATGAATGCCGGAACTCCCTGAACACTCCATCCGCACATTAAATTTTGCATTGGAAGAATTTTCCATTTTGCTGTGGATTGAGACAATTCGTTCGTTAACCAAGTATATTGCTCATTTCCAATCATACTCGTTCCTCCGCTAATTGAATCTTGACCTTTTTTGGTAAGCACATCTGTTACAAAAATATCCATCAACGGGCCGTAAGAAATTTTTCTATGAACCATTGTAACATCATTACTATCGGGCATTTTGGATGGTAAATACTCGTACCAAGCTTCAAAGGGAGCGGATTCATGTCCCGCTTGAAAATCTACATCGTGATTGTCCCAAAGGGATACCCATGGGTGCATTCTCCTAGCTTCCCTCAAATCAGGATCCATTAGGTAGAATTTATGCCTTTCTCTCCATTCGCTAATCGTTACTGGATCAATGGGGTAAGGATTGGGTATTCGAATTTCTTCATCAGGATCTACGAAATCGTAAATGTAATCCCCCACATGCACTATCATATCAAGGTCTTGACGTTCAGCAATCCGCCTATATGCGTTGAAATAACCCGAAAAAATGCTACTGCAAGACATTATGGCTAAACGACTGTGATTGATGCCGTAATTGGGCGCCGTTCTCGTTCTTCCAATCGTGGAAAAATTTCCATTCATTGTGGAAAAACGGTAAAAATATTGTGTATGAGGCGTAAGTCCG